>Ga0181519_10003907_pt1 | contig 12150 bp, 10 predicted proteins | sample PEATcosm2014_Bin_26_FD_121102 | JGI IMG/M metagenome (GOLD analysis project Ga0181519, IMG submission 121102) | Peatland microbial communities from MTU Mesocosm Facility, Houghton, MI, USA - PEATcosm2014_Bin02_10_metaG | ecosystem: Environmental > Terrestrial > Soil > Wetlands > Peat | place... | reverse complement strand
GGATCATACAGCCGCGGGCGATCGCTTCGCCCGGCTGCGGCTTCTCGCCCGCCAGCACCGATGTCACAGCCGATTCGAGGTAATGCGCCGTGACCTTGGCCGGATTGCTCTCATCATCCATTCCGCCCATGAAGGCGATCTTGCGCTGCTGATCGAGTAGGAAGAACTCCGGCGTGTAGGTGGCACCATAGTCCTTGGCGATCTTCTGCGACTCGTCGTACAGGTACGGGAAAGCGAAGCCCTTGGCTTCGGCCCGCTCTTTCATCTTCGGCAGGCTGTCTTCGTCGATCCGATTGACGTTGATCGCGACCACGGCGACCTTGCCCTCGGTCCCGCCGTGCTTCTTGGCGAAGGCGACGATCCGGTCTTCGTAGTCGGCCGCTACCGGGCAACTGTTGCAGGTGAATACGACCACGACCAGTGGCTTGTCCTTCAGGTCGGCCAGTGAATGCTTCTGGCCGTCGGTGCCTGGCAAATCGGTCCAAGCCGGCGCGGGGTCGCCTAGCTTGAGCACGGGGTTGTATTCGCCGGCTCGCGCCGTCGCCAACGAAACCGAGACCACAACCAACAGCACTGGTAGACGAATCATGACAGTTCTCTTCTTCTCTCTTCTTCTTCGAAGCCGCCACCGACGGCTCGTGGGCGAACCACGGGCCCCATTTCAACTTAATTCGAGGCACGGCTGTGGTCTAGCGGGGCTTGGTAGCTCGTGACCGCAGCTCGTAGATGTCGTACAGAGTGAACAGCGTCTCGCGCATATCCCCCTCCTGCTCGGCAAACGCCCGGCGGACATCGTCGTCGCTGATGAATTCGCCATAGCCCCCGAGCAACTCGCGCACCAGGATCACGGCTAACTCCGGGTCGGTTGTCGTATGGTGGATCACCGGCAATCCGAGTGGGCTGTGGCAGGTAACGAGCAGCCCCCAGCCCTTGGCTTGCACCTGGCGACTGAGCCTCCAACGTGGCCAGACTCCGAGCTGCTCATAGCCGTCGATGACGAGGACCAGACGCGGGTCGGCCGCCCGGTGCGTCGCGTTGTAGGGAAGTTGATGCTGGCCGGCATGGAGCGTAACCCGGTGCGACACTCGCCCGCGAGCGGCCAACTCGAGCTCAAGCGTCGACAGGAGCGTTGTCTTGCCCGACCCGTGCGGGCCGACGATTGCGCCGCGCCAGCCTTCGGCTGCCAGCCGGTCGAGGAGCCGATCGCAGCCAACTTCGGGCGCGAAGTGGTAGCGCAACGCCCCGGGGCGCGTAAAGCGGGTGGCGAAGGGGTTGCTCGCGACGATTTGGTCGTTCGAGTCGGTCATTTCGGCACCACCAACACGGCAGCAGGGATGTCGCCCAGGCGGAACGCTTGTTCGGCGACGATCTCACGGCTACGCACCAAGAACAGCCGCACCCTCACGCACCAGCGGATCTTGACGATGATCCCGTCGTAGGTGAGTGGGCTGTTGGGCAGCCGAGTCTGGAACTGGTAGGGGCGGCGCAGCTCCATGGCGCCTTCGTCGTCGGCCGAGACGCGATTGAAATAATGGACGGCAAGGTCTTCGTCCCCTTTCCCCTCGGTGTGCCACAGCACCGAGACTTCCATTGCCTTCGGCTCGAACAGCGACAGTGATTCGATGCGGCACGTGGCCGAGAGCATTTCGCCTGGACGATAGGTCCGCTGTCCGCCTTCGAACAGGATCAGCACGCGCGGATCGCTCATAGGAGGTCTCCCTCGGCTGGGCTGGGGTAGACTTGCAGCGCGTAGGCCCGCTCGATCCGCGGCCAGCCAATGACATCGGCCTCGACGATCAGCTTCCAAATGACCCGGTTATGCTCGCTATTGAACGAATGCATGACGGCCAGCGGGACGTCGAAGCGGCAGCGGATCGACATCGGCTTCTCCGGCTTGACGACGAACCGCTCCTGGCGATGAATCTCGTGGCGGTACACCTGGCAGGTGTCGGCCCGCAGGTTCGTCCCTTGGCGGAACGTGGCTTCTTCGTCGCAGACCAGCGACAGGCTGAGCCAGTTGACGGCCAGTCGGCCGGATTGGGCCACGAACAACTGATAGCTGCTGCCGGGGATCAGCGGATGGCGATCGATTTCGACGATCGTCGGCCCCAGGCCGGTCAGCACCCACAACTGGCGTAGCACGAGGTAAACGAGCCCCAGGCCAATCAACGCCAGGGGGACAAGAGCCAGCGCCAGGAACCACTCCGGCTCGCCGAGACGAAAGCTTTCCACGGCAATCACCGCGAACACCAGCACCACACCGTTCCAGAACAAGCAGATGATCAGACCGCCCAACAGTTTCCAGTTCGACACGGTCGAAGGCAGCCGGAAGGCGAGCGTCGTGCCGGGGCTGTTGGTCAGATTGCCCTGGCCTGGCACATGCGGAAAGCGGCGGCCGATGGGGTCGGGTTCGACGAACGGGTCGAGCTGTGCTGCTCGTTGGGCCAGGGCCGCGCGCCGCTCGACCGACTTGCCCAAGTTCGCCAACGACCAGGCCAGGCCGCCGCCGCCCAATGCGATGAACGAGACCGGAAAGATCAGAACCAGCCAGGCCTGCACCCGATAGCCTTGCAGCAGCACGGCGCGGCTTGGATCGAACGGGTCGTACCAGCAGGGGTAGTCATGCCCGACTTCGAACCGATCGAGAATCGCCTGGCTGCTGGCCCGGTCGCTGGTAAACGGGCGCGGCATCTCACTGGTCCAGACGTCCTGCTTGCGCTGAGCGACCTCGTAGTTGACACGAAAGCTGGGCTGGAATCGCGTGCCTTGCTCGCCAGAGACCTCGTCCATCCGCTTGTCGAGCAATTTGGCCGTGCAGGCAATGAACTTATGCCGTGTCCGCCAGGCTGGGATCGTGACGTTGACCAGCATCAGGCCCAGGGCGATGCAGCCGGCGAAGAACACGATCGCGAAGAACAGCGCCAGGCTGGCGCCGCCCAGCGCGTCGGAGCGCATGTTCCGATCCCCGCGCTTCTTGCCGAAGAACCTGCGAATGACCTGAGTAAGGCTTTCTCTCACGATCCTCGCCCTTGGTCCTGCCCTTGCCACGCCCCAGCGCTCCGCCACGCGGGGATACCTACCCTATCGCGCGGGGGGCAGGTCGTCTATGATAGAGCTTCGCCCCTGGCAGCCCGCCGCTCCGCTCCACCGAACTCGAATGCGCACGATCGCTTGGTTCCTCTTCGTCAGCCTAACCTCCGGATGGACCGTAGCCCAGGTCCCTGCTCAAGACTGGCCGATGTGGCGCGGGCCACATTCCTCGGGCGCGGCCGCCGGAGCCTCCCTGCCCGACCCGTGGCCCGAGGGAGCGCTCAAGCCGGCTTGGACTGCCAGGCTGGGCGATGGCTGGTCATCACCCGTTGTGGCCGAAGATGTCGTCGTCGTCAGCGATCGCTCGGGCGACCAGCAGCGGCTGTTGGGGTTTGATGCCCAGACCGGACGGGTTCTTTGGCAGCGGGCTCGCCCCGTCGATTTCGATCCCCACGCCGTCGGCCGACGCCACGGCAACGGGCCCAAGAGCACCCCCTTGATTCATGCTGGCCGGGCCTATGGCCTGGGCATTGCCGGTTGGCTGGCCTGCGTCGACCTCCGCAACGGCGAGTTGGTTTGGGAGATCGATCTGCCGGCCAAGTACGCGACCCGTCAGGCATTGCCTGATGGGCGGGCATTCGTCGATCGCGAGGACGCCGTGATCGTGCCGGTCGGCCAGGGACAAGGCGCACCGGTGCCTTTGTTCGGCTACACCGGTTCACCGGTCCTCGAAGGCGAACGGCTGATTGCGCCGGTCGGCGGCGCGAAAGGGGCCACGTTAATGGCTTTTGACACCGCCACGGGACGTGAACTGTGGCGGTCGCTCGATGATCATCTGTCGTACTCCTCACCGATCGTGGCCACCCTGGCCGGCCGCCGCCAGGTCGTATATATGACCGGGTCGCGTGTTGTCGGGCTCGACGTGGCCGACGGGCGGCTGTTGTGGAGCTATCCGTTCCAGGTCCAATACGACGAAAGCATCGCCACGCCGATCGTCATCGGGGAACTGGTGGTCATCACGGGCGACGGCCACGCCGGCACCGCCTTGCGCATTGCGCCGCGCTCGGGCCGACTTGAAGCGTCGTTGGCCTGGGAAAACGACGACCTGTCGAGCTACCTGTCGAGCATGGTGAGCGATGGCCAGCAGATTTTTGGCATGAACGACGGAGGCGAGTTCGCCTGCGTCGATCCGGCCCAGGGTAAGACACTCTGGACTGGCGGCCATCATGGATACTATTCGACGCCTGTCCTGGCCGGCGCGCGGTTGCTGTGTCTCAACGAGCGGGGCTCGCTGCTGGTGCTGGCCGCCGAGCCGCAAGCCTTTCGCCAACTTGGCAAGAGCCAACTGGCCGACCAAGCCACGTGGACCTCGCCGGCCGTGGGCGGACGCTGGCTCTACGTGCGGGCCGACGAGGAGCTGCGGGCATTTCGGTTTCGATGACAATCGGGCCGGGCCGACTCGCCACGCGCCTGCCTTGCCTCGAAACATCAGCCGCGAGCGGCCAATTGCCGGACGAGCTCGCCGTGCTCGGGCGAGGCGAGGCCCGTACCGAGCATCGCCAAAACCGCGGCCATGTTCCCGGCGAGCAAAGCGGTCTTGTCGAGCCACAGGCCGGGGAAAACCTGACTGCGAAAGAGCCCCCGCTCGTCGGCGCTCAAGCGAACGAACTCGCCGCGGTCGAGGACGAACCAATCGAGATCCTGGTCCATCGTCCGCCAGACGACGTATTCGCGCACGCCGAATCGGCGGTAGAGGTCGAGCTTCGAGTGCAAATCTCGGCTGACGCTGCTCGTGGCGACCTCGACGACCAACTCCGGCGGCCCTTCGATGTACTGCTCGACCCGCGATTGTCCGCCGATGGCGATCCGTAGCAAGGCGTCGGGTTGAACCTCGTTGTGCTGGTCAAGCCGGACCGTGGCGTTCGCGAAGCTTTCGGTGCCTGGCGTGCCTGCAGCGTAGACGGCCAACCAACCCGCCAAATGCGCGTCCGAGCGTGCATGCAGTCCGCCAACTGGTGGTCCCACGAAAACGACTCGCTCAATGAGTTCGGCTTTCTTGAGATCGGGCATCGCCTCGTAGCGGCGCTCGAATTCGTCGCGGTCGAGAACGTCGCCCGTCTCAAGTGGCGGAACGGCCGGAAGCCTTTGAACCAACGGCGCCGGCGGGCTCGATAATGAGGTTTGAGTCGCCATTTCGGAACCGCCATTTCGGAACCATTGTTGTCAGATGGTTTCGAGTATAGCAGCTCGCTCTCGAAGGCCCCAGCAGAATGGCAATCTCGACGATTGCATGCCCGAGGGTCGTTTTTCGGGGCCAATCCGAGAACCTCGCCCGCCTCACGCCGAGCCCTTCTGCCGCAACGGGAGAAAGAAGTTGCGGGATCGGCCGCCGGAAACGCGACACCCCTGCCCACGGTTAGCGTGAGCAGGGGTGCGGCGACGGGGGCTTGCACTAACACATCGATCAGGCAGTCAGAAGGGCGCGACGGCTCTTACGGTAGAAGCCGATCCCTTCCAGGGCCTTGTACACTTCTTCGAGCGTCTTTTCGCCGAAGTTGGAGATAGCGAGCAGGTCTTCTCGCGTACATTGGAGCAGGTCGCTGACCGTGAAGATGCCCCGCTCTTCGAGGCAGTTGGTCGTGCGAACCGAAAGGCCGATCTCGGCCGTGCTCATTTCCAAACGCTCTGTCAATCCCTTGGCTTGCTCATCAGCTTGACTAAGGCGAACGCGGGTCATCAGGGTCCCTCCCGAATCGTATGCGATAAGTTCGAATCGCTCGCGACGACACATCCTTTATGCCGTCGATCCGCGGCGGATTATAACAACTGTCCAGAGCATGCCTACCATTTTTCTTGCCTGGCGCACGGGATTTTTCGATGTTTCGTGCTAGCACGCGAGTGCTGGCATTGGCGTGGGCAAGTGCCGATCAAGTTTCACAACCGTGTATCTTCGTCACTTATCACTCATCATTTATCATTCATCACTTCTCTTCTTGACCCTCCTGCCGCCTGCGGCCTACAGTGCCGCAACTTGGGCCATCGCGCGCCCCTGCTGATGGTCCTGAAACGACACCTCTCCAGGCATGGATGCCTTCGGGATGAAGCTCGGCATATTCATTCTGAATCACAACGGCCGGTCGCTGCTGACCGAGTGTTTGCCGAGCGTGCAGCAAGCGGCCGACGCTTCGGCGCACGACACGCGTGTCGTGGTCGTCGACAATGCTTCGACGGACGATTCGCTCGCCTGGCTGGCGGCGACGTATCCCGAGGTCGAAGTCATCAGCCGCCCCAACCGCGGGCTTTGTTCGTTCAACGACATCTTGAGCGCGGCCGACGAACAGGTCGCCGTGCTGCTCAACAACGACATCAAGCTCGACCGCCAGTCGCTCGATCCCTGGATCGCTCCGCTCGACCGCGACAGCCCCAGCTACGCCCCGAACTGCTTCCTGACGGCGCCACTCTGTTGGCGTTTCGATGGCCGGACCTACGAAGGCTTTCGCACGGGGCTACGCTGGCGCTGGGGACTCGTCCAGGCCACGGCCCTCTTTCCGGGCCACGAACCGGCACACCTCGAGCCGGGACCGATCGCTTCGGCCGGAGCCGCGATCGCTGTCAATCGATGCATCTTTCTGGCCCTAGGCGCGTTCGACCCTCTGTATTTGCCAGGGAGAATCGAAGACCTCGACCTGGCGTATCGGGCTTATCGCTTGGGCTACGAAGCTCGATACGTCCCCCAGGCAGTCGCTTGGCACCGCGGACAGGCAAGCTTCGACGCCGAGATGGGAAGCGCGGCGTCGCTCCGCTTGGCGCTCCGCAACACGCTCCTCTTCCAATGGCGACATCTGCGCCACCCCGTGCATATCGCTCGACACGTGGCGGCTCTGCCGGTGCGCGTCGTGTTCGACGTTGTCCGAGCGCCCTGGCAGCCCCCGGCCGAACGGTTCGGCTTCTGCCGGGCCTTGGCCGCGGCCGTGGTGCGGGCACCCGCCGCGCTGCGCCAGCGGTCGGTCTGGTCTTGGACCGATCGGGAGCGCGACTTCTTCCGTCAATTCGACTTTCGCCGCATGGCAGCCACGGCCGAGGAGCGACGCCGGGCCGATAGCTGGGCACGCGACGAAGCTAGTCGCTGGGCTCGCCACCCCGTTTCGCGTTGGTATGTCTGCCCCTGGGCTTGCCGGCTGGCCGAGCGCTTGGCCGGAACATCCGTTCGTCCAAAGCATGTAACGCTGGTGGGGCTCGTCTGCGGGCTGGCCGCGGCGTTGGCCGTCGCTTGTGACTCCGCCGCGGCTCCGTTGGCGGCGTTGCTCGTTTGGGCGTCATGGTTCTGCGACCGTGTCGACGGCCCCTTGGCCCGGCGGCAGCAGACCGCCAGCCCACGCGGCGCCTGGTTCGATGCCCAGAGCGACGAATTGCTCGACCTGGCCCAGCAAGCGGCGCTCGGCGTGGCGCTCGCCCGGCAGGGTGCGGGGCTGGCCGCAGGCAGCGCGCTGGTCGCGTTTCTGGTCGGCAAGTACTTGCTGATGCATGGGCTAGCCGGTGATCCTCCGGCGAGCGGGGCCGGGGCGGAATCGACCTCCGAACCCGGTTGGCTCCGGCGGCTCTACCATCTGCCGGGCAATGCCGATGTCCGAGTCCATCTGCTGCTCGCGGCACTCGTCACCGGCTGGTTGCTGCCGGAGCTGATGGCCGTCGCCTGCTATTACAACGTGCGATGGATCGTGCGTTTCGGGCGGGCCTTGAGTCAGACCCCCAGCCCGATCAAGCGGGGGCTCGAAGCATGAACCACGGCCCGACCATCACCGCGGCGATCATCACGCGGAACGAGGAAGAGAAGCTACCCGGTTGCCTGGCACGGCTCCATTGGGTCGACGAAATCATCGTCGTCGACAGCCAGTCGACTGACGCTTCGGTCGCGATTGCCCTGGCCGCCGGCGCGCGGGTCATCGAGCGGCCGTTCACGAACTTCGCGGCTCAGCGCAACGCGGCGCTCGGAGCGGCCCAAACCGATTGGGTCCTGTTCGTCGATGCCGACGAGCGGGTCACTCCGCAAATGGAGCGCGAGGTTCGCAGCCGGCTGGCCAACTGCCGCAAGAATGCCTTCCGTGTGCCGATTCGCAGCTCGATCCTAGGGCGACGTTTCCGCTTTTCCGGAACGCAGGACGATCGACCACTTCGGCTCGTGCGACGCGGCTCGGGCACGTTTCAGGGCGAGGTCCATGAAGTGTTCATGGCTCGTGGTAGTCGGGGCCAACTGCGGGCGTGGCTGGAACACGAGACGATGCCCGACGTCCCCGCCCTGCTCGCCAAGGTGAATCGCTATACCACGCTGGCGGCCGAGGCCCGGATCGCGCGCGGCGAGCGGGCCGGCACTTTGGCCGGAATCGTCGCACCGGCTCGCGAGGTCTTTCGTCGGCTGTTCTGGAAACAAGGTTGGCTCGATGGCCCCACCGGCTGGCTGTTCTGCCTGCTCAGCGGCTTGTCGGAATGGGTGTTGGTCGACAAGCAGCGTCGGCTGACACGAGTTCCTCGAGGAGAACGCTCATGAATACCTGTGAACTACCGCTGCTGCCGTTGATCCTGGCCGAGGCGCCGGTCGGTCTGGCAGGTCTGCTCGAGCAAGAGGGCGTGCCCACACGCCGCCATCAGGCCGGTTCGACCGAAGGGCGATTCGTCTTATACGACTCGCGCCGGGCCGACGCCCCGCCGCTCGCCAACGGTCAGACGGCGATCGACGTCCATTTCCTGCGCGAGCTGGCCGGTGGCGACCCGTGGCGGGAATTAGCCGACAGTCAGGCCGAACTTGTCCGTTGGAGCGTCGGGCATCTGCTGGTGCGTGAACAGGTCGCCAGAGTCGATCGCCGGGTGCTCCGCCAGCGGCTGCTGGGGGCGCTTCGGGCGCGGTTGGAGCGGGCTGGCGGTGTCTGGATGCGGGTGGGAGCCTTTCCATTCCCCTATCGCACGGCCTTCAACTTCCGCTTCGACCATGACGTTCACCTGCCCGCCGACTTCGATGCGGCCCTCGATGCGCTCGAGGGGCACGAGGCGGCGGCCAGCCACTACGTTTGCGGCGCCGCCTACGAACCTCAGCCCGAAGCGCTCGCTCGGCTGCGGGGGCAAGACGTCGGGGCGCATGGCTATTACCACCATACCTATCCCGACGCCGAGAGCAATCGCCGCAACATTGCGCGCGGTCTGGACGTGCTCCGCCGAGCCGGCATCAGGCCCTCGGGCTTCGTCGCTCCACACGGGCGCTACAACCAAGCGCTGGTCAGCGTGCTCGGCGAGTTAGGCATCACGCACAGCTCGGAGTTCGGCTTCGCCTACGACGAGCTGCCCCTATGGCCTGCCGGTGCGAACGTACTCCAGGTGCCGGTGCATCCGATCTGCCTTGGGCTGTGTCTCGACGCAGCAGCACGTTTGCCGGATGCTGGTGCCGACGAACTGCGATCCGCGGCCGATGCCATGGCCGGGCATTTCTGCCGGCTGGCCGTGGCGAAGCATGCGGCTGGCGAGCCGATCTTCTTTTATGGCCATCCCGACCGCCGCCTGGGACGCTACCCGTGGGTCCTCTCCAGCGTGCTGCGAACGATCGAACAGCTTCCGGGCATTTGGCCGGTAACGCTGACGCGATTTGCCGAATGGTGGCGAGCGCGGAGCGAGCTCCGCGTGTCGGTCGAACGCCAGGGAGATCGGCTGACGATTCGAACGACACAACGGCCGCTGGCCTGCGAGGCGGTCGGCGAGTTGGTGCGTGACGAGGGAATCGCCACGCTACGGCTCGACGGGGCCGTTGTTCACGCGCGGCTGGAGCAACTGAGTTTCGAGCCAAGACCGCCACGCCCTCCCCTGCCCTGCGAGCGTTTGGGCTCGCCGCGCGATCTGAGGTCGTTCGTCTGCCGTTGGCTCGATTGGGAGAAAGAAACGCCGATCGACGAGATTTACGGACGGCCTGTACGGTCTTGGATGAAGCGTACGTTGCGCCGCATCCGTAGCCGCTGAGGCCCATCACAAAGTATCGAGACTCGCTGGAAGGATTCCGAATGTCCGAGGTTCGCTTTTCGATGTCGCAGCGTGGCGGTGCGGTTCGACGCTTCGCCACCCAACCGCTGGCGCGCTGGCTCGCCGAGCCGCCGGTCTCGCAGACGCGCGCCAAACGCGTGCTCCTGGCTGGCAAGCTGACGGGGCTGGTCGCGCCCGGCGGAGGCGAAGTGCAACTGCAAAGCCTCGCGCAGGCGCTGAAAGAGGCTGGACTCAAGGCTGAGCTGTGGCGCCCCTGGTCCGACACGCTCGACGATGTCGCGCTGTTGCACCTGCTGGGGAGCGAGCCGGAGCACTTGCAGATCGTGGCGGCAGCCAGGCAGCGAGGCATTCCTGTGGCGCTGTCGACGATTGCCTGGTTCGACGTCCAGAGCTGCTGGCGGGAGAGCCGCTCCTGGCCGGCGCGGCTGTCGGCGACCGGCAAGTTCCTCGTTCGCGCGGCCATGCCGCGGCTCCCGTCGTGGCGCCGCAAGCTATACCAGGCTTGCGATCTGCTGCTCCCCAACTCGCTGGCCGAAGCGCAGCAGTTGATGCGCTACTTCGGCATCCCAGCCAAGAAGATTCGCGTCGTTCCCAATGGTGCCGATCCGCGTTTCGGCACTGCTGACCCGCGGCCGTTCGCCCGCCGGGCTGGCTGCTCGCACTTCGTGCTCTATCCCGGTCGGATCGAGCCTCGCAAGAATCAGCTCGGCTTCCTGAAGGCGATGCAAGGCGTCGATGTGCCGATCGTGATCCTCGGCGACTCTGTGCCAGGGCACGAGGCCTACGAAGCGGCCTGCCGTGCGGCAGCCGGCCCCAAGGTCCGATTCATGGCCCGCCGTGACCATCACGATCCGCTCTTGGCCAGCGCCTATGCCGCTTGCGGCTGCGTGGCCTTGGCCAGTTGGTTCGAGACGCCCGGCCTGGTGGCGCTCGAAGCCGGGATGTCGGGCGTACCGCTGGTATTGCCCGCGCACGGCGCGGCGCGCGAGTATTTCGGTCCGCTCGCGTCGTACGTCGCCCCGCACGACCCACGCGACATTCGCACGAAAGTGCTCGCCGCGTTGGCGCGCGAGCGGAGTGCCGATCTGGCCATGCACGTCCGCGAGAACTTCTCCTGGACGGCTGCCGCCCTGGCCACGCGCGATGCCTACGCTGTCGTGCTCGAAGGCAAGGTCCGACAGCCGGGCCAACACGACGTCGTCTACGAATCGCCACGCTGACCGGTCACGACCTTAGCCGCCGAGGCATGTTGCACATGGTCAGTCAGCTCGCACTTCGATCGCTCGTCTCGCGCTTCACACGGCGCTTTGGCCCACCGGCCGGCCGTTCGACGACCTACCGCTTCGTGAGCCACCGCTGGCACAAGTTGGCCCGGGCGATCGATACGCTGGGCTGGCCGATCCGGCTCGCGGTCGATGCCGTTCGTCCGTGGCGTTCGAATGCAACCGACTTGGTCGCTCCGCGGTCGATTCTCGTCGTGCAACTCGACCATCTGGGCGATGCGGTCCTGTCGACGGGCTTGCTGGCTGCGCTGCGCGAACGGCATCCGCAAGCACGGATCGACGTCCTGGCGGCTCCTTGGAACCGCGAGGTGTTCGAACTGCTGCCGCAGGTAGATCGGATCCACATCTGCCGCGACTATCGTTTGGCCCGCAGTCCTGGCCGCTGGTGGCCGATCGAATTGCTGCGGAGCGCCTGGCGGCTGAGGCGGGTGCGCTACGACTGGGGAATCGATGTCCGCGGCGAACTGCCGGTCGTCGGGCTCTTGTGGTTGGCGGGTATTCGTCGGCGGATCGGCTGGGATGCGGGCGGCGGCGGCTTCTTGCTCACCGATTCGCCAACCTATCGCACTGCAAGGCATGAGGTCGCCTCACGGGCGGCACTCGTGGACTGCGCCCGTTGGACCGGATCGCCACCGGCTCGGATTCGTCCTGTCAACGTCCGGCCCAGGCTCGCAAGCACGCCCGAGGCTCGCGCCGCGCTGGCCGAGCGCTTTGCGCAGTCCGGCGTCGGCCGGAGGGAGCCGTTGGTCGTGCTCCATATCGGCGCCGGAACGGCGTCGAAACGCTGGCCAGCGGAGCATTGGGAAGAGCTGCTCGG
>Ga0181519_10003905_pt1 | contig 12160 bp, 10 predicted proteins | sample PEATcosm2014_Bin_26_FD_121102 | JGI IMG/M metagenome (GOLD analysis project Ga0181519, IMG submission 121102) | Peatland microbial communities from MTU Mesocosm Facility, Houghton, MI, USA - PEATcosm2014_Bin02_10_metaG | ecosystem: Environmental > Terrestrial > Soil > Wetlands > Peat | place... | reverse complement strand
GGGCGCTGCGACAGGACCTCGACGACGCCGGGTTGAGCGGCTTCGACGTCCTCGTCAGTCTCACGCCCGACAAGTTCGTCCCGCTGCCCGGCTGAGGCCGGTCGAGTTCAGGTCGGGCCGTTATCCCCCCGCCGGGTGGCGAAGAAGCTGGTCAGCAGAGCGCCGCACTCGGCTCCGAGGACTCCGGAAGCCAGCGGCACGTCGTGGTTGAGCCGGGGGTCGACGCAGAGGTTGTACAGCGAACCGCAGGCCCCGGCCTTGGGGTCGTCGGCCCCGAAGACCAGCCGGCCGACCCGACCGGCGACCAGCGCGCCGGCGCACATCGGGCAGGGCTCGAGCGTGACGACCAGGGTGGCGCGGTCGAGGCGCCACGTGCCGAGGGCGGCGGCGGCGTCCGAGAGGGCTAGGATCTCGGCGTGGGCCGTCGGGTCCTGGCGCAGCTCCCGTTCATTGTGGCGAGCGGCCACGACCTGACCGTCGACCACCACGACCGCCCCCACCGGCACGTCCCCGTGCTCGAGAGCCCGGGACGCCTCCGCCAGTGCGGCCCGCATGGCCTCCCGGTCGTCGAGGGGGTCGTCGCCCGGCACGGGGGCACCTTAGGCGGACACGACCGGGCCGCGGATCCCCGGGCGGTCCGGCCGGGGGAAGACGAGACCCGGGCCCCGGCAGCTACGCCATGCCGGTTGACCCGGTCGCGGGCATCGTCGAGCACGACGCGTCAGCCCTGACCGGTGCCTCGGGTCGCGCGCGGCGCCACGTTCGGTCCAGCCGGCGCCAGCCCGGCCGGGCCGTGACGCAGGATCCCGGCCACGTCGTCGGGAGCCGGCGTTGGCGGAGGAGGTGGGATTTGAACCCACGGTGGGTTGCCCCACACACGATTTCCAATCGTGCCGATTCGGCCGCTCTCGCACTCCTCCGGGAAGCAAGCCCCGACAGGCTATCGGAGCCCCATCGGCCTCTTTCGGCGACGCCGCCGGGGAAGGGCCGGCTGAGCACTATCCTGGCCGGGCGTCGCGCCGGCGTTGGGTGCGGCGGCCGGGTCCTGCGCAACGTCCGCCTGTGAACCGAGTCAGGGTCGGAAGGCAGCAGCTCTCAGCGGGTTTGGCCGTGTGCCGTAGCCAACCTGGCCGTCGCACCGAACGCCGGCGTCGCCGCGTCTGGGGGCAGGTCTCGGCCTCGCCCCGGCCACCGGCCCGGTCACCGCGCACCAGTAGGCTCGACCGTCATGGACGCCGTCCCCCAGGTGCCCGGGCTGCCGCCCCCGGACCCCGAGAACGAGGCGTTCGTCTCCCTGTACCGCCGCTTCCGGCCGGGCCGGTTCAGCGAGCTGCGGGGCCAGCCCCACGTCGTGCGGGCCCTCCAGGGGGCGGTCCGGGACAGCCACGTGGCTCACGCCTATCTCTTCAGCGGGCCCCGGGGCACCGGGAAGACCTCGACCGCCCGGATCCTGGCCCGGGCCCTCAACTGCGCGGCCCCGGTGGACGGGGAGCCCTGCGGCGTCTGTTCGTCGTGCATCGACATCGCCCGGGGCCACTGCCTGGACGTCCACGAGCTCGACGCGGCGTCCAACAACGGGGTCGACGCCATGCGCGACCTCGTCTCCCACGCCGCCCTGGGCACCCCGGGACGCTGGAAGATCTACATCGTCGACGAGGTCCACATGCTGTCCACCCAGGCAGCCAACGCCCTGTTGAAGACGCTCGAGGAGCCACCGTCCCACGTGGTCTTCGTCCTGGCCACCACCGACCCCCAGAAGGTGCCGGCCACCATCCGCAGCCGCACCCAGCACCTCGAGTTCCGCCTGCTCGGGGCGGGCACGCTCGAGGACCTGCTGCGCGAGGTCCGGGACCGGGCGGGACTCGATCTGTCCGACGACGCGCTGTCGGTGGCCGTCCGCCGGGGCCGGGGATCGGCCCGCGACGCCCTGTCGGCCCTCGACCAGGTGGCGGCTTCGGGTTCGGCCGACGACGCTCGGCCGGAGTTGTCCGAGGTCGTCGAAGCCCTGTGCGACGACGCCGCCGGCCGGGTCATGGTGGCCGTGGCCGGTCTCGTGGAAGACGGGTGGGGTCCCCAGCAGGTGGCCACCGAGCTGGTCGACGACCTGCGGCAGGCCTTCCTGTCGGCCCTGGCCCCCGGCCTGTCGTCGGTGACCGGAACCGACCGGGACCGCCTGGTGGACCAGGCCGAGCGGCTGGGCCTGCCCCGACTGGTCCGGGCCATGGAGGCGTTGGGCCGAGCCCAGGTGGACATGCGCGACGCCCCGGACCCCCGGGTGGTGCTCGAGATCACCCTGGTGCGGTTGGCCCGGCCCGAGCTCGACGACTCCCCGGCGGCCCTGGCCGACCGGATCTCGCGGCTCGAAAGGGCCATCGGCTCGGGGGCCATCCACCTGGCCACCGGCCACCCCAGCGCCCCGCCGGCTCCCCCGTTGCCCGCCGCGGCCGAACATCCGGCCGACCCGCAGTCCCGGCCGGCGCTCGGCGCGATCCGCCGGCAGCGCCGGGCCACCGAACCCGGGCCGGCCGATGCTCCGGCGGTCCCGGCGCCTCCACCCCCACGGTCACCGGCGCCGTCGGCCGACGAGGCCGTCCTGGTCGAGGGACCGGGGGCGCCCCCGACCGCTGCAGCGACCGCCGCCCCGGCGGCTGCACCGACCGCCGCCCCGGTGGCTGCACCGACCGCCGCCCCGACCGCCGCCCCGGCCGGCGCTCTGCCCGACCGCGACACCCTGCAGCTCGAATGGGGAGACCACATCCTGCGTGATCTTCCCCGAGGAGCCAAGGCCCGCTACAGCGCCGGGCGATTTGTGGCCGTCGAGGACGGAGTGGCCCTGTTCGCCCTGCCCAACGCCGCCCATCGCGACTTCTGCGCCGAGGTGAAGGGCGAGGTCGAGGCGGCCCTCCGGGACTACTTCCACGTGGCCGTCCCGCTGCGCCTGGTCGTCGACGACGACCCGTCGCGGACCGGCGGCGGCCCCAGCCGGAACCCCCGTGCCGAGACCCCGAACGGAGCCGGGGCGGCCCGGGACCCCGAACCGGCGCCTCCCGATCCCGACGAGGAGGACTTCGACCCCGACGAAGCCGCCGAGCCGGTGGCCATGGAGTCGGTGGCCGAGGCCCGGCTGCTCGAAGCTTTCCCGGGAGCCCAGGAAGTGGCCGACTAGGTGTACACCGGACCCCTCCGTGCCCTCATCGACGAGCTGGGCCGCCTGCCCGGGGTCGGACCCAAGTCGGCCCAACGCATCGCCTTCCACATCTTGAAGGTGCCCACCGAGGACGCCCTCCGCCTGTCCGACGCCATCGTGTCGGTCAAGGAGCGGACCACGCTGTGCGCCCGGTGCTTCAACGTCGCCGAGGGCGGCGAGCTGTGCGACATCTGCACCGACGACCGCCGTGACCAGGTCACCGTGTGCGTCGTCGAGGATCCCCGGGACATCGTGGCCGTTGAGCGGACCCAGCAATTCAAGGGCCGCTACCACGTCCTGCAAGGGGCGCTCAACCCGCTCGAGGGGGTGGGCCCGGACCAGCTGCGGGTGCGCGAGCTGCTGAGCCGGGTCGGTGACGAGGGGATCACCGAGATCATCTTGTGCACCAACCCCAACCTGGAGGGGGAGGCCACGGCGATGTACCTGGCCCGGCTGCTCAAGCCGCTGGGCCTGCGGGTCACCCGCATCGCCAGCGGGCTCCCGGTCGGGGGCGACCTCGAGTACGCCGACGAGCTGACCCTGGGCCGGGCTCTCGAAGGTCGCCGGGAGCTGGATGGCTGAGCCGGGGCCCGGCCTGGCGGCATGCCGGTGCCGGGCGGCCCGGCGGGGCACACTGGTGAGGTGACTCCGGCGGGCCACGGGCACCAACTCTGGCTGTTGCGCCATGCCAAGACGGTGGCCGACCCGCCACCGGGCGGATCGGACCACGACCGGGTCCTGGCCCCCCGGGGCCGCCGTGACGCCGACCAGCTGGGCCGCCGCCTGGGTGACGACCCCCCGGCCCTCGGCCTGGTCGGGGGCCTGCGGCCCGAGCTGGTCCTGTGCTCGACGGCCCGGCGGACCGTCCAGACGGCCGAGCGGGTGCTGGCCCCCCTGACCGACCCACCACCGCTGGAGCTGGTGGACGCCCTCTACGGAGCGTCCCCGGCCGAGGTGCTCGACCAGGTCCGGCTGGTCGACGAGACGGTCCGCTCGGTCATGGTGGTGGGCCACAACCCGACGGCCCGGGACCTGGCCGGCGACCTCCTGGCCGGGGACGACCGTGACGGCCTCCGCCAGATCGAACGTCGGGGCTTCCCGACCTGCGCCCTGGCCGTCTACCAGCTCCCCGCCGCCCGGTGGACCGACGTGGCCATGGGCTCGGCCACCCTGCTCGGGTTGTTCACGCCGCCCTTCTGAAGGGCGGCGTGGTGGTCAGGCCACGGACCGAACGACCAGGGCGTCGCCCTGACCACCGCCCCCGCACAGGGCCACGGCGGCCAGGGCGGCCCCCCGGCGGCGCAGCTCCAGCAGGGCGGTCAGGGCCACCCGGGTGCCCGACATGCCCACCGGGTGGCCCAGGGCGATGGCCCCCCCGTTCACATTGAGCCGGTCCTCGGGGATCCCGAGCTCGTCGGCCGACGCCAGGCCGACGGCCGCGAAGGCCTCGTTGATCTCGAAGAGGTCCACGTCACCGACCGAGAGGTGGGCCTTGCCCAGGGCCTGGGCGATGGCCCGGGAGGGCTGGTGCAGCAGCGAGGCGTCGGGCCCGGCCACCTGGCCGTAGCTCACGAACTCGCCGAGCGGGGTCACCCCGAGGGCCTCGGCCCGGGCCCGGGACATGACCACCACGGCGGCCCCGCCGTCGGAGATCTGCGAGGCGTTGCCGGCGGTGATCGTGCCGTTGGGGTCGAAGGCCGGCCGGAGGGCGGCCAGCGACTCGGGCGTGGTGCCCGGGCGGACTCCCTCGTCCGTGTCGAAGAGCAACGGGTCGCCCTTGCGCTGGGGCACCGACACCGGGACGATCTCCTCGGCCAGGCGCCCGTCCTTGGCCGCCGCCGCCGCCTTCTCGTGGGAGGCGGCCGAGAAGGCGTCCTGGCGTTCCCGGCTGACCCCCACGATCTGGTTGTAGCGCTCGGTCGACAGGCCCATGGCGCACTGGTCGAAGGCGCAGGTCAACCCGTCGGACATCATGGAGTCGACCAGGGTCGAGTCGCCGAGCCGGTAGCCCGCCCGGGCTCCGGGCAGGAGGTAGGGGGCCTGGGTCATCGACTCCATGCCCCCGGCGACCACGATGTCGGCGTCACCGGCGGCGATCATCTGGTCGGCCAGATAGATGGCGTTCAGGCCGGACAGGCAGACCTTGTTGACGGTGGTCGCCGGGACGTCCATGCCGATGCCGGCCTTGGCCGCCGCCTGGCGGGCCGTGATCTGCCCGGTGCCAGCCAGGATGACCTGGCCCATGAACACGTAGTCGACCTGGTCGGGCCGGACCCCGGCCCGCTCCAGGGCGGCGGCGATGGCCAGCCCGCCCAGCTCGGTGGCCGGGAAGCCGGCCAGGGCGCCCGAGAGCTTCCCGATGGGGGTGCGGGCACCTGCGACGATGACTGATCCGGGCATGGTTGGACCTCTCGGGCTCGGGGCCGGGCGGGCCGGCGCTCCTCGGGCCGTCCCGGGGCCAGGCCGGGGGCGACCAGTTTCTCGACAGACAGGGTTCTCTCGACGGACAGCCGCCAATTTAGGCTCGGTGGCGCCGACGACCGCCCGGCACCTCCGAACGTCAAGTGTACCGGCGGGTAACGTCTGGCCATGAGCGAGATCCTCGAGGCCGCCCTGGAGGGGGCGCCCGGCGACGTGCTGGCCCAACTCCCCCTGCCTGAGCGCTACCGGGCGGCCGTCGTGCGCCGCCAGGACGTGACCATGTTCGAGGGGGTGGCGTCGGCCGACAAGGACCCCCGCAAATCCCTCCATGTCGACCAGGTGCCCCTGCCCGAGCTGGCCCCGGACGAGGCCTACGTGGCCGTCATGGCGTCGTCGATCAACTTCAACACGGTGTGGACGTCGATCTTCGAGCCCCTGCCCACGTTCGGCTTCCTCGACCGCCTGGGCCGTGAATCGGCCTGGGGGGCCCGCCATGCGCGGGACTACCACGTGGTGGGCTCCGACGCCGCCGGGGTCGTCCTCCGCGTGGGCTCGCTGGTCCGGGGCTGGAAGGCCGGCGACCTGGTCACCGTCCACTGCAATTACGTGGACGACCAGGATCCGACCTCCCACGACGATTCCATGCTGGCCGACAACCAGCGCATCTGGGGGTTCGAGACCAATTTCGGAGGACTGGCCGACATCGCCGTGGTCAAGGCCAACCAGCTGATGCCCAAACCTGCCCACCTGACCTGGGAGGAGGCGGCGGTCAACGCCCTGTGCAACTCGACGGCCTACCGGATGCTGGTCTCGGCCAACGGGGCGGCCATGGCCCAGGGGGACAAGGTCCTGGTCTGGGGGGCCACCGGGGGCATCGGCAGTTTCGCCGTCCAGTACGTCCTGGAGGGGGGCGGCGTGCCCATCGGGGTCGTCTCGTCGGCCGACAAGGCCGGGCTCCTGGCCGAGCTCGGGGTGACGGCGGTCATCGACCGCCGGGCCGCCGGCTACCGCTTCTGGTCCGACGCGCACACCCAGGACGAGTCCGAGTGGCGGCGACTGGGCAAGGACATCCGGGCTCTGGTGGGCGACGACCCCGAGATCGTCTTCGAGCACCCGGGGCGCCAGACCATGGGGGCCTCGGTCTTCGTGTGCAAGCGGGGGGGGACCATCGTGACCTGCGCCGCCACCTCGGGGTACATGGTCGAGTACGACCAGCGCCACCTCTGGATGAAGCTCAAGACCGTCAAGGGCTCGCACTTCGCCAACTACCGGGAGGCCTGGGACGCCAACCGGGCGGTGGCCGAGGGGCGGATCGTGCCGCCGCTGTCGGCCGTCTACCCGCTGGCCGAGGTGGGCGACGCCACGTACCAGGTCCACCAGAACCTCCACGAGGGCAAGATCGGCGTACTGTGCGTGGCCCCGGTCGAGGGCCTGGGGATCGACGACCCCGAGCGTCGGGCCGAGATCGGTGAGGACCGGCTGACCTTATTCCGGAGGCACCAGTGATGACGCAACCCCCCGAAGGCCTGCTGACCGAGATCGACCACGTGGCCATCGCCGTCCGCGACCTCGATGCCGCAGTGGCCTGGTACGCCGAGGTGTTCGGGGCCAGGGTGGCCCACCGTGAGCTGGTCGAGTCCGACGGGGTCGAAGAGGCCCTCCTGGCCGTGGCCGACTCCTACGTCCAGCTGCTGACCCCGACGCGCGACGACTCGCCGGTGGCCCGCTTCCTCGAATCCCGGGGCGAGGGCCTCCATCACGTCGGCTACCGGGTGGCCGACTGCGCGGCCGCCCTCGACGCGGTGACCGGGGCCGGCGGCCGGGCCATCGACCAGGCCCCCCGACCCGGGTCCCGGGGGACGACGGTGGCCTTCGTCCATCCCAAGACCTCGTTCGGCACCCTGATCGAGCTGGTCCAGGAGTAGGCGGCGCCCGCCGCCGCCCCCGGGTGGGGCGGCCGGGGGCCGCTCGGATAGCCTCGTCGCCCATGGATCACCCGATGTCCCAACGCCTGGAAGACCTCGAGGCCCGCAAGGAGCAGGCCCGGCACGCCGGCAGTCCGGCCTCGGTCGAGCGCCACCACGCCAAGGGCAAGATGACGGCCCGGGAGCGCCTCGACTACCTGCTGGACGAGGGATCGTTCCAGGAGCTCGACATGCTGGCCCGGCACCGGGCCCACGGCATGGGCCTCGAGGACACCCGGCCCTACACCGACGGGGTGATCACCGGCTTCGGGACCATCGACGGCCGCCGGGTGTGCGTGTTCTCCCAGGACTTCACCGTCTTCGGCGGGGCCCTCGGGGAGGTGTTCGCCGAGAAGATCCACAAGGTCATGGACCTGGCGGCGTCCATCGGGGTGCCCATGATCGGGCTCAACGACGGTGCCGGGGCCCGCATCCAAGAAGGGGTGGTGTCGCTCCACTCCTACGGCGGGATCTTCCACCGCAACGTGGCCGCCTCGGGGGTCATCCCCCAGATCAGCGTCATCCTCGGACCGTGCGCCGGCGGGGCCGTGTACTCGCCGGCCATGACCGACTTCATCTTCATGGTGAACGGGACCTCCCACATGTTCATCACCGGCCCCGACGTCGTGAAGACGGTGACCGGCGAGGACGTCACCTTGGAGGAGCTGGGCGGGGCCATGAGCCACGCCACCAAGTCCGGGGTGGCCACCTTCGTCTCCCCCGACGAGAAGGCCTGTCTGGACGACGTCCGCTACCTGTTGAGCTTCCTGCCCTCCAACAACCTCGAGGAGCCCCCGGTGGTGGTGTCCGGTGACGACCCCGACCGGGCCACCCCCGAGCTCATCGACCTGATGCCGGCCTCGCCCAACCAGCCCTACGACATGAAGAAGGTCATCACCGCGGTGGTCGACGACGGGGACTACGTCGAGGTCCACGCCAACTGGGCCATGTCCATCACCTGCGGTTTCGCCAGGATCGACGGACGGGTCATCGGCATCGTGGGCAACCAGCCGGCGGTGCTGGCCGGGGTGCTCGACATCGACTCGTCGGAGAAGGCGGCCCGGTTCGTGCGGACCTGCGACGCCTTCAACATCCCGCTGGTGACCTTCGTCGACGTGCCCGGCTTCATGCCCGGCACCGACCAGGAGTACGGAGGGATCATCCGGCACGGGGCCAAGCTTCTCTACGCCTACTGCGAGTCCACCGTTCCCCGGATCCAGATCATCACCCGCAAGGCCTACGGCGGGGCCTACGTGGTCATGAACTCCAAGTCCATCGGGGCCGACCTGGCGTACGCCTGGCCGTCGGCCGAGCTGGCCGTGATGGGCCCCCAGGGGGCCGTCGAGATCGTCTACCGACGGGACCTGGCCGAGGCGGCCGACCCGGTCACCCGGCGGGCCGAGCTGGTCGACGAGTACACCGAGCGCTACGCCAACCCGTACATCGCCGCCGAGCGGGGCTACGTCGACGACGTCATCTCGCCGGCCGACACCCGCCGGATCCTGGTGCGCAGCCTGGCCATGCTGGCCTCCAAGCGCGAGGAGCTGCCCCGGCGCAAGCACGGGAACGTGCCCCTGTGAGCGCACCGGCCGATCCGGCGTCGGGGGTGGCCCCCCGGCCGGCCACCGACCCCGAGATCCTGGCCATCCTGGTCGCCGCGGTCGACCAGGCGTGGCCCCGGCCGGTGGTGACCGCGGCCCCGGCCCCGGCCCCGTCGAACTGGCGCTTCAGCGGCCGCTGGTGGGCCACCCCGCTGCCCCTCCGTCGGGACCGTCCGGGGGCCCGTCGGTAGGTCCGACCGCCGGTGCCGCCACCGGGGCCCGGACCGTCGGGGACCCATTCCCGGCCCGCCGCCGACCCGAGGGTCCTCCGCCGGGCGGGCGCCCACCGCCGGGCCCGGCCATTGCCGCCGAGGCCAGGCTGTGCTTTCCTACAACGTACAAGAGGGGACCGACCGGGAGACCGTGTCGCGGAAGGGGAAGCGTCATGGACGAAAGACTGAAGGCCGGTCCGCGCTCCAAACTCGGTCGGATCTCGATCGGACTGGTGGCGCTGGTCGCCGCCGGGGCGGTCGCCCCGCTGGCCACGACCTCGGCGTCGGCCAGCACGACGTCGGACTGGGGCTCCTACCTGTTCACGATCGGCCACAGCTCCGACAACGTGGCCGACACGGCGGTCACCAAGGCCAACGCCGGCACCCTGACCGAGGCCTGGAATTTCACCCCGCCGGGGGTGCAGCAGTTCATCACCAGCCCCACCGTGGTCGGCGGCGTCGTGTACATCGGGGCCAACAACGGCAATTTCTATGCGCTCGACCAGTCCACCGGTGCGGTGATCTGGTCGCGGGACATCGGCACCAACGGCCCCAAGACGACGTGTGGCAGCCGCGGATTCGCCTCGACGGCCACGGTGGCCGATGACCCGGTGACCTCGACCGAGACCGTCTACGTGGCCGCGTCCACCGGGTATCTCTTCGCCTTCAACGCCGCCACCGGAGCCACGATCTGGCAGTCGGTGGTCGGGATCCCCTCCACCACGGTCAACAACTACTTCAACTGGGGCGCACCCCAGGTCGCCAACGGAAAGGTGTACATGGGGATCTCCTCGATGTGCGACCAGCCGCTGGTCCAAGGTGGTCTCATCGCCGTCAACCAGGAGACCGGCGCCCGGGTCGCCACCTACTACACGGTCCCGGCCGGTGCGGCCAACTACGGGGGGTCCGTCTGGTCGTCGCCGGCCATCGGTCCAAACGGTGACGTCTACATCACCACCGGCAACGGACCGGCCAGCAACCCGCTGCTCGGCACCTCCGAATCGATCGTGGACTTGAACGGCAGCACGCTCAAGCTCAAGCAGTCCTGGCAGATCCCGGCGGCCCAGGCCAAGAACGTCGACTCGGATTTCGGGGCGTCCCCGACGCTGTTCACGGCGATCCTCCCGGGTACGACGACGCCGACCAACATGATCGGGGCGTGCAACAAGAACGGCTACTACTACGCCCTGAACCGGGGCGATCTGGCCGCCGGCCCGGTCTGGAGCATCAAGATGGGCGCTTCCCCGTCGGCCAAGACCAAGAGTGACGAGTGCATCGGGGCGGCCGTGTTCAACGGCAAGGACCTGTTCTTCGGCAGCCAGCCGACGACGATCGACGGGACCGCCTACAACGGCTCGATCCGCGAGCTGAACCCGGCCACCGGTGCGGTCATCTGGGCCACCGGCCTCCCCGGGGACGTCGACTCTCCGGCCAGCATGGACGGGGCCGGCGTCATCTCGGTGGCCACGTACGACTTCTCGGGCGCTCCCAACGCCGACTACCTGGTCAACGCGACCACCGGGGCGATCCTGGCCACCTTGAGCACCGGGAACAGCCAGGTCGGTTCGCAGCCGGTCTTCGCCGAGAACGATGTCCTGGTGGCGACGCAGTTCGCCGGCCTGTACGACTACCGGCTCCCGGCATGACCAGGAGCGCCGGTCGGCCGGCGGGGGCGGCCGGCGCCGGGGGAGCCGGCTGACCCGAGGCCGCGCCGCCCTCTCGGCGGTCCGGCCGTCGCGTCCGGGCCCGAACCGGGCGGGCCTGTCCGCACGAGGGCCCGGATCGATCCACGGTCGGCGGTGAGTGGGCGCCCCGGGAGGCATCATCGTCCGTGAGCGGGCCGGGTGACAGTCGCTCGGGTGCCCCGCCGGGGGCCCCGGACGGCGCTCCGGCGCCTGTCGGATCCTGGGGTCAGCGGGCCCGGCGCCGCTCCACCAGGGCCACCAGGTCGGTGACGATCCGGTCGAACTCGAAGTCTTTGGGCGTGTAGACGGCGGCCACCCCCTTGCCCAGGAGGACCTCGGCGTCGTCGGGCGGGATGATGCCCCCGACCACCACGTCGGCATCGACCCCGACAGCCCGCAACCGGTCCAGGACCTCGGGGACCAGCTCGAGGTGCGAGCCCGAGAGGATGGACAAGCCCACCACGTCGACATCCTCGTCCCGGGCGGCGGCCACGATCTGGGCCGGGCTGAGCCGGATGCCCTGGTAGATGACCTCGAACCCGGCATCCCGGGCGGCCACGGCAATCTGCTCGGCCCCGTTGGAGTGCCCGTCGAGCCCGGGTTTGGCCACCAGGAGCCGGGGCGGCCGACCGGTGCGCTCGGTGATGGCCCGGGCCCGGGCGGTCACGTCGCCCAGCCCGGACCGGGTGCCGGTGGCCCCGGTCACGCCGGTCGGGCCCCGGTACTCGCCGAAGACCTGGCGCAGGGCGTCGGCCCACTCGCCGGTCGTGCCGCCCGCTCGGGCCAGGGCGATGGTCGGGGCCATGAGGTCGGCCGCTCCGGGGTGCTCGGCGGCCCGGCGCAGCGCGTCCAGGGCCCGGACGACGGCCGGGCCGTCGCGCTGGCTCCGCCACTCGGCCACGTCGGCCCGGAGCTCGGCCTCCACGCTCGGGTCGACCTTCAAGATGCTTTCGGCGCCCCCGTCGGCGGTCAATGGCGACGGGGCGGTCTCGGTGAAGCAGTTGACCCCGACGACCAGCTGCTCGCCGGTCTCGATCCGGCGCAGCCGGGCCGCCTGGCTGCGCACCAGCCGGGCCTTGAGCTCGCCGAT
>Ga0181519_10003903_pt1 | contig 12161 bp, 12 predicted proteins | sample PEATcosm2014_Bin_26_FD_121102 | JGI IMG/M metagenome (GOLD analysis project Ga0181519, IMG submission 121102) | Peatland microbial communities from MTU Mesocosm Facility, Houghton, MI, USA - PEATcosm2014_Bin02_10_metaG | ecosystem: Environmental > Terrestrial > Soil > Wetlands > Peat | place... | reverse complement strand
TGCCGGCGGCGGCGAAGTGGCCGAAGGCCGCCGCACCGACGGCGGCGAAGGCCAGGTGGCACAGCGAGATCTGCCCGGAGCGCCGCACGAGGAGCCCGAGCGACAAGAAGAGGATCATGTCGATGAGCGCGCCGGACCAGACGCTCAGGTGCGACGCTTGGATCACCGGGATCAGGGCCAGCAGGGCGATGGCGATCCCACCTGCCACCAGCCGCACGCGGGCGGGTGCGTGGTACGAGCGCCGCACCGGTCTCGTGGCGGTGACGCGTGGTCTCGCGAACTTCCGAGCCGGGATCGCGATCAGCACGACGAACAAGACGATGAACGGAAGGCTCGGGGCGAGGCCTCCCACCCACTGATAGGTCGCCGAGTACTTGTCGACCAGCGCTCCCGCGACACCGATGAAGAGGCCGCCGAGGAGGGTCAGGGGCAGGTTGGAGAAGTACCCGATCGCCGCAGCGCCGAACGCGGCGAACACCACGGTGGTGAGGTCGATGCCGTCGATCGACAAGCTCGGAGCCAGGAGCAGCCCGGCGATGCCGGCGAACATCGTGCCGATGATCCACGACCAGCGCCTCACCCGCACCGGGTCATCCCCGGCCATCGACACCAGCTCGGGATTGTCGACGACCCCTCGCATCACGACGCCCAAGCGCAGCGAGCGGAAGAACCAGAAGAGGACGCCGGCGAGCACCAGCGAGAGCACGAAGACGATCACCTCTTGGTAGGTGACGTTGACGCCGATGATCCTGACGGTGGACTGCGAGAGGTAGAAGGGCAGCTGCGGCGGTGCTTGGCCGAACCACAAGGTGCCGAGTGCATCGACGATCAAGATGATCCCCACCGTCGAGACGACCTTGATGGTGTCGGTCGCCCCTTCCAGCGAGCGCGCCAGCAGCTCGAGCAAGAGGCCGAGCAGAGGAGCGACCACGAGCACGCAGATCGCGGCCGCGTACGGCCACGGCATCCCGTGCTGGCCGTTGAGGAAGTAGAAGACGAAGACGTCGAGGGCGGCGATCGCCCCGTAGCCGAAGTTGAAGATCCCCGACGTCTTGTACGTCAGGACCAAGCCCATGCCGGCCAGGCCGTAGACCGCGCCAGTGGCGAGGCCGATGACGATGAAGGGGAGGAAGTCACTCACCAGAGGTGAGCTCTCGAAGGTGGTGGTGCCATGAGCAGGGTCGCCCCGAGGCCCGACTCAGCGGGTTCGAACTCGCTGAGTCGGGCCGACGGAGGCGTCTCCACCTAGCTCTTGGTCTGATCCGCTGCGGGCTCGCAGCTGATCTTGCCCCCGTTGAGCAGGGTCGGCACCTTGTTCTTGATCTGGGTGGTGTACCAGCAGTCGATGGGATGCGGCTCGCCCTGCTTGAAGGTCAGCGGCACGGTCATCCCGCCGAGGTTGTCCGCCTTGAGGGTGTAGAGCCCCTTCTCGATCAGCGCGGGTGTCACCGCGGTGCTCGAGCTGACGTTGGCGCCCTTGATGGCGGCAGCGAGCAGCAGACCGGAGGTCCATGCCTCTTGGCCGAATTGACTCCAATGGTTCGAGTCAGTGGTCAGACCTGGATAGTATTTGTTCACCGCCGAATTCATCGCTGTGATCTGTGGGTTCGAGGCAAACAGGGGCAAAGTCCCGAAGGATGAGCGCAGGTTATTGTTGAGCCCGGTCGTCGTCGCCATCGGCAGCGTGTAGCCCTCGCCCTCTGAGACGTAGATCGGCGAGTAGCTCTGCTGCGCGCAGTCCGGTGCGACTCGTTGGATGGTCGTGCCGGCCAAGCCGAAGAAGATCGCCTGGACCTTCTGCTGCTGTGCCGCCACGCACTGGGCGGTGTAGTTGGGCGCGGTGGCCGCCACCTCGGCGCTGTAGACGAGTGGGATCCCCACCTCGGTGCCCGCTGTCTTGAGCAGCGGCACACCCGCGGCACAGGTTGAGGCCTCGGCGCAGTAGAAGACACCGATGTTCTTCCCGCCTGCGGCCTTGGCCGTGGCGGCCACCGAGTAGTTGCCGGAGTCGTTCGTCTGGCCCTCCGGGAAGAAGTAGGGGTTCGTGTAGAACGGCACCTCGGTCATGTTCGCTCCCACCACTGGGATCTTCGCTGCCGCGACTGCGGGAGCGAACACCTCATCGAGGAACGAGAAGTCGGCGATCGCGTCGACGTGAGCGCTGATCATCGACTGGACCTCGGTGGAGGCGGTCGAGGGATTGAGCTGATCGTTGGCGACGGTCAGCTCGAGGGGGTGACCGTTGAGCCCTCCTGAGGCGTTGACGGACTTCGACCACGCGACGTACGCCTGCTCAGCTCCTGAGAGGTACGCGCCGAACGCACCCGAACACGAGCAGATCACACCGACGGTGATCGGCGTCCCTGTGGCTTTGACCGTGGTGGCCGTCGTCGAGCTCGAGCTCGAACCGGAGCTGCACGCTGCGGACAGCGCACCCACCGTCAAGATGGCGACCGCTACCGCGACGCGCCGGAGCCGATTGGTTCCCCCCATATATTCCCCCCTTATTTAGTCACAGTAGAAATATTCCAAAGAACCTGGAACATCTCTGCTGGCGTGACTTGCTTTCCCCTGTTGGCGAAGTTAGCGGTACTCCATATCAGATTCAACTGGAACAGACTTTCTCTCCATTTGGACCGGAGCATCGCGGCGGCCGACGAGGTGAGCGCAGCCGCAGGACCCGTCCAGCGTCGCGGTGCGGCTTCGCTATCGTGCTCCACAGCGAGGCCCACTGCCTCGTTCGGCCACGAGGAGCTCAGATGATCAAGCTGGTCGCGTTCGATCTCGACGGGACGCTGGCGGAGAGCAAGTCAGCGGTCGACGCCGAGATGGGTCGGCTGCTGGCTGGCTTGCTCGAGGTCACCCGAGTCTCGGTGATCTCGGGTGGGGACTGGCCGCAGTTCCAGAGCCAGCTGCTCTCGGCCCACCTCACGCCTGACACCTTTGGCTCGCTCACCTTGATGCCGACGTGCGGGACCAAGTGCTACACCTACGACGGCCACGCGTGGGTCCAGCGCTACGAGGAGACCTTGAGCACCGCAGAGGTCCACGCCATCACCGACGCCCTGGCCGAGGCCATCGCGTCGCTCGGGGATCCTCCCCAGCAGCTCTGGGGCGAGGTCATCGAGAACCGGGGGAGTCAGATCACCTTCTCGGCCCTCGGTCAAGAGGCTCCCTTGGAGGCGAAGGCCTCATGGGATCCTGACTTCGCCAAGCGCCAGGCGATGAAGCGCGTGATCGACCAGCGGCTCACCGGCTTCTCGGTGCGCCTCGGTGGCACGACGTCGATCGACGTCACCAAGGAAGGTGTCGACAAGGCCTACGCCGTCGACAAGCTCGCAGAGCTCACCGGCGTCTCGCTCGACGCCATGCTCTTCGTGGGCGACGCCGTGTTCCCTGGGGGCAACGACTACCCGGTCAAGGAGCACGGTGTGCGCACCATCGGCGTGCGGGACCCCGACGAGACCAAGCGCGTCATCGAAGCGCTCGTGGCGTCCTTGGCTGCGTGAGCGACCTCCCGCCTGCTCGTCGGACGACGATCCACGAGGTGGCGCCTCGGCCTACCCTGAGCAGATGTGCAGAAACATCACCACCCTCAGAGGGCTCGAGCCGGCGGCCACCGACGAGGAGATCGAGGCGGCCTCGCGCCAGTACGTGCGAAAGGTGAGCGGTGTGGCCTCGACGTCAGCCGCCACCGAGCAGGCCTTCGACCGTGCGGTCTCGGTCATCGCGGCGGCCACCAAGGAGCTGCTCGACCAGCTGCCGGCCCGGCGCCAGCCCCCGACCACGGTGCCACCGCTTCGCCGACTCGCCCGCTGAGCGACTACTTCGGCGGCAGCGAGCTGGCGTAGTCCTCGCCGAGCTGGAGCCAGGCGTGGAGCTGCGCGTCGTGGACGAAGCCGGCAGGATCCACGGAGACGAAGCCGCGCATCTCTCGTCCTGTGAAGTCCATGACCCGAGCATGTGGTCGAGCGAGGATCTCGTCGTAGCGGTCTCGGCCGACACGGATCATGAGCGACTCCCCGATGATGCCGAAGGCCATGTTGCCCAAGCACAAGAAGGCGAGGCCGCCGAACATCCGGCGCTCCGAGAACGACAGGTCATCGGCCAGGTAGGTCCGAATCCTCCCGGCGAGCTCCTCGTCGAACGCCATCGCCCAAGCCTAGGGAGCCGTGGCCTTCCCCAAGAGCTCGACGAGGACCGTGAGCTCGTCGTCGCTCAAGCGAGCCAGCCCGTCAGGGGGACGACTCAAGATGGCGTTGGCCTTGCGCACCGCCTTGGCCCCGCGCGGGGTGGTGGCCACCAGCTTGGCGCGCCGATCGGTCGGGTGCGGCTGGCGCTCGACGAGACCGAGGGCCTCGAGCTCGTCGACGACCTGGGTGACGTTCGGGGCGTCGACCCCGAGGGCCGAGGCCAGCTCGCCCATGGTCATCGGCGAGCGACCGATCCGCCTGAGCGCCCTGATGCGGCCGAACGAGATGCCGAGGGCTGCGCTCACCTCTCGTCGACGCTCGTTGTCGAGGACGAGGTCGCCCATGGCAGCGAAGGCCTTCCGAGCGTCTGGACGCGTGGCGGCGTCGTCGAGTGCGCTCACGTGACGGACTGCTCGAGGTACTCGGGGTTGAGCAGGTGCGCAGTCCTCTGTGCAGTCTCTCGGGCCCACGGTGTGGTCACGAGCTGGCCGACGACGAGGACGATCGCCCCACAGCCGGCCAGCACGAACCAGCTGGCCCGAGACGAGGTCGTGGCCCGGGCGATGTGGTTGGCGTTGAGCGCGGTGGCCAGCAGCGAGCCCACGACCGCCACCCCCAGGGTCTGGCCGACCTGACGGGACGTCGACGCGATCGCCGAGGCCACACCAGCTTGCGCTCGGGGCATACCGGAGACCGCGGCGTTGGTGATGGGTGCGTTCACGAACCCGAAGCCGACCCCGAAGACGGCGTAGCAGGCGAAGAGCCACAGGTACGACGTCGAGGGCCCGATCGAGCTCAGGGCCAGGCAGCTGGCGGTGATGCAGATCCCGGCGATGAGCAGCGGGATCCGAGAGCCTCTGGTGCCGACGATCCTGCCGGAGATGGGAGGAAGGATCAGGGCCATCACGGCCATGGGCAGCGTGCAGAGCCCCGCTTTGAGCGGCGAGAGGCCGCGGACCTCTTGGAGGTAGAGCGTGTTCAAGAACAAGAAGCCGCCGAGCGCGGCGAACGCCGAGATGGCGATGGCCGATGCCCCCGAGAACGGTGCTGACTTGAAGAAGCGCAGGTCGATGAGCGGCTCCTCTCGTCGGGGCTCCCAGGAGAGCAGCGCCACGAGCGAGCACAAGCACAGGGCAAAGGACCCGAGGATCCATGGCGACGTCCACCCTCGTCGGGGCAGCTCGATGATGCCGAAGGTGAGCGAGCTCAGCAGCACCATCACGAGGCCCTGGCCCACCCAGTCGATCCTGCGAGCCTTCGGCGCTCGTGACTCAGGGATGAAGCGCCAGGTGAGCAGGATCGCGGCGATCCCGACGGGGATGTTGATCCAGAAGATCGATCGCCAGCCGACCGAGCCGACGAGCAGGCCACCGATCACCGGACCGAGCACGATGCTGATCCCGACCACGGCGCCCCAGACCCCGACCGCCTGGGCACGCTCCTTGGGCTCGGTGAAGGTGTTGACGATGATCGACATCGCCACCGGGTTGAGCATCGAGCCTCCGACGGCCTGGAGCATCCGGAAGAGCACCAACCAGCCGAGGCCAGGAGCCAGGCTGCAGAGCAGCGAGCTCGTCGAGAAGATGACGAGGCCGATCATGAACAGGCGCTTGCGCCCGAAGCGATCAGCCGTCGAGCCCGAGAGCATGAGCAGGCTGGCCAGCACCAGCGTGTACGCGTCGATCGTCCACTGGAGACCAGAGATAGAGGTGTCGAAGGACTTCCCGATGGAGGGGAGGGCCACGTTGATGATCGTCACGTCGAGTCCCACGATGAGGAGGCTCATCGAGCAGATGAGCAGCACGCCGACGCGACGACGACGGCTGAGCTCGACCGGTGTCATCACGCCCGGCGCATTTAGTTCTGTTTTCATCATCATGATCATAGGGGAACCATCGATGCTCGTGACGCCGTGGCGGGCGCTCGCTCGCCGCCCCGGCCAGCGAGCCCGTGGCGGGCGGCAGCGACGAGACCTCGGTGGTAGAACCACGACGTGCGCTACGTCCGGGTCTTCGTCGATGACGACGCCACGACGCGCTTTGAGGACTGCGAGATCGAGTTCTCCCCGGCGGTCTTCGCTCCGCCCGCCCCGCCGCTCGACGTGGCCCGAGCCCAGGCGGCGAGAGAGGTGCTCTTCGTCCACTTCGAGGCAGGCTGGAGTGACGAGGCGCACCCTGCCCCCCAGCGCCAGTGGATGTTCATCATGACCGGTCGAGGCCAGACCACTGCCAACGGTGAGGTGCGGGCCTGGCAGGCGGGCGACGTGTTCTTCCTCGAGGACACGACGGGCCCCGGTCACGGCACGACCGTCTTCGAGGACGCGACGATGGGCGTCGTGCGGGTCTAGGGACGATGAGGCGGAGAGCATCGCGCAGGGACGCGACGCGGTGCTGGTGAGCGGTCGACGGCGTCGAGAGAGGAGCAGGTGACGTGCCAGCAGGCTGGAGGTTCAGCGACCTGCCGATCATCCAGGCCCCCATGGCCGGCGGTCCCTCAACACCGGAGCTCACCGCGGCGGTCTCCGCTGCGGGGGGCTTCGGGTTCGTGGCGGGCGGCTACCTCTCCTCCTCGCAGCTCGCGGCCCAGATCACCGCGACCCGTGCGCTCAGCGCCGCTCCCTTTGGCGTCAACCTCTTCTGTCCCTCGGCACCGACCGCCGAGCCAGAGCTGGTGGCGAGCTACGCCCAGGCGATCGAGCCGGAGGCCACGCGGCTCCGCACGACGCTCGGCGAGCCGACCTGGGACGGCGATGGCTTCAGCGAGAAGCTCTCGCTCGTCTGCGACGAGGCCGTCGACGTGGTCAGCTTCACCTTCGGCTGCCCGCGCGCCCACGAGGTCGACGAGCTGCACCGCGCCGGGGCCAGCGTGGCGGTGACCGTCACGTCGAGCGCCGAAGCTCGCTTCGCGGACGAGCGAGGAGCCGATCTCCTCGTGGTCCAGGGCACCGAGGCAGGGGGCCACCAAGGCTCGTTCTTAGAGCTCAGCGCCAACGAGACCCCGCTTCCCTGGCTCCTCGAGGAGATCGGTGCCTCGGTCTCGTTGCCCTTGATCGCCAGCGGGGGGATCATGACCGGCGCGGCAACCCGAGCGGCGCTCGCCCGAGGAGCGATCGCCGTGGCCCTCGGCACGGCGTTCCTCTGCGCCGACGAGGCGGGCACCTCGACGCTGCACCGAGAGGTCCTCCTCCGACGGACCTACGAGGAGACCGTCGTGACACGAGCCTTCAGCGGTCGTTACGCCCGTGGGCTCCGCAACGAGTTCGCTGCTCGCTACGGCGCCTTGGCGCCGGAGGCCTACCCCGAGCTGCACCACCTGACCCGGCCGCTGCGCGCGGCGGCGACGGAGGCGGGCGATCCGACCATCCCGAGCTTCTGGGCCGGCGAGGGCTGGCAAGCGGTCTCCTCGGAGCCAGCGAGCCAGATCGTGGCTCGCCTCGCCGCCGAGCTGGCGGAGGGCTCGTAGCCGCCACTGAGGAGCCTCAGCAGGGCTCCGTCACGTCGTGGGCGGTGGCCTCGAGCAGCCGGTCGATGAGCTCCCAGTCGAGCTGGCCAGGTCGAGTGAAGCGGACGCACCCCTTGCCGACGTCGAGATGACCGAGCTCCGAGCGGAACTGGTCGAGCACCGCCTGCTTGAGCACGTAGAGCGAGAGGTACCGAGCCTGCTTCTTGAAGGCGATCTCCACCTGCCCGCCTCTGAGGTAGCTCGGCATCCCGTAGGCGATCGCCTCTTCGTAGCCGGCGAGCGACTCGAGGCACGCCGCTCGCAACCGAACGAGCGTTGACGCCCACGGCTCGGTCGCCTCGGCCAGGTAGGCGTCGACTGGGGTCGCCCAGGCGCTCACGAGCGTGACGGCGAAGGAGGGCGCCTCGGAGGAGGAGCGGCGGGGGAGGGCGTGCGTGCGCGTCCCGGAGCCACGAGCGGTGCGGCTCGTCAGCTCGAAGGGAGCTCGAGGAGGCTGCCCACCGCCCCGCGGAGCATCGCACCGAGCTCGTCAGAGGGGACGTCGCCGAAGACGTCGCCGGCGAAGGCGATGGAGCCCATCACCGCACCGATGGCACAGGCCATGCGGACGCGCACCTCGATCGGGAGCTCTCGGTTGGACAGGGCCTGACGGAAGCGCATCTGGAGGTCGTCGTGATCGGCTTCGTGGCGCTCTTGGTGGAGGTTCTCGATGGCCGCTTGGTTGCGCTCGTGGAAGATGAACAGCGCTCGCTGGCTCAGCATCTGCTCGATCATGCGGTCGAGCAGCGAGGCCCAGACCTCCGGGGTGGCCTCTGAGCTGTCGAGCTGGGCCAAGGCCTCTCGCCCGAACTCGTGGAGCCGCAGGTGGAGAGCGAGCAGGATCTCCTCCTTGCTGGCGAAGTGGTAGTAGATGGCCGCCTTGGAGAAGCCCAGGCGCTCGGCGATCTGACGCAGCGACGTCTTGTCGTAGCCCTGGCTCGTGAAGAGGTCGAGCGAGATGTCGAGGATCCGCTCTCTGGTGCTCCTCGGCTCGAGGTCGTGGTCTCCCGGTGGGGAGCCTGCGCTCGTGACGGCGGGTGACTCGGTGACCATGGGTCTATTCTACTTGACAGCCGGTCAGTTTGTCCTTACCATTCGGCAAGTAACTCGACCTGCTAAACGACCGGTAAGGAGTGCCAGTGCGAGAAGGCGCCGCCATCTACGCCGAAGGCCTGACCAAGCGCTACGGCGAGACCCAGGCCTTGGCCGGCATCGACCTCGAGGTGCCCACCGGCACGATCTTGGCTGTGCTCGGCCCGAACGGTGCGGGCAAGACGACCGCCGTCCGGATCCTGACCACGCTGGCCACCCCGGACAGCGGCCAGGCCTGGGTGGCAGGCCACGACGTGGTGCGCGAGGCCACGGCCGTGCAGCGGAGCATCGGGGTCACGGCGCAGGACGCCACGGTCGATGAGCTGCTCACGGGGCGCCAGAACCTGGTCATGATCGGGCGCCTGAGCGGGTTGCGCCGCAAGGACGCCGCAGCGCGAGCAACCGAGCTGCTCGAGCAGTTCGGCCTCAGCGACGCCGCCGATCGGATCCTGACCGGGTACTCGGGCGGCATGCGACGTCGCCTCGATCTGGCTGCGGGCCTCGTGACCCGCCCGCCGGTCCTCTTCTTGGACGAGCCCACCACCGGGCTCGACCCCTCGAGCCGGCTGCGGATGTGGGACGTCATCAGAGAGCTGGTCACCGGTGGGGTCACCTTGCTCCTCACGACGCAGTACCTCGACGAGGCCGACGAGCTCGCTGACCGGATCATCGTCATCGACCATGGCAAGGTGATCGCCAACGGCACCTCCGGAGAGCTCAAGGCCGACACCGGAGGTGCTCGCCTCGAGGTGACCTTGGCGGCGCCTGCTCCCGGCGCGGTGGCAGCGCTCTCGCCGTTCGTCACCGGTGAGATCCACACCAGCCACGACGGCCGGCGCCTTCGGGCTCCGGTCCGCAGCGAGTCGGGCTTGGCCACCAAGGTGGTCCGAGGCCTCGACGACGCCGGCATCGCGGTCGATGACGTGGAGGTCCAGCAGCCCTCGCTCGACGACGTGTTCTTCGCTCTCACGGGCCACCCGACCGAGGAAGCTCCCGAGGACGTGAGCGCGGACGAGCTCGAGCCACTGGCCCAAGCAGAGGTCGTCCGATGACCACAGTCCTGATCCCCTCCTCGACCGCACCCACGCCCCGTGCGCCGGGTCTCGTCCGTCGGGTCGCCGACGTCGCTGCGCTCACGTGGCGCAACCTCGTTCACATCGCTCGGGAGCCCTTGCAGCTCTCCGACGTCACCGTCCAACCGGTGCTCTTCACCTTGCTCTTCGTCTACGTCTTCGGCGCAGGCGTCGTCCTGCCCGGTGGCGGCACCTACGCCGACTTCGCCATCGCCGGGCTCTTGGCACTGAACCTGACCACCTCGTCGATGGGCACCGCGGTCGGGATGAGCAGCGACATGAACAGCGGGGTGATCGATCGCTTCCGCACCTTGCCGATGTGGCGGCCTGCGGTGCTGGTGGGGCGCAGCTTCGCCGACCTCATGACCGCCGTCATCTGTGCGGGCATCGTCGGGATCACGGGCTACGTCATCGGCTGGCGCCCCGGCGGCGGCATCCTCGCCACCCTGGGTGGCTTCGGCCTGTTCTTGCTGTTCAGCTACGGGCTCTCCTGGGGGTGTGCCTGCCTCGGCATGGTGAGCAAGGGGCCGGAGTCGGCCCAGGGTGTGGGTCTGCTGATCCTCTTCCCCTTGGCGGTCGTCTCGAACGCGCTGGTGCCCACCCAGCGGATGCCGACGGTGCTGCGAGCCGTGGCCAACTGGAACCCGGTCAGCGCGGTGTGCTCGGCCGCCCGACAGCTCTGGCACAACCCCAACCCGTCGTCGAGCGTGCAGGCCTGGCCCATGCAGCACCCCGTGGCTGCGTCGCTCCTCTGGTCGGTGGTGCTCATCGGCGTCTTCGCGCCCTTGGCCACGGTCCTCTACCGACGCCGCACGGTCGGCTGAGCCAGCTCAGCGCGACCGAGGCGCCTTGGTGGCCGGTCGCACGCTCACGGAGATCTTGACCGGAGCCCAGCGCCGCGCGGTGCTCGCCTGGGCGGCCTTCGACTCGGTGACCGTGATCGTGGTCACCGAGTCGTAGGGACCCGGCCGAAGGGTGCCGTTGGCGCCATACTGACCGTTGCCCCAGACGAAGAACCACCGGGGATCGATGGAGAGCCGCACGCCGTCGCGGTCGAGCTGGTTGACGATCCCTTGCTCGACGGCGAGCTCGTCGTAGGTGGTCGTCACCGCGACCACCTGGGTCGGCTGATCAGAGGCGGAGAGCTGACGCTCCACCTGGAGCGTCCCTCGCTTGATCGCGGGGTTCGTCACGGAGGCCAACGCGGGCAGCTCGGCGACCTGGACGCCGAGGACGACCGCGGTCACGACGGCTCCACCGACCGAGCCTCCGAGCAGCAGTCGCCTCGTGGTGCGTGCCAGCGAGCCGCTCGGCGCGCGTGTCAGCGCGCTGACCGCGATCAGCACGATGGCCAGGACACCGGCGACGAGGACGCCGATCGTCCAGCCCAAGAGGTAGCCCCAGGCCAGGCCGTAGATGCTGGTGCCGGCGTACATCGAGACCAGCAGGCCGAGAGCGCTCATGACGAGGAGCCGACGAGAGAAGCTCGGCAGGCGGAGGGCGAGGCTGGTCGCCAGGGCGCCGAGGAGAAGCACGACGCTCAGCCAGAAGACCACCCAGGCACCTGTGGTCGAGCCGAACAGCCAGGTGCTGTGCAGCGTGCCGAGGTGGGGCAGCACGAGGGCGAAGAGGGAGAAGGGTCGCATGGCGGCTTGGAAGTCGAACGGGACCCGATGGGTGCGGAAGAACGAGGCGATCGCGCTGAGGTTCCCGTTGCCCGAGTGCACCTGCTGGTAGAGCGGCAGGATCCACAGGCCGATGAGCACCACGGCGGTGACGGCGGTGATGACCCAGGTGCGGGTGGGCAGCGAGAGGCGCGATCGGGACTGCGCAGGCGTCCCTGCGTGCTCGAGAGGCGAGGGGTCGAGATCGCTCGAGGTGGCCGGGGCGCTCGAGCGGCGACGACGGAGGAGGGCTCGAACGACCGCAGCGAGGACCACCACGAACGTGATCGCCCCGACCAGGGGAAAGACCCCCACGTCGGCCTGGACCAGGACGGAGCCCACGACCAAGAGCGCGGCCATCGAGCCTGCTCCGTCGAGGGCGGCGGCGGCGAGGACCACGAACAGCAAGGTGGGGACGATGACGATGTCCGGGTTCCACGGGCTCGTCAGCAAGGTCAGGAACTCGAGGAACCCGGTGCCCGGGGTCGAGGTGGTGAGGTAGATGAGGATGAGCCCCAGCACGACCACGCTGGCCCGCCCGACCACCTCGTCGGTGCGGCGCCTGATGACGATCACGACCAGGGCGCTCGAGACCAGCGCGACCATGAGGGCTGCGGCGTAGAGCGTGCTGGCCGACG
>Ga0181519_10003901_pt1 | contig 12163 bp, 9 predicted proteins | sample PEATcosm2014_Bin_26_FD_121102 | JGI IMG/M metagenome (GOLD analysis project Ga0181519, IMG submission 121102) | Peatland microbial communities from MTU Mesocosm Facility, Houghton, MI, USA - PEATcosm2014_Bin02_10_metaG | ecosystem: Environmental > Terrestrial > Soil > Wetlands > Peat | place... | reverse complement strand
GCGAGCGTGTCGCGCGACTGGTCGACATAGCCGATTTGCACGGAATCGCCGATCTTGAGCACGCCGGAATCCGGCTCCTCCTGGCCGGTGATCATGCGGAACAGCGTGGTCTTGCCGGCGCCGTTCGGGCCGATCACGCCGACGATGCCGCCGGGCGGCAGCCGGAAGCTCAAGTCGTCGATCAGCAGTTCGTCGCCGAACCCCTTCGACAGATGCTCGAAGTCGATGACGTTGTTGCCGAGTCGCTCGGCGACCGGGATGACGATCTGCGTCGTGCTCGGCGCCCGGTCGTTCTGCTTGTTGACCAGCTCCTCGTAGCGCGAGATGCGGGCCTTGTTCTTGGCCTGCCGCGCCTTGGGGCTGGCGGCCATCCACTCGGCCTCCTCGGCGATGGCGCGCGCGCGCGAGGCGTCCTCGCTCTTCTCCTGCTCGATGCGCTTCTGCTTGGCCTTCAGCCACGCGGTGTAATTGCCCTCGTAGGGGATGCCCTTGCCGCGGTCGAGTTCGAGGATCCAGCCCGTCACATTGTCGAGGAAGTAGCGGTCGTGGGTGACGATCAGGATCGCGCCGGGATAGCTGCGCAGATGGCCTTCGAGCCAGTTGACCGTCTCGGCGTCGAGATGGTTGGTCGGCTCGTCGAGCAGCAGCAGCTCCGGCTCCTCCAGCAGCAGGCGGCAGAGCGCGATGCGGCGGCGCTCGCCGCCCGAGAGCTTGGCGACGTCGGCGCCGTCGGGCGGGCAGCCGAGCGCGTCCATCGACTGGTCGACGCGGGAATCGAGATCCCACAGGCCCTTGGCCTCGATCTCGTCCTGCAGCCGCATCATCTCGTCGGCGGTCTCGTCGGAGTAGTTCATCGCGAGTTCGTTGTAGCGCTCGAGGATGGCGGTCTTGGCCGCGACGCCGAGCATGACATTGCCGCGCACGCCGAGCGCGGGATCGAGCGGGGGCTCCTGCGGCAGGTAGCCGACGCGGGCGCCCTCGGCGACCCAGCCCTCGCCGACATATTCCTTGTCGATGCCGGCCATGATGCGCATCAGCGTCGACTTGCCGGAGCCGTTGATGCCGAGCACGCCGATCTTGGCGTCGGGGTAGAAGGAGAGGTTGATGTTCTCCAACACCTTCTTGCCGCCGGGATAGGCCTTAGTGAGGCCTCGCATGTGATAGATGAACTGGCGCGGGGCCATGGGAAATCCTTGGGGGGGTGAGCGCGGGAAACGGGATTGGGGCGGGGGATAGCAGGGGGGAGGGGTAAGGGGCAAGCGGGGGGTGCGAAGGCGGAGGAGACCAGCGGCTTCGGCGCCGGTTTTGGTCCCTCAGTCTATCCCATCGGGCGCCGTCGAGCGTGTTTTTCGTCGCGCCAGCGGCCGAGACCGTCGCCCGCCCAGGGAAATCAGCGGTCGCCTTTTACCGTCAAGACAATTACCGCCAAGACAATCGCAATGCTTCGAAAATCGGGCTTTTGGCTAGGGTTGCGAAAGCCGGGGCCTGAACCAGGCCCCGGCCCGGTTCGTTACCTGCGACGATGGCCGCCGCCCCCGCCGCCGCGATGTCCGCCGCCGCCGCCGTGACCGGGCCGATGATGCCCGCCGCCGCCGTGGCCGGGCCGATGATGCCCGCCGCCGCCGTGGCCGTGACCCGGGCGATGCCCGCCGCCGCCGTGGCCGTGACCCGGGCGATGTCCGCCGCCGCCGTGGCCGGGGCGATGATGCCCGCCGTGGCCGGGGCGATGATGCCAATTGTTCCAACCGACGCCGCCGCCCCAGCCGAAACCTCTGCGTAACTCGTATCCGCACCAGTACCAGCCCGGACCGCGCCAGCCGTTGTCATACCAACAATAGTTGCGGCCGCCGAATATGAACTGGGCTTCGGCGATCGATGAATCTTGCGCCACCGAATCGCGAATGACGGACATTCCGTTGCTGATCGCGGCCGAAGAAGGACTCGCCGCCTGCAGAATTAGACCTGCGCCAAGCGCAAACGAGACAAGCAGTTTCTTGAGCATGCCGTTTCGCTCCCATACCGTGCAAATATATCGTAGATGCTCGGCATGAACGGCGGATGAACCGAAGACGGATAACCGGCAAGCCACTTGGAAGCGGGCGACTTAACCTTTGCGGCCCCACCTTCTCCCGCTCTCCCCCCACCACATCGCCGCCAGCGCCCCGATCAGCACCAGCAGCCCGCCCCAGCCGGACGCCAGCGGCCACCTCGAAACCCCGATCAGCGCGCTCGCCCCCGTCCGTTTGATCCCGACGAACCCCGCCCCCGCATAGATCGGCGACTCGCGCAAAGCCACGATCCGCAGCGCAGCCGGATCGCCGAGCCGCCGCGCCGCCCCCCCCGTCGCCGCCGCCAGCGGCCGCAGATGCTCCGTCGTCGAGACGACCTCCTGCAGTTCCAGCGGGTTCTCCGGCCCGACGTTGACCAGCGCGACATGCTCGCCGTCGCTCGCCCGGTAGAGGCCGTTGTCCTCGACATGCACCGTCGCCCGCGCCAGCCCCGGCTCGGCCGCCTGCAAGACAAGCGGCCGCGTCACCCCGTCCGGGCCGGTCAGCGTCGCCGGCGGGATCGCGTCCTTCAGGCTCTGGCGCTCGACCGTCACCTCTTGCCCATGCGCGCGGGCGCGCAGCGCCTCTTCCTCAAGCTCCGGCTCCTTCATCAGCCAGTGGGCGGTACGGCGCAGCACGTCGAGATACGGGCCGCCGCCGTCGTAGCCGCGCGCCCAAAGCCAGATCTGGTCGCTGAGCAGCAGGGCCACGCGGCCCTTGTCGACGCGGTTCAGCGCCAGCAGCGGCGTCGACGGGCCGGCCTGCATTACGTTGACCCCCGTCGTCAGCTTGGCGCCGATGGCGCGGAACCAGCCGCCCCAGGCGGGCGGCTTGACGTCCGAGCCGGGCAGCGCGCGCGCCACCGGATGCTTCAGCCCGTCGGGCGAGATCTCCGGCCTGAAGCCGCGCACGACGTCCTCGCCGGTCGGCTGGGCGGGCGAAATCTCGCCCAGCGGCGTGTTGTAGAGGCCCTCCGGGGTCTCGAACTCCGGCCCGACCGCCAGCATCAGCGCGCCGCCGTCGCGCACGTAACGCACGATGTTCTCGAGATAGACCTGCGGCAGCACCGCCTGCGTCGAGTAGCGGTCGAAGATGATGAGATCGAAATCCTTGATCTTGCGGCCGAACAGGTCGGCCACCGGAAACGCGATCAGCGACAGCTCGTTGATCGGCGTGCCGTCGGTCGATTTGTCCGGCGGGCGCAGGATGGTGAAGTGGACGAGATCGACGTTGGCGTCGGATTTCAGGATATTGCGCCACATCCGCTCGCCCGGATGCGGCTCGCCGGAGACCAGCAGCACCCGCAGCTTGTCGCGCACGCCGTCGATGGTGACGACCGCCTTGTTGTTGGCGGCGGTCAGCTCGCCGGGCAGCGCCGCCACCTCAAGCTCGAAGATGTTGTCGCCGGCGTGGTCGATCGGCGCCGGAACGTCGAGCCGCTCGCCGACTTTGGCCGGCAGCGTCTCCAGCGTCTGGCCATCGCGCTTGACCGTCACCGTCGCCGGCTCGCCCTTGTCGTCGCTGTCGAGCACGCGCAGGCCGATAGTCTGCTGCTTGCCGACGATGCCGTAACGCGGCGCCTCGACCAGCTCCAGCCGCCGGTCGCGCTCGCCCTCGTGGCCGGTGATCAGCGCCTGCAGCGGCGCATGGAAGCCGAGCGCCGCGGCGTCGGCGGGCAAGTCGTGCGGGATTCCGTCGGTGATCAGGATCGCGCCGCCAACGCGTTCGGGCGGCGTGTCGGCCAGCGCCGAGCGCAGGGCGGCGAACAACTCGGTGCCCTTGTTGTCGGGGTCCTCGCGCGGCGTGTCGACGAAGTGGGCCTCGACATTGTCCATGTGCGAGAGCTGCTCGGCGATCGTCGCCCGCGCGGCGTCGGTCTGGGCGGCGCGCTCGCCGATGCGGTTGGAGGCGGAGCGGTCGGCGATCACGGCGACGACATCTTTCAGCGGGCGGCGGTCCTCGCGCTTCAGCGCGGGATCGGCGAGCGCGAACAGCAGAGCCGCGGCGACGATGGCGCGGCCGAGCGCCGCGCGCGGCCGGGTCCAGGCGGTGAGGGCGACCACCGCAATCGCCGCGAGCGCCAGCGCGACGAAGCTCCAGAGCGGCAGGACGGGGGAGACGCCGAGGGAGAGATCGTTCACCGCGCCAACCTTTCGAGCAGATCGCGCGCATGGACCTGATCGGCCTTGTAGTTGCCGGTCAGCGCGTACATCACCAGATTGACGCCGCCGCGCAACGCCATCTCGCGCTGGCGCGGGCCGCCGGGGGTCAGCGGGTGCAGCGGCGAGCCGTCCTCATGCGCGGCCCAGGCGCCGGCGAGATCGTTCGACGTGATGATGACCGGGGAGACGCTGTCGCCGGCGCGGGCCGGCTTGTTGACGCGATCCCTGGGGTCGATCGGCGGCAGCGCCTCGATCCAGGTCTGCCCGTTCTCGGTCCGGCCGACGAAGGCGTCCAGGAGATAGAACGTCTTGGTCACGACATGGTCGCGCGGGACCGGCTCCAGCTCCGGCAGGTCGACGCCGGCGAGCAGTTTGCGCAGCCATTGCGTCTCCGCGGTCGGGGCGCCGCCGGGGCGCTGACTCAGCGCATCGCGGGTGTCGAAGATCACGGTGCCGCCGTTGTGCATGAAGGCGGCGGTGCGCGCGATGGCCTGCGCGCTCGGCTGCGGCCGCCCGGCGGCGACCGGCCAGTAAATCAGCGGATAGAAGGCGAGCTCGTCGCGCGCGGGATCGAGCGCGACCGGATCGGCCAGCGCCGCCGAGGTGCGGGCGTCGAGCGCGCGGGTGAGTTGCTCCAGGCCGAGGCGCGAGGTCTCGTCGACCTCGGCGTCGCCGGAGGTGACATAGGCCAGCCGCGTCTGCGTCGCCGCCTCGGCGTCCGAGATCGAGGCGGCGCGGGCGTGCGGAGCGGGCAGCGCGAGCCACAGCGCCAAAGCGAGCGGGGCGGCGGCGCGCCAGCGCCAGGAGGCGCCGCTGAGTTGCAGGCTCGCGACCGTATCGACGAGGAAACCGAGCAGGGCCGCCAGCAGCAGCCAGGGCTTCAGGTCGAGCGGCGCGGCGATGTCGAGGCCGCCGGCGCGCCGCTTGAGGCCGGAATAGTCGGCCGCCCGCAACGTCGCGCCTTCCGCCAAGGCGTTGACGGCGGTGGCGCTTTCGGGCGCGCCGTAGAAGCCGGGGGGATGCTCGGGATCCGCCGCGCCGGTGGAGCCGGCCGGCAGCGGCTTGGCCGAGGCGGGCGGGTCCTCGAGCGCGCCGAAACCGTCGAGCGTGCGCCACGGCGGCAGCGCGACCTTGGCGGCCGCGGCGGCGGCGGCGGGCGCGGCGCTGGCTTCCGCCACGATGCGGCGCAGCATCTCGACGAACAGGCCGGAAAGCGGCAGGTTCGACCACGTCGTGTCGGCGGTGACGTGGAACAGCACGATCAGGCCCTTGCCGCGCCGCGTCGCGGTCACCAGCGGCGTGCCGTCGGCGAGCCGCGCCCAGGTTTTTTCGGTCAGGCCCGGCGTCGGCTCGGCGAGCACCTGGCGCGACACCGTGACCTCCGCGGGCGCCGCGAGACCGACGAACGGGCTCGGGGGTTCGAAAGGCGCGACATGCTTGGGGCTTTCCCACGACAGCGCGCCGCCGAGGGTGCGGCCGCCGCGCCGCAGCGCGGTCGGGATCAGGTCGTCGTCGCTCGCCGCGGTGCGGGCGCCGGCGAAGCGGATCAGCACGCCGCCGGCGCTGACGTAAGCGGCGAGGCGGTCGTGGTCGGGGCCGGCGGCGACGCTCATGTCGGCGAGCGCGACCGCCGAGGGCTGCTCGGCGAGCAGGTCGCCGATCGGATCGGACGCGCCCGGCTTGGCCAAGCGGACGTCGGCGAACGGGCTTAGCGCCCGCGCGACGTAATAGGTCGGGGCGAGCAGCGGCTCGGCGAGATCGGCGCTGCCGCCCGCCACCACGGCGACGCGGCGGCGGCGAGCGCGCTCGTCGACCAGAAGTACGGCGCCGGCGGAGCGCTCGCCGTCGATGGCGAGGCGCGAGATGTCGTTGCGCAACTCGACGGGCAGCTCGAAGCGGGCCTTGGCCGCATCGGCGCCGCCGAAGTCGAACGGCGCCTCGCCAATGCTGCGGCCGCGCCCGTCGAGCGCCTCGACGGTTCCGCTCTGCCGGCCGCCGGCGGCGCGGGCGAGCGAGATTTCCAGCGCGGCGGGCAGGCTGTCGGCGCCGACGAGGGCGAGCGGCGTCTGCGCGTCGGCGGCGACCTCGACGCCCCCGCCTTTCAGGAAGTCCGGGCCGGCGTCGAGACCGTCGGCGATCCACAGCGTCTCAGCGTCCGGGTGGGCGGAAAGAAAGCCGGCGATGGCGACTTTCGCAGGCGCGCGCGGCGGCATGTAGGGGACGGGGGTCAGGGCCGCGATACGGGTCTCGATCGCCTCGGCGTCGGCGGCGGCGATCTCCTCGCCGCCCTTGGACAGCGGCGCCAAAGCGACGGGGCGGCCGGACCGGCCGGCCGAGCGGACCGATTCGCTGGCGAGCGCGATGCGCTTGTCCCAGCTCGGCGCGGCGGGCCAGCCGTCGTCGAGCACAATCAGCAGCGGGCCTTTGGCGCCCACGCCGGCAACGGCGCGCCAGACCGGGCCGGCCATCGCCAGGATCACCAAGGCGGCGATGGCGAGGCGCAGGAGCAGCAGCGGCCAGGGGGTGCGGAAGGCGGTCGGCTCGCGTGGATCGAGGCCGATCAGCAGGCGGACGGGCGGGAAGATCTGCCGGCGCGGCCGCGGCGGGGTGACGCGCAGCAGCCAGTAGAGCGCGACGAGGCCCGCCAGAGCGGCAAGGGCGGCGGGCGCGGCGAAGGCGAGGGGCAGGCCGAACATGTCAGCTGAGCGATTCGGCGAGCCGCGCGTGCAGCGCGAGCAGCGCGGCGGCGGCGGAGGCGTCGGTGCGGTGGAGCGCGAAATCCCACCCGCGCGAGCGGGCGGCGGCGCTGACGGCTTCGCGCTGGGCGGCGAGGCGCTCCTGGTAGCGCTCGCGGAAATCCTGCGCCCGCGGCGCCCGCCAGCGCGGCGTACCGCCCACGTCGAGGAAATCCAGGTGGCCCTCGAAGGGGAAGATCTCCTCGACCGGGTCGGCGATCATCAGCACGTGACCCTCCGCCCCCAACCCGCCGAGACTAGCAAAGTTCGCGCCAATTTCTTGCCGGGCCGAGAGAAAATCGCCGATCAGCACGAGGCGCGAGCGCGCTGGGGCGGGCTCGGGCGGCGGCAGCGGCGACGGCGGCGGGCCGGCATGGGCGAGAACTTCAGCGAAACGGTCGATCACGTCGCGCGCGGCGAGCGGCCGCGTCAGCCCGACGAGGCCGACCCGCTCGCCGCCGCGCACCGCGAGATCGGCGAGCGCGAGAACTAGCACGGCGGCGCGGTCGAGCTTGCTTTGGCTCGCCATGTCGGAGCGGAAGTTCATCGTCGGCGAACGGTCGAACCACAGCCACAGCGTCTGCGCCGCCTCCCATTCACGCTCGCGCACGAACGCCTGGCCGCCGCGGGCGGAGCGGCGCCAGTCGATCCGGTTGGCCGGCTCGCCGGAGGCGAACGGGCGGAACTGCCAGAAGTTTTCGCCCGGTCCGGCGCGGCGGCGGCCGTGCACGCCGTGCATCAGGCTGTGGGCGAGGCGGCGGGCGGCGATGACGAGATCGGGCAGCCGGGCGGCAAGCTCGGAAGCCTGTTCGCGGGGCGCTCGGGCGGTTGCGGCCACGTTCAGCGCACGTATTTGGCGACAAGCCGCTCGACCACGGCGGTCACGGTCTCGCCCTCGGCGCGCGCGGCGTAGGTCAGCGCCATGCGGTGCTTCAGCACCGGCTCGGCGAGCGCGACCACGTCGTCGCGCGACGGCGCGAGCCGGCCGTCGATCAGCGCGCGCGCGCGCGACGCAAGCGTCAGCGCCTGCGCCGCGCGCGGGCCGGGACCCCAGGCGATCGGTTTGGTGAGTTCCGCGTCGCCGCCTTCCGGCCGAGCGGCGCGCACGAGATCGAGGATGCTTTCGACCACGTTCTCGCCGATCGGGGCGGCGCGCACCAGGCGCTGGGCGGCCATCAGATCCTCGGCCGTCATCGCCGGCTTCGGCTTGGTCTCGGCGACGCCGGTGGTCTCGATCAGCACGCGGCGCTCGGCGGCGCGGTCGGGATAGCCGACGTCGATCTGCATCAGGAAGCGGTCGAGCTGCGCCTCGGGCAACGGATAGGCGCCCTCCTGCTCCAGCGGGTTCTGAGTCGCCAGCACATGGAACGGGCTCGGCAGGTCGTGGCGGGCGCCGGCGACGGTGACGTGACGCTCCTGCATCGCCTGCAACAGGGCGGACTGGGTGCGCGGCGAGGCGCGGTTGATCTCGTCGGCCATCAACAGCTGGGCGAAGATCGGGCCGCGGATGAAGCGGAAGGCGCGGCGGCCGCCCTCGCTCTCGTCCATCACTTCCGCCCCGAGGATGTCGGACGGCATCAGGTCGGGCGTGAACTGGATGCGCAGGGCGTCGAGGCCGAGCACGATGCCGAGCGTCTCGACCAGCTTGGTCTTGGCGAGGCCGGGCACGCCGATCAAAAGGCCGTGGCCGCCGGAGAGCAGGGTGGTCAGCACCTGCTCGACGACTTTTTGCTGGCCGAAGATGACGGCGCCGACGCCGTCGCGCGCGGCGCGCACGCGGGCGAGCGTCGCCTCCGCCGATTTGGCCAGCGAAGCGTCGAAATCGGTTACCGGCATCTAGAGTCTCCGGGGCGGCGTCTTTGGCTTCCAAAGCGGCTTCACCGCCCTAGATTAGCAATTCGCGCGCCTGAGCGTTGTCATGTTCAGGTGTGGCGCGCAATCTACGCGAGAATATGGCGACGTCTCAGCAAAACGGGAATAGGGCGCCGGACGCGGCGCTGGCGGGCCTCGGCGAAGCGCAGGCGGCGTCAAAACGCGGGCCGCCGCCGGTGCATCTGTGGAATCCGCCATTCTGCGGCGACATCGACATGCGCATCGCCGCCGACGGGACGTGGTTCTACCTGGGCTCGCCGATCGGGCGGGCGCCTCTGGTGAAACTGTTCTCGTCGATCCTGCGGCGGGACCCCGAGCGCTATGTGCTGGTGACGCCGGTCGAGCGGGTCGGGATCAAGGTCGACGACGCGCCGTTTCTCGCCGTCGAGATGATGCGCGAGCCGGGGCGGATCGGGTTTCGCACGCAGGTGGACGACTTTGTCTGGGTCGGGGCGGAGCATCCGCTGCGATTCGAAGAGGGCGCGGCGGAGGGGATCAAGCCTTACGTGCGGGTGCGCGGCGACCTCTGGGCGCTGGTCAAGCGGGCGTTGTTCTACGATCTCGTGGAGTTGGGGGTGACGGAGGTTTGCGAGGGGGAGGATTGGTTCGGGGTGAGGTCGGCGGGGGTGTTCTTTCCGATGCGAAGGGCGAGCGAGATCGAGGGGCTGTGAGGGGGCGGAGATCGCCGCTTGGCGGCTGCCGTCGTGTTGGGGATGAGCCGTTTTCGACCCAGAGCAGACTTCGGCCAACGAAGCTTTTTGGGCGCCGCGATCGGCCGACCGATTTCACTCAGCCCGGAAACCGCGTCGCCTCCAGCGGACAGTACAGGGTCGAGGTCGCGTTCATTCGCCGGCACTCTTCAACCGCGTTATAAAACGTTTCCTCGCATGGCGCCGGTGCGCCGACGACCTTCTTCCACTTGATCACCAGCGTGTTAGGTGAAGTGCGCCACGTACCGGTATTGTGTATTTTTCCCTTGGCGGGCGGCTGGGTGCTGGACGGCGGCGATGGCGCTGTCTTGCTTGACATCGCAATCCCCCCGTCGGCGAGGTAGTAGTACCATGCGCCGCCGTCCCACACGCGCCACCAGCCCCTCGGCCACGGCATCGGGTATTTCTTAATCACTCCGTCCGACGCGAGAGCGAGGTCTTCTTGCGGAGTGTACGCCCAGCGCGCTCTGGTGCCCGGGTTGCGAATTAGGTTTGCGCCACTACTGCCGGTAAATCCGGCCTCGGTCTTGCTTACGAACATAGCCATCGACATCCTCTGATTGGGGCCGATGTTAGGATCATGGTAGACTATGTCTGTGTCCAGGACAGCAACGATCACCGACGCGTGTTCGCCCTGTGGGGCGCGCCAATTGAATATGATCGGCCCGTAGGTGGTCAGGCTTGCGTCGATAGCTTCAGGCGAATCCAACTTCGTCGGCAGAGCCGTCAAATTTTCATTCTTCAGGAATACGGCTTTCTCCTGCCCCGGCCCCAAAGGGCGATGCGTGCCGTCCGGGTTGACGAGCCCCGCCACGTCTTTGGCCGGGGTAACGGGGCCGCCGTAGTACACCCTGAGCATTTTTGCGCATGCGTACCAACACCCTGTGGGGTCATCGATCAGAGGCCCGTCATCGCCAGCGTTTTGGGAGAAATATTGCACCGGGCGGTCTAAGGGCACGATCGGCCACCCTTTCTACAATAATACTACGCCTTAACTAAGCTATTAAACTATCTCGGAAATCGCGCGATGTCCGCTTGAATTTAGTCAAGCTGAGAAAATTCAAAATTTTTAATCGAAACCCATATTTTGTTCGGCAAAGCACGGCCGCGGCGGCGCTGACTTAGCCAACACGGATCGGAAACGTCTGACAGAGAAGCGCGCCTTCGGTCGGCGTCATCGAAGCGAGCTGTTGGTCTCGCAGTCTTGAGCCCAAGACGTTTTCTTTCCGCCCATCGGCGACCTTCTCAAATGAGCGCCGCGTCAGGTTTCGGCCTACCCGCCGGTTTCCTTTTCCCGCCCGTATCTCAACGGCAAAACGTTTCCCCCCGCGACGAAATCGCGCTAGACTGCCGCAACCGTTTCAGACGCGCCGGCCGGGCTGTCGAGGCGCCCCCCGGGGTATGACAGGTCTTGGCGCCTAACACTTTGAAATCCCATGTGCAAAACGCGCCTTTCGCCACGCATTGCACGGCTAAGTGCTTGATCTTAGGTCGCACGGATCGCCGCTTGCGCGCCATTTCCCCTCGTATAGGCGCCAAAATCCACCGCTTGCACACACCGCGCCCAACCGCCGCGCCGCCTCGCCGATGATCCCGCAAACTCCCGACGCCTTCCGCGCCTTCGCCCGCGCGCGTCTAGATCCCGAACTCAGCCCCGACGCCTTCACCGCCGCGCGCTCCAGCGACTTCGCGCTGAACGGCGGCCCGCCGCCGAACCTGCCCGTTCCGCGCCCCGCCGCTGTGATCGCGCCCATCGTCGCCCGGCCCGACGGCCTGACCGTGCTGCTCACCCAGCGCGCCAGCCACCTGCGTTCCCATTCCGGCCAGGTCGCCTTCCCCGGCGGCAAGCTCGATCCCGGCGAGACGGCGCTGGAAGCCGCGCTGCGCGAGGCGGAGGAGGAGATCGGGCTGAGGCCAAGCTTCGTCGAGCCGCTGGGATGGCTCGATCCCTATCTCACCGGCACGGGATTTCGCATCGCGCCGCTGGTGGCGCTGGTCACGCCGGGCTATACGCTTGAGCTCAACGTGGAAGAGGTCGAGGCCGCCTTCGAGACGCCGCTCGCCTTTCTCATGGACGAGGCCAACCACCAGATCCATGAGCGGGAATGGGCAGGCAAGAAGCGGCGCTATTACGCCATGCCGCACGACGACCGCTATATCTGGGGCGCGACGGCGGGGATGCTGCGCAACCTCTGGGAGAGGCTCCGCCGCTGATGCGCCCGCTCGTGGAGTCGCTCGGGCTGTTCCTGCTGCCGTTTGCGGTGTTCGCCGTCTATCTGGCTTTGCGGCTCAAATTCCCGCTCGCCATCGAGCACTGGACGCGCGGGCGGCTCAGTTGGCTGGCGCTGGCGGGGCTGGTCGCGGCCGCGGTCGGGCTGGTCGGGATCAACGCCTTGGCGCCGCGCGGACATGGCCGCTACGTTCCCGCCCATCTGCAGAATGGCGTCATCGTGCCCGGGCGGTTCGAATGAGCCTGCGGCTGAGCGACGGCCGCCTCGCCGACCTCTCCGCCCTCGATGCGCCGCCGCTCGCCCGCGCGCTGGCGCTGTTGAACGGCAAGGGCGAGCAGGCGCGGCTGGTCGGCGGCGCGGTGCGCGATTTGCTGCTGGGACAGCCGCCGGGCGATTTCGATCTGG
>Ga0181519_10003898_pt1 | contig 12170 bp, 7 predicted proteins | sample PEATcosm2014_Bin_26_FD_121102 | JGI IMG/M metagenome (GOLD analysis project Ga0181519, IMG submission 121102) | Peatland microbial communities from MTU Mesocosm Facility, Houghton, MI, USA - PEATcosm2014_Bin02_10_metaG | ecosystem: Environmental > Terrestrial > Soil > Wetlands > Peat | place... | reverse complement strand
GATGTGATCCTGATTGCGACCGGCTCCGAGGTGGTGACCTGCCTGAAGGCGGCGGAGGAGTTGAAGACGGCGGGGATTGTGGCGAAAGTGGTATCGATGCCAAGCTTCCGCGTCTTCGACGAGCAGACGGCGGCGTACAAGGCTGAGTTGCTGCCGGAGGGCGTGCCGAAGATCTCGCTGGAGGCGGGCGCAACGCTGGGTTGGTACAAGTACATTGGGACAAACGGCGTGGCGATCGGGATTGACCGATTTGGCGCGTCCGCGCCGGGACCGATTGCGATGGAGAAGCTGGGAATCAGCGTGGCGAATGTTGTGGAACACGCGAAGAAGCTGGTGAAGAAGTAACGAGGTTCGAGGCACAAGGTTCGAGGTTCGGGGGAAAGGCAGAAGCAGATTCCTCCGCTACGCTACGGAATGACAACAAGAGTGCTGCGGAATGTCGAATCATTTGGGGCAGGGAGATGGTCGAGACGGAGAGGGAGATTTTGCGGGAGAAGGATGAGGAGGCGAAGCTGGGTGAGCGGAAGCCGTTTGAGTCATCGCGGCAGGCGGAGTATGAGGACAGTGTGACGTCGACGGATGATTGGGAGTACGAAGATTCGTAGCTGAGCTCAGTAAGACGAGATTCGTGGCGCTTCGAAGAGAATGCGGGGATCCCTCCACTACGCTGCGCTTCGGTCGGGATGACGGTATTTGACGAGGGCAAGCATGACGCAGGATGAGGCGAAGCGGCTGGTGGCGAAGCGGGCGGTCGAGTTCGTGCAGGATGGGATGGTAGTGGGGCTGGGCACCGGTACGACCGCGACGATCTTCATTCGCGAACTGGCTGCATGCAAGCTGAAGATTCGGTGCGTTGCATCGTCGGACGCGAGCCATGAGCTGGCGGCGTCGCTGGGGATGAGCGTTGCGACGCTGACTGAGTTGCCCGAGTTGGATGTGTACATCGATGGGGCGGATGAGATTACGCGAGTCCCTGGGGTGGGATTCGGGTTGATCAAGGGCGGAGGCGGCGCTCTGCTGCGGGAGAAGATTGTGGCCAGCGCGGCGAAGAGTTTTATTGTGGTGGCCGATTCGACAAAGATGGTGGACCGTCTGGGACGGTTTCCTCTGCCGGTGGAAGTCATTAAGATGGCGCTGCCGGTGGTGCAGCCGAGGCTGGCTGCGCTGGGATTGACTCCGAAGCTGCGGATGAGGAAGAGCATCTCCCAGGGGTTAAAACCCCTGACTTTTGGGGAGATCAGGGATGCCAAGGCTGAAGCCTTGGCCTATCCAGAAGCCAAAGACGAACAACAGGCTATGGACAATCCACAACCTTTTGTGACGGACGAGGGCAATTACATTCTGGACTGCGCGTGCGGGCGGATCGAAGACCCGCAGCGAACGGCGGCGGCGATTCGCGCGGTCGTGGGGGTGGTGGAGCATGGACTGTTTCTGGGCATGGCGACACTGGCGCTGGTGGCGGGAGAGAACGGCGTGAGCGAGTACCGCGCATAGGATTCGAGTGGCAGGTTGAAGGCGAGGAGCAGAGAGATTGCCGCGACCAGTTTCAGTTACCTATAAAGTTTGGCCTACGTCGGAGGCGCTAGCTGCGGCTGCGGCGGAGTACTTCGCGTCGGCGGTGACTGCGGCGGTTACGGCACGGGGTGTGGCGCGGGTTGCGATCTCCGGTGGCACAACGCCGAAGGCAATGTTCATGCTGCTGGCGGACCGGAGCAAGCCATTCTTGGCGCAGATGCCATGGGCGAAACTGCACCTGTTCTGGGTGGACGAACGGTGCGTGCCGCCAACCGACAGGGAGTCCAACTATCGCATGACGAAGGAGGCGATGTTGGATCATGTGCCACTGCCCGCCGGGCAGATCCATCGGATGGAGGGCGAGCTTGAGCCGGAGGTTGCGGCGGCGCGGTATGAGGCGGCGATTCGCACGGAGTTCCGGCTGGAAGGCGCAGAGACGCCGGCGTTCGACCTGGTGCTGCTGGGGATGGGTGAGGATGGACATACGGCTTCGCTTTTTCCGCACACCGATGCACTGCATGAGATAGGTCGGATCGCGGTGGCCAACTATGTGGCGCAGAAAGATACGTGGCGGATTACGATGACCTGGCCGGCGATCAATCGAGGGCGCGAGGTTGCGTTCCTGATTGAGGGCGCGGCGAAGGCACGGGTGGTGCGCGATGTGTTTGTCGGGGCGTACGATCCGGAGTTGAAGCCGTCGCAGTTGATCCGACCGGCAAGCGGGAGACTGGACCTGTTACTGGATGCGGCTGCGGCGGGGATGCTGCCGGAACCGGCAGGCGGGACGCTGGAGCTTATATAGGACAAATGCTTAACGCGGATCGACACCGATAGAAGCACGGATCAAAGACAAAGCGAGTACGGGATAAAGGCAAAAACAGAGTAAAGAGCAAAATTGGGGAAAAAATTACACGGATCCGCACCGACTGAATGGAGTAGCAACATTCAACCAGCAACACAGAGGCTTCAGGGATGATTCTTGCGGGAGACATTGGCGGGACGAAGATCCATCTTGCGCTGTATGACTTTGAGGGCGCGCGGCTGAAGGTGTTGCGCGACGAGAAGTTTGCGGCGCATGAGTTTACGACGCTGGATGCGGCGGTGGAACAGTTCCTCTCGGGCAGTGGGAGCAATAGTGTGAAAACCCAGGTCTCAGAAGCGATACCTGGGGCACCCAGTAACCAACGCGGGGAGATTGCTGCGGCGTGCTTTGGGTGTCCGGGGCCGGTTCGCGATGGACGGCTGAAGCTGACTAATCTGCCGTGGACACTGGACGCGCGCGATCTGGCGAAGTCGCTGGGGATCGAACACATCTTTTTGATCAATGACCTGGAAGCGAATGGCTACGGCATTGCGGAGCTCGCGCCGGAGAGCGTGATGACGCTGCATGAGGGCGATGCGGCTGCGGTTGGCAATCGTGGGTTGATTGCGGCGGGGACGGGGCTGGGAGAGGCGCTGCTGATCTGGGACGGCAAGGCGCACCGGCCGATTGCGTCGGAGGGCGGGCATTGCGACTTTGCCGCGCGTACGGATCGCGAGATCGCGCTGCTGAAGTACTTGCGGCATAAATTGCATGGACGGGTGAGCTGGGAGCGGGTTGTGTCGGGGATGGGGATACAGAACATCTATACCTACCTGCGCGACGTGGAGAGGATGGATGAGCCGACGTGGTTGCGAAAGCGGATGACAAGCGAAGACCCGAATGCGGTGATTGGCGAGTGTGCTGAGGATGGGTCGAGCGATCTGTGCCGCGACACGGTGCAGACGTTTGCGGCGGCGTACGGAGCGGAGGCGGGAAACATTGCTCTGAAGGTGCTGGCGACGGGCGGAATGTATGTAGGCGGCGGGATTGCGCCGAAGATTCTGAAGGTGCTGGCGGGCGGCGGGTTTATGCAGGCGTTTCTGGATAAGGGACGGTTGTCGCCGCTGATGGAGTCGATACCGGTGCGGGTGATTCTGGACGAGAGCTGCGCACTGCTGGGTGCGGCGGCGTACGCGGAGGCTCGCGCGGCGGAGAATACGGGGTGGTCGGAGCGGGCGGCGACGGGCAAGACTTAACACTGATTGGCACCGATGGGACACCGATCAATACATGCAACAACGAACGGTAAGAGCAGCAACGACGGCGGAAGGTTCGTTGAGTTCCTGTGATTGCGCGATGAATGGAACACCCGGCAGACCCAAAAGGCAACTACGGCGATTCTGAGCTTCGCTCTGAATGACGACCATCGGCGAATGGTGACCTGCTGGATTTAGTCTGGTGGGGAGTGAATTCAGGGGATTGGGTACGATGGGGATTTGGCGAGGATTGGTGACTGCGGTAGTGGTGGTGGGGATCGCGGGGGTTGCGGCGGGACGAGTAGAGGCGCAGCGGCTGCCGGACGGGGTGCGTCCGGAACACTATTCGCTGGTGATTACACCGGATTTAAATGCGGCGACGTTTGCAGGGAAAGAGACGATCGATGTGGTGCTGGATGCTCCGGCGACGGCGATTACTCTGAATGCGGCGGAGATTGAGTTTGTTTCGGTGCGTGCGGAGATAAGTACAGAAGCAGATTCCTCCGCCGCGCTACGGAATGACAAACAGGGGAGAGGCAACGAGAGAGATTCTGATCCTTTGGCTCAGAATGTCGGACGAAGTGACGGTGTGACGGCGGTGGTGACGCTGGATACGCGTAGGGAGCAGGCTACATTTACGTTTGCGCAGGCGCTGCCGGCAGGGCAGGTGCGGCTGGCGATCGAGTACAAGGGGATTCTGAACGACAAGCTGCGCGGGTTTTATCTGTCGAAGACGAAGCTGCGGCGGTATGGGGTGACGCAGTTCGAATCGACCGATGCGCGGCGAGCCTTCCCCAGCTTCGACGAGCCGGCGTTGAAGGCGACGTTCGATGTGACGCTGGTGGTGGATGCGGGTGACACAGCGATCTCCAATATGAAGATTGTGTTGGATGCAGCGGGGCCGGTTGCGGGGAAGCATACGATTCAGTTTGCAACGACTCCGAAGATGTCGACCTATCTAGTAGCGTGGCTGGTGGGTGACTTCAAGTGTTCGGATGGCAAGTCGGATGGAGTGGCGATTCGGGTGTGCGCGACGCCCGACAAGGTGGGTCTGACGCAGTTTGCGATGGATTCGGCCAAGCAGACGCTGCACGACTACAACCAGTACTTCGGGATCAAGTACCCGTTGGCGAAGCTGGACCTGGTGGCGGTGCCGGACTTCGAGGCGGGAGCGATGGAGAACTTCGGATGCATTACGTTTCGCGAGGCGATGTTGCTGGTGAACAAGAGGGATGGGGCGCTGCCGGCAAAGAAGGAGGTTACCGGGACGGTGGCGCACGAGATGGCGCATCTGTGGCTGGGCGACCTGGTAACACCGGCGTGGTGGGACAATATATGGCTGAACGAGGGGTTTGCGACGTGGATGGAGAACAAGGAGGCAGCCAAGGAGCATCCCCATTGGGGGTTTGAGCAGGACGCGGCGATGGACAAGAACCGCACCATGGACGAGGACGCAGGCAGGACCACACGGCCGATTCGCGCGCGGGCGGAGACGCCGGCGGAGATTGACGAGATGTTCGACGACATTGCCTATGGCAAGGCGGGCGAGGTGATCGCGATGGTGGAGAACTGGGTCGGCGAAGAGACGTTTCGCAAGGGCGTACAGGCGTACGTGGCAGCGCACGAGTATGGGAATGCCACGGCGGAAGACTTCTGGAACGCGCAGTCAACGGTGAGCGGGCTGCCGGTGGATTCTGTGATGCGCAGCTTTGTGGAGCAGCCTGGAGTTCCGTTGGTGACGTTGACGAGTGAAGGAACGAATGTGGGAGTGACGCAGCGCAGATTCCTACTCTCCGGGGCCGCGAACGGGACTTCGGAGGTTGGAGGCGCAGGAGAGATGTGGACGATTCCGGTGTGCCGCAAGAGCGCGTCTTGCCAACTGCTGACGCCACAGACTCGTGAGTTGCATGCGGGTGCGGCGGAGCAGTTCTTATACGCGAATGCGGGGGACAAGGGGTATTACCGGACAGAGTATGCGCCGGGACAGTTGAAGGCGATTGTGGCCCACGCGGAGACTGGGCTGACGCCGCCTGAGAGGATTGGACTACTGGGCGATGAGTGGTCGTTGATGCGGGCAGGACAGGGGCCGGTGGGGGAGTTCCTGGACCTGGTGCTGGCGGTGAAGCAGGACCCGAGCGCGACGGTGATGGAGAGCGCGCTGGGAAGGGTGACGACGATCGAGTCGCGGATTGCCACAGACGCCGACCGTGAGCGGATGGATCGGGTGATCCGGCGAGAGTATAGCGGAGTGTATGCCGGGCTGGACAAGGGCGGCTGGTTTGAGGGGGAGGAGCGCGAGGAACTTCGCGAAACGCTGTTCGCGGCGCTGGGCAGAGCGGGAGATCAGTCGGTGCTGGCGGAGGCGATGAGCGAGACGCAGGCGCTGCTTGCCGGAAAGAAGCCGACGAATACCGCGTTGTCGGACGCCGCGGTGGCACTGACCGTGGCCAAGGGCGATACGGCGATGTACGAAAGGATGCTGCGCCTGGCGCAGACGGCGACCGATCCGGCCATGAAGCAGAGCGCATTGCGCACGCTGACGCGGTTCCAGGCACCGGAGTTGGTGACGCGGACGCTGGAGTATGCGGTGTCGGACCAGGTGCGCAGCCAGGACAGTTGGACGCTGATTGCGCAACTACTGTCGAGGCGCGAGACGCAGGATGCCGCGTGGGCGTTCGTGCAACAGCACTGGGGAGAGATTACGCGGCGGGAGACGGAGAACTCGGGAACGAGGATTGTGGAGGCGACGGGAGCGTTCTGCACTGTGGAGCGGCGAGATGAGGTAACGAGCTTCTTTGCGGCGCATCCGGTTGCATCGGCACGGAGGACGCTGTCCCGATCGATCGACAGCATCAACGACTGCATCCAACTGCGGGCGGCGCAGGAGCCGGAGCTGCACAGATGGCTGGACGCGCACGCGGGGCAGTGAGGTGGGGTGCCCGCAATCCCACATCTCAAAAACGAGATGTGGGGCACCCGGCAGCCGGTTATTTTTTGGGACGAGTACTGAGGAAGCTCTGCCAATCGCGCTCAGTCTGCTCGGCGTAGGCTACGGCGAATTGGACGATGGCAGCGTCGAAGCGGGTAGAGGCACCGATATAGCCGGCGATGACGCCCGGATCTCCTGAGCGGGCCTGGCTTCGCGCCAGCGTTTCACCGCAGACGGAGGCATACTCCAATAGGCCGTCTGCCTTCAACTCGGTCATCGCGATTGCGGCTTTATGGTCGTTGAGCTGGCGAACGAGGAAGTCGCGGCCCTGGATGGTGGTGTAGCCGAGGAACGGGTCGGATTGGAACTGCATGGCGCGCTGGCCATCGACGACACGGCAACCCTGGTGCGAGGGCGTGGTCGACTGGTCGAGATAGGGAGCGTAGGCGGAGAGCGCCTCCTCCTTGATCTGTAGGAAGAGCGGGTCGTTGGGGCCGTTACCCTGCATATAGACGCAGTAGTCGCGCAGGCCGACGGAGCCTGTGCCGACGATCTTGAAGGCAACATCTGTTGGGGTGTACTGAGCGAGGAAGTGGCGGCGCTCGGGCCGCAGGGTTTTGGCGTAAGGGACGAGCGAGCCGAGGACCGAACGGGCCCGATGGCCGTGGACTCGGGTGAGAATGGGATCGATGGTCTTGAAGATGCGATGGGATGAATCTTTGGGCGCTGGACGGGTGAGGACTTTGAGGTTGTGCAGAGGTGTGGCGCGCTCTGCGAGGCAGAGAATCTGCGAGATGGGTTCGGCGTTCTGTAGACGGTGGACCTGATAGCGCGCCAGCTCCAGCACGGGCATCTGCGCGAAGCTGTGCATGGAGCTGCGATAGCTCTTGAGGAAGACGCGTGCGGCCTTGCAGCAGAGAGTGTCCTTCGCACCCGCCTCTCTACCGGCTAGGATGAGGCTGGCGGCCATGCGCTTGATGTCCCACTCGAATGGGCCGCGGATGGTCTCGTCGAAGTCGTTGATGTCGAAGACGAGGCGGCCATCGGGCGCGGCGAAGGCGCCGAGGTTGCGAACGTGGGCGTCGCCGCATATCTGGGTGAGGATGCCGGTGTTGGGGCCAAGGGATAGATCGCAGGCCATGACGGGGACGGCCCCGCGAAAGAAGCCGAAGGGCGATGCGGCCATACGGTCGTATTTGATGGGGACGAGCGCGGGGACGCGGCCACGCATTGAGTCGGCGAGGAGTTGTAACGGATCGGCGCGGCGGAGCTTGGGCAGCCAAGCGGCGAGTGCGGCGCGGGGCGTGTGTTTGCGCTTTGACTGGCCAAGGGCGATGCGCACGCGGAGGGTGAGGGGAGTGGGCATAGGTCTTAAGGTACTAGGTTCGAGGTACAAGGTTCGAGGTTCATCTACACTTTGAAGTTGAGATGAGGTGACGATGATGTGTCGATTGGCGGCTTGGGGCTGTGCATTGGTGTTTGCGGCAGCGGCGGCGGGGACACATTCCGCGTATGGACAGGACACACGGATTGTAACCGAGCCGAAGATTCCGCCGAGTTGCACGGTGCTGACGGCGAGGCAAGCGTCGCATGGGTTGGAGCTGCCGGAGCTGGATGAGAGCAAGCCGGATACGACCCGTATCCAACAGGCGATGGACCACTGCAAAGCGGGGCGAGCGGTGGAACTGAAGGCCAGCGGAGAGCAGGATGCATTTCTGACGGGACCGTTGGAACTGCGGAGCGGGGTGACACTGCTGATCGACAAAGGGGCGATCCTGTTCGGGTCACGCAATCCACGGGATTACGATGTGCAGCCAGGACTGTGCGGAACGGTGACGGAGAAGAAATATCCATACACGCAGGGAATCTCGGGACATGGATGCAAGCCTCTGATTGGCGGGCACGATGTTGCCGGAGCCGCGGTGATGGGCGATGGCATGATCGATGGACGACGCGGCGCCAAGATACTGGGGCAGGAGATTACCTGGGAGGACCTGGCTGAACAATCGATCATGGGCTGGCCGGTGGAGTACACGCGATGGGCGCGCGGCGTAGGTAAGGTCCCGGCAGAGCTCACGACACCGCCGAAGGTAGTGGGATTGCAGAACAATCCTCGGATGTTGACACTGGCGCATTGCGACAACTTCACGCTGTATCGCATTCAACTGCGCAACTCGCCGAATTTTGCGGTGTCGTATGCGGGTGGCAATGGGTTCACAGTATGGGGCGTGATCATCAACCAGGCGAAGGACGCGCTGAACGGCGACGGCATCAACCTGGGACAGCCGTGGCCTGAGGTTTCGACGCCGACCACCAATGTGACGATTACCCATTCGTACATTTATGCGGGTGACGATAATCTTGCGATCAAGTCGCGCACGGGGTCGCACACCGACCACGTAAGCGTGCTTCATAACCATTTCTATGCAGGACACGGTGTGGGGACCGGGAGTTCGACCTCCGGTGGCATCAGCAACATTCGCATCTCCGATCTGACGCTGGATGGAACGAGCACGGGCATCAACATGAAGTCGAACGACAAGCTGGGCGGGTTGGTGCAGGACGTGGAGTTCAACGATATGTGTATTCGCGGCAGCGGGAGCGCAATCTCAATTGGGACGCACTCCGGATCGGACGGACACCACGAGGTGGATGCGACGGAGCACAATAAGCCGCCGCAGTATACGGACATTCGCTTGAGCAATATTTTGATTGAAGGCGGCGGGATCGGGATCGATGGACTGGATGCGGACCACAGGCTGAGCATTGCATTCCACAACGTGGTGGAGCAGCCGGCGGCGGCGCGGACTTCAGCGCGACATGCTGCAATTGCGCTGGATGGAACGAATTTCACGTTCACGGGGGATGACGTGACGGTAACGGGGAAGCCGTCGCAGGGGACGGGGATGAGCTGTGAGGGCAGGTTTGTGGCGTTTCCGGTGCCGGTGAGCGGGGAGTGACGGGATGTTGCGGACTATGGATTGGAGGTGACGGGGAGGGTGGCGATCTGGCCGTCGCGGGAGAGCAGGAAGGAAGTAAGTCCGAAGCGGTCGGTGCGGAAGACGCGGGCGTGGGCGTCGGCGAGGCGCTGGATGACCTCTGGGCGGGGATGGCCGAAGGTGTTGTTGCGGCCAACGGAGATGACGGCATCTTGCGGAGCGACGAGAGCGAGGAACTCCGGGGTGGTGGAGGTCCGGCTGCCGTGGTGGCCGACTTTGAGCAGGGTGTCCGGACCGAGCTGGGCGGCGGGGTTGATGAGGGATGCGACGACCATCTGATGTTCGCTGGGGGCCTCGGCGTCACCTTCGAGCAGAGCGGATGCTCGGCCAAACTGCAGGTGTAGAACGAGGGAGTCGTTGTTGATGGGCGGGCCGAGGTTGGCGTAGGCGGGTGTGGGAGCGAGGACTGCGACGTCGAGGGAGTCCCAGGCGAGGCGGTCGCCGGCGCGGAGGTGGCGAACTTTTATTCCAAGTGCAACGGCATCCGCAAGTAATGCGCGGTAGGAGTCGGAGTTGGGATCGACGGAGACCCATAGCTCGCGTGGGCGGAAGTTGCGCAGGATGGCTGGCATTCCACCCATGTGGTCGGAGTGCGCGTGTGTGAGGGCGACGACATCGAGGCAGCGGAAGTGGCGCGACCAGAGGTAGGGCGAGACGACCTCTTCGCCTATGTCGAAGGTGGAGGAGGTAAGGGTGGCGTTCTCGGCGTTGGCGGCGGCGCCGGTGGGCCCTCCGGCGTCGACGAGCATGGCAACGCCCGTGGGGCCGACGACGAGCAGTGAGTCTCCCTGGCCGACATCGATAGCGGTGACTTCGAGCTGGCCGGGATGGACGGCGGGTGGATGCGGCCAGAGGACGATTGCCGCGGCGAGAGGAAGAACGGCGATGGCTGCCCAGGCATAGGCTCGCGAACGGCGCACCGCCCAGCAGCAGAAGGTGAAGCAGGCGACGGCCAGCATAGCGTGCAGCAGCGTGGGGCCGGGGACGCGAAGGTCGGCGGCCTGCGCATGACTGATGCGGTTGATGGCACCTGTGACGCCATGGAGAAGGAGCGCCAGCGCGGAGCCGGGCAGAGCAGTGAGCCATGGACTAATCAGCGACGCGAGGAAGGTTGCCAGGCCAAGCGAGGCAAGCACGGCGATGAGGGGAATGCAGATCATGTTGGCGGGCAGCGCGAAGACGGTGGCGCGATGGAAGTACAGGGCCATGGGAAGCACCATGACGGCTTCTGCGATGAGTCCGATGAGAACCAGTTGAACGGCCCATAGGGCAGCAATCAACATGCGCGCGGGAAGTAGATAGGCCCACCTGCCGAAGATTCCGGCGAGCGGTTCGCCTGCCATACGGAGCGAGACTCGCAACTGCGCAAAGCGCGGCGGTACGGCAGTATCTCGCCAGAGTTGGCGAAGATTGCGGGCGGCGCGGGCGTAAGGGAGGAAGCTGCGCTCGCCGAGAGGCATTGCGATTCCCGCGATGGCGACGATAGCGAGGAAGGTCATCTGAAAGCTGGACTCAAACAGAGCGTGCGGCGACCAGACGAGAACGACAAGCACTGCGGCGCCGAGAGCGTTGAGGGAGTTGCGCTGGCGGGAGAGCAGGCGGGCTAGCAGGAAGACAGCGGTCATAAGGAGGGCACGCTGCACGGGAACGCCGAAGCCTGTGAGCAGCGCGTAAGCGTAGGTGACGGTGAGGGTGAGGAGAGTTGCGAGCCAGTTGCGGATGCGTAGGCGGCGGGCAATCCAAACTAGCAGGCCGGCGAGCAGAGCGACGTGCATTCCCGAGACGACGAAGAGATGGAAGGAGCCGGTGCGCTGGAAGCCGAGGCGAAGCTGCTGGGTGAGACGAGAGCGGTCGCCGAAGAGCATTGCGTTGACCATTCCGGCGTCGTCGGGCGTGAGGCGGAGACGTGGCGGGAGGCGACGGTTTGCGGCGGAGCCAGTGTAGGCGAGAAGGCGTGCGGCGGCCCAGCTCTGCGCCGCGAAGATGCGGCATTGCAGAATTGCCGAGGCGCGGCTCGCAGACAAGTCTGCGAGCTGGTGCGTGTGTGCGGAAGATGGCAGGAGATGGAGCTTGGTGGAGGGTAGGTTGGCGGTGGCGGCGATTCCCTGGTCGAGGAGAACATCGGCGAACTGCCATGCGCCGGGGTCGCGGTAGCGCTCGGGCGCGCGGAGGCGGAGGGGAGCTTCGACGAGGTCCCCGCAATGGAGCTGGGGCTGCGGCTGGGCTTGGAGCTGGTGGGAGTTGCCGGCGAGGAGTGTGGCACGGATGCCGCCAACGATGGGGACCATGCGGGAGGTATCGGGCGTGACGTCTTCGATGGCGGTGAGCGAAAGATCGAGGGAGGTGGAGGGAATGCCGGGTTCGTCCCATTGGTCGGGATCGGAATCGGCGTCGGAGTTGGCGGCGCGTGTGGGTAGGATCCGGATGCGGACGATGCGGCCCTGGACGGTGCGGCTGAGTCCGTCGGCATAAGTGAGCAACAGGGTCTGCGGCGAGGGAGCGGGTTGTATCTGCGCGGACCAGAGACCGGCGACGATCCATAGCACTGCGACGGGAAGCACGGCGAGGCGGAGGGTCCGGCGCAGAGCGAGGAGAGTGAGTGCGACGAGTATGAGGACGGCGATGAGGAGAAGGATGGTGAGGCGTGTGGTAGAAGGCGGGACCTTGGT
>Ga0181519_10003897_pt1 | contig 12170 bp, 7 predicted proteins | sample PEATcosm2014_Bin_26_FD_121102 | JGI IMG/M metagenome (GOLD analysis project Ga0181519, IMG submission 121102) | Peatland microbial communities from MTU Mesocosm Facility, Houghton, MI, USA - PEATcosm2014_Bin02_10_metaG | ecosystem: Environmental > Terrestrial > Soil > Wetlands > Peat | place... | reverse complement strand
GTGTTGGCGGACTGGAACGAGAAGGCGGCGCTTTCTGCAGCAGAAAAACTCGCTGACCAGGGCTTCAAGGCACTCGCCATTCGTTGCGACGTATCGGATGACGCCCAGGTCGAAGCGATGGTAGCGCAGACCGTTGCCACATTCGGCCGGCTGGACGCAGCCTACAATAATGCCGGCGTTCAAAATGTCCTGGCGGAGACTGCAGATTCTTCACGCGACGATTATGACCGTGTAATGGCCATCAATCTCCGCGGCGTCTGGAGTTCGATGAAGTTCGAGCTAAGACAAATGCTCAGGCAGGCTAGCGGCGCAATCGTCAATTGCTCCTCTCTTGGTGGGCTTGTGGGCGGTGCCGAGCGGGGAATCTACCATGCCGCCAAGCATGGAGTCATTGGCTTCACCAAGAGCGCGGCCCTCGAATATGCTGCTCGCGGCATTCGGATCAACGCCGTATGCCCGGGGCTCATTTGGACCCCGATGGCCGAACAAATGGTCGCCGGCGGCCAAGGTGAAGCCCTTAAGGCAATGGAAAAGAGCGTGCCGATGGGACGGGTCGGCCGTCCCGAGGAGATTGCGGATGCCGTCTTGTGGCTGTGCAGTGATGCTGCAAGCTATGTGACTGGTCAATCAATCTCGGTGGATGGCGGCTTCATCATGCGCTGACGGTGCTGCGACAAATCAGGAACGGAACTGGACCCTACGCCCCAGGGCAACACGCGTTCTGGGCAGAGTGCCGCCCGGAGAACCCCGAGAAGATGGAGAGAATAGAAAATGAGTTCATGGCCGAAAGACGAACTGCGCAGGATTGCCGAAGCCGACGACCTGCACATCGCGCCGTTTCGCGAAGACGGTGCGACCTACGGCACTCCGACGTGGATCTGGTCCGTCGCTGTCGACGGCGCCCTCTATGTGCGCGGCTACAATGGCCAGAAATCGCGCTGGTACCAGGCCGCGGTACGGCAGAAAGCAGGTCGGATCATCGCCGCCGGCGTCACCAAGGAAGTCACCTTCGAGCCAGTAGAGGAGCCGATCAACGACCGCATCGACGCCGCTTACCGCGCGAAGTACAATGGCAGCCCTTATCTCGATCCGATGATCGGCAAACGCGCCCGCTCCGCGACAATCAGAATCCTGCCGCGCGAAGCCAGCGGACACTGACCACTGAAAGGGGAAAGCACATGGAAATCAAAAGAGCCGGCACACAACCTTCCGCCAAAGGTCCCGCTGACTGGTTCACGGGGACGGTTCGCATCGATCCGCTGTTTCAGGCGCCCGATCCGGCGTTTGTGCAGGGTGCAAGCGTCACCTTCGAGCCCGGCGCGCGCACGGCCTGGCATACGCATCCGCTTGGTCAAACGCTGATTGTCACCGCGGGCTGCGGCTGGGCTCAGCACGAGGGCGGGCCGGTAGAGGAGATGCGTCCCGGCGATGTGGTCTGGTTCTCGCCCGGAGAGAAGCACTGGCACGGCGCAACACCGACGACGGCAGTGACCCACATCGCGATCCAGGAGAAGCTCGACGGCAAAGTCGTCGACTGGATGGAGCACGTCACCGACCAGCAGTACCGGAAGGGTTAGCGCCGCCTAAGAGATCGGACCGGTGACACGCGTCTCCATCACCCCGCCAGCCCGCACCCCAGCGCCAATCTTCTACACTATCCCTCATGGATGTTCTCTACGGCGTGCACCCGGTCGAGGAAGCCCTCAAGGCCGGCCGTCGCCGCTTTGACCAGGTTGTGGTGGCCCGCGAGCGCGACGATCAGCGGCTCGAACGCCTGGTCACCGCTCTTCGCCAGGCCGGCATCCGCGTCCGCCAGGAATCCCGCGAGCAGTTGACTCTGTTGGCCAAAACACCTGCCCATCAGGGAGTTGTCGCTCTCGTTCGCGCCCAGGAGTTCCTCGCAATTGAGGATCTCTTCGCCCCCGACCCGGCCAATCCCACCGCCCGCCGCCTGCTCCTGGCCCTAGACGGCGTTGAAGACCCGCAAAACCTGGGCGCGCTGCTCCGTGTAGCCGATGGTGCCGGCGTTGACGGCGTCGTTCTTACCGAACGCCGCTCCGCGCCCCTCAGCCCCGTTGCCGTCAAGGCCAGCGCGGGCGCCGCCGAGCACCTCCGCATCGCCCGCGTCGTCAACCTCGTCCGCGCCCTCGAAGAGCTCAAGGAAAAGAACATCTGGGTCATCGGTCTCGACGAGCGCGGCACATCCGACTATGACCAGTTCGACCTCACCGGCGACTGCGTGATCGTCCTGGGAAGAGAGGGCGCGGGCCTCCACGACCTGGTCCGCCGCACCTGCGACCATCTGCTTCGCATTCCCATGGCCGGCGGCGTCAGCTCCCTCAACGTCTCCGCGGCGGGCGCCGTCGTGCTCTATGAGGCCTTCCGCCAACGCCGTGCGTTGGAGCGCCCCAAAGGCGAGGTCGGACCCGCGGCAGGTGGCAAACCGCGCAAACAGAAAGGCCTGGGCTCATGAAGTTTCCTCGTGCCGGCATTCTTGCCCTGCTTGCCTCCGGCATGGCGGTCGTACCTGCCGCGCAGACTACCACCAGCACCCCTCTGCAACAAACCACCCCAGCCGCCCAGTCCCCTCAACCCCAGACCGGCGGCAAGGTCATCTTCTCCCGCTCCACCGACGAAGACGGCCAGGCCACCACCCAGACCGGACCGGCCGCCCCACCTCCGCCTGTCAAAATCGCCGATGCTCCCACCGCCCAGGATGCTGAGCGCCAGTCCATCACCTTCACCGACTTTGACATGGACGTCCGCCTCCGTCCCGCCGACCAGCACATCGCCGTCCGCGCCCTGGTCACCGTCCGCAACGACGGCAACCAGCCGCTGGCCCACATCCCGCTGCAAATCTCTTCAACGCTCAACTGGGAGCGCATCCGCATCAATGCGCACGACGTTGCCTTCCCGGTCGCCATCCTCAACTCCGACGCGGACCACACCGGCCAGCTCCACGAGGCAGCAGTCCCCCTCAGCGAACCGCTCGCTCCCGGCGCCACCCTTCAGCTTGACGTCACCTACTCCGGCGCCATCGCCGCCAACGCCCAGCGTCTTCTCGTCATCGGAACCCCAGACGATGTCGCGCTTCACTCCGACTGGGACCAGATCGGCGTCGACTTTACCGGCCTTCGCGGCTTCGGCAACGTCGTCTGGTATCCGGTTTCCAGCGTTCCCGTCATTCTCGGCGACGGCGCCCGCCTCTTCGACGAGATCGGCGAGCACAAGCTCCGCATGGCCGGCGCCCACTTCCGCCTCCGCCTCACCGTCGAGTTCCCACAAGGCCGCGCACCCTCCGTCGCCCTCATCAACGGCCATCTCGCCCCGCTCTCTGTCACCAATCCGGGCGACCTCAGCCAGGAAGTCTCCGGCGCCGCCACGGCCGACAACGGCGGCGAAACCCTCGGCTTTGACGCCCCCAGCCTGTTTGTCGCCATCCGCGCCCCCCGCAACGCCGCCAACACCATGCTCTGGGTGCTACCCGACGACCAGTCCGCTGTCCAGTCCTGGGCCGATGCCGCCGCCGCCGTCACGCCTTTCCTGCAAGGCTGGCTTGGCCAGCGCCCACGCTCCCAACTCACCCTCCTTGACCTGCCCGACGCCCAGGACGCCCCCTACGAAACCGGCTCCATGCTGGCCACAGCCATCCGTGCCGCCGCGCCCGAGCAGCTTGACGGTGTCCTGGCCCATGCCCTCACCCACGCCTGGATGGAGTCTCCGCGCGCCTGGCTCAGCGAGGGCGTCGCCCACTTCATGGGCACCCTCTGGGTCGAAAGGCAGCGCGGCCGCGACCAGGCCCTGCAATCGCTGGAAGCCGCTCGCTCCGCTCTCACCCTTGCCGAGCCCGAAAGCCCGGGCCAGGGAGTTGGCCAGCCCCTCGCGTACGCCATCTCTCCCGTCTACTACCGCACCAAGGCCACTTATGTCTTCTGGATGCTGCGCGATGTCGTCGGCGATTCCACCCTCTCCGCCGCCCTGCGCGCCTATCACCCCGCCGCCGACGTCAGCCTCGGCTATGGCCGCGACACGGCCGCCAGCCCCTTTGAAAAGCTCCTCGAGCAGGCCGGATCACGCGCGGACCTCTCCTGGTTCTTCGCCGACTGGGTCAACGCCGACAAGGGCCTGCCCGACCTCTCCATCTCCAGTGTCTTTCCGGTCCCTGAAGAAAGCGGCAACTGGCTCGTCACGGTTAACGTCGCCAACGGCGGCTTCGCTTCCGCCGAAGTTCCCATCACCGTCCGCTCTGCCACCAACTCCGTCACCCAGCGCGTTCTGGTTCCCGCCCACGGCAAAGCCACCCCGCGCCTGCTTATCCAGGGCAAGCCCACTGAGGTCCAGCTCAACGACGGCACCATCCCCGAGACTCTGGCTACGGTCCACATCACCCGGCTCGACCAGCCGCCCGCAACTTCCTCCAGCCAGTCAAACCCGTCCCAGCCCTAGCCTACGAACCCCCGAAGCCCTGGCTAACCTGCCAGCTCGCTTCTGCCCGCGAAGCGGGCGCTAACTCGCCAAAATCATACTCGCCAACTCTTTTAAGCCGCCCGCGTCATCGCAGCACAGAATCTCTGTAAATTGTCACAAATAAACAGCTTATATCGCAATGCCGACCCATTTGCCCTCTGCCAGGTCTGCCACATGACCCCGCCCGGTCCCCAAAAGCAGCAACACATGGCCCCGAAGTATCATTGACCCTGGTAATAGGTTACTTTATGTTACTTGTGTGCAGACAAATGGGTACTACTGGCCCATCCTCAGCCCAAGGAAACGCCAGACCAGCCCTGAATGCTCGAAAACCTGCCAACGCTCGAAGGATTCTGGATGATTCTGTTGTTTGCTCAACTCTTTGCAGTCTCCTTTGCCGGCCTTTATCTGTGCCGGTGGATTGCCCGGTCGCGCCGCCGCAACGCCCAGTCGTGGGACACCCTCATCGCCCGTCTGCGGCCTGACTGGAGCGCGCACGAGTTAAGCGAGCACTTTCTCTGGCGCGAGGGCCTCAACGCCACCCCCGATGAAACCTGGGAACGTCTCCAGGGCGCCCGCGGCCTCTGCGCCATGTATCAGAACTCCCGCGTCCTGCTTGAAATGGCCGACATCGCCGCCCGTAACGACAGCTCCGTCGAACCTATGCTTCTTGAAACCCTGCGCAGCGACGCCATGCAGATCCGCATCTCCGTCCTCACCGCCCTCTTCCAGTACGCCTTCACCCAGGCCGGCGAGGGCGTCCGTGTCCATGCCTTTCGCGCTGCCTCCATGTATACCGGCATGGCCGCCCGCATGACCCAGCTCCTCCAGGATCACGCCGCCATCGTCCTCCCCGACTTCGTCGCCGCCATGTAAGCCTCGGCCCACCCGGCGCCTGCATCGCCGCAAAAAGCCGCAAAGCCCGGGAGCGTTTGCGATAGGCGCACATGAGCACCCCTATCAGAGCTGTACATAGTTCAGCCGCTCCCCGCGCAAACACGCCGGTCCATCCCCCGAAATTCAGGTCCCTTCCGAGCTGCCCCATCCCGCAATCTGGTGTGATTCAAATCACTGCATAGAACTCGGACTTAATTTGTCGTATATTAAATGAAGACCAAATTGGTCGTACTTTACTGCCTCGCCGGATGGATCCAGCCCTCGGCGCCTCCGCAAGGCAAACGACTGAAGGAAATTGAAGTGAGTCTGCCCACGAACCGCCGTCAATCTGCAATTCTCTTCTCCGTCTTCTTCTTGCTTGTCGCCGCTGCCTGGGGAGCAGTTGCGGGCAGAATCTCCGGCACGGTCAGTGACCCATCAAGGAGCGTCGTTCCCAATGCAATCGTAACCGTACGGGAAGTCAACACCGGTCTGGTGTACCGCGCGCAGACAGACGCCAGGGGATACTACACGCTGCCGGTTCTGCCCTCCGGCCGCTACGAATTGCATGTGCAGGCGCCGGGCTTTCGCGGCTACCAGCGCAAAGACATCGTGCTCGACACGAATGCCGCCCTCACGCTCGATGCGACGCTCCAGGTCGGCAGCGCCAGCGAGACGGTGAGCGTGAATGACAATTCCCTGCATGTGGAGACCATCGAGACGCAGCTGGGCCAGGTGATCACAGGCCGGCAAATGACGGCTGTTCCTCTCGATGGCCGCAGCTTTACCGACCTGCTCTCGCTGCAGCCCGGCGTAGCTCCGGCCACGACCATCTCCTCAAGCACCGTCCAGGATGTAGGCGCCACCACGCTTTCTCCCTCCGGAACGCTGAATCCCGGCACCATTTCCGTGAATGGGCAGCGCGAATTTGCCAACTACTTCAGCGTGAATGGCAGCGATGTGGAAGAAGACGTGAACGCCGGCACCGCCATCATTCCCAACCTTGATGCCATCGCCGAGTTCCGCATCGTCACCAGTAATTTCGACGCCGAGTACGGAGAATTCTCCGGCGGACAGATCAGCGTCGTCACCAAGTCCGGCGGCAACGGCTTCCACGGCGGCGCCTTCGACTTTCTGCGCAACACGGATCTGGATGCGCGCAACTACTTTTCTCCCACCCGTGGAGCCTTCCGTCAGAACCAGTTCGGCGGCACCTTCGGCGGGCCCATCCGGCGCGACAAGGTCTTCTTCTTCACGGATTACCAGGGAACCCGCCAGACGCAGGGTATCGACACCGGGGAAATTCCCGTTCCCACCGCCGCCCAGCGCGCGGGCAACTTCATTGACCCCTCTACCGGCGTCAGCCAGCTCACGGGATGCGTAAGTGGACCCTACCTCGCCGGCCTGCTTGCAGCCGATCTCGGCTCCAATGTTGCGGCCAACGATCCATATTCGCCGCAATCGGCCGGATGCGCGCCCGGCAGGCCCGCGGTCTTCCCAACTGGGGTAATTCCGCAGAGCGCTTGGTCCACTCCGGCGCAGAGATTGCTTCAATACATTCCGGCGCCGAACACCGCCAATGGGTTTGCCACCTCCGCCTATAACCAGACCGTCCAGGATGACAAGGCTGCGCTTCGTCTCGACGCGAATACCCACCTTGGCCTGCTCTCTGCCTACTACTTTATCGACGGCTTTACTTTGGATAACCCCTACCCGGTCGCGCAGAGCGGCGCCAGCGTTCCCGGCTTCGGCGCGCTCACCACCGGCCGTGCGCAGCTCATCGCTCTCGGCGATACAAAGACATTGAGCCCAACCGCCGTCAACGAGCTTCACCTCAGTTATCTGCGCGACTTCACCAATCTCGGCCAGCCGGTTGGCGGCCGGAACGTAAGCCTGCTTTCGCAGGGCTTTGCGAATGCCGATGGCACTCCTAGCATCGTGGCCCTTGATCCCAACGGCCAGAGTGTTGAGAACATCAAATTCAACGGCTATTCCACCGGCGCCGCGGCCAATCAGCTCATCCAGACAAACAACACCTACCAGGTCACCGACACGCTTTCAAAGGTGATTGGCAACCACACCGTCAAAGTCGGCGCGGAGTTTCATGCCGACCAGGTCAACGCCCACGCCATCGCGCAGTTCAACGGCAGCTTTGTCTTCTCCGGAACGGAGACCGGTCTCGACTTCGCCGACTTTCTTATCGGTGCGCCCAGCCAGTACAACCAGAGCCAGCTCAACCCGTTTTACGCGCGCAACAAATACGCCGGCGCCTTCGCGCAGGATAGCTGGCGCCTTCAGCCTAACCTCAGCCTGAACTACGGTCTGCGCTGGGATCGCGTTGCGCCCTGGTCGGAAAAGTACAACCAGATATCGACCTTTGTGGCGGGCGCGCAGTCCGAAGTCTTCCCCGGCGCGCCGGCCGGCATCCTTTATCCGGGAGATCCCGGGGTTCCCAACACGCTGGCTCCCATCGGCAACCTGAGTTTCGCGCCGCGCGCAGGCCTTGCCTGGTCTCCGCAGGCCAGGAGCGGCAGCATTCTCGAACACGTTCTGGGCCGGCCCGGAACCACCAGCATCCGCACCAGCTTCGGCACCTTTTACACGGCCATCGACGCACTTTCCATCGGCGTGCTGGCCGCGAATGCGCCTTACGGCACCACCTACACCAGCCCGGCTCCGCCGCTCTTTGCCACGCCGTTCGTCTCCGCTGCCAGCGGGCAGAACTTCGGACAGCCTTTCCCCTATACATTTGCTCCCTTGAACTCCTCGCGGAGCCATCCCGACGGAACCTTCGACTGGAGCAGCTTCGTGCCCATCAGCGGCATTCCCGGTTTCGACATCCACAACCGCGCGCCCTATACCGAAGAGTGGATGCTTTCCATCGAGCGCCAGGCCGGCCCCAACACAGTTCTCGGCGTCAGCTACGTCGGCAATGCCAGTCACCGCCAGCGTGTTCTGGTTGAGTCCAATCCGGGGAACCCGGCGCTCTGCCTCAGCCTCAGCCAGCCCAGCGAAGTGCAGCCCGGAACGCTTACCTGCGGAGCCTTCGGCGAAGACACCGTCTATTATCCGATCGGCGGCGGTCAGGTGAACGGCACGCGCGGACCGCTGGGACCAGGCTTCGGCAGTAACGCGCTTCAGTCGAATATCGGCCACGCCAGCTACAACGCGCTTGAGCTCAGCGCCCGCCACACCAGCGGAAGGCTGGAGTTCTCGGCCTCCTACACCTACAGCAAATCCCTCGATCAGTCCTCGAACATCGGCGAAGAGGTCAATCCCTTCAATCCTGCGCTCAGTTACGCCGTCTCCTCATTCGACGTCAAGCAAAACTTCGTCCTCAGCTACGAGTACCAGCTTCCCCTCGAGCGCTATCTCCACCCCAGCCGCCTCACGCGCGGCTGGTCGCTCTCCGGAATCGCCCGCTTCGCCTCCGGCTTTCCCGTTACCATGGTCGACAACGGAGACAATTCGCTCATCGGTTCAAATCCCAACGGGGTCAACAACAGCAGCATCGACGAGCCGGATTACTCGGGTGGCCCGCTGCATTTGAATCGCAATCCCCGCACCAACGGGAACAACTACTTCGACGCAACTCAATTCAGCATGAATGCGCTGGGTGATCCCGGCACATCCAAGCGCCGCTTCTTCTACGGCCCCGGCTCCGATAACTACGACATGGCGGTCGCAAAGAGCATGGCGCTCACCGAGTCGAAGTCGTTCCTCTTCCGTGTTGAAGCATTCAACGTCTTCAACCACGCGCAGTTCAACGGGCCAAGCTCCGTCGATGGCAACGTCGGCAGCTCTACGTTCGGCAACGTGATCAGCGCGTCGCCCGCCCGCATTCTGCAAGCAGCTTTGAAGCTCAATTTCTGAGGGTGAAGGGAATGGAAACCGGAGCTGCTCGCCCTTTTGTTCGGCTTTGCAGGGAAAGCTTGAGTCCGGGGGATTCTCTAAATCTCGAATGTTCCCAAATTCGTGTCGTTTCGCGCCGCGTTCCATTTGCTGTTCGTCGGAAAATCATCAGCCAGGCCGTCAATCTGGGTGCTCGCCAATTGGTCCGCGGAGCCTGCGCCCATCCCCAAACGGTCTGTTTGATTGGAATTCGCCACCGTCCCCGCATTCGCGGAGCGCAGGAATGCTGTGCAGTCGGCCGCGGGCAACGGCTTCCCGAATAGGAATCCCTGCATCTCGGTGCACATCTGTTTTTTAAGGTAGTCGCGTTGCTGGCGCGTCTCCACTCCCTCGGCAATGCAGGCGATGCCGAGATTGCGCCCCAGGCTCAGGATGCTCTTCACCACCGCCTCTGCGGCGGGCTGCGATGCCAGGTCGCGTATGAACGATTGGTCGATCTTGATACGATTCACCGGAAAGCATCTCAAATAGGTCAGCGATGACCATCCCGTGCCGAAATCGTCGAGCGAGAGGCTCACTCCAATCTGTTTCAGTTCGCGCATGATCTTGACGGTGGACTCCGGGTCATCCAGAACCCGGCTCTCGGTCAGTTCCAGCTCCAGCCATTTGGGATCGAGCTTGGTTTCGTGCAAGACCGACTTTACGGTTTCCAAAATGCTGCCCTCAAAGAACTGCTGCGATGACACATTCACCGCCATGCGGATCGGCGAAATCCCGTCCCGCTGCCACGACACATTCTGCCGGCATGCCGTTCGCAACACCCACCGCCCAACCTCGACCATCCACCCGATCTCTTCCAACTGCGGAATGAAGTGGCTGGGGGAGATCAGCCCTTGTTCCGGGTGGCGCCAGCGCAGCAGCGCTTCCACGCCCGTGATGCGTCCGGTTTGCGTTGAAACAAACGGCTGGTAGTAAACCACAAATTCGTCGCGTTCGCAGGCCTGCCGCAAATCGCTTTCCATCTTCTGCCGGCGGCGCGTGGCCTGGGTGAGCGCAGGCGAAAAGAAGCAGTGTGTGCCGAGGCCCCGCCTCTTCGCCTCGTACATTGCCGCATCGGCCGCCTGCACCAGCGCGTTCGGATTCTCTCCGTCGTTGGGATACTGGCACATGCCGATGCTGGCGGTGATCTGCAATTCGTGGCCTTCAATCTCGAATGGATCGGCCAGCGCGGTCTGCACCTTGTGCGCAACCCGCTCAATGTCGTCGATCGTCGCCACCAAGGGCATGGCGATAGCGAACTGGTCGCCGGCCACGCGGGCCACGGTGTCGCTCTCGCGCAGGCAGGCCTTCAGACGCACCGTCACCCCCTCCAGCAGGCGGTCGCCCACAAAGTGCCCGTAGCAATCGTTGATATCTTTGAAGCGGTTCAGGTCGAGCATCAGCACGCCCACGCGTTTCTGGCTGCGTCCCGACATCGCTATCGCCTGCGAGAGCCGGTCTTCCAGCAGGATGCGGTTAGGCAAGCCCGTCAGCGGGTCGTGCAGTGCCAGGTAGCGGATTCGCAGCTCCGCCTGCCTGCGTGTGGTGATGTCGTGGGCGATGCCCATCGTCCCCACGATCTCGCCTCTTCGGTCTTTGAGCGGAACTTTGGTCGTCGCCACCCAGGTCTCGTGACCGTCCGGCCAGGTTTCCTTCTCCTCTTTTGCGATCATGGGCTCGCCCGTGCGGATAATCTCCTGCTCATCGGAGAATGCCTGGTCGGCGTGCTCCGAGCTGAAGATGTCCGCGTCGGTTTTGTTCACCGCGTTCGCCGGGTCGGCCAGCCCGCAGCGGTCCGCCATCGCCCGGCTGATGCGCACAAAGCGGCTGTCGCGGTCCTTAAAGAAAACATTGTCCGGGATATATTCGAGGAACGCTTCCAGCAGATCCCGCTCCACTCGATTCTGTTGCTCCCCTGTCCGCTTCAGCAACAAGGCCCCCACCACCATCAGGACCAGGGCTCCAACTCCCGCAGCGCCAAGAGCATACAAAGCAGCGGTCTGCAGCGCATTCTCCTGCGGCAGCCTGAACCAGAGCAGCCCCGCCAGCGCCGCCATCTCCGACAGCGCTCCCGCAAGGCATGTCGCGATGCCTGGAATCGACGATGTGCGCCATCTCCAATTCATGCCGGGAAACCCTTCTTGCATGGCTGCAGATTGCCCGATGTTATCTCGCCGCCTGCTGTGCGGAGAATCACACCAAGGCATCTCCCCCGTGCAACTTTAGCCGGTTTCGAAAGCAGATTCCGCTCTCTCGGCCCCTCAAACCTAAGCCCTGAACCAAAGCCGTCATCCAGAGCAACACCACAAGATTTGTCATCCTGAGCGAAGCGCACTTCAGCGGAGTCGAAGGAGCTGCTTTTGCATTTGTTTTCGCTATCTTTCCGCGATAGGGGATCTTCTTCACGGCCGGAAGTTGAGTCCCGGGAGGGAGCAGGGGCCTTCAGGCCCCTGAATGCGGGCTTGCAGTAAAGGTGGCTTTAGCCACGGGTTTTTCGCTTATGCTGCTTTGATGCGGTTGGCGCCACAAGAGACCCGGACGTATCTCGTCACCGCTGTGACGGCGCAACGCCGCAGCCTTTTTCAGGTCACGGCGACGGCGGAATTGCTTGAGCAGACAATCCTCGACTATCAAAGTCAGGGGAAATTCCTCTTGCACGCGTTCGTCATTATGCCCGACCATTTTCACGCTGTGATCACGCCCGCTCCGGATGTTTCGCTCGAAAAGGCAATGCAATTCATCAAGGGCGGCTTTTCTTTCCGTTTGAAAAGCAAGCTCGATGTGTGGGTGCGCAGCTTCAATGAGAGCCAGATCTCGACGCGAGAGAAATTCGTGAGCTGTGTGCGGTATATCGAGGAGAACCCGGTGCGGCGGGGGCTTGCATCGACGCCGGAAGCGTATCCCTTCAGTTCCGCGGCCCGTGGACGGTTGGATTG
>Ga0181519_10003894_pt1 | contig 12174 bp, 10 predicted proteins | sample PEATcosm2014_Bin_26_FD_121102 | JGI IMG/M metagenome (GOLD analysis project Ga0181519, IMG submission 121102) | Peatland microbial communities from MTU Mesocosm Facility, Houghton, MI, USA - PEATcosm2014_Bin02_10_metaG | ecosystem: Environmental > Terrestrial > Soil > Wetlands > Peat | place... | reverse complement strand
CTCACCATCAAGGACACCACCACCGGCACGTGGTGGAACGGGACCAGCTGGCAGGGGACGTCGACCACAGTGGCGACGAGCGGGTCGCCGAGCGCCTGGTCCGAGATCCTCAGCGGCGCCAGCCTCGCCCTCAACCCGCTTGGGAACAGCTACTCGGTCACGGCCACGGCAACCGACTCGTTCGGGGACTCCTCCACCTCAAGCGCGTCCACCTGGACCTACAACACCACCGCACCGACATCTTCGGTGTCGAGCCCTGTGTCAGGTGCCACCTACGGTGGCAACTGGTCGGGCACGATCACCGGCTCGGCGAGTCCTGCGAGTGGCTTCAACCTCACGGCGACAAGTCTCACCATCAAGGACACCACCACCGGCACGTGGTGGAACGGGACCAGCTGGCAAGCGAGCGCGGCGACCGTGAACGCGGTGGTGGCGAGCCCGAGCTGGACCTACTCGCTCAGCGCGGCCAACCTCGGCCTCAACCCAGCCGGCAACAGCTATTCGGTCACAGCGACCTCGACGGACTCAGGTGGCAACGTCGGTGCTGCCAGCTCGGCTGTGACCTGGGCCTACAACACGACGGCGCCGACGGCCAGCGTCACCTATCCCTTGGCGGGCTCGACCTACGGGGCGAACTGGACGGGCACGATCACGGGCACCTCGTCCACACCGATTGCTGGCGCCACCGTCAGCTCAGTGAACCTGACGATCAGGGACACCACCACTGGCACCTGGTGGAACGGCTCGACCTGGCAGGTCACGAGCGCCACGGTGCCCGCAGCTGGTACGACGGCAAGCTGGACCTACGCCTTAAGCGCAGCGAGCCTTGCCCTCAATCCGCAGGGCAACGCCTACTCCGTGACGGCAACTGCCACCGACAGTGTGGGGAACGCCTTCACCAGCTCGTCGACCCCCTGGACCAACAACACGAACGCTCCGCTGATCACCATCAAGGTCCCCGCCTCGGGGCTGCTCACCAGCCCGCTCACCTCGTGGGCGTCGACCAACGGGATCTCTGGGAGCGCGTCGACCCCAGTCAGCGGTGCCACGGTCTCGACGGTGCGCCTCACCATCTTCGACTCGACGATCTCCAAGTACTGGAGCGGCACAGCCTGGCAGAGCACAGCGACCACGGTGCTGGCTTCTGGGACCACCGCGTGGACCTACAACCTGACAGCAGCCAACCTCAACCTCAATGCTGCCGGCAATACCTACGTCATCACTGGAGCTGTCACGGACTCCAAGGGCAATGCTACGAACTCAGGACCTACGACGTTCACCTGGTATCCGTCCGCCACGACCTCAGCTCCGACGGTGGTCATCCAAACGCCGGGAGGTGGCGCCATGGGTGAGCAGGGGACGTTGGCCTCGCTACCTACGATCGCCGGCACGGTCACTGGCCATGGAGGGACGATCAACGCCAACAGCGTCCAGATCGTCCTTGAGAACCTGACCAACGGCCAGTTCTGGAACGGGCTCACCTGGCAGACCGCAGCGACTTCGGTGACTGCCACAGGGACCACGAGCTGGACCTACGCCTCAGCTGCCACGTTGACCAGCGGTGACGTCTACAGCGTCTCGGTCACAGCCACGCAGAGCGCCTCATCGCTGCAGACCGGAACCAGCGCTGCCGTTACCTTCACCAAATCATGATCTATGGCATGGGAGCACCGGAAGCGTCCCTGGGCGATGTCCAAACGCAGAAGTACCTACGACGTAGCCTTCATAGATTCCTTGTAGGTCATAGGAAGCGATCTCATAGCGATGAATCTGGCGCGATCTTGATCTTGGTCCTGATCTACATCGTTGCGGTTGCCCTCATCGTCACAGCTCTCGCTGGATGGGCAGCCAATGACTTGAAGACGACCAGTCAGTTTCAGAACGGTCAAGACATCTCTTATGCGACATCAGGGGTGATGAACATCGCTGTCCAGAGCATGAGAACGAATCCTCTCCTCACTGATCCCGTCACTCAGAACGTCGCCCTTCCTTTCGTGCCTTGCTGGACCCCTGACACCACTGATGGTCCGAACGCCTCTCAGTACAAGCTGAACGGTGTCACCGTTGCCGTGTGGTGCAGCACGACAGAGAACCTCGCTAGCTCGTCTACCAGGGTTGTTACGTTCATAGCCTGTCAGAGCTCGCTCAACTCGGCGTCCTCAGCGCTTGACATCTCGTTGGCACTGGTGGCCTGCCAGCAGAATCCGACACTGAAGGCGGTGGTCACCTTCGACGACTATCCGCCAGGTGGGAGCGTGCCGCTGTCCACGCAGTGCACGACATGGTGCGGTGAGGGTTCGGTCATCAACAGCTGGGTGTGGGCGAACCAGTCGGAGCAAAGCTAGGCGGGGACACGATTCAAGGGAGACCGACGGAAGGAGGAAGTCCCAAGGAGTAAGGAACCAATGCGTTGTCGCCACGGGAGCGGCACAAGAGCGACATCTTGAAAAAAGTTTGTACCCAAGTGGAAAAATGGTCTACCGTTACAAAGTCGAAAACAGGTGGCCCCAAGAGCCCCCGCAATGTCGGTCGACCCAGAACAGAGAGGCATCAAAGTGATTCAGACAATCCGTAGGTTGAAGGAGCGCAGAGCTTCCGAGGAGATCGACGGTGGGTTCACCTTGATCGAACTTCTCATCGTCATCGTCGTGCTCGGCATCTTGGCCGCAGTGGTCGTGTTGTCGATCGGTGGAACGACCTCGACGAGTGCGAAGGCCGCCTGCGAGTCAGATGGCGCTACGTATCAGACGGCAATGGCTGCTTATCTTGCCCAGAACGGAACTGCTGCCACGTCGCTGGGCCAATTGAGCGTCACGCCAAACGTGAACTCGCACTACACCTTCAACATCCCCACTGCTCCTGATCCTCTCGCTGGTGAGCTGACGGTGACGCCGACAGGTGGTACCGAGGTTGCGTACACCGGCACCTCGTCATGCAACGGGGTTTCCTGATCGATTCGATCTAGGGAGACTGGTTTGTTGAGGTGCCCGGCCCCTTGGGCCGGGCACCTCTTCGTTTCCACCTGAGGAGAGCGCACAAATGAGCGAGAGCACAGCGAAGATCGATCCGTGGCTCGAGATCTTGTGGAAGGCGAAGGGAAGCGACCTCCTCTTCGTGACGGGGTCAGCTCCTCGGGTCCGTGTGGATTCTCGACTACGCCCGCTCGAGGGATCGCCAGTGATGACAGGAGACTCGATCAGGGAGATCACCTGGCCGCTGCTCTCAGAGTCTCAGCGCGAGACCTATCGAGAGAGCCAAGACGTTGACTTCGCCTTTTCATGGGGCGATCGGGCACGTATTCGAGGAAGCGTCTTTACCCAACGCGGTGAGATGGCTCTCTCTTTGCGGGCCATTCCGGCGAAGATCCCTAGTTTCGAGGAGCTCGGGCTCCCCTACGCGGCAAACGCCATCTCTGAACGGCCCCGAGGATTCGTTCTCGTCACAGGACCGACGGGATCGGGCAAGTCGACCACCTTGGCTTCGATCATCGACCGGATCAACGCCACACGCCCTGCGCACATCCTGACCATCGAGGATCCCGTCGAGTACGTGCACCAACACCGCATGGCAGCCGTGACCCAGCGAGAGGTGGGTCTCGACACACCGAGCTTCGATCGAGCGCTCAGATCTGCTCTCCGTGAGGACCCTGATGTCCTGCTGGTCGGCGAAATGAGGGACGTGGAGTCCATCGCCATCGCTCTCACGATGGCGGAGACGGGTCACCTCGTCTTTGCCACCTTGCACACCAACGATGCGGCCCAGGCGATCGACCGGATCATCGACGTGTTCCCAGGCGAACGCCAAGAGCAGATCCGTGTCCAGCTCGCCGCTTCGCTCTCAGCAGTCATCGCGCAGCGGCTGGTGCCGAAGATCGGCGGCGGGAGGATCGCTGCCTTCGAGGTCTTGTTGGCCACGAACCCTGTGCGAAACCTCATTCGTGAGGGCCGGAGCAACCAGCTTCCGAATGCGATGTTCACCGGGGTAAAGGAGGGCATGCAGGCCCTTGAGTTCAGTCTGGCATCTCTGGTCAAGAGCGGGATCGTGACCTTCGAAGACGCATTGTCCGTCACGACCCATCCCAAGGAGCTGGCACGGTCCCTTGAGCAGATGGGTGTGGTCAAGCAGAAGAAGTAGCGGCGCACATGTCCGTGCGTGGTGGCGGGCCGCAGCTCCCCTACTCCCTGGTTGCCGGCGTCACGCCGACGCGGCACGGATGGATCGTGGCGAGTGCCAAGCTCATCGGGGTCACGTTCGCGCCCGAGAGCCCGCGCGTGCTGGGGAGTTTCCTTGAGGTGCTCGACGAGCGACCTTCGTTCACGATCATCGTCATCAACGCTCCCATCGGCTATGTCGAGGAGCCAGGAGCCGGCGTCCGAGCCTGTGACGCAGAGGCTCGGACGCTGCTCGGCAAGCGTGGCAAGGCGCTCCATGATGCACCATCGAGAGCGCTGCTTGAGGGGAGAGCTGATGCGTCGGTCGAGCATCTCGATGTGGCGACGGCGACGTTGCTCCCGCGCTTTCGTGAGGTGGCGCTCGAGATGTCGCCCTATCGACAGCGGACGGTCTACGAGGGTTCGCCCGAGCTCAGCTTCTACCAGCTGAACGGTTTCGAGCCCCTCGATCGATCCAAGAAGACCGAGTCGGGTCTGAACGAGCGTCGAGCGCTGCTTCTCAACGCCATCCCCGGTATCGAGCGCGTCATCGACGCCGAGCTCGGCGACGAAGCACCCAAGCACCTGCTCGACGCGGCGGCGCTGCTCTGGACGGCTCGCAGGGTCTACGCCAAGGGCGCACGGCGCGTCCCGCAGGACCCTGAGTGGGACAGCACGGGGTTGCGCACAGAGTTCGTCAACTGACGAGCTCGAAGCTCAGCCCAGATGGTGGAACGGCGCGAGGAGCTGAGGCCCCGCGAAGACAGCGATGCCGGCGCCGATGGCGAGGAACACACCGTAGGGGAGCGACTCGTCTCGCTTGAGCGTGCCCGTCCAGATGAGGATGAGGCCGAGGACCGCGCCGACGAAGCTCCCCGCGAAGAACCCGAGGAGCACGTAGCCCCACCCCAGCCAACCGAGCGCCAGACCGAGCAGGAGCGAGAGGCGAACGTCGCCGAAGCCGAGGTAGCGAGGGCTGGCCAGGTTGATCAGGTAGAAGAGCAAGAACCAGCCGATCGAGCAGCAGACCGCCACCAGCATCCGGTGCCAACCGAGCCCCATGCCCGAAGCCAGTGCCAACAGAGCTGCCACCATCGCCGTGCTGGGGTAGATGATCACGCGAGGCAGCAACCGCAGATCGATGTCGATGCACGAGAGCGCGACCAGAGAGGCTGCGAACACGAGATAGGCGGGCACCGCCCAGCTGAAGCCGAAGCGACCGGCGATCCCGGCGAACAGCGCTGCGGTGAGCAGCTCGACCAAGGGGTAGCGCGCCGAGATCGGTGCGCTGCAGGTGCGACATCGCCCTCGGAGCACGAGCCAGGAGATCACGGGGATGTTGTCGAGCTCAGCGAGAGGCGTGTCGCAGCGTGGACAGTGGGAGGGAGGCCGAACGATGGACTCACCTCGAGGGACGCGCCAGATCACGACGTTGAGGAAGCTGCCGATCGCCAGGCCCAGGAGACCGCAACCGATGATCAGCAGGTAGAGCAACGAGGGCCTCTCAGCTAGGGATGCCACGGAGCGACTGGTGAGGTCGTGCTCCCGCTGGCAGCGAGCGCCGAAATCCTACCCTGACGTGCCGAAACGCTCGTGGCTTTGGCAACGCTCCCCTGCTGGAGGCCCGGATGCACCGAACTGACGTCCTGGGGGGTTCGGGTGTTCTCGATGTCTCGCGACATCACCCTGGTGGGCGAGGCGGGACTTGAACCCGCACATCCTTTCGGACACAGGAACCTGAATCCTGCGCGTCTGCCAATTCCGCCACTCGCCCGAGCGCCGGAGCAGCCTATCCGATCCTCGGTGCTGCGCTTTTTTGGGTTGGCTTCGTCACAGCTCGGTGGCGAGCGCCCTCGGCGAGGTCGGCCCAGGGGGCGAGCGCGGATCAGATGGCCACGTGGCGAGCGAAGGAGCAGGTGCACGAGAAATCGCCATCGTGCGCTCTAGCCTGGGCTTCTGGGGGTCTGTGCCTCCGGAGAAACGCACCCCACAGATAGAGTGAGGGGACTATGGGGCTCAAGCGGTTCGAGGGCAGACTCGAGCGGCTCGTCGAGGGTTCCCTCTCCAGGCCGTTCCGCAGCTCGCTGCAACCAGTGGAGATCGGTCGACGGCTGACACGAGAGATGGACCTGCAACGCAGGGTGGGCCCTCGCGGCCTCTTGGTGGCGCCGAACAGCTTCGCCGTCAGCCTCTCCGAGGTCGACGTCGAGCGCTTCAGCTCGTACCTCGAGGCGCTGGTGCGCGAGCTGGCCGAAGCCGCCCGCGAGCACGCCGAGATCGAGCACTACACCCTGGTCGGACCCGTCGAGGTCGACATCTTCGAGAGCTCGCGGCTCAAGGCAGGCCAGATCGAGGTGGCGGGCAGCGTGGTCGAGGGTGCCATGCCGCTCGAGCTGGTCCTCCACGACGGGCGACGCTTCACCATCGGCACTGAGCCCCTGGTCATCGGGCGCCTGCCTGAGTGCCAGGTGGTCTTGAACGACCCCAACGTCTCGAGGCGGCACGCCGAGGTCGTGCTCCAGGGCCGTGACGTGGTGCTGCGCGACCTGGGCTCGACCAATGGCACCAAGGTCAACGGGTCGCACGTCTCTGTTGTCGTCTTGTCAGGCGGTGACGAGATCATCATCGGCGCCACACGGATGGCCTTCGAGGCGCCGTAGATGCCAGCATCACTGGTCGTCGCCACGACCAACTATCAGACGATCGTCCGACCGCTGCAGTGGTTCGTGGTGATCTTGATCTTTCTCTTCTTCCTGCGCGTCATCCGTGCGGTGTGGGTGGAGACCTCACCGGGTGGCAGGCGCCGCAAGCGGGCTGACCGCCAAGGCGGTCGCTCGGGGACGGGCCTCGTCATCATCGAGCCCACCGAGCGCGTCGACGAGCGCTACGACGTCGTCGAAGGCGTAGGTGTCACCGTCGGTCGCTCGGCGACCTGCGACGTGGTCGTCGCCGAGGACGTCTACGCCTCGACCGTGCACGCGCGCATCCTGCGCGAGGACTCGGGTCTGTGGGTGGAGGACCTCGCCTCGACCAACGGGACCTACGTCAACGCCGATCGGATCGAGACCCGCACCAAGCTCACGCGCGGCGACGTGCTGCAGGTGGGTGGCACGGTCTTCGAGGTCATCCGGTGACGGTGCTGCGCGCCGGGAGCGCCACTGACCCGGGGATGGTCAGGACCAACAACCAGGACGCGGTCTTAGCCGGGGTCACGGCCTTCGTCGTCGCCGACGGCATGGGTGGCCACGCCGGAGGTGAGATCGCCTCAGCCACCGCCATCGAGTCGCTCCGCCAGAGCCTGACCTCGACCACGACCGCCGAAGGGCTCATGGAGGCCGTGCGCGAGGCCAACCGGGCGGTCGGCGAGGCCAGCTCCGATGACCCCGAGCTCGCCGGCATGGGCACCACCGCCGTCGCAGCGGTCCTCGTCGGCACCGACACCGGCGACCGGCTGCTGATCGCCAACGTCGGCGATTCTCGGGCCTATCACTTCCATGAGGGCAGCCTCGAGCAGGTCACCGAGGACCACTCGATGGTCGCTGAGCTGCTGCGCGACGGCTCGATCACCCAAGAGGAGGCCGCCCGCCACCCGCAGCGCCACGTCATCACCCGGGTCCTCGGGACCAGTCCCGACGTCGACGTGGATCTCTTCGAGCTTCGCCTCAACGAGGGCGACCGCGTGCTGCTGTGCAGCGATGGGCTGACCAACGAGGTGACCGAAGAGGAGATCATCAGGGTCCTGCGCTCGGTCACCGACCCGACCGAGGCGGCCCAGGACCTCGTCCGTCGGGCCAACGCGCACGGGGGCAACGACAACATCTCGGTCGTCGTGGTCGACGCGCTGCTCGCCGAGCCCGCACCCGGGCCGGCCGCCATCGGCACGGCAGCCCCGCCGTCGATCCGCTCGACGACCCTGGGCATCGAGAAGGACGGTGAGTCCTGGTGGGCGCGTCGCAAGCGCCTCGGGATGCGCCGAGCCCTCACCTTCAGGGTTTTCCTCTTCGTGCTGCTCATCGCCGGGGTGATCGTGGGTGCGGTCTTCTTCCTGCGCTGGTACGAGGACTCGAACTACTACGTGATCTCGAAGGGCAACCAGGTCGTCATCTACCAGGGCCGACCAGGTGGCCTGCTCTGGTTCAAGCCCAAAGAGGTGAAGGTCACCGACACCACGCTCGCTCACGTGCTCGCCATCCACAAGCAGGCGCTGGCGGCGGGTGTCGATGAGCCGACGCTCAAGGCAGCCGAGCTCTACGCCACGAACCTGAAGATGGAGTACCAAGTCGTCAACCCACCGCCCACCACGACCACGACGACGACCACGGTGCCAGGGCTCACGACCACCACGATCAGGGGAGGCTGAGCTAGGTGGATCGCCGCATCCGCGTGCTGGCCATGGTCTTGCTCGTCCTCTTCGGCGCGCTGCTCGTCCAGGGAGCGAACGTCCAGTTCCGACGCTCCCAGGCATTGGCCACCGATCCGAAGAATCCGAGGGTCCAAGCGGCGAAGCTCAGCCTGGGGCGAGGCCAGATCCTGGCGGCCGACGGCTCAGTGCTCGCCATCAGCGTCCCGACGCCGACGGCGACGTACAAGTACCAGCGCTACTACCCGGCGGGCACCTTGATGAGCCAGCTCGTCGGGGTGGACTCACCCAACTACGGCCTCTACGGGCTCGAAGGTGAGTACAACAGCTTCCTGACCCCGCACAAGCAGCCCGCGATCTCCATCTCCCAGCTGCTCAGCCCCACCACCTCGACCGACTCGGTGATCACGACCATCGAGCCCAAGCTCCAAGCACTGGCGGCGGCGCAGCTCAACGGTCGAGATGGCGCCGTCGTGGCGCTCAACCCGACGACCGGCGCCGTCGAGGCCATGTACGGCAACCCGACCTTCGAGCCCAACGGGCTGGTCTCGCCTCTGACCTCGACCGAGCAAGCGGCGTGGACGGCAGCGATCACCCCGAACGCCTCCGGTTTCGTTCCCTTGAGCTCTCTGGCTTATGCGCGGACGTTCCCGCCTGGCTCCACGTTCAAGGTCGTGACCTCCTCGGCGGTGCTCGATCTTCGACCGGACCTCGCGAACAAGTCGTATCCCTACAAGTCGACCATCACGTTCACCGACTCGAACCAGACCCTGTCCAACGACGGGGGTGGCAGCTGTGGCGGCACGATCGCCGAGATGCTGCCTCCGAGCTGCGACACCGGCTTCGCGCTCGTGGGCGAGGACCTCGGAGCGACCACCTTGTTCCAGCAGGCGACCTCGTTCGGATGGAACCAGATCCCGCCCGTCGACCTCCCGAAGGAGGCCGTCGCCCCTGCGAACTTCCCGACACCGGCCCAGCTCGGCACCTCCCAGTCGCTGGTGGCGTACTCGGCCATCGGCCAGTACGACGTGGCGGCCACGCCGCTGCAGAACGCGCTCGACGCCGCCGCGATCGCCGACGGCGGCGTCATCATGACCCCGCACCTCATGAGCCGCATCGATGATGCACAGGGCAACGTGGTCGAGACCTACAAGCCCTCCATCTGGAAGACGGCGACCACGCCGGCGACCTCGGCGACCGTGACCAAGATGATGCAGGGCGTCGTCCAAGACGGCACGGCGTCGACGGTGGGCTTCCTCCCTCAGGACAACGTCGCCGCCAAGACCGGCACCGCGCAGACCTCGCTCACCAACGTCAACGAGCTGACCGATGACTGGATGATCGCCTTCGCCCCTGCCGACCACCCGCAGGTCGCCCTCGCTGTCTTCGTTCCCAACCAGGGGTTCTCGGTCACGGGCGCCGAGGTCGCCGGTCCCATCATGAAGTGCATGATCGAAGGAGCGCTGGCGCTCGACGCCGGACTCCCCGTCACCGGAACGGCGACGACGTGTCCGTAAGTTCGTTCCGCTGCACATTTGCCGTGTTCACGCTCGGAATAGGCTGAGCGCACCATGGAGCCTGTGACCGACGAGCGGACCTTCTCGGGGCGCTACCAGCTGACGCACCTCGTCGCTCGGGGTGGCATGGCCCAGGTCTTTCGCGCACATGACCAGCTCCTCGATCGGGCCGTGGCGCTCAAGGTCCTCTTCCCAGAGCTCAGCGTCGATCAGACCTTCGTGGAGCGCTTTCGACGTGAGGCGCAGTCTGCCGCCAAGCTCAGCCACCCGAACATCGTGCCTGTCTTCGACTGGGGCGAGGACGATGGCTCGTACTTCATCGTCATGGAGTTCATCGACGGCTACCCGCTCTCGAGCGAGATCCGCGAGAAGGGCCAGATCGAGCCGACCCGGGCGGCGACCATCGCCGCCTCGGTGGCCGCCGCGCTCGACTACGCGCACCGCAGGGGCGTGGTGCATCGCGACATCAAGCCCGGCAACGTGCTGATCACCGACGACGGACAGGTCAAGGTCACGGACTTCGGCATCGCCCGGGCGGTCAACACCGAGGAGAGCCTGACCCAGGTCGGCTCTGTCATGGGAACGGCGACGTACTTCTCGCCCGAGCAGGCAGAAGGCCGCGTCGTCGACACGCGCAGCGACCTCTACTCGCTCGGCATCGTCCTCTACGAGATGCTGGTCGGCCGACCGCCCTTCGTCGGGGACTCGCCGGTGGCCGTCGCGTCGATGCACGTGCGCGACATCGCCCCGATGCCGAGGGCGTTCCTCCCGACCGTGCCCATGGGCATCGAGGCCATCGCCATGCGGGCGATCGCCAAGCGCCCTGACGACCGCTACCAGAACGCCGGCGAGATGCGCGAGGACCTCCTGCGCTACGTGAACGGCGCGCCGGTGCTCGCCCCAGATCCCGAGACCACCGTGCTGCGCGAGGTGGAGGCCACCACGTCGATGGCGGCCGTGAACCGAACCCAGGCGGTGCCGATCTTCTCGGGTCCGCGCACGGACCTCGTCAAGAAGAAGAAGCGTCGTGGGCCCAAGGTGTGGGTGATCGTGCTGATCGCCCTGCTGGTCGCGGCCCTTGCCGCGGGCGGCGCGTTCCTGGCCACCCGCAGCTCCACGAGCGGCCTCACCGTGCCGAACGTGGTGGGCTTGTCGGTCTTCAAAGCGGCGGCAGAGCTCCAGAGCGACGGTCTCGTGATGGGCACACCCAACGCCGTCACCTCGACGAAGCCCGCCGGAACGGTCCTCAGCTCCAATCCCGCAGCGGGCACGTCGATCAAGAAGGGAGCCGTCGTCGTCCTGACCGTCTCGAAGGGGACGCCGGCCCAGCAGGTGGCACTGCCGAGCGTGGTCGGGCTGAAGGTCGCTGATGCAGAGGCGGCGCTCGCCAAGGCTGGCTTCCAGTACACGGTGGTGAACTCGACGAGCATCTTCGCCAGCAGCTCGCATCCCGGCGACGTGGTCCTCTCCCAGAGCCCGTCGAGCGCGACTGCGGCCAAGGGGTCGACCATCACCTTGACCATCCCGGGCTCACAGACCTCAGCGACGGTCCCCAACCTCGTGGGCTCGCCGTCTGGCTCAGCGGCGAGCGCGCTGAGCCAGGCCAACCTCAACCTTGGCGGTCAGTCGCAGGCGTGCTCGAGCTCGGTGCCCTCGGGCTCGATCGTCTCCACGTCGCCGTCAGGCGGCTCGAGCGTCCCGACGGGCACCGTCGTCAGCATCGTCGTCTCGAGCGGACCGTGTCAGGTGACGGTGCCCAGCTTCACCTCGGGTGTGACGACGGCGAACGCCTATGAAGGTCAGCTCACGAGCGTCGGTCTCGTGCCCTCGGCTGACTCGAGCTGTGGGGCCTCCGGGGCGGTGGTGACCTCTGCCACGCCTGGTCCCGGGACCTCGGTCAACGCTGGCTCCTCGGTGTCCATCACCTGCAGCACCCCGCCCACCACGACGCCCACCACGAGCTCGACGGGACCTTCGGGCTGAGAGCGCAGGCTTCCGACTCAGCCGGGGATCGTGTCAGCTGAGGAAGGTGCTGAGGAGCGAGGGTCCCTCCGGCGTCAGGATGGACTCGGGGTGGAACTGCACGCCCTCGACGGCGAGCTCGCGATGGCGGAGGCCCATGATCACCCCGTCGCTGGTGGTGGCG
>Ga0181519_10003893_pt1 | contig 12176 bp, 12 predicted proteins | sample PEATcosm2014_Bin_26_FD_121102 | JGI IMG/M metagenome (GOLD analysis project Ga0181519, IMG submission 121102) | Peatland microbial communities from MTU Mesocosm Facility, Houghton, MI, USA - PEATcosm2014_Bin02_10_metaG | ecosystem: Environmental > Terrestrial > Soil > Wetlands > Peat | place... | reverse complement strand
TGCCCGCCCATTTATGCCGGCCTGCTCTGGCTCAACGCCCTGCTGGCCGCGGTCACGGCGGCGCTGGTGTGGCTGGCGGCGCATCGCCTGGGCGCCGGGCGACGCGCGAGTTGGATCGCCGGCCTTTATCTCGCGCTCGACTTCATCCTGTTCAAGGAAGGAAGGCTGCCGCTTTCCGACTTCCCGGCGATGGCGCTGGCGGCCGCCCTGGTTCTCGCCCTGGCCGGCGCGGCGGCCGAGCGGCGCGCGGCCTGGCGCTGGCTCGCCGTGGGCGTGGTCCTGGCGCTGCTGATCCTCACCAAGGCCGTGTTCGAGCTATACGGTTTCGCGCTGATCGGCGTGCTGACGCTGGTCTTCCTGCGGCTGCGCGACCGCGCCGCGCTGGCCGCGTTGGCCGCGGTGACAATGGCGCTGGTGGTGATCGTGGGCGGCTGGGCGGCGCGCAACTGGGCGGTGTTCGGCAGGCCCTCGGTGACCGATTCGCGTGGTGGCCAGGTGCTCAGCACGCGCGAGATTTTCGATCACATGACGGCAGGCGAGTACGCGGCCTCGTTCGTGTACTGGGCGCGCGACCCGGGCGAGCGGCTGGCTCGCCGCCTGTTCTCCGAACGCGACTGGCACCGGCTCGACCGCGACGCGCCCGACGGTTTCCTGGCCGCGGGAATGACGACGCGCTACGACGAGCGGGTCGCCCGGCTGATGGACGAGCGCCACCTCGACCATGCCGCGGCCGAGGCCGCGGTGCCCGGCATGATCGTGGGCGAATTCGTCCGCGCGCTGCCGATGTATGTCGCGACCGAGATCCCGCTCACCTGGCGCGGATTGTGGGGCGACCAATTCGTGTTCCTGGGCTTTCCCGCCCTGCTGTGGCTTGCCGTCCGCTCGGCCCGCCGGCGCGACTGGTGCTGGGTCGCGGCGCTTTCGCCCGCGCTGTTCTCGCTGTTCTTGCTGCCCGCTTTGTCGCTCAACCTCTACCGGTTCCAGCTGCCCGCCATCCCGGCGATGGCGCTGGCCGGCGGCGTGGCGCTGGCCGCGATCGCCGACCGGCTGCTTGCCGCGGCGCGACGGCGTTGACGCGCGCGGGCGGCGCGGTCATGTTCGGGCGCAGATGGGGGAAGCATTCGCCGGCATGAAGATCGCGGTCCTGATTCCGTGCCACAACGAGGAACAGGCCATCGCGCCGGTGGTGCGCTCGTTCCAGGCCGCGCTGCCACAGGCCGAAATCTATGTCTACGACAACGCCTCGACCGACCGCACCGCCCAGGCCGCCGCCGCCGCCGGCGCGCAGGTGCGCAGCGAGCCGCTCAAGGGCAAGGGCAATGTGGTGCGGCGGATGTTCGCCGACATCGAGGCCGACATCTACCTGCTGACCGACGGCGACGACACCTATCACGCGCCCAGCGCGCCGCTTTTGGTCGCCAGGCTGCTCGAGGACAATCTCGACATGGTGGTGGGCCGGCGCCGCGAAAGCGGCAATGGCGAGGCCTATCGCGTCGGCCACCGGTCCGGCAACCGGCTGCTGGCCGGCGCGGTGGCGCTGATCTTCGGGCGCCGCCTGGTCGACATGCTGTCGGGCTATCGCGCCTTCTCGCGCCGCTTCGTCAAATCCTTCGCCGCCGTCTCCTCGGGCTTCGAGACCGAGACCGAGATGACCGTGCACGCCTTGGCGCTGCGCTTGCCGGTGGCCGAGATCGACACGCCCTATGGCGCGCGGCCCGAGGGTTCGGCCAGCAAGCTGCGCACGGTGCGCGACGGAGCCCGCATCGCGTTCACCATCTTCAACCTGTTCCGCGGCGAGCGGCCGCTGGCGTTTTTCACGCTCTGGGCTGCGTTTTTTGCCGCGCTTTCGATCGTGCTCGCCATCCCGGTGGTGATCGCGTACCTCGAAACCGGCCTGGTGCTGCGCTTCCCGACCGCGATCCTGTCGACCGGACTGATGCTGCTGGCGTTCCTGAGCCAGGCCTCGGGCTTCATCCTCGACGCGGTCACCGACGCACGGCGCGAAGCCAAGCGGCTGAACTACCTGTCGCATGAATCGCCGGCCGAAGCGGCCCGGCGGCACGGCGGCGCATAACCCTCTCCGTCGCGTGCGGGGGAGAGGGTGCTCGATTGCGCAGCGATCGGGCGGGTGAGGTGGTGGTGATTAGAGGCAAATGATTCGTCATTGCGAGCCCCCGGGTCCGCGCGGTGCGCGGCCCGAGGACAGGCTTCGCGAAGCAATCCAGTCTTTCTGCTGGATTGCTTCGTCGCTAGCGCTCCTCGCGATGACGGTTCCGCCGAAAGCCCCCTACCCCTTCGCGAGCGCGCGCACGGCCGATGACACGGTGATGCGGCCCTTGCCGGTATAGGCTTCGTGGTTGTCCTCGATCTCGGCCAGCTTGTAGAGGTAGTTGGCCATGATCCCCGCCGACTGGGCCATGCCCTTGTCGGAAGGATCGGCCAGCCAGTTGAGCCGCTCGAGCCGCGCTCCGTTGCTCAAATGGAAATGCGCCACCGAATCGAGTGCGCGGCCCCCGGCTTCCCGGCCGTTGCTCTCGCGTCCGTTGCCGTCGCGCGCGCCTTCCTTGTGGCTGCTCAAATAGATCGCGCATAGACGCAGCAAGGGGCCCTTCAGCGCCTCGGCCAGCTTTTCCTCCTTGCTCCAGGCGCGCTTGAGCAGCGGCGCCATACCGTCCTCGGCGCCCGCCACCTTGAGCGCGCGCTTCTCGGCGGCGGTCAACGGATCGTCTTCTTTGAGCGCGTCCGCCAGCCATGACCGGAACCCCGGAATCGGCGACAGCGTCGCGAAATTCTTGAGGTTGGGGAATTCGCGGCCCAGATCGTCGACCACTCGCTTGATCAAAAAGTTGCCGAAGCTGATCCCGGCCAGTCCGCGCTGGGCGCTGGTGATCGAATAGAAGATGGCGGTGTCGGCGCGGCCGGGATCGCCCACCGGCGCGGTCTCGTCGAGCAGTTCGGCCACGTCGCTGCTCATGCCGGTGACCAACGCAACCTCGACGAAGATCAGCGGCTCGTCGGGCATGCGCGGATGGAAGAACGCATAGAAGCGGCGGTCGGAGTCGAGCCGGTTCTTGAGGTCGCGCCAGCTTTCGATCGCATGTACCGCCTCGTAGGCGGCAAACTTCTCCAGCACCAGCGCCGGCGAGTGCCAGGTGATGCGGCGCAGCTCCAGGAATCCGACATCGAACCAGTTGCCCAGCAGCTCGCGCAACTCGCTGTCGAGGATACCCATCGCCGGGTCGCCTTTGACATGCGCCATGACCTCGGCACGCAGATCGACCAGGAACTTAACGCCCTCGGGCAAGGCATTGAATTGGGTCAATAACTTGATGCGCGGACTCTCCAGCGCCGCGCGCAGCGCCAACTCGGCGTCGTGGCGCCAGGTGGGCCTGGCCGAGCGCAGCATTTCGACCGCGGCGTCGACCCTGGCCGGGTCGGTGCCGAACTCGCTGGCCAGGATGCGCAGGAAGCGCAGCCGTCCCTCGGCGTTGAGGGCCAGGTAGGAGCGCCCCAGCACCGCCGCCCGCGCACGGGCCGACACTTCGCCACCGCGCGCGTTGAGGCAGTCGCGCATCTGGCCGCGCAATATCTCGGCATCGCCGGGCGGCAGCTCGGGCGCCAGGCCGCGCGCGATCCCCAATTGACCCGACAGGTCGCGCCACACGCCGCGCAGCCGGTCGAAGAACCGTCCTTGCGGCGCGACGCTTTCGGTCTGCCTCACCTCGTCCATGGCTACCGTCCCGTGCCCTCGGCCAATTCGGTCCACACCTTTGGCAGCATCGCCACGACGTCCTCGGCGATCAAGCCCTCGCCGTGCAGCAGCGCGGCCCTGCCATGCATCCAGGCCCCGGCGCTGGCGGCCAGGAACGGCTCCATCCCTTGGGCCAGCAGCCCGCCGATGAGTCCGGCCAGCACGTCGCCGGTGCCGCCGGTGGCGAGCGTCGGCGGCGCGCCGGTGGTGATGGCGGCGCGCCCGTCGGGCGCGGCGATCACCGTGTCGGGACCCTTGAGCAGAACGATGGTGTGCGATTCCCGCGCGGCCAGGCGCGCGCGGGTCAGCCGATCGCCGCGATGGGGGAATAGGCGCGCGTATTCGCCGTCGTGCGGCGTGAGGATCTTGATTCCGGGCGCATTCCACAAGGCGCCCGGATCGGAAGCGAAGCTGGTCAGCGCATCGGCGTCGATCACGCAGGCCTTGCCCGCGCCGAGCGCCGCCAGGACCATCCGCGCGGTCTCGGCTCCGACGCCCAGACCCGGTCCCAGCACGGCGGCGTTGCGGCGCTTGTCGGCGAGCAGCGCGGGAAATTCGGCGCGCGACAGCACGATGGTTCCCGGCTCGCCGGCGCGGTAGACGGCAAGCGCCGCCTCGGGCGCCACCAAAGTCACCAGCCCGGCCCCGGCGCGACGTGCGGCCAGCGCCACCAGCCGCGCCGCGCCGGTCATGCCGCCGCCGCCGGCCACGATCAGATGGCCTCGATCGTATTTATGGCCGTCGCTTTTCGGCCAGGGCAGCTCGGCGCGCCATAGATCGGGCGCGTTGAGAAAGGTCTTGGGCGCGATCGGGCCCAGCACCGATTCGGGAATGCCGATATCGGCCACCACCAGCTCGCCGCACAGATCGCGGCCGGGCATCAGCGCATGGCCCGGCTTGGGGCGGAAGAAGGTCACGGTCAGCCTGACCCGGGGCGCCACGCCCAGCACCTGGCCGGTGTTGCCGTCGAGCCCCGAGGGCACGTCGATCGCCACCACCTCGAGCGCGTGGTGGTTCAAATATTCGACGATCGCCTGCGCCGCCCCGTCCAGCGGCCGGGCCAGTCCGGCGCCGAACAGCGCATCGACCACCAGCGGATCGCGCTCGAGCGGGCCGGGACTCACCGGCTCGACCGGCCCGTCCCAGCGTTCGGCCATCAGCGCGGCGTCGCCCTTGAGCGTGGCGCGTTCGCCCAGCAGCGCCAGCCGCACCGGCCAGCCCCAATCGCGCAGCAGCCGCGCCACCACGAACCCGTCGCCGCCATTGTTGCCCGGTCCGCACAGCACCGCGACCGGACGGGGCCGGTAGCGCAGACGGATCGCGCGAGCCACCTGCCACCCGGCATTGTGCATCAGGGTGGCCGACGGCACGCCGGCCTCCGCCGCGGCGCGGTCGGCCTGGTACATTTCGTCGGTGGAGAGGAAACAGGTCGCCATGAGATGCTCCGGCAGCGCTTGAAGAATAGATAATTTTCTTTTTATGGCAAGCATTTGGCCATCGATGTTGAGGGCGATGCCGAGACGTTTCCGAGGCATATGCCGACCGGACTCAAACATTTTGTATGGACAACGTATATACAAAACTTCATCCTGCGCGGCATCCGGCGAATCGATCGAGAGAGGAAGGAATGGCTATCGCGCGCTCCAAACGATCTCGGGAAAAAGTGGCGAAGCCGCGTGACGTGGTGATCAACATTCGCTCCACCGAGGATACTCGTTCGCTGATCGACCGGGCGGCTGCCTTGAGCGGAAAGACGCGGACCGACTTCGTGCTCGACAGCGCGCGTATCCGCGCCGAATCCATGTTGCTCGATCAGCGGCTCTTCGTGGTCGACGACGAGCGCTATGCCGCCCTGCTCGCCCTGTTGGACCAGCCTGCGATGCCCACCGAGCGGCTGAGGCAATTGTTCGGCGGCTCGTCGCCATGGGAGAAATAGACTCCCTTCTTTCTCCCCAACGCCTCGTCGCCGGGCATGATGTCGCGTCATTCGCTTGCGGGCGCCCCGACCTCGACGAATGGCTGAAACGCCGGGCCTTGTCCAATGAAGGCCGCGCGTCGCGCACCTATGTCGTCGCGACCGGCGTTCGCGTCGTCGGGTATTACAGCCTTGCCGCGGGCGCGGTAGAACGCGTCGCCGTGCCGCGCAAGATTCGTCACGACCTGCCCGAGTCGGTGCCGGTCATGGTGCTCGGCCGGCTGGCCACCGACGTGAGTTTTCAAGGCCGTGGCGTCGGCAAAGGCATGCTGAAGGATGCCTTGGTCCGTTCGATCGCGGTCTCCGAGGTGATCGGTATCAGAGCGGTTTTGGTCCATGCACTCGACGACGACGCGGTGACGGCCTATGCACCCTTCGGGTTCGTGCCGTCGCCGATCGGCGAACGAACGTTGGTGTTGCCGATCGAAACAGTCATTCGGGCGCTCGGCTGAGGGGTTTCGGCCCTCCCCGGAGGGCGCTGTCCCCGCATCATGTTCTTGTTTTGTTCGTAACCCTCGGATACTATCCCAGACACCCTATGACCCATGCCGATCCAGCCACCATCGCCCGTCTGCGGGCGCGCATCTGGGCCCTCGAACAGGGCAATGGCGCGCCGCCGCCGATCCTTGCGCTGGGCGCGCCCGACGCCGCCCTGCCCTGGGGCGGATTGCCGCTGGCGCGGCTGCACCAGATCGCCGCCGCCGACGCCTCGGCGCTGAGCTTCGCCGCCGCGCTGCTGGGGCTGGCCGCGCGCGGGGGCACGGTGCTGTGGTGCCGGCGCAAGGATGCGTCGCTGCCGTTCCTGCCGGGGCTGATGGCATTCGGCCTCGCGCCCGAGCGAGTGGTCGTGGCCGAGAGCGACCGCGCCGTCGAGGTGCTGTGGGCGATGGAGGAAGGGCTGCGCTGCCCCGCGCTTGGCGCGGTGCTGGGCGAAGTGTCCGAGCTCGCCCCGGCGGCGGCGCGGCGGCTGCAACTCGCGGCCGAAGCGGGCGGCGTCGCCGCGCTCGCGCTCACCGGCGCGCGCACCACCGCCACCGGCGCCACCACCCGCTGGAAGGTCGGCGCCGCGCCGAGCGCACCGTCGCCCTGGGGCGGGCTGGGTCCGCCCGCCTGGAGTGTCACGCTCGAACGCTGCCGCGGCGGCCTGCCCCGCACCTGGACGCTGGAATGGCGCGCGGGCGAATTCGTCGACGTTGAACCGCCCCACCTCACCACGTGCGCCTTCCGAGCCTCCACTGGAGGCTCGGTACGGACAGGCCGGCGGCCTGTCCGTCGGCGGCACGTCCTCTCCGCCCCCCGGGGCGGAGAGGGAGGGACCCGCGAGAGCGGGAGGGTGAGGTGGGGGCACACTGCGGCCGTGGCTTTGCGTCTTGGCGGTTGAACTTTTCCATGGACTCCGCGCGGCGCATCGTTTCGCTCTGGCTGCCCGCCCTCGTCACCGACCGGCTGACGCGCAAGGCCGCGCCCCTGGCCGCGTGGCGGACGCGGCCCCTGGTGACGGTGACCCAGCAGCAGGGCGCGCTGATCCTCGCCGCCGCCAACGACGCGGCGCGCGACGCGGGGCTCCGGCCCGGCCAGTCGTTGGCCGATGCGCGCGCGCTCTGCCCCGAGGTCAAGACGGTCGCCGCCGATCCCGCCGCCGATTCCGAGATGGCGGGGCGCCTGGCGCGCTGGTCCACGCGCTGGTCGCCCTGGACCGCCGTCGAGACGCTCGGCGCCGACGGCGGCGCGGGCCTGTGGATCGACGCCACCGGCTGCGCGCATTTGTTCGGCGGCGAGCAGGCGCTGCTCGACGACATGATCGCGCGCCTGGCCGCGGCCGGTTTCGCCGCGCGCGCCGCGATCGCCGATTCGCCCGGCGCCGCCTGGGCCGCGGCGCGTTTCGGCATTGCCAAAGGCGCGTCGAGCGCCATCGTGCCCGAGGGCGGCGCACGGCAATGGCTGTCGGGCCTGCCCGCGGCCGCGCTGCGCCTGCCGCAAGCCGCGCTCGACACGCTCCATCGCCTCGGCCTGCGCCGCATCGGCGACCTTTTGGTGCTGCCGCGCGCGCCCCTGGCCGCGCGCTTCGGTCCCGCCCTGCCGCTCCGGCTCGACCAGCTCCTCGGCGACGCGGCCGAGCCGATCGGGCCCGACCGTCCGCTGCTGCCCTATCACGCGCGACTGTCCTTCGCCGAGCCGATCGGCCGCACCGAGGATGTCATGGCCGGGATCGAGCGGCTGCTGGGCGCGCTCGGCACAATGCTCGAGCGCGACCGCAAGGGCGCGCGGCGGCTGACGGTCACGCTCTACCGCGTCGACGGCAGCGTGGCCGAGATCGCCGTCGGCACTTCGGCGCCGGTGCGCGACGCGGCCCATCTCGCGCGGCTGTTCGCCGAACGGCTGGACGGGCTCGACGCCGGCTTCGGCATCGAGGCGATCGCCTTGATCGTGCCGGTGGCCGAGCCCCTGCTGGCCCAGCAGATCGATCTGCCCACCGGCGCGGCGGCGGCGGCGCGGGGCGGCGCGGGTGGGATCGCGCTCCTGGTCGATCGCCTGGCCCAGCGCCTGGGCAGCGACGCGGTGGTGCGCCAGCAGCCGCGCGGCAGCCACATCCCCGAGCGCTCGATCGCCGCCGCCGCGCCGCTCGGGCGCATGGCGCCGGCCCCGCCCGGCCGCGCCGCGGCCCCGGGCGCGCGGCCCGTCACTCTGATGCGCCGGCCCGAACCGGTGCAGACCATGGCCCCGCCCGACACCGCACCCGAGGCGCCGCCCGCCGCGTTCCGCTGGCGCGGCGCCACCCATCGCGTCGCCCGCGCCGAGGGGCCCGAGCGGATCGCCGCGGAATGGTGGCATGCGGCCACCCCGCCGCCGCCGACGGCATTCCGCGATTATTGGCGCATCGAGGATGCCGAGGGGCTGCGCTGGTGGCTATTCCGCGACGGATCGGCCGGACGGTGGTTCTTGCACGGCATGCTGGCCTGACCCCAAGATGGGGCGATGCCCTCGCCCCGCCCCCCTGTCGTCGGACTCCTCCTCGCCGCCGGACGCGCCAGCCGCTTTCGCGCCGCCACCGGACGCGACAAGCTGACCGAGACGATTCCGCTCGGCCAGCCCTATGCCGGCATCCCGGTGATCGCCGCCGCGGCCAGCGCGCTGCGCGCCGCGGTCGACGAGGTCATCGTCGTGGTCGACTCCGACAATGCCCGCGCCATCGGCCTGGCCGAGGCGCTGGGCTGCACCGCGGTGCGCTGCAAAAGCGGCGGCATCGGCGAATCGATCGCGCTCGGCGTCGCCGCGCGGCCCGACGCGTCCGGCTGGGTGGTGGCGCCGGCCGACATGCCCTTCGTCAAGACCGCCACCATCAAGGCGATCATCAAGGCGATGAGCGCCGACGCCATCGTCGCACCCGTCCACGCCGGCCAGCGTGGCCATCCGGTCGGCTTCGGCAAGCGTTTTGGCCCGGCCTTGATGAAGCTCTCGGGCGACGAGGGCGCGCGCTCAATCATCGCCGCGATCCAGCCGGTGCTGATCGAGACCGACGATCAGGGCACGCTGCGCGACATCGACCACCCCGACGATTGGAAGGCGAAGGGTTAGCGGCGCCTCATCCTTCGAGGCACGCGTCATGCTTTGCATGCATTTGCATGACGCGTGCACCTCAGGACGAGGCGCTTATTCGATCCTCATGGTGAGGCGCCTCGCGAAGCGAGGCCTCGAACCATGAGCCGGCGAACGTCCCTACAAAAACTTCGCGAAATGCGCCTGGGAGCGTTTCCAGGCCTCGTCGGACGCGGCCTGGTTGAACGAGGCGCGCTCGTTGCAGGAAAACCCGTGGCCGGCGTCGTAGAGGAACACCGGAATCTTGGGCTGGGCGGCCTTGAATTCTTCGACCGCGGTCAGCGGGATGCTCTGGTCGGTCTTGCCGAAATGCATGATCACCGGGCAGTTGGCCTTTTCCTTGGCGTACTGCGCCACACGCCCGCCGTAGTAGCACGAGGCCGCCTTGAAGTGCAGCCGGGTCGCGCACATCCAGGCCAATGTGCCGCCCATGCAGAAGCCGACCACGCCGATCGAGCCCAGCGAGGCGAGCGAGACGCGAGTCGCCTCGAGATCGAGCATCGCCTTGTCCCAGTCCATCTTGCCGACGATCTCGCGCCCGGCGGTCATGCCCGGTTCGTCGTAGCCGACATCGAAATTGCGCTGATAGCGGTCGAACAAGGCCGGGGCCACCGCGAGATAGCCCTCGCGCGCATAGCGGTCGGTGACTTCGCGGATGTGGTGGTTGACGCCGAAAATCTCCTGGATCACCACCATGCCGGCCTTGGGCCTGCCCTGCGGCGGCGAATACCAGGCCGAGAATTTATGCCCGTCGGCCGCCGATAAGGTGATGAACTCGCTCATATGCTCCCCTCCGCCGCGAAAGTGGCCACATTCTGCAACGGCTTTTCGCGCGGCGCCAGTTGCGTCTATCCTGCGCGCGCCACCGGAGAGCCAGCGATCATGAACCAGAACAAGCCCGCGATATTGAGCCTCGTCGAATTGCTGCCCTTCGTCGAAACCTGGCTCGACGACGCATTTATCGTGCATAGGCTATGGCAGGCGCCCGACCGCGAAGCGGAACTGGCGCGGGTGCGCAATCTGGTTCGCGGCATCGCCTCGTTCGGTCACGAAAAGGTCGGCGGCCCGCTGCTCGACAAGCTGCCGCTGGTCAAGATCGTCAGCCTGATGAGCGTCGGCTTCGACGCCATCGACCTTCCCGCCCTGGCCGCGCGCGGCGTCGCGCTCACCAACACGCCCGACGTGCTGACCGACGATGTCGCCGACCTTGCGCTGGCGCTCCTGATCGCGGCGTCGCGCCGCATCGTCGCCGGCGACAAATACGTCCGCGCCGGCCGCTGGCCGAAGGAAGGCCACATGGCGCTGGCCGGCGCGATCCGCGGCAAGACCGTGGCGATCCTCGGCCTGGGCCGCATCGGCGCCGCCATCGCCCAGCGCGGCGCGGCCTTCGGCCTCAAGGTGATCTATGGCGGACGGACGCGCCGCACCGACGTGCCCTGGACCTATGTCGGCGACCTGGTCGAGCTGGCGCGCGCGGCCGACTTCTTCGTCATCGCCATTCCCGGCGGCTCGGCCACGCGCCACATGGTCGGCGCCAAGGTGATCGAGGCGCTGGGCGCCAAGGGCACGCTCATCAATATCGCGCGCGGCTCGGTGGTCGATCAGGCCGCGCTGGTCGCGGCCCTGGTGTCGGGCCGGCTGGGCGGCGCCGCGCTCGACGTGTTCGACGACGAACCGAACGTGCCCGAAGCCCTGTTCGCGCTCGACAATGTGGTGTTGCAGCCCCATGTCGGCAGCGCCACCACCGAAACGCGCTCCAAGATGGGACGGCTGATGATCGACAATCTGCTGGCCCATTTCGCCGGCCGTCCGCTGCTGACGCCGGTGAAGTGAGGGCCGAGGTTCGCGCCGGTCCTAGCCGAAGGCGGCGAGCCGCGCGCGCAGATCGTCCGGCAATTCGAGCGCCTTGCGCGCGCTCATCGAAATCACTACGCCGACGATCTCGGCGGTGGCCGCGCAGACTTCGCCTTCGAACACGGCATTGGCGAGTCGGACCGAGGTGCGACCCAGCTTGGTGACCGTCGAGCCGATGCGGATACGCGCGCCCAGCCGCAGCTCGCGGCGGTAATGGATGTTCTGCTGCACGATGGCGAAGGCCTCGGGCCGGCCGATCTGCGGCATGCCGCAATCTTCGAGCAGCGCCACGCGGGCCGATTCGAAGAAGGTGCTGTAGACCGCGCTGTTGCAATGGCCGACCGGATCGAGATCGGCATAGCGGACCTGGTCCTCGATCCAGTGCTTGTAGTAGCCCGGATGCAGCGCCGCCTCATCCGATCCGTCGTTCATACCGCGACCTCCTCGCGAACCTCGAAATGCTGCGAGCGCGCGTCGAAATGCGCCAGCAGCGCGCGCGCCTCGGGCTTCACCACCGCCTCCTCCCATTGCGGGCCGGCGAACTTCTTCACCGCATCGAGCGAGTCGAACCACATCAGGGTGACGAATTCGACCTCGGTCCGCTGTGGCCGGCGCAGCAGCTCGATCCGCCGGAAGCCGCCGACCTTCTTCCCGGCGATCCAGGGAAAAATCTCGTCGCGCAGCAGCGTCTCGTAGGCGTCGGCGTCGTTCGGCGTGGTCCAGCCATGCCAGATGCGCACGATCATGTCCCTGCTCCCTTGCGCCGCTCGGCCGTGACCCACACGCCGCTGGCCGGCCTGAGCGTGATCAGGCCCACCGGCTCGACCTTGTGCCCCGGCGCCAGGCGCAGCCGCCAATCCTGCGCCACGGTGGCCACGATCGCCTGCGCCTCGGCCACTTGGGCGGCGGTGACGTTGCTCAGGCCAATGTAGCGAACGAGGCCCTTGCGCCGCAGATCCGCCAGCACCATTACTTGCTCGGCAATGGACCCTTCCGCGG
>Ga0181519_10003892_pt1 | contig 12181 bp, 27 predicted proteins | sample PEATcosm2014_Bin_26_FD_121102 | JGI IMG/M metagenome (GOLD analysis project Ga0181519, IMG submission 121102) | Peatland microbial communities from MTU Mesocosm Facility, Houghton, MI, USA - PEATcosm2014_Bin02_10_metaG | ecosystem: Environmental > Terrestrial > Soil > Wetlands > Peat | place... | reverse complement strand
GAATGTTGCGGTTCCGCTCGTCGTCGGATGGCCACTCTTCCAGCATTTCGACAACCGCACTGATGGCTTGCCGCATGGCCTTAATCTGCCGGGATTGCGGCGTTTCTTTGCTGAACCGTGAACATTTGCAGTATGGGCCACCGATGCAGCCGCCTAAGCCGTTGGTATGCTGCACTTTGTTGTGGCCACAGTCACCACAGGGTGCGGTCGGATTAATCATTGGAGTTCTCCGCATGGCGAATAAGAGATGCCATGTCCCACGCATCCTTGAGGACGATGCGGATCTGGTCTTTGGTGAAGCCGAGTTTAGCCAGCTTCTTTGTGGCTACCCTGTGTGCTCCCGAAGCAATCCGATTGGCGTGTCCACCCAAGTCTCCGTTGTGGCGCTTGCGGGCGTGGGACCAACGGGCGATACCGGCGTTGACGGTTTCGACATATTCGTCCTGGATTCCGATAAGGCCTGTGGCTTTTGGCGTTTGTGTTTGGGTCGTCTTCATGTCTCAATAGTAGCTGACTACACTGGTGTAGTCAAGTACAAAACGCGAACCGAGCAAAGATTTTTGAAGAAAAGGCGAATGTAGCCATGTATATAATTCCCCAAGGAAAGCCGTGATCGGCAGACGGGGGCACCTTGGCGCGGAGAAACGCTTCGTAAGCTGCCGGATCGAATTTGGATGTGTTCATTGGACCTCGGTAATTTCGACATGAACGTGGTGGGAGCCGCGGAGTCTCACAGGTCCTTGCCCTTCTTGGTCAGCATCGCCATCTGGGTTTCACTCACCAGGTAGACTTTGACCATGGCCTGATCGGAGACCGCACCGGGCAACACGCCGCGTGCTCGTTCCATCCCGCCTTTCTCTTCCCCATAGGCCCATCGCTCGATTTCCGCCATGGAATTCGCAAACGTCTGCACGGGACGCTCCGGGTTCAAGTTGCCGGGGTCCGAAAGCACTGCGCGGTATTTCAGCATCGTTGCTCGCGCTCCGCATCGCGATAAGTTTCAGCCATCAAAATCAAACAGCGCTCCATTTCACGTCCAATCTCAATCTGCCGTCTCGTCTCTTCTTTGCGCCGCGTATCCATGCGAAGAGACCGCCAAAGCGTGGCGCGCGTCTGCCGGCGTTCATATTTCCTGTGCGCACGCCGCAGAACGGTTCCCAAGTGCTTGCCCCACACCGCGCGATTCCAGGATTCCGACGCGTGTATGACCGGCGTGGCATCGAACTTCCGCCAGATCGGTTCCAGGTGCGCCGGCCATTCGTCCACTCGTTCCGGGAGCATCGAGACCGGCATCTTATTTGTATGTCTCCTGGTAGCCTTCCGGCAGCGCCGCTACGAGATCCCGCTTGAGATCCAGGATCTCTTTGACCTGCCCTTTCCCCAAGCGCTCATTGGCCATCAGCACTATGGCGCGGGTCATCATCAGCATGAAGCGGAGAAAGAGCTGCTCGGTGCGTTCAGTCATGCGGCCCTCCGCTTTAGCCACTGTATTTCGATATACCCGCCTCGGAGCAGGTTCTGAATGACGGTTGAGGATCTGTACATTAATTGGCTCTTCGACAGTCCGAGAGCTTCTCTTCTTTTCGGGATGGTCTTTGTAGTACTTATCCCAACGTGCCTTATTGGCTTGCCTAGCAATTTGCACCCGCCTCCGCGGCGGCAACGCGGCCATGCGGGCAGCAGCACCAAGACGGCCTAGATCACTAGCACTTAAATCCGTATCGGCGTGTTTCATCCGGTATTGATGGTACTTCAGATCGCTGCTTGCTGTCAAGAAGAATTGACAAGTGCTCACGGGGCGCGTAGAGTAAGGGATGTGCAGGCTTCCCAAGTGCAATCGAGACCGATCTACAAAGCGGAGAAGCCCGTCAGGGACGAACCGTACAAGGCGTTCCTGCGAAAGCTCTGCTGTGTTGTGTGCGGCTCGTACCGGGCAGTACAGGCGGCGCATTTCGGACCGCATGGAATCGGACAAAAGTCCAGCGATCACGATGCCCTTCCCCTTTGCGTGCGTTGCCATCTGATGGGACCGCACTCGTACCACGTACTTGGAGCACGGCGATTCGTCGCTTTCCATAAACTCGATGTCGCCAAACATCAGAAGCGATGCCGGGAGTTTTATCGAGAAAGGATTGCCGCATGAGCATGGTCAGCGGACACTTCACAATGGAAGTTCTCGGCGACGGCCAGCATGTAAACATGAAACTAGAACCCGACATTGGCGACAGGGCGGCTTTCGAAAACTGGCTTACTTTTGCCTACTGTAATGATCTCGTCTGGCGCGTCCACGCCATGCAGAGTGGCGGATTTCTATGCTGGATGTCAACCATTCGTATGAGTCTGTATCGCCATCTCTTCCGGCATATTCACGGCGACCAATTCATGGTTCCGGGGGCTGACTAATGAGAACCGGGTGTGTGGAATGCGGGAAGCCCAAAGAGGCCCATCCTGTTCAATACTCATCTGGCGGCTCTTGCCAGAATTTTAAAAGCATGGCGCTCCCGGTCGGCTTCACTTGCGACGATTGGATGGGCGCTACGGGACTTCGCAAAGAAGTGGAAACTCAATCCGAAACACAGCGAAAGGCCCAAGATTCCGCAGTGAAACCCTGCCCTTCGGCTTCTCCGCTTGCGGCGCTGCCGTGGGCGCGGCCCCGCGCGAAAGAACGGTGCATTCGTCCCGTGGGGCATTCCGAACCTCACTGGAACGAAATCTGGGAATGGGAATCCGGGAAACTCGGAAAGGTCCGCACTTACCGGCTGCCGGGCGTCCCGCGCGATCCGCCGCCGAGCGCGTCGGAGATCCGCCGCATCGTGCAGGATAAACTGGCCGGTCTGATGGAACGGCAAAAGAAGCGGGAAGCCCGCCGCGCCCGCAATAACCAATGCCAGAATCGACGACGGGGAAATCGAAAAGGGAGTCAGAATCGTGAGATCGTCAATCGTATTTCGCGCCACGTTCGAGCAGCCCACGGGAGCGGGGCCGGGTTTCGGTACGCAGCGAACCATGAGCCGAGACGAATGGCTCGCCGAGGGTAAACGCCGCTTCGGTGACGATTGGCACAACTGGAAATTCGTGTGCCCGGTCTGCGGCCACGTCCAGACGCCAGGGGAGTTCGAAACGTTGGGTGTAGACCCCCAGCGGGCCTACGCCGAATGCCTCGGTCGCCTCTTGCCGCGTGGAGAGCAGGCATACGATCTGGCGACCAAGCCGAGCGATACCGGCCACTCGTCGCCCTGCGACTATTGCGCTTTCGGCCTTTTCCATTCAGGCAATATCGTGATCGCGGACTGGAAACACGTCCACGTGTTTCCATTTGCGGAAGCGTTAGAGACCGCGCTCCCGCCGCAGGCGGATAAAGCTTAGCGATGCGTTTTGCTCCACACCGCTTGCGCCCGCGCACGAATCTGGCTGGCCTTCGTCTTCTCCGCAGAACTCAGTGCGGTAGTCTTACTGGCCGTTGCGCTCGACGGCACGGGCAGCGTGGCAAGGTACTTGGCAATGTACTGGGCCACTTGCTGGATAGCATTGGCAAGCGCCTGGTACTTCGCCGGCACGATGGGCGCGGCGATGCCGGCGAATGCCGCGACAATCTGCGTGGCCTTCTGCGCGTCCGTCCCCGTACCGTTCTCGATGTCTATGGCCTGCGTGATGGCTTGCGATGTGGCTGCCAGGTAGTTGGAGACTGCCGTTACGGTCGCCTGGTCTACGCCCGCCGCGGGGCCGATCAGGGGCAGGGCGATTTCCGCGGCGCCAACCGCGAGTTGCAGGTAGTCGAGTGCTCCGCACCCGGCGGCAAATAAGATCAGGATTGCCGCGAGGGTTGCGGCGCTTCGTTTGGAGAGTTGCATAAAGTCGTTGTCCTTTCCTTGTCGATTGACATTGTTTTCCAGGAGTAGTGGAACTCCTTTCCGCAGTCCAAGCACACGACGTAAGGCCCCCGCTGGCGCACCAGGGTAATTGGAAACGTGGTGCGCCTATGGGAGCATCCGAAGAGCGCGTCGAGGAAGCGCCTCATAATGCCGCAAGATCCGCTTGAAGCTGCGCGAGGTCGAAATCGCTGGGCGATAGTCCGTTCGCTGCGATCCATTCCGGCGCGAGGATGGCGTACATCTCGTCGCAGTAGCACTGCCAGAAATACCACGTGGCGGCATACTGGGCCCCCCAAGATCTGACTTTCGTCCCATTGGGGTATCGTGCGCCGTTCGTCGCGGCCATGGCGGGGATGCAATGTCCGCCCCAGGACCCCGGCGCGCCGTCGCCGGAAAGGCTTCCGGGTACGCTCCATACGGACTCTTGCGACTGCGCGGTGATGGGCAGTACCACTCCGATATCGGCCGCGCCCAGGAGAGCGATCGCATCCGTGACTTCCGGCTGGTTGGTCCAATCGACCGAAACGAAAGCCGTGATGTTGTGCGTCTTGCCCTGCACTGGCAACCCGGTCGTGCGCCAGTATTTCAGGAAGTCCAGCATCACGATGCCATTGTCCGTGCTCGGATCGCCGGGCTTGTAGCCAAACAACTCGTAGATGTTCAGGGCGTCCTGGTCGGTCGGCTGAATCGGGCTGCCGGCGAGCGCGCTCCATTCCTGGATCTTATGCAGGGCACTGGCGACTACGCAGTCTCCGAGTTGATCGTTCAGGAGCATCGGCCAGGATTTCGGCGCGGCTGGCGCTGTCGTCCAGTCGATAGAAAGGATACTGGGCAGTGCGGCGCGGGCCAATCGGTAGCGGGCAAAAGGCAGTGTACGGCTGTCGATTTTGGCCGGCTGTTTACCGAGTTTCTTGGTGGGATGGATCGTCATAGTTGCACCTTCACCTTGGCAATCACGAGTTTAGCCGCTGAGTTTTCCGTCACCGGGACGGAGTGAATCGTTAGCCCGGTCTGCGTCTGAAAAGCTTGCAGAAGGGCGGTGATGTTCTCTTCGAGTTGCGCAATCAATGCTTGCGCCGCTTCAATCGTCATGGAGTTCCCCTTTCTTCGTTGTCAGGCTAACGGCCTCTTGGCGTCTCGCAAAGTGGCCTCGTCTTCGTTCCGGTCCAAGAAAAAGCGCCGCGCCGCATCGCGCATTTGCGGCTTTCTGCCGTCCCACTTCCAGAGACCTTGCCAGTCGCGCTGGATATCCCGGTAGGGGTCGAACTGGAAACCCCGGAGGATGTCTACACGATCTCCGTACCCGCGGCTGACTTTGTTGCCGTGCCAGAAGTGGACCGCGAAGTTATCCACGCACCCGATATTGGCGTCGAGGCGAGCGGCGCGGTCTCTCCACTCCTGGATGGCACGGATATAGCCCGGCAGTTGAAGGCGCATTTCGGCGTGCGCATCTGCGAGTTTGGCGAGTCCGGCGGCCATGTGGTAATCGCCCGATCCCAATACGCAAGTGTCGAGCAGGCCGCCCACCGTCTCGAAAGCGCTTCGTCTCCAAGCCCATGCCCCGCCGGGTGCGCCTGGCCAAAAGCCATACGGGAACTCTTTCGATAGCTGTGTCTTGAAATAGCCTGGATCGGATGCCCGCTTTCCAAGTTGGGTTTGTAGAAACTGTTTCCCGTGCTGGTAATTCCACGCGAATGTCGAATTGACGCGATACGGTCGATGTCCCTGCCATGAGGTCGCCGTTTCTCCGGTCAAATCGGCATACGTGGAGAAGAGTTGTACAAAGTCGTAATGCTGCAAAAGATGGATGGCCTCGAGGGCCCAATCGTGCCGCGTGAAGTGAAAATCTCCATCCACGTATCCGGCGTACTTCCAATCTACCGGCAGGCGCGACACGGCCAGGTTGATCGAAGCTTCCTTGAGCCACATTTCGTCGGCCGTGCGCAGTTGCAGATCATTCGGGTCGTCTCCCGTGACTTCGGGCGGCCTGTCTCCGAAAGCCACTTCGACGCGATGCGGGACCACGTTCGCAGCGTTGCGAAAGTGCCGGTAGCAGTCGTTCAGAAGCTCCCGGCGAGTGCGCCACCGGAACGGGTTGGAGTATGGAATCACGAGGTGCAACGTCTGGTCTTCGGACCATTGCGACCATGGCAGATGGGTATCGGGGTGCTGGAGCACTGAAAGTTTCCCCTTTCAGCCGTCTAGTCTACCACCTATAGGATGCTAAGATCGTAATCGCGCGGAAGCAACTGTAGCGAAGCGCTCCTCTGCAAAGTTCCCCTTTCCAGAGAAACGCCGCTTCAGTGCTTCCGCGTTTTTCTCTTGACGCGTCAGCTTGAGGGGCGTACAATCGCTCCTGGATATCGTGATTCCTCCGAGGTAGTAAACCTTCATAGGCTCCATGCCGCTGCCAGACGGTACGGGGCCTTTTTTCTTTTGTCCCTTTATCCGGCTGACGCCGGGAGCGCGAACTACAAACTCAGGGTAGCTTTTCCAAAAGCAGAACTTGCCGTACCGTGATTCCTTCTTCTTTCGCCGCACGGGGCTGAATCCGCAGCATGAGGCGTCGAGTTTCTTGCACTTGCGGGTCCGCCCTAGCCATGTCCAGATATTTTCTAATCAGTGAGTTATAGAAATCGCGGAGCCTGCGGTAGTTTGCTTCCAGCAATTCGACGAATTTGCCGTCTCTGGTTGGAATCGTCGATGGCAGGTGTTCGAATCCCGGCAATACCTGTTGGGCATCGTTCTGGCTGAAGTTTTGTTTTCGCGCCGCTTGCCCGAGCCGCATGTAGCATCTGTAGAGCAAGATCGGGAAGAGCCGGTCCCGAAGCTCCGAATCGGCCTCCTGTACGAGGGCCGCTGCCAATTCAGTCAGACGCATGTTGGGGTTTAGGATCTTCGCGTTAGAGAGGTTGTCGCGGAGTTCCGCGAACAGTTCCGCTTGGTTTACCGAACCAGTTTGTAGTCGTTTTGACCACAGTTTGCTAAAGTCGTCTTGCATCGGGAATCCTACCTTTCCGTTGCCACGGGGACGGGAGCGTTCACGCGCTCGCCGTTCCCCACTCACAAGCCCCTTCTCTAAGCCAATTCGTAAGCCAGCAATCCGACCCCAAGCGCTATTGCTATCAGGGAGCCGGTAGAGAGCCCCCACAGTGAGCTGGAAGAGTCATCCCCGCTCGAATCGTCCGTCCCTGAATCGGACGTGTCTGAGGTGCTCGATGTGCTCGAATCGCTCATGCCGGCATTCTGGAGGATGGTCGCGGCGTAGGCCGTCGATGTCGGGGTAGTCCCGGCGTTCAGTTGAGCCTGAAGCGCTGTGGGGCCTTCATTGTAAGCCATCAAAGCATCGTCCCAGTTGCCGAACTGGTCGTAGAGTTGCTGGAGGTAGGTTTCCCCTCCCTGAATGTTCCCTGTGACCGTGTTCGGGTCCACGTTCAAGCTGGCGGCGGTCGCCGGCATAAGCTGGAACAGCCCGATGGCACCCGCCGGGCTCACTGCATTCGGGTTCCCGGAGGATTCGGTCTGTACCAAAGAAAGCACCATGGAGGCCGGGCAGGAAGGGCAGTACTGAGGCAGGGCAGAGGTGATCTGCGAATCGTAGGCGCCTTCGAGTCCGAGCATCATACAGGGTTTACCCGCGGTACGGATTCAACTGCACCCGCCTGTTCAGCGCATCCTTGCGCTTTTGGCACCCGCCGCAAGGCTGCACTCCGAGCGCCCGGGTGATGTTTGCCACGGCATCTCCCAGTCCGATGGATTCCCGCAGAAACGGGATGGAGATATTCCGGGGAGCCGGCATCTCTTCCGGCTGCTGCTGTTGCTGTTGTTGAGGGAAAATCACCTGCATGACTTGAATTCTACACCCAAAGAAAGCCTATTGTTTATCCGCCTGCGGCGGGAGCGCGGCGCTTCGCCCATTCGACTTCTCGATTGAGCGCTTCTTGAAGACCCTTTGCCAGCCGCTTCCAGCCCTGCGCCTCGTTAATCAGGCGTTCCGCCTCCCGGCAGGTTTCCGCCATCTGCGGTATGTTCCGGCGTACCATGGCAAGGTTTTCAATTACGGCGTCGGGCTCCATGGCTCATCTGAATCCTTCTTGCCTCAGCATTTCGAACGCTTTCCTGTCCAGATCGTCCCATGCTCCATTGTCCACTGAATTGACCCGCATGGCGCGTGCTCGATCCCGGCTGACTTTCTGCCGGTCTTCCCGATTCCGCTGATACCAGCGGCGCTTCGAAGCTGCTCTCCGGCAGACCTTGCACTTGTGCTTGTCGCACGTGCATTTCGGTTTCGGACCCTTCCTGGAGCGCGGGGTTAGCGCCGGATCGAGACATGGATTGAGGGGATGCGCTTTCCAGCCCATGTTACGCAGGCTCCCGGCGCGCAATAGAATCCGCTGCCGACTGCCGTAGTTCAAGCGCAGTGTTTAGGGTAATACCTGGAGTTTTCCGGTCGAAACGCGCGACGATAGCGGCAAGCCGCTCAATTGCTGTCAGTATTCTTCGTTCCCGATCCAAGACTTTCTTTTTCCGCGCGAGTTCGGCACGGTACCAATCGGCGTACTCATTCAATTCCTGAAGGTTTGCGTCGCGGATGTCCATCCAGCGTTTTTGCGTTCTGATGTATTTGGGGACGTCTTCGAATCCTGCCAAAGTCAATTGATTGGAATTCGGCTGGTGGATTGGACTCTGAAAGGCTCGTTTGGCCATCGCCGCAACAAATTCCGTTGCGATCACTTCTCGCGCTTCGTGCCAGAGTCCAGGATGCAAATGTTTCAGGAGATCAACGATTCCGGCCGCAGAAATGAAAGCGGATTGACCGCTAATCACTTCGTGGATTGCCGCGTTCAAGCGAACTTTCAACTCGCGTTTCATAGGCGTACCTGTTGCGAGAAGGCCACACTTGGTATTGATTCTCGCGTGCCTGTTTCAACAACTTACAGGGACAGTATGCGGCCAAATGTAGGGGGCATCAAGTACCAGAAGGGAGAGAATGTACTGCAAGGGGCCAGCAATGGGCATTCCGAAATCCCGCAAGATGATCTTGGAATGGCCGCGGGGGTTAGCGCCGGATCGAGCAATGGATTGAGGGGATGCGCTTTCCAGCCCATCTTAGTCGAGCCCAAGCACTGTTTCGACCATGACGCCGCGATTGCGGCCAGGATGGGCTTTCATCTTGGCCACGAGTGCGCGCGCCTGGCCGAGCCTTGTGTCTGTTGCCGCGGGTTTCTTTTGTTCCCGGATCAGGTTCTTCAATAACTCGCGGACTTGATAATATTTCGCATGACGAAGCGTAACGCATTTTTGAAAAACACAAATCGACGCGCCCAGCTTTTCGAATCCGGGGAGTCTGTCCGGCAGAGGCCTGGGTTTTCGGAGTTGGTACGCCTTGTTTTGTGGTGGGACTACGACGTATTCGAGAGTCTTGACAAATTCTCGGATTTGTGGGGAATTGACGAACCACTCTCCTTCGTGATGGTCTGCGGCGAACTTCAAATGAAGGTCACCTTCTTGCAGCCCCTCTCTTTCTGGCAGGACGCCGAGCAGGCGAACGCCGGGATTCGCTGTTTGAAGTGAACGCAGCCGTTTGACTGCATTGTGAGATTTTCCGATTTTGACGTAGCGACCGTCTTCAGTCTCAATGAAATAGATCTGCATTGACTGAATTATAAGGGCTTACGGGGAGAAGGATTTCGGGGAAAAGTACCGGAAGGGTACTGCTGGGCCTTAGGGCTCCAGATTGATCGGCTTGCCTTTTTTGACGATTTCGACCAGCAGTTCTGCTGCTGCGCATCTATCTGGGAGTCCGTCTATTTTGACCAGCAGGGCTGTCATGGCCTTCGTGTTGTCTTCAATCACATCCCGGAAATCGGCGGCCAGCTTTTCGAGACGCGTTTGCGATTCCTGGCGGTCCTGCCGCCAGAGGGTAAACATTAGAGCGGCTAGCCCGCCTCCGACACCGAGCGTGGGCCAGAAGGGTGCGGTTTCCGGGCCGCCAACAGCCTGCAACGCCTGCGCAAGAGCGGGTAGCATGAAAGGATCAGGTTTCCGTGACGACGATATCTTTACACAGCGGGCACTGATAAATCCTGGTACTGAAGTTGCCGTCCTGGTTCCAGATCGAGAACTTGAAGTCCAACAGGACGCGGCGTTCTCCCGTGCGCTTTTCGCAGTCCTGGCAACGCGGGGAGTTGTTTAGGATGCGTTCGGTGATTTGCTCGGGTGTCGGTCCTGCTGATGCCGCCTTCGTGCTCACAGCTCTTATCTTAGTCCAAAGCAGGAACGGCCATACGCTTGCCTTTGAACTACTCGAAAGGAATTCGACTTTTTATGTTCGCTGCTATTCGACACGTTGCGTTTTCCGCGCAACTCGGCCCGCATGAAACGTTTGCGGAGCTTCAGGCCGCCGCGTCCGGCGCGATTCCGGGGGCGGTTCTCATTCCCCCAGTGCAAAACTCGACACAAGGAAGGTGCAAAGGTGCAGGTGGCGAAGACTTGGGACTTTGGCACGGTCCACCGTTCGTCATGGCCTACCCGGTCGCCTTCACGGCGTACATAGGGCCTTTCGAGACGCTGGACGAGCTTCAGGTTGCCGTCTCGCATCAGGTCCCCGGCGCCGCACTCGTGCTGCCGGTCAAACATTTGCTGGGAGCCTCCGACCATTTGGGCGAGGTGCGGGATTCCGCCGGCCACAACGTGGGCCAGTGGATTGAGGTGCGGTAAATGCTACTCCTGCTTGTGATTCTGCTCCTGTTGTTCGGTGGCGGGTGGGGCGGCTGGAACCGTTGGGGGCCTTCCGGCGGAATCGGTATCGTCGGCCTGCTACTTCTCGTGCTTGTGCTGATCTTCCTGTTCGGCGGCGTGCCGTATTTCCACCGGGCCTGGTGAGGACTCATCGTCCTCGATAGGACATTGGCGCCCAAGCGGGCACTTGATGCGCTGCGCCTCGTGTCTCTGGTCGTCTCGCTCGTCCTGCCTTCCTTGCGCATTGGTCGCGTCCAGCAGTTGATCCATGCGCCCGTTGATGGCCGTATGAGTCTCGACGACCTTATCGTCCACCAACTTGATAGCCTGCGTGTTGGCGACGGCCTGGTTGTGCGCCGCGATCCCCAGCGCTGCCAGGCCGCCGGCCATCGCAAATTTAGAGAGGGAGACGAGCCACGGAAGTTTGACGAAGGTCTCGGGCGAGAAAACTACGAATCCGAAAAGGCAGGTTGCCGCTATGGTCCAGGAATGCTTCCAGGTGGAGGGCATAAGAAACTCACGTTTCGATACTCGCATCGGTTTCCTGCCTTTCGACTAATCTTACTTCAACCGCGGGGCCAGTAGAAACCCAGCATCCCGCACAGAATCCTGGAACTGCCGATCTGGATCGCGCCGGATAGATTCGGCACGTTCACGAAGTGGAAAAACTGGGTCCCGGAAAACATCAGTTCGCCCTGAGTGAGCGGGACTGCATTCCTGGGGCTTCCCATCGCATAGGGCATGTTTCCCAAGGTCTTCAGCCACACCTGGTTCCGGCGGATTCGCCACACGATGTCGCCGTTTCCTTGCGCGAATCCGGGTCCCACGTACTGCTGATAGATCGCCATCAGGAGCGCATCGTACCCGTAGGGCACCCGTCCTTGGCAGACCAACACGTCTCCCGCCGAGGGTTGCGGAGTAAGGATAGAGCCCTGCACCAAAAAGGGCACGGCGCCCGCCGGGATGGCGTGGTAATCCTCGTCCCACGGTAGCGAGCACTCCGGGATGTTGCACGCCTGCGGAAACCGGATTCGCTTCAGCTTGCGTACCGCATCGTCGGCGCAGAGGTCGTACAAATTGATCGGACGGGGGCACAAGATGGCCGGCGGCCCGCCTCCCGAGATCGGTTGGGTCAATGGGGCCTGCACCACGATCGCGCAGCTTGCCGCGGCGCTGGAGAGTTGCGTATCGACCACCTGAATGATGAAGGCGAAGTTTCCCACGAGGATCGGAGTCCCCGACACCACGCCCGTGGCCGTGTTGAGCTGAGTACCCGGCGGGAGGATGCCCGACGCGATGGAGAAAGTGTACGGTGCAACTCCCCCCGCAGCCGGGAAAGCGTGTGTGTAGGAAGCTCCCAGATTGGCCACCGGAGGGTTGCCGCATCCGATGGAGGGCGGGACGGGGAAGGTGATGAGCTCGATGACGGATTGATCGACTCGCACGAACGGGATGGAGAGCGTGATGATCTCGACGACGGATTGATCGACGCGAACGGCCATGTTTAATTAGCTCGTGATGTTCGGTCCAAACCAGGTCCCGGCGAAGTCTGAAACCTGGAACGGTAG
>Ga0181519_10003891_pt1 | contig 12182 bp, 6 predicted proteins | sample PEATcosm2014_Bin_26_FD_121102 | JGI IMG/M metagenome (GOLD analysis project Ga0181519, IMG submission 121102) | Peatland microbial communities from MTU Mesocosm Facility, Houghton, MI, USA - PEATcosm2014_Bin02_10_metaG | ecosystem: Environmental > Terrestrial > Soil > Wetlands > Peat | place... | reverse complement strand
GCCGCGCGCAGGCCGCGAGTGCGGCAGGGTCGGCGAGCGCCCGGACGTCGTTGATGAGGTCCGCCCCCGCCGCTACCGCCGCCTCGATCACTGCCGGCCGGCTCGTGTCGACCGAGATCACGATGCCGGGCTCTGCGGCAAGCGCGCGCACCACGGGCACGACCCGCGCGAGCTCCTCCTCGAGCGCTGGTGCCACCGCCCCCGGACGCGTCGATTCGCCGCCGACGTCGATGATCGCGGCGCCCGCGGCCACCATGCGGCGCGCGCTCGCGAGCGCGGCGGCGGGATCGAGATGGCGGCCGCCATCAGAGAAGGAGTCGGGCGTGACGTTGAGGACGCCCATGACCACCGGGCCCTCGAGGCCCAGGAGTCGCGAGCGGCAGCGCAGGTGCCTGCCTGCCGCCCGCACGGTCTTCAGTGCTGCCCCGCCGGCGTGCCGACCCCACCGAGGCCCGGCTTCTTGTCCGACTCGGCCGGCGGCGTGCCCGGAGGCGTGAGCGAAGCATCATCCCAGTCCGACGGCGGGCGCGGCTCCTTGCCGGCCATGATGTCCTTGATCATCTGGTCGTCGATGGTCTCGTAGCGGACGAGCGCCTCGGCCATCTTGTGCAGCTGATCGAGGTGCGTATCGAGGAGGTTCCTGGCGCGCGAATAGTTCGAGTCGATGACCCGGCGCACTTCCTCGTCGATCACGTGCGCGGTGACGTCCGACACCTGCTTGTGCTGCGTGACGCTGCGGCCGAGGAACACCTCGCCCTGGTCCTCGCTGTAGGTCTGCGGTCCGAGGCGATCCGACAGGCCCCACTTCGTGACCATGTTGCGGGCGAGCTCGGTCGCGCGCTCGATGTCGTTCGAGGCGCCGGTCGTGACGCCGTCGGCGCCGAACACGATCTCCTCGGCGACGCGCCCGCCAAACAGCGACGCGATGCGGCTCTCGAGCTGGCGCTTGCTCGTGCTGTAGCGGTCGCCCTCCGGCAGGTACCACGTGAGGCCGAGGGCGCGGCCGCGCGGGATGATGGTGACCTTGTAGACCGGATCGTGCTCCGGCACGAGGAAGCCGACGATCGCGTGGCCCGCCTCGTGGTAGGCCGTCATCTTCTTCTCCTGGTCCGACATGACCATGGAGCGGCGCTCCGCGCCCATGAAGATCTTGTCCTTGGCGCGCTCGAACTCCGCCATCGTCACGGTGCGCTTGTTGCTGCGCGCGGCGAAGAGCGCGGCCTCGTTGACGAGGTTCGCGAGATCCGCGCCCGAGAAGCCCGGCGTGCCGCGCGCGATCAGCGCAGGCTTGACGTCGTCCGCCACCGGCACCTTGCGCATGTGCACCTTCAGGATCTGCTCGCGGCCGCGGACGTCCGGCAGCGGCACGACCACCTGGCGGTCGAAGCGGCCGGGGCGCAGCAGCGCCGGGTCGAGCACGTCCGGCCGGTTGGTTGCGGCGATGACGATGATGCCCTCGTTGCCCTCGAAGCCGTCCATCTCGACGAGCAGCTGGTTCAGCGTCTGCTCGCGCTCGTCGTGGCCGCCGCCGAGCCCCGCGCCGCGGTGCCGGCCGACGGCGTCGATCTCGTCGATGAAGATGATGCAGGGCGCGTGCTTCTTCGCCTGTTCGAACATGTCGCGGACGCGCGAGGCGCCGACGCCGACGAACATCTCGACGAAGTCGGAACCCGAGATCGTGAAGAACGGCACCTTGGCCTCGCCCGCGATGGCGCGGGCCAGCAGGGTCTTGCCGGTGCCCGGGCTGCCGACCATCAGCACGCCCTTCGGAATCTTGCCGCCGAGCTTCTGGAACTTGGCCGGGTCCTTGAGGAAGTCGACGATCTCCTTGACCTCCTCCTTGGCCTCCTCGACGCCGGCAACGTCGGCGAAGGTGACGTTGACCTGGTCCTCGTTGAGGAGCCGCGCGCGGCTCTTGCCGAAGCTCATCGCGCCGCGGCCGCCCGCCCCGCCCTGCATCTGCCGCATGAAGTAGACCCACAGGCCAATGAGCAGCAGCACCGGGAACGAGGAGATGAAGAGCTGGGTCCAGAAGCCCTGGTGCTCCGGCGGCGCCGCGCCGAAGGTGACGTTGTGCTTCTTGAGGAAGGTGATCAGCTCCGTGTTGTCGGTCTCGGGGCTGAAGGTGATGTACTGCTCGCCGCTGACGCGGTTGCCGGAAATCGACTCGCCCTTGATCTGGGCCGTGCGGATCGAGTTGCTCTCGACCTCGGTGAGGAACTGGGAGTACTGGATCTCGGCGACCTGGGCACCCGGCTTGCCAAAGTTGGAGAACACCGCGAGCAGCACGACCGCGATGACAACCCAGACAATGATGTTCTTCGTCAGATCGTTCAAGACAGGCTCCTGACGGGGCGCAGCACCCACGTCCAATCGACGCTACAGGATACGCCTGCCCGTCGCCAGCATGTACATCTCGGCACTTCGCGCGCGTGAAGCCGGCGGTTTCTTCATGCGCACCTTCTCGAACTCAGCGCGGACCGAGCGCAGCAACTCGTCGAATCCCGCGCCCTGGAAAACCTTGGCGAGGAACACCCCGCCCGGGCGCAGCACCTCGCGCGCGAACTCGAGGGCGAGCTCGGCGAGGTACAGCTGGCGCGGCTGGTCCACAGCATCGATTCCGCTCATGTTGGGGGCCATGTCCGACATCACAAGATCCACCGGTCGGCCGTGCAGGGCCTCCCTTAGGGCAGCAATGGGACCTGGCTCCCGGAAATCGCCAAGGATGAACTCGACGCCTGGCATCGGGTCCATGGGCAGGATGTCGAGGGCGTAAACAAATCCCTTTCCATTCAACACCTTGGCCGCATACTGGCTCCAGCCTCCGGGGGCGGCGCCGAGGTCGACTACGGCCATTCCCGGCTTTAGGAGTCGCTCCGCTGCGTCGAGTTCCTCGAGCTTGAATGCGGCGCGCGACCGAAAGCCCTCCTTGCGGGCCCGTTTCACGTACGGATCCGCCTCGTGCTCCTTGAGCCACTGATCGCTCGACTTGCTGCGCTTGACCATCCCTTCCCCGCACGCCCGCCGGGTGCCGGCGGTGACGCCTATATAATGCCGGGATGGAGCTTAATGAACGTCAGAAGAAACATCTCAGGCGCCTAGGGCACGCGCTGCACCCGCTCGTGATGCTCGGGAATTCGGGCCTCACTGACGGCGTCGCCGCGGAAATGGACCGGGCGCTCGCCGATCACGAGCTCGTCAAGGCGCGCGCACGGGTAGGCGACCGGTCGGCACGCGACCTCGCGCTCGGCGAGCTCGCGAGCCGCACGTCGAGCACGCTCGTGCAAAGGATCGGAAACGTCGGGCTCTTCTTCCGCAAGAACCCGAAGCTGTCCCGGATCGTCCTGCCCGACTGAGCCCGCGGGCGCCCTAGGGTTCGGCGCGGATCGCGGCGGCCAGCGCCGCGGCATCCGCGACCAGCAGGTGGAGGACCCCGTCCGGCAGGAACGCGACCGCCCGTATGCCGCGCTCACGGAGCGCCTCGGCATCCACTCGCCCGCTGTCGCGGACCTCGAGGCGAACCCGCCCCGCGGCAGCGCGCGCATCGCGGACGTTATCCCGGCCACCGAGGGCCGCGACCACGGCTCCCGCCAGCGGCACTGCCGCGGCCGGCGCGGGGGCCGCGGCCGGCGCGGGCGCCTCGCCCGCCGCGACCGGCACGCCCGGCGCAAGCCGGAGCGCCTGGCGCATTTCCCCCGCCACCTGGTCGGCGACGGGTCCGAGCACGACCTGCACGACGTTCGCGGCCGGGCGCACGACGCCGCGCGCGCCGAGCCGCCCGAGCGCCGCCGCATCGATGTGCGCCTCGTCCGCGACCACGAGCCGCAGGCGCGTCGTGCATGCGTCCACCGACACCAGATTCGCGGCGCCGCCGAGCGCGGCGACGAAAGCCGGCCCGCGGCTCCCGGCCGGCTGCGTCGTCTCGGCCGCCCCCTCCGCGGCGCCACGCCCCGGGGTCGCGAGGTTGAAGCGCACGATGCCGTAGCGGAAGAGGCCGTAATAGAGCGCGAAATACCCGAGCCCCACCGGCAGAAGCACGAGCGGCCGGATCGCGCGCGGAAAGTTGAGCACGTAGTCGAAAAGTCCCGCCGAAAAGCTGAAGCCGAGATGCACGCCGAGCGCGGGCATCAGCACCATCGCAAGACCCGTGAGGAGCGCGTGCACGACGTAGAGCGCAGGCGCGAGGAACATGAAGGTGAACTCGATGGGCTCGGTGACGCCGGTGAGGAACGAGGTGAGCCCGATTGAGAGCAGCAGCCCCGCGACGGCGCGCCGGCGCTCGGGCCGCGCCGCGCGGTACATGGCGAGGCACGCGCCCGGCAGGCCGAACATCATCACCGGGAAGAAGCCGCTCATGAAGTTGCCGGCCGCGGGATCCCCGGCGAAGAAGCGCTTGAGGTCACCCGTCACGCCGTGGTAGTCGCCGATCAGGAACCACGCGAGGTTGTTGAGGATGTGGTGGAGCCCGGTGACGATCAGCGCCCGGTTGAGGACGCCGTAGGCAAAGAGGCCCCAGGATCCCGCGCCGAGCACCGCGTGGCTGAGCACGTCCATGCCGTGTGCGAGCAGCGGCCAGCCGAGGCCGAAGGCCGTCGCGACCACGAGCCCCGCACACCCGGTCGCGATCGGCACGAAGCGCCGCCCGCCGAAGAAGGCGAGGTAGCTCGGCAGCGTGAGCTCGCTGAAGCGGTTGTACGCCATGCCGGCAATGAGCCCCGAGAGGATGCCGACCGGCATGCTCAGCTTCGCGAGCTGCTGGCTGCGCCAGGCCGAGCGCGCGAGGTCGGCCGCGGCCGCGGGCATTGCGGCCGTCACCTCGGGTGGAACCGCGAGCAGCACTTCGGCGCCCCTGGTCGCGACCAGGAAGCCGACCACGGCCGCGAGTCCGGCTGCGCCGTGATTCTCGCGCGCGAGCCCGACGGCGACGCCGACCGCGAACACGAGCCCGAGGTTCGCGAAGATCGCGTCGCCCGCGGCGGCGAGCACCGCGATGCCGAGCAGGTCCGGCTGGCCGAGCCGCAGCAGCAGCCCGGCAACCGGCAGCACCGCGATCGGCAGCATCAGCGCGCGGCCGAGCTTCTGAAATCCCGAGATCAGCTGCGACATCGTCCTACTCCCCGACCGGGTGCTGCACCCGGTTGCCGAGCCAGTCCGTCACGAGCGCGCGCACCTGGCGCGCATCGGCGAGCGCGAGCGCGCTCCGCGCGAGCGCGCCGCACGCCTCGAGCGACAGCGAGCCCACGAGTTCCTTGGTCGCCGGCACGCGCGCCGGCACCACCGAGAGCTCGCTGATGCCGAGCCCGAGCAGCAGCGGGATGGCGAGCGGATCCGCCGCCATGCCGCCGCACACGGCGAGCGGGCAGGAGCCGCTGCCCGCGGCCGCGAGCGCGATCAGGCCGAGCACGGCCGGATGAAGCGCGTCGATGCGCGCCTGCAGGCCCGCGTGCCCGCGGTCCATCGCGAGGGTGTACTGGCTGAGGTCGTTGCTGCCGATCGACAGGAAGTCGGCCTCGGCCGCGAGCTGCCGCGCGGTTACTGCCGCGGCCGGCGTCTCGATCATGGCGCCGAGCGGCGTCCTGCCGTCGCGACCGAGCTCGGCCGCGAGTTCATCGACGAGCGCGCGCACGGCGCGCAGCTCGGCGAGCTCCGTGACCATCGGAACGAGCAGGCGCAGGTCGCCCTGCACCCTGAGCGCCGCGCGCAGCTGCGTGCGCAGCAGGTCCGGGCGCGCGAGCCCCGTGCGGATGCCGCGCAGCCCGAGCGCGGGATTGTCCTCGCGTGGCAGCGGCAGGTAGCTAAGCGGCTTGTCGCCACCGACGTCGAGGAGCCGCAGCACCAGCGGCCGCGCGCCGAGCGCGCTCGCGATGTCCTGGTAGGCCCGCGCCTGCTCCGCCTCGCCCGGCGCGGTCGCCCGCTCGAGGAACAGGAACTCGGTGCGCAGCAGCCCGCAGCCCTCCGCGCCGTTCGCGACCGCCGCGTGGGCATCGGCGCTGCTGCCGAGGTTCGCGAACACCTCGATGCGCGTGCCATCCGCGGTGCGGCAGTCGGCCTGGGCGCGCTCGCGCCTTCGATGGGCACGCTGCCGCCCCTCGGCGGCGCGCGCGCGCGCGGCCTCGAGCGCAGGCGCCGCGGGCGCGCGCTCGAGCCGGCCGCGGTCGGCGTCGACGATGAGCGGCGTGCCATCCGGGATGCTCGCCAGCTCCGCGCCGAGGCCGACCAGCATCGGCACGTTCATCGCCGCCGCGAGGATCGCGACGTGCGAGGTCGTACCGCCGCCGGCGAGGCAGATCGCCTCGAGCCGCTCGCGGTCGAGCGCCACCAGCTCCGACGGCAGGAGTTCGTCGGCCAGGAGCACCGCGTGCTCGGGGAGTTCGAGGTTCATGGGCCGCGCCTCGCCGCGCAGCGCCAGCAGCACGTGGGCCTCGATGTCGCGGAGGTCGTCGATGCGCTCGCGGAGCCGTACGTCGTCGAGCCGCCCGAGCGCTGCGATCGACTCCGCGATCGCGGCCCGCCACGCATAGCCCGCGCTCCTGCCGGCAGCGATCGCGGCGAGTGCCGCGCGCTCGAGCTGCGGATCCGACAGGAACCCGATGTGGGCCGCGACGATCTCGCGACGTTCGGCGCCGCCGACCTCGGCGAGGCGCACGAGGCGCGCGGCCACGAGCGATCTGGCGCGGTCGAGCTCGGCGCGCTCGGCCGCGATCCCCTGCCCCGCCTCGCTGACCTCGATGGTCGGCCGCGCGATGCGCGTCGCCTGCCCGAGCGCGAAGCCGGGCACGGCGGTGTGTCCGGTGAGCGTGTCCGACGTCGCCGCGGCCCGCGGTGCGCGCGCGGCGACGATCGCGGTCGCGGCCGCGTCGGCCCGGTGCTCCTGCTGACGCGCCGACTCGAGGCCGAGCGCAATGCGCTCGAGTGCCAGCTCGGCATCCGCGCCGAGCGCGACGATGACGAGTTCCTCGCCCTGCCGCACGCCGAGGCCCATGATCGCGACTATGCTGCGGGCATCCGCCCGACGCGTGCCCGCGACGATCTCGACCTCGGCCCTGAGGCCCTTGAGCGCCCCGGCGACGAGCGCCGCCGGCCGGGCGTGGAGCCCGTGGGCGAGCGCGACCGTGACGCGCGCCTCGCGCCGCGTGGCACAGGTCGCCGCTGCCTCCCCGGCCACGACACCGCTCGCCTCGAGCGCGAGCAGCAGCTCGCCCGCCCGTACCGCTCCTCCCGCGTGCCGGAATCCCACCGCCTGGCCTGCGGGGTTCGTGATCACGAGCGGCGTGATGAGGCTCGGGGCGCGGCCTGCCACGCGGTCGAGATCGACCGTGAGCAGGCGCTCGCCCGCCGCCACCACCTGCCCGGGCACGACGTGAACCGTGAAGCCCGCACCCTTGAGTGCGACCGTGTCGAGCCCGACGTGCACGAGCAGCTCGACGCCGGACGGGCTTCTCAGCGAGACGGCGTGGCCGGTCGCCGCGACCGTCAGCACCTCCCCGGCGAACGGCGCGCCGAGCACCGCACTCGTCGGATCGAGCGCGATGCCATCGCCGAGCAGCCCCTCGCGGAATACCGCATCCGGAACCGCCGACAGCGGCAGGCACCAGCCGTCACAGGGAGCCATCACCGAGAGCGTCGCCGTCATGCGTTCCTCATTGTCGTAGCGCGACCCGCTCGAGCGCCCACATCGGGTCGAGCGTCGGCCGCGCAAAGCGCAGGCACAGGTCGTGGTGCCCGCCGCGCGCCGGCAGGCGCGCGGCGAGCCTGCTGAGCCCGAGCGGCGACGCGGCGGCGAGCGGCAGGCTCGCGAGTATCTCGCCCTCGCAGCCGTCGAGCCGCACCTCGAGTTCGCCCGACGCGGTACGTGCATCGCCCACCCGTATCTTCGTGCCGTCCGCCCCCAGCTGGTAGTTGAACGGCACCGGGCCGATGCTCGCGGTGAGCTCTGGCGCACCGGAGAGATCGACGCCGCGCCAGAGCCAGCACGGGTTCATGAGATCGAGCAGGACGACCGGGCGCGGCGCGCCGCGGGCCGCATCGATCTCGAGCGCGAGCGGCAGCGCCTCGCTGCAGAGCTCGAGTGCCTGGCTGGTGCGCGACTCGGGCACCGCCTCGACCGTGTAGCGCCGCGGCGCACCGAGGAGTTCCCCGTCCGCGTAGCTCGCCGCGACGAGCACCGTCCCGGACGCAAGCGTCAGCGGCCCGGTGAAGCGGGGCGACTGCGCGGTCGGCGTCGTGCCATCGAGCGTGTAGCGGATCTGGCCGGCGCCCGACTCGGTCGCGAGGTGCACGCGCGCCGCCCCGGGATCGTCGCCGGGCGACGCATCGAGGCGCACCGCGAACGCGCTGTCGGCGAAGGGCAGGCCGAGGCGCCGGTAGCGCGGCCAGAGCGCCGCGAGGCGCGCGAGAAACCCGGCGTAGTCGCGGCTCGCGGCCGGCGTCCAGCCGACCTCGGCAAGCGCCGCGGCGCGCGGGAAGATCGCGTGCGCGATGCGCGCCTCGGTGCGCATGTGCTCGGTCCACACGTTCGCCTGCAGCCCGACCACGTGCACCGCGGCCGGCGCCGCGAGGCCGGGTGGCAGCGGCTCGAAGCCGTAGACGTCGGCGAGCGTCGAGGTCTTCACGCGCCCCGGCGGTTCGTCGTCCGCGCGGCTCTGGCGGAAGTCGAGGTACAGCGTCGGCCAGGGCGCGAGCACGGTGTCGTTGCCCTGGCTCGCTGCCGCCCGCGCCCCGTCGCGGCCGCGCCACGACTGCACCAGCGCACCGCGGTCGAGGTCGGGCGCGAGGATCTCGTCCCAGCCGACGAGCCGCTTGCCGTGCGCGGCGAGGACGCGCGCCATGCGCCCGACCAGGTAGTGCGGCAGTTGCTCGACCCCGGCGAGCCCGAGTTCGCGGGCGCGGGCGACCGCCGGCGGCGAGGCCTGCCACTCGTGCGTCGCGACCTCGTCGCCGCCGACGTGGACGTAGGGTCCCGGGAAGAGCGCTGCGACCTCCTCGAGCACGTTCTCGAGAAAGCGGCAGGTCGGCTCGCTCAGGTTGAAGACGTGCTCGTAGACGCCCCAGTCCGCGGGCACGGCGTTAAGCGCCACGGTGCCGAGCGCCGGGTAGGCCGCGATCGCGGCCGATGCGTGCCCGGGCATCTCGATCTCGGGGACGATGAGTACGTGGCGGAGGGCTGCGTAGGCGACGAGCGCGCGCACGGTCTTTTGCGTGTAGTACCCGCCGTAAAGGCGCGGCTCACCGGTACGGGCGTCGATGTCCGCGCGCGCGCCGCGGCCGGCCGGCACGCGGAACGCGCCGACCTGCGTCAGGCGCGGGTAGCGGCGGATCTCGAGGCGCCAGGCCTGGTCGTCGGTGAGGTGCCAGTGCAGCACGTTCAGCTTCATCGCTGCCATCGCGTCGATGAGCCGGCGTATGAAGCGCGGCGACTCGTAGTGGCGCGCCGAGTCGAGCATGAGACCGCGCCAGGCGAAGCGCGGCGCGTCGGCAATCCGCACGGCCGCGAGCCTCACCGGGCCCCGGCCCGCGGGGATGAGTTCGGCGAGCGTCGTCGCGCCATAGAAGGCGCCGGCCGCGGTCGTCGCCGCGACCGTCACCCGCGCCGGCGTCACCTCGAGCGCGTAGCCCTCCGCGCCGAGGCCGGCGCGCACCTCGAACACGATCGCCGCATCGCGCGCCGCGCCGGCCCGGACCGGGGGCGCGGCGCCACGGCTCGTCGCGAGCTCGGCGGCGAGCGCGCGCGCCGCCGCGAGCCCCGCGCCGTCGCCCGGCGCCGCCACGAGCGGCGTCGTCGCAGCCAGCCGGAACTCGCCGGCGCCACTCACGATCGTCGCCGGCAGCGGGATGACCGCGGGCACCGCGAGCGCAGGGCGCGCGCCGAGGCCGCCACCCAGCACCGTCAGGAGCACGAGCACGATTCGCGAACGCGCAGCGGCCCGCGTTCGCGAATCAGTCGGTGGCTCTATGGGACGTACGCTGGCCATGGCACCTCGGCGCAAGGATCGCACGGCGCGTCGCGCTCCGCCTCGGGCGATCCGCCACGAAAAAGGCGGAGCGGCCGCCCGCTCCGCCCGTCGCCGGCCGGCGGCCGGACGGGCGAGCCCGTCCGGCGGCGGCCTGGCTCAGTACACGAAGTGGAAGCCCGCGTAGTACTGCCGCCCGTTCGTGTAGAAGGCGCGCGGCTGGGAGGTGTTGTTGCCGTAGTACTTCAGCGTCTCGTTGGTCAGGTTGAGGCCGTCGAGCGACACCCGCAGCGAATCCGTGATGCGGAAGCTGAGCGAGGCATCGAGCGAGTCCGTGTTGGCCATGTTCTCGTCGAAGCTGCGGTCGAGTCCGACCAGGAAGTGCGACCGGTAGGTGTAGGCGAGGCGCGCACTCATGAACTTGTCTTCGTAGTAGCCGGTCACGTTGTAGGTCGTGTTCGAGGCGCCGACCAGCGGCGTGCCGTCCGCGGTCTGACCGGTCGCGTGCGTGAAGTTCGCCTGCAGCCCGAATCCGCCCCAGATGTTCTGCTGGTACGCGAGTTCGTAGCCCTTGTCCTCGGCCGTCGTGTTGTAGGGCGAGGTGATCGTGTAGGGTCCGACCACCTTGTAGAACTGGTTGTAGTAGCTGATCTGGCTCGTCGAGTAGTCGACGTAGGACGACATGTCCATGTAGAAGACGCCGACCGAGAGCAGCGCCTGCGGCGCGAAGTACCACTCGAGCGTGCTGTCGTAGTTCGCCGAGCGGATCGGCTTCAGGTTCGGGTTGCCGCCGGTACCGACCCAGTTGAGGTCGGTGAGGCTGACGGCGCCGCCGAGCGCGCTGTAGTCGGGCCGCGCCATGGTCTCGGCTGCCGAGAACTTGAGGACCAGGTCCTTCGTCAGGTCGAACTTGAGGCTCGCGCTCGGCAGGATGTCGAAGTAGTTGTTGGCGAACACGGTCGGCGTGAACGCGCCGAACGCCGAGGTCGTGGTCGGATTGGTGCCGCCCGAGACGTTGACGAGGCTCCACTCGTGCGTCGAGACGAGGCGTACGCCGAAGTTGCCCTTCCAGCCGTCGCCGCCGACGTTCGCCATCGCGTAGGCCGCCCAGTCGTTCTCCTCGACGTCGCTCTCACCCGGCCAGTAGAGGCGCGCGGGCCCCGACGAGACGTTGGCCGCCGCATAGGCCGCGATCGCCGACTGGCTCAGCTGCCAGATGTTGGTGAGTGGTCCCGAGCCGAGCGCCGAGGCGAAGTTGCTCGGGTAGGTGCCGCCCGTGTACGCCGGGAACGTCGACCAGCAGCTGCTGAGGCAGCCGTCGTCCTCGGGGAAGTCGACGATGTGCTTGTGCACGGCGTAGCGGAGGCCGGTCTTGACCGAGTCGAAGACGCCGGAGTCGAGCTTCCACGTCGCATCGAGCTGCGCGTAGCTCTCGGAGTCGGTCGCCTTCGCGATGTCGTTCCAGGCCCAGCAGGTGCTCGCGCCGTTCGGCGACCCGGAACCCGCGTAGGTCACGGTCGCAGGTCCGCTGATGCCGCCCGACATGTTGTAGCTGAGCGCGCCGCTCTGGCACGCCTCGTAGGCCGGCTCGGTGGGCGTGTTGCCGAGGCCCGAGGTGTAGCCGACCTGGCCGAATACCGTCAGCTGGTCGCTCGCCTGGTACTTGCCGGTGAGGTCGATGTAGTAGGTGCGGGCCTCGGCGCCGGGCCGCGAGATCTCGTCGTAGACGATCGTGTTCGAGGTGCCGGCCGGCCACGAGGCCGCGACCACCGTGCCGTTGACCACGGTCGATGAGGTCGGCGCGACGTGGTTGTTGACCTGCTCGACCAGGAACGCCATGTAGTTGGTGTTGTAGTTGTCGGCCTTGAGGTCCGAGTAGAAGCCGTTCAGGTCGATCGACAGCCGGTCGGTCGGCTGGAACTCGAGGTCGATCGTGCCACCCTCGCGCTTGCGGGTCTGCGTGAAGAGCGCCGAGCCGATCTCGGTCGGGATCGCCGCTCCGGCGAGCGCCGGGTTGTTCGCGATCATCGGGTTCGGGATCGTGCTGCCGGCGGTCGGGCCGGCGATCGTTGCCGGGATCGTCGTGTAGCCGAGGAACTCCTGGCCGTCACGGCGAATCTGGCGCTCCTCGTAGAACACCTGGCCGAGGACGCCGACGGTGCCGCCGTCGTTCTTCCAGGCGAGCAGCCCGTTGCCCTGCGGGCTCGTCTTGCCGGCGAGGTCGCCGTACTC
>Ga0181519_10003889_pt1 | contig 12187 bp, 7 predicted proteins | sample PEATcosm2014_Bin_26_FD_121102 | JGI IMG/M metagenome (GOLD analysis project Ga0181519, IMG submission 121102) | Peatland microbial communities from MTU Mesocosm Facility, Houghton, MI, USA - PEATcosm2014_Bin02_10_metaG | ecosystem: Environmental > Terrestrial > Soil > Wetlands > Peat | place... | reverse complement strand
CTCGACGGCGAGGCGATCGATACCGTCCGATCCGGTCTTGCGGATGATCCGGCGCGAGCGGCCCGTCACCTCGGCGACGATGTCGGTGCCGAAGCGCTGGACGATCTGGTCGAGCGCGCCATGCACCGGCGGCAGGGAGGCGAGCTTCTCGACCAGGCGATCCCGCCGCGCGACGGCCTCCCGGCACTGCACGGGCTGACCATCGCGATAGACCGGCCGCGAGAAGAGATTGCCCTCGCTGTCGGTGAAGGGCTCGTAGAGCTGCACCGGGAAGGAATGGGCGAGATAGTCGAGTACATACTCCCTGGGCGTAATATCGACCTGGACGTCGTTCCATTCCTCGGTCGGGATCTCGGCCAGCCGACGTTCCATCAATGCCTCACCGGTCGAGACGATCTGGATCACGGCGGCATGGCCGGCCGCCAGATCGCGCTCGACAGCCGCGATCAGCGAGGGCGTCTTCATCGCGGTGATGAGATGATTGAAGAAACGTTGTTTGGCGCTCTCGAAGGCCGACCGCGCGGCAGACTTCGCCTGCGCGTTCAGCGTGCCGGTCTCGCTCGTCACGTTGGCAGCGCGCATGGCGGCGTCGAGATTGTTATGGATGATCGCGAAGGCGCCGGCATAGGCGTCGTAGATCCGGATCTGCTCATCGGTGAGCCGGTGCTCGAGCAGCTCGTATTCGACGCCTTCATAGGAAAGCGAGCGCGCGGCATAGAGGCCGAGCGCCTTCATGTCGCGCGCCAGCACCTCCATGGCCGCGACGCCGCCGGCCTCGATCGCCTCGACGAACTCGGCCCGCGTAGCGAACGGGAAATCCTCGCCGCCCCAGAGGCCGAGCCGCTGGGCATAAGCGAGGTTATGCACGGTGGTGGCACCCGTCGCCGAGACATAGACGACGCGCGCATTCGGCAGCGCGTGCTGAAGGCGAAGCCCGGCCCGGCCCTGTTGCGAGGCGGCCTGATCGCCACGGTCTCCCTTGCCGCCACCGGCGTTCTGCATGGCATGGCTTTCGTCGAAAATGATCACCCCGTCGAACTCGGAGCCCAACCATTCGACGATCTGCTGGACACGGGAAGCCTTCTCGTCACGCGCGTCGGAGCGCAGCGTGGCATAGGTCGTAAATAGGATGCCTTGCTCCAGACGGATCGGCGTGCCCTGGCGGAAGCGCGACAGCGGCGTCACCAGAAGCCGCTCCTGGCCGAGGGCCGACCAGTCGCGCTGGGCGTCCTCGATCAGCTTGTCGGATTTGGACACCCAGACCGCGCGGTGCCGGCCCTTCAGCCAGTTGTCGAGCAGGATGCCGGCCACCTGGCGGCCCTTGCCGGCGCCGGTGCCGTCGCCGAGAAACCAGCCTCTGCGGAAACGGATGGCTTGCTCGGCGTCGTCGGGCGCGGCCGAGACGACATCGAAGGTCTCATCGACCGTCCACGACCCGGCCAGGTGGCCGGAATGGGCCTCGCCAGCATTGATCACGCTTTCGAGCTGGGCGTCCGACAGCAACCCGTCCGCGACGACATTGGCGGGGAGGTGTGGCCGATAGCTTGGCTTCGGTGGTGCGACCGAGGCCATCGCTGCCGATTGCACCAGCTTGGTCGGGTGAGCCTGAGAACCGGGAATACGGATCGACTGCAGTCCGTATCCCTCATAGAGCGCCTCGGTGATGCGGCCGCCCTCGACCGGCTGCCAGGCGATGGTCTCATAGGCAAGTTCGATCGCCTCGGGCTGCGGCGGGCCGGCCGGGACGGAGGAAGGACGCATCGCGAAGGCGCGGACCGTCCGGGGAATGGCCGGGCGCGGGAGGATGGGAAGGGCGGCGGATGCGGCGATCGGCAGCCTCGCCGGAACGTGCTGCATCACCCAGGAGAGCAGCGTGGCGGCATCGGGCGCTATCCCGGGCGAAGTCGGGAAGATAGCCGAGTCACCGGCCGGCCGCTTGTCGATCACGGTCAATCGCGTGTCGATAGTCGTGCCGTGCTTGGCATAGACCGAGCCGTCGATACCCGCCGAAAAGACGAGCTGCCCACGCTCCTGCAGCCGGACGAAGGCGTCGGTCCATGCCGGGTTGTCGGGCGCGAAACTCGCCCCGGTGATGGCGACCAGGCGACCGCCCTCCGTGAGGCGCGCCAGCGCCGAAGCGATGTGGCGAAGGGCGGCGTCGGCCATGCGCCGGTCGACATGGGCCATTGCTGAGAAGGGCGAGTTCATCAGCACGACGCTCGGCGCGATGCCGGCGTCGAGATGATCGTCGATCTGCGCCGCGTCGAACCGGGTGACGGCGATGCCGGGGAACAGATGGCCCAGCAGCCCGGCGCGGGCCTCGGCCAGTTCATTCAGCACGAGCGAGCCACCGGCAATCTCGGCGAGGATGGCGAGAAGGCCGGTCCCGGCCGAGGGTTCCAACACACGGTCGGCCGGCGTGATCGCGGCGGCGGTGCTGGCGGCGAGACCGAGGGCGATCGGCGTCGAGAATTGCTGGAACGCCTGGCTCTCCTCGGAACGGCGCGTGTGGGTGGGCAGCAGGCCCGCGATCATGGCCAGCATCGGCAGCATGGCGGCCGGAGATCCGGCTTTGCGGAGAAGCGCCATTCCGTATTTGCGGAGAAACAGGATGGTTGCCGCCTCACAGGCATCGTAGGCGGTTTTCCAGTCCCAGGCGCCGGCCGCATCGGAGCCGCCGAAGGCATGCTCCATCGCAGCGCGGAGCGTGGCCGCATCGATGCGGCGGCCGAGTTCGAGATCGGGGAGAAGAAGGTGCGCGGCTTGCGCGATGGCGGCGCTGATGGGTGCTGCGGGGAGCGGCGCAGCCGCAGGTACAACTTCGGCAGTGGCGACGGACATCATGGGAAGCCTCGGGAGAACGGGGAAAGGATTCGAGCCGGGGGCGCTCTCTCTCGAACCCGCCTGCTCAAACCCCTTCCGGCCGGCCTCTTCCTCTCGGCGAAGCCGATCTACCCGCGCGCCGAACTGCCGCGATCGGCGAGGCGGCGCCACCAAGCGATCCGCCCATCGCGCGTGGCGTTGGCGAGCCACAGCAGCAGATCGCCGTGGCATGGCAAGCGGCGCGCACCAGCAGACGAGATCGCATCCGCGCAGCTCGTCGAGCGCCCGCAGCAGATGATGCTGATCGCGCAGCCAGTGCTCGTACTTCGCGATGACGGCAGCGCGGTCGCCGTCCGGGCCGATCCGGAACGGATTGCCCCATTTGCTGCCGCGGCCGATATAGACGGCCCCAGCCGGCACGCCCGCCTTGTGCCTGTTCAAAACCCTGCACATCGCTTGCCCCTCCTGATCCCTCTTGTCGCGGCGGATCGGCAGGCGGGCGCGGTTCAGGTTTCGCGGGTCACGCATCGGCGCCAGACGATGCGGGAACGGCTTGCCCGTTGACGCGTGAAGCGCCGCGCCCAGACAGGTCGGCCGCGACAGGATCAGGAGGGGGATTGGTCAGGCAGGGTTGGTGGCAGATAGGCGTCGAAGGGATTGCCGTCGGCAAGGTGGCCAAAGGGGGTGAACACGAAATCCGTGCCGGCCCTGCCGACCGCACAAATCACGTAGCGGGGTTCGCCCGTCGCCGCGTCCCCGCATTCCATGAGTGCCAGATTGCCGTCCGCTGCCGCACGCAGCAGCGTCTGGAAGTTCGCTCGAGCGTGATCGGGAATGCTCATCGCGCACCTCCTTTCCCGCGTCCAGGCGCCAGCGTTCGCGCCAGCCAGCCATTGGTACCGATCCACGCGACAGTCGTGCGGTCCTTCAAATCGAGGACATGAGCGCCACCGCCGAAGGCGTTGATGCGCGGGTGCGAGCAGGTACTCGCCCATTGGAAGCCCCAGCGACCGTCAAGTCCAAAGACCTCGGAGCAGCGCAGCACGAAATCGATCGCCTGCTGCGGATCGCCAGTGGCGTCGTCACGGATCCAGAGCTTGGTCGCGCCATGCTCAGGTTGTATCGACAGGAGAAAGCCGTCGGATGGCGGCTCCTCCCGAGCGGCCTCTTCCATGAAGGCCTGGTAGAGGTCGAGCGCGCGGGCTGCGTTGTCCGGGCTTCCGACGTCGAGCAGGCAGGAGAAACGAGTGAAGAAATCGGCCATGGCATGCTCCTGAAACGACGAAGCCCGGCGCAATGGCCGGGCCTCGTCGGGATTGGATGATGAGAAAAATCAGGCGGAAATGCCCAGACGGCGTTCGGCTTCGCGGATCGCGGCGAGTGCTGCCCGGAATTGGGCGGCGCCCTGCTCTTCCGACAGGTTGGTGCTCGCTGCCACGGCAACGCAGGCCGCGTGGATATCGGCGTCGGTGACGGCGTCCTCGGTCAGCCGCGGCGCCGGATCGATCTCGATGATCGAAGCGATGTCGGCCCGTACCCGGGCTTCCTCCAACTGCATGAGCATGTGAACCCGGCCCGTAATGCCGGCGGGCTCGCCCTCCGGATCCGGCTTACCTGCGAGGATGGCCTCGGCCTTCGCGATCGCGGACTGCGCCTTGGGCAGCCAGAGCGGAAGATCGGCGGCCGCGAGATCCTCGACATGAGCCAGGATTTTCAGCACGCCGAGCAGCATCTCGAAATGGTCCGCCTTGCGCTGGATTGTCCCCGTGAACCGCGACGGGATCGGCAGGGCCGATCCGGCATAAGCGGCGTCGATTCCTGGCCAGGCGCCGGAAACATAGGTCTCGCCCGATGAATCCGTGTCGGACTTCTCGTTCGACCAGTCGTCGTCTTCGATGGCGAGCTGACACGCCTGGTCGAGCGTATTCGCCTCGTAGGTGCGATGCCGATAGACCGGCAGGCGATAGGTGGTCTCGATGGTGAATTGGGGCATGATGCGCCTCCAGAAATGCAACAGCCCGACGCGGCGGCCGGGCTGTCGGATGGTCGGAACATGACGAAGGAAGCGGGACGGTCGGTGCCGCCCCGCTAGGAGCTTCATTCAGCGGCAATGGCGTGCGGCTCGTCGGCGTCGCCGGCGAGAAAGGCCGGCAGCGCTTCGCCCTCGCTCTCAACTTCACCCGATAGATCTGCGGTTGGTTCGGCTTCGACCAGGCGCAGCGGCTCGGGCAGCCAGCCCGTGCCTTCCAACAGCCGCTCGGCCTCCTTGGCCATGTCGGCTTTCTTGAGGTGATCGATGAGCTGCGCCGACTGCTCGCCCGTAGCCTCGCGCACCGCTTCGAGAATGCGCACCTTCGGAACCCGGCCGAGATAATTGTCGACGCTCGGCTCCCAGCCGGCGGCGGCCATGTCGAGTTCGACGGTTCGGGCGAGCAGGTCGCCATGCGCAAAGGCGTCTGGACGCCGGTTCCACGGCTCTTTCACGACATTGACGGTGAGCCCGGCGCAATGGGCGAAGAGCGCCGCCTGGCTGTCGCCATCGAACGCCGTCAGCGCATCCCACAGCGCGGACGGCGCTTCCGGCAACTGCTTCGCCCATTGTGCATGCCGCGCCTCGATCGACCTGGCCGAGGCGCTTTCCGCCAACCCCGGCGCCTGGGCGGAGAAGCCCGAACTCTTCGCCGTGATCTCCAGGCAGGTGTTCGAGGCATAGCGATAGAAGGCGTGCAGGCAGAGCGCATGCAGCACTGCCTGGAAGGCGACATGTGGGTCGTTCGCCAGCGCATCCCGCAGCGCAAGGGTGCGATGGGCGGTCAGCTCGGTCACCAGCCGATCGGACAGTGGACGGATGGTCTCGTCCTCCTCCGGCGCATCCGTCTCGGTGCCCGTCGGCGCACCGCCGATCGTGATGACGGCCCGCTGGATGATGGGGCTGGCGGCACTGGCGGCCTCCGGCGCCTCGCCGTCGCCGCCCTGGACCGGCACGACCGGCGCTTCGTCTTCGGGATGGACGAAGCCGCGCTCGATATGCAGCACTCCTTCGCCGTCGATGCTGACGAAGATGCCGGCGCGAGCGATCTCCGCCGGATCGTAGCGGACGGGCCGGTCCTCGAACGCCGCGATGGCGGTCTCGATCTCGCAGAAGCGCTGGTCGACTTCGTCGGGCAGTTCGTCCGCCTGGCAATATTGCTGCTCGAGCGCATTCTGTTCTGCCTGCAGTGCTTCGAGGCTGGCCGTCTCCTCTTCGGTCAACTCGACCGTCTCGCCGGTGAGACGGCGCAGGCCGGCGGCGTGGCCGTAGGGGAAGTCGGTCGCGACCGCGATCCACTTCCAGCCCTCGTCCCGCAGCGTCTCGGCTTCGGCCTGGAGTTTCCTGGTCACCAGCCGATCGAGCAGTGCCGGATCCTGCAGCCAGCCGCCATCATCATGCTGAAAAAGGTCGCGCATGATCACGCCGCCGGCCGTTTCATAGGCTTCTATGCCGACGAACTGGGCACGGCGGTCGGAAGCACGGACCGCGCCCTCGGTTAGATGGCGGCGGATCAGGTATGGCTCCTTATTATAAGAGCGGGATACGGCCTCCCAGACCTGCTCCTGGCGAGCGTGGTCGCTGGTGACGGTGAACGCCATCAGCTGCTCCAGCGTCATGCCGTCCTCGGCATAGATGTCGAGCAGCTTGCCGCAGACGGCAGCGAGGCGCAGGCGCTGCTTCACCACGGCCGGGTTCAGGAAGAACCGGGCCGCAATGTCCTCCTCGCTCAGCCCCTTCTCACGCAGGGCCTGGAAGGCGCGGAACTGGTCGAGCGGGTGCAGGGCAACGCGCTGCACATTCTCGGCGAGCGAATCCTCTTCGCCGAAGCCGCCATCGCGCACCACGCACGGTACGGGCTGCGTCTTGGCCATGCGCTTCTGCTTGACCAGCAGCTCGAGCGCCCGGAAGCGGCGGCCGCCGGCCGGGACCTCGAACATGCCGGTCTCATTGCCTTCGGCGTCGAGAACGGGACGAACGCTGAGGCCGTGCAGGAGCGTGCGCCGGGCTATGTCCTCGGCCAGTTCCTCGATGGAGATGCCGGCCTTCACGCGCCGGACATTCGACTGGGACAGAACCAGCTTGTTGAAAGGGATGTCGCGCGAGGCGCTGAGGGTGATCTTCTGAACCGCGGTAGCCATGTCGAATTCTCCGCGACGGGCGGCCGGGAGACTCTCTCTCGACCCCAACCCGTCACGGAAATCCCGGCCCTCCTCTCACTCTCGGCAGCCGCTGATCCGGAAAGCCGGAAAAGCGGAAGCCTCGATTTACGCGTCCGCGTATCGGCGGCCCCCGGATTGGCGGGCCGGCTCATGTTTGGCCTACGGTCCGGATGCGGGTGACGACCACAGGCCGGGTGTCAGCGGCCTGGGCCAGCCGTTCGATCGTCGCGAAGTCGGCGTCCGCACACTCGCCGCGCACCTGGATGTCGACCCAATGGCCGGAATGGCCGACATGGGAGTCGCGCAGGCGATCGTTCGACGAGGTGTAGAAACTCTCATTCGGCTCGACGAGGCGGACGCGCGAGGTAAGGAAGATGATGCCCGAGCCGAGATTGCCGCAGAACAGGAACTCGTCGGCCGGCGCGGTCTTCGATCCGCCGCCGGCCTGCTTGCGGCCGATCTGGCGAAACGCCTCACCGAAAGTCGTCGGGTTCGGCGTTGTCCGCGCGTCGACCGCCTTGTGGAACTTCCAAGGCGGCCGATACGGATCGACGCGGCCGACCGTGATCTGATGCAGCAGGTCGAGTAGGCAAACGGGATCGGCTGGATAGGGGCAGGTCCGCCACAGGGCGACGAGGATTGGGCGGAGCTGGTCGTCGAACTCGGCGAGCCGCGCGCGGGCTCGCCGCCAGGCGTGGGCGCGTTCGTCGCGCCTCTCCTGCTGCTGGCGGGGCCACCAATCGGCCCGCCGAGCCATCTCCTCGTCTCCACTCGGTTGTCCGGCCGCGATAAGATCGGCGAACAGCGGGAGCTTCTCGCGCTGAAGGCGCAGGGAGCGCGCCAAGGCAGCGCGCTTGCGGGTCGTGTCCTCATAGGCCGTGACACGGGGCCAGCGGCGGAACCGCATCAGGCCGCGTCCCGCTCGGTCTCGGCCGCGGCGGCTTCGGTCGCCGGCGCGGCGCCGGGCAGGAAGCCGAGGATATAATCCGCGGCCTTGGATGCGGCGCTGGCCGCCCGCACCACCGCACGATTGTCCTCGCGCAGCACCTCCAGCCAGGAGCCGATATAGTCGGCATGCCGGACAGTGGGCACGATGCCGAGCGAGGCGCAGATGAAGGCGCCCGCCATCTCCGCGACCAATTCCTCGCGCGCGTAGGATTTGGAGCCGAAGGAACCGGAGAGATCCCGGCCGAGCCTGGAAGCCGATCCACTCCAATGCGATAGCTCATGGCAGGCCGTCCGGTGCCAATTTATCGGCTCGAAATAGGCTTGCGGAGGCGGCACCTGGACGAAATCATGGGTCGGGCTATAGAAGGCCCTGGCCCCGCCGATGCGGAAATCGGCACCTGTGGCGGCGATCAGCGCCTCGGCCTGCGGTTCGATCAGGCCTGGCAGCGGAGGCGGCGCCAAAGTGGCGATCTCTTCGGGCAGGCCCTCGCACTGGTCCGTGTTGAAGACGGTGAAGCGCTTGAGGAACGGGATCGCGCCAGGCTCTTCACCAGTCTCCTTGGCTCGCCGGCGTTCGTCCTCCGGCGTGAAGCGGTCGGCATAGACGACGGTCGTGCCGCGCTCGCCCTTCCTGACATTGCCGCCGAGACCGAGGGCCTGACGAAAGGTGAGCCAGCTCTGGCCGGCGAAGCCGCGCTCGATGACGGCACCCCAGAGAATCAGCACATTGATCCCTGAGTACCGGCGATGGGTCGAGGCATTCCGCGGCATGGCGAGCGGCGCTTTCGCCGCCTCCGTCCCCCAGGGCTGGACCCATGGGATGCGGCCGGCTTCCAGCTCGGCGATGATCTTGTCTGTGATTTCGGAATAGAGCCCCGTCCGGTCCTGGCCGGTATGGGTGCCTGCGGTGTGTCTGGACATCGCGGATCTCCGCGACGGGCGCCGGAAGCCTCTCTTCCGACCCTCAACCCGTCACGGAAAACCCGTCAGCACTCTTACTCTAAACCCGGATGTCCCTGCACAGACCGCTGTGGCGCGGAGTCCCGCCCGTCATTCCCCATGCATCAGGGATGGAAGCCCGAAGGGAGACGACCCGTTGAACGGGGCTTCAGCGGAGCCGACAGCCCGGTCCCGCAGGGAGATGCCCTGTGTATAGTGTCCTGTGCGAACTCGTTTCACTGAGGGTCTAAATCGGGCTAGCCGGGCGGGGCCGCCGCCGGTAGCAAAATTGCCTGCCAATCGATAGCAACCAATTCGTCCAGCTGAATCGACGCTTCAAAGTTCCGCAGACTCACGCACTTCGGACAAATCTCGACGGCAAAGCCGATAAGTTCCAGCGCACGGGTGAAATCACCGGCTGCGCGGTTTTGCTCCGCAAGCCTCAATGTGAAGGCGGCTTCAAGTATCGGGCCTAGCTCAAAAGTGTTGGCGTGATGGCGCTCACGGAAATAGCGTGCGTGAAGCTCTTCCATCACCAGCAAGGGCCACTGGGGGTTTTGGCCCGTCACCAAATGCCCTGCCAAGCTTATAATGGAAGGGACGTCGAAATCACCCCCGTATAGCTCAAGAAGCTTCTGGTGTCCGGCACTGCGGCAATCCTCGGGCACAACCAAGTTGAAGGTGAAATAGAGGGCCAGCATCGGTAAGCGCTGGGCGGGCTTTGCCAGACCCGGCACGAGCGCTTCGACCTTCTCCAGCACGGGCCGGATGTCCGTTATGGTCGCCGATGGCTGCAATAAGCGCCCGACAAGCTGTCCGATGAAAGCAACGAGATATTGCTGAGCGGTAGTCGCATCGAAACCTTGGGGATTGCCGACCCAATTATGGGACGCCGCCTGCATAGTCAGCATCCCGGGCAAATCCTTCCTCCAGTCGAATTCTTCCGTTTCCTTTTTCGGCGCACGCGCCACAAATGTCTCAATCACGTGGTGCGCCACACGCGCGATGCCCGCAAAGGTCAAGGTTGGCTGCCCATCAACTATCATGGCCTCATGGAAACCTTCGATCTCAACGAGAAGGCGCGGAATATCCTTGAGATGATGCACGTAGCTTGAGCGGATCGAATAAGCCTGCCGAAGCGCAATCGAAAGATCGGGACGACTAATGGCGCCGACGGCGTCCTCCGCCTCCTCGCGGAAGAAGCTCGGGCCAACGTGGGCAAGGGCAAACTCACGGAAGCGCCGCGCAATGGCCATATGCTCATTAGCGAGGACGGCAGCGCGCACCTTGTCTGCGGTGGCTTCCGGGGCCTCCCCGAGAGCTTCATCAATACGACGCCGCTTGTTCCGGTCGTAATCATCCCACGCGGATTCAAATGCATCGAAATTCTGCGCGAGCGATTCCATCGACATGACAAAGAGCGCATAGGCTAGATTCACGTCGTCCGAGATACGATGCGCGCCGATGACATAGCGCCGAATGGCCCGCATGGCACCTTCGTAGCTCTTACGCTCCAGCGCCATGAGGTCTGTCACAAAACGCTGGAGTTGATCAGCTTCTCCCGGCTGCCAGTTCACGGCGCGATCAAACATTCGGGGAAGGTATTTCTGCGGCACCAAGTCGGCACCAAGGCTAGGCCGCTCGCTCGACGTCAGGCGGCGTGCAAGGTCGAGATCCGTTGTGCAAGTAACGTCGAGCACGAAGGAAACGATGGCGGCAAAGTCATTGATCAGCGTATCACCGCTTGTCGCTACGACTTCGCCGGCATACGGGCCCCCGGGCATCTTCTCGATGCGCTCAATGATCTCGCAGGTGAGAGCTCCCAGCCCGTGTACCCCGACGACCGGTTGGAGCGTGCCCGCTTGCGTCTCGATACGCTCTTCCCGAAAAATCCGGTAGTTCGTGTAATAGATCGCACGCCGTAGCGTCTCATACGCTTCGTTCTTGAAGAACTTTCCGGTGCTGATTTGCAACATAGTCGTGAGGCCCCAGGGTATAGCCCCCTACCAAACTGAAACGGTTAACGTGGCTTGGGAAGCTGGGCAAGCCAATAACTCGAAGGCTTCCATTAGCAGGTCATCCGCATCGCGCAAAATGCTCTACCGTTGTTACCTTCTTCGTTCGGACGCCTGCAACCGGTCGAGACGGGCCGCCGCTGCAACGGGTACCAAGCGTGTGATTTTCACCACTAAATCACTAGGAGCGGGCTCGGAGAGTCGCGAGAGACGACCAGCAGAAGGCGGTCCTTGGCCCGGCTGAGAGCAACGTACAGAAGGCAGCGTGCGTCCAATCTGTCAGGAAACGTCTTGCCATCGCACGGCATGACGATGACGCTGCCGCACTCAAGTCCTTTCGCCTTGTGGATCGTGCTGATCGCCCTTTCCGGCGGCTTCGGCCGCGAATAGGTGCGGCGGTTTGCGATCTCGGCCAGCCCATCGTCAATATTGTCGAAAACTCCAAGCCGAATCGCGTCCCAAAACTCGTTGTGACAATCCATTTCGATGTCTGAGAAATCGCCGTTGGACTGCTTCAAATCCAGGAGGCGGCGAAGCATCTTGGCGACGCCTCGATGATCAGGTTCCGCAAGCAGGAACCGCGCAAGCTCCTGAATCATGGCGGGCTTTCCGCGGCTCTTTGCGGAACAACCTTCCCGTGCCTCCTTCTCAAACCTGTCGCCGAAAGCCGATGGACTGAATCCCTTGCCGATCTCGTTCATGAACACGACGACCGCGGCGGCAATGGTGACGGCATCGCCCTGGCCGGAGCTTACGGCGTCTACCAGCCTCTCCAGCGCGGACCGTGTATGACCCTCCCAAAGAGAGATGCGTCGATTGAAGAAGCCTCGGAATGAGCGGGCGGTTTCGTTATAGTGCGTCAGCACTAGCAGTGACGATTGGGCCTTCTCGAATGCGTCAACCGACTTTCTGTCCGTCGCCGCGAGCTGGTATTCGAGATTTTTCCTTGCTTGGTTCTCGGCGAACACGACCCTGACGCTCGCTGGCAAGCCACTGCGCAGATCGACCTTTCCGCCAGTTTTGAGCGCGTCGCGTGCTTTTAGCGTCCACGTGCCCAGTTCAGGGCAGCCGGCCCTCCATCGGTGCGGCGTGTCGAGTTGTTCGAAAGCCTGCGCCTGTCCCGTCAGCATGGCCCAGTCGCAGGCAGAACTGGAGTTGCCGAGCGTCTTTTCCTTGTAGATCCGCTGCATGGGATCGGCGAACACGCGAAGCCGCGACCCGTGATTCAATAGTGCCATACTGAGGGTATGCTGGTCGCCGCTGCAATCCTG
>Ga0181519_10003888_pt1 | contig 12191 bp, 11 predicted proteins | sample PEATcosm2014_Bin_26_FD_121102 | JGI IMG/M metagenome (GOLD analysis project Ga0181519, IMG submission 121102) | Peatland microbial communities from MTU Mesocosm Facility, Houghton, MI, USA - PEATcosm2014_Bin02_10_metaG | ecosystem: Environmental > Terrestrial > Soil > Wetlands > Peat | place... | reverse complement strand
TGGCGTGCGATCAGCACGCATTCGTACAACGGCATTAACGCGAACCCCTTATGGATGTTGCTGGTCCCGTCCGGCCGACCGTTCGACCAAACGCGATGGACCTCAGCCGGTAGCAAGCCGGCAAGGAGTTGAGGCGCGGACTATACACAAAACCATGTCGGCCGCAAGCACGCTTGACAGGGCAAAACCCGGCGCTATCACTGGCGGCCATTTTATCATCCCGGTTGGGAGTGACGGGACTTGGGCAAGCGGGCATTGGTGTTTCCGGGGCAAGGGTCGCAAGCGATCGGCATGGGGGCGGATCTCGCGCGCGCTTTCGCCGCGGCCCGCGAGGTGTTTGAGGAAACCGACGACGCGCTGGGCCAGTCCCTGTCGAAGCTGATGGCCGAAGGGCCGATCGAGGCGTTGACCCTGACGGAAAATGCTCAGCCGGCCCTGCTCGCGAACAGCATCGCCGTGCTGCGCGTGCTCGAGCGCGACGGCGGGTTTGATGTCGCGACCGCCGCGGCTTTCGTCGCCGGCCATTCGTTGGGCGAATATTCGGCGCTGGCCGCTGCCGGCGCCTTCGCGCTGCCCGAGGCCGTCCGGCTGGTCAAGCGTCGCGGGCAGGCGATGCAGGAAGCCGTGCCGGTCGGCACCGGCGCCATGGCGGCGTTGCTCAATATCGAGCTCGACGCCGGCCTTGCGATTGCCCGCGACGCCGCGGCGGCGACCGGCTTGGTATGCGCCGGGGCCAATGACAATGGCGGCGGCCAGCTCGTCATCTCCGGTCATCAGGAGGCGGTCGACAAGGCCATCGCGCTCGCCGCCGAGCGCGGCTTCAAGCGCGCGATGAAACTGCCGGTCAGCGCGCCCTTCCACTCGCCGCTGATGGCACCGGCGGCCGAGATCATGGCGGCGGCGCTCGACCGGCTCGATATCGCCGTGCCGGTCGTCCCTGTCGTCGCGAATGTCACCGCATCGCCGGTGCGCGATCCGGCCGAGATCCGCCGCTTGCTGGTCGAGCAGGTGACCGGCATGGTGCGCTGGCGCGAGACCGTGCTGTTCTTCAAGGACCAGGGCGTCACAGAAATCGTCGAGCTCGGCGCCGGCAAGGTGCTGGCCGGGCTGGTGCGGCGCATCGACAAAGAGATCGCCGTCCGCTCGATCGGCACGCCGGCCGATATCGAAGCCTTCCACGCCGCCTTATAGGAGCGATGCCGATGTTCGACCTCACCGGCAAGACTGCGCTCGTCACGGGGGCTACCGGCGGTATCGGCGGCGCCATTGCGCGCGCGCTGCATGGGGCCGGCGCCGCCGTGCTGTGCGCCGGCACGCGCCAGGCGGTCCTCGACGAGCTGGTCGGGCAACTCGGCGAGCGCGCTTTCGGGGCGACGGCCGATCTCAAGGACCCGGGGGCCGGGGAAGCGCTGGTCAAGCGCGCCGAGGCGCTGACGGGCCGGCTCGACATTCTGGTGAACAATGCCGGCCTGACGCACGACGGCTTGGCCGTGCGGATGAAGGACGACGATTGGGCCGAGGTCATCGAGGTCAACCTGACCGCCGCCTTTCGCCTGGCGCGGGCGAGCCTACGCGGGATGATGAAACGGCGGGACGGGCGGATCATCTCGATCGGCTCTGTGGTCGGCGTCGCCGGCAATCCGGGCCAGGCGAATTATTGCGCGGCCAAGGCCGGGCTCATCGGCATGACCAAGGCGCTGGCACAGGAAGTGGCGTCGCGCGGGATCACGGTGAATTGTGTGGCGCCGGGCATGATCGAGACGCCGATGACCGATGCGCTGACCGAGCCGCAGCGCGAGCGCATTCTGCAGACTCTGCCGGCCGGCCGGCTCGGACAGCCGGCAGAGGTCGCCGCCGGAGTGCTCTATTTGGCCTCCGCCGAGGCCGCCTATGTCACGGGGCAGACGCTGCATGTCAATGGCGGGCTGCTAATGCCCTGACTCATAATACTGTTGTCGATACCGTCCGGCGATTTCCCGCGGGGCGGAATACGGCGTGAAACGGGGCTACTGGCGTTGCCGTTTGAACTATGATAACGAACCGCACCTTCGGACGGGGTATCGAGCGCAGTGCAGCATGAGGCTGCCGCGTGCTTGGCAAGGAACTGGCCGGATGGCTTGGTTTGGCGTTCAGCAGGGTTCATCCGATTCAAGGTAAGGCGAAAGCTTGGAGCTTGGCCGGTCGATCGAAGCCTTCGATCGCTCGAAAACCGGGCCGGCCCGCATCCAACCATCGAAGCTGTCGAGGGACACGAACATGAGTGATATTGCCGAACGAGTTAAGAAGATCGTTGTCGACCATCTCGGCGTCGAAGAGGCCAAGGTGACCGAGAACGCCAGTTTCATCGACGACCTCGGCGCCGACAGCCTCGATACGGTCGAGCTGGTCATGGCGTTCGAAGAGGAGTTCGGCTGCGAGATCCCGGACGGGGACGCGGAGAAGATCGTCACCGTCAAGGATGCGGTGGCCTTCATCGAATCCCATCAGCACAGCTGATCTTCGGCGGCGTGCCGAATTCGCAGCACCCCGCACTCGGTGCGGGGTCGAATGCAGAAAGTACGGACGGTCATGAGACGCGTCGTAGTTACGGGTATCGGGTTGGTGACCCCGCTCGGTATCGGTATCGAGCATAATTGGAACGCTCTGGTCGAAGGCAAATCCGGCATCCGCGCCATCGAGGCGTTCGATGTCAGCGATTTGCCGGCCAAGATCGCCGGACAGGTGCCGCGCGGCCCGACCTCCGACAATCTGTTCAATCCGGACGACTGGGTCGACGTCAAGGACCAGCGGCGGATGGACGAGTTCATCGTCTATGCGCTGTCCGCGGCGACCCAGGCGGTCGAGGATTCCGGGTGGAAGCCCGTCGAGGAAGAGGCGCAGTGCCGCACGGGCGTGATGATCGGCTCCGGCATCGGGGGGCTGGTCGGCATCGCGGAAGGGGCGCTGACCTTGGCGGCCAAAGGTCCGCGCCGGGTTTCGCCGTTCTTCATTCCATCAAATCTGATCAACCTCGCGGCCGGTCATGTGTCCATCCGGTTCGGCTTCAAGGGACCGAACCACGCGGTCGTCACGGCATGCTCGACCGGCGCCCATGCGATCGGCGACGCCGCGCGGATGATCATGCTCGACGATGCCGATGTCATGGTGGCGGGTGGTGCCGAGGCGGCGATCTGCCGGCTCGGCATCGCCGGGTTCGCATCGGCACGGGCGCTCTCGACGAACTTCAACGACCAGCCACAGCGCGCCTCGCGCCCCTTCGATCGCGACCGCGACGGCTTCGTCATGGGTGACGGCGCCGGGGTCGTCGTGCTCGAGGAGCTGGCTCACGCCAAGCGGCGCGGCGCCAAGATCTATGGCGAAGTCATCGGCTATGGCATGGCCGGCGACGCCTATCACATCACATCGCCGGCTGAGGACGGCAGCGGCGCCTATCGCGCCATGCAGGCAGCGGTCAAGCGCGCGGGCATCGCGCTCGATCAGATCGATTATGTGAACGCGCATGGCACCTCGACGCCGGCCGGCGATCCGATCGAGGTGGCGGCAGTCAAGCGCCTGTTCGGCCCGGCGGCGGCTACCGTCAGCATGTCTTCAACGAAATCGGCGATCGGCCATCTCCTGGGCGCCGCCGGCGCCGTTGAGGCGGTCTATTCATTGCTCTCGATTCGCGACGGCGTGGTGCCGCCGACACTCAATCTGGAGAATCCGGCGGAAGGTTGCGACATCGATCTGGTGCCGCTGGTTGCGAAGCGGAAGAAGGTGCGCTATGCGCTGTCGAACTCCTTCGGGTTCGGCGGGACTAACGCTTCGCTGATTTTCGGCCCGGCGCCGTAACGCGGGCATGGGGCGCGTCTTCCGGATTTTCGGCGTCGTCTGCCTGCTGGCAGCGGCGGCGGTCGGCGGCGCGCTGTGGTGGGAGTTCGGCTGGCTGGCAACGCCGGGCCCGCTTTCCGTCGCCAGGACGATCGTCATCGACAAGGGGCAGACGCCGGCTGCGATTGGCCGGCAGCTTGGCGCCGAAGGCGTTCTCACCCATGACTTCGCCTTCGCCCCCGCCTACTGGATTACGCGCCTCGACGGCGACCTCCGGGCCGGCGAATATGCTTTTCCGGCGGGGGTCACGCCGCAAGGGGTGCTCGATCTGCTGCGCTCGGGCAAGACCATCGTCCATCGCCTGGTCGTGCCGGAGGGGTTGACGACGGCTGAGGTGCTCGACCTGGTCGCCCATGGCGAGGCGTTGACCGGCGAGGTTACCGACAGGCCGGGCGAAGGCCAGCTATGGCCGGCGACTTACGCCTATTCCTATGGCGAAAAACGCCAGACGCTGGTTGAACAGATGAAGCGGCTGGCGGCGCGCAACCTGGCCGAACTCTGGGCCGCGCGGGCGCCGGATGTGCCGCTCGAGCGGCCGGAGCAGGCGGTCGTCCTCGCCTCGATCGTGGAGAAGGAGACGGCGCTGCCGGCGGAACGGCCGAAGGTGGCGGCCGTGATTTACAACCGGCTGCGACTGGGCATGAAGCTGCAGGTTGATCCGACCGTGGCCTATGCCGTGACCGAGGGCCGCCATCCGCTCGACCACGCTTTGACCAAGGCCGAGCTCGCACTCGATTCGCCGTATAACACTTATCTCGTGACCGGCCCGCCGCCCGGACCGATCGCCAATCCCGGCAAGGCGTCGCTCGAAGCGGTGCTGAAGCCGGAGCGTTCGGATTTCTTGTATTTCGTCGCCGACGGCAGCGGCGGCCATGCCTTCGCCTCGACTTTGGAAGAGCATAACCGCAATGTCGCGCATTGGCGTCAGATCGAGGCGGGGCATACGGCCGGAACGAAATAGTCCTGGGCGAGCGGCGAATCGAGGCCGTGCTGTTCTCCTCGGAGCCCGAACGGTATAACCCGAATTGGGTAAGTGCGGCGTCGTCGCGGTTGGAGGTCTGGTGGCAGTATCGAGCATGACTGGGTTCGCCCGGGTCGAAGGCCGGAGCGACGGTGTGGCCTGGAGTTGGGAACTGCGCAGTGTGAACGGCAAGGCGCTTGATCTGCGGATCCGACTCCCCGCCGGCTATGACGAACTCGAAACACCGCTGAAGACGCTGCTGTCGGAAGCGGTGAAGCGCGGCTCGGTCAATGCGACATTGACGCTGAACGAGCAAAGCAAGCCGGTTGCGCTCAAGATCAATGAAGCCGTGCTGGCGCAGGTGCTTGAGCTCATGCAGTCCTTGGAGGGCAGGCTCGACGCGGCACCGCCGCGGCTCGACGGCGTGCTGGGCATCCGCGGCGTGGTCGAACTGGCCGAGGAGGCAGTGAGCCCCGAACTGCGTCAGGCGCGGCTCGCAGCGATGACCGCGAGCTTCGAAGCGGCGGTTGCGGCGCTCGGAGCGGCGCGCGCCGCGGAGGGCGAAAGGCTGCACATTGTGCTGGCCGGCAAGCTTGCCGAGATCGAAGCCACCCTGGCCGAGGCGGAGCGGTCTGCCGCCGCCCAGCCTGAAGCGATGCGAACGCGGTTCCAGCGGCAACTGGCGCAGCTCCTTGAAAACCTCCCGGCCTTGTCCGAGGATCGGCTGGCACAGGAGCTGGCTCTGCTGATCGCCCGCGCCGATGTGCGCGAGGAACTCGACCGGCTCGGCGCCCATATCGCCCAAGCGCGCGATCTCTTGCGGGAAGGCGTCAATGTCGGCCGCCGCTTGGATTTCCTGTGCCAGGAATTCAACCGAGAGGCCAATACGATCTGCTCGAAATCCGCCGATCTCGGGCTGACCCGGCTGGGTCTGGCGCTCAAGGCGGCGGTCGAACAATTGCGCGAGCAGGTACAGAATATCGAATGACGATCGCAGGGATCACAAGGCGCGGTTTCATCATGGTGCTGTCCTCGCCGTCGGGCGCGGGCAAGACGACCTTGACCCACCGCCTGCTGCACGCCGATGCCAGTTTGAGCCTGTCCGTCTCGGTGACGACACGGCCGCGTCGGCCGAACGAAGTCGATGGCGTCGCCTATCATTTCATCGACCGGGCCACCTTCGATGCGATGGTCGCGGCGCGCGCGCTGCTCGAACACGCAACCGTGTTCGGGAATTCCTACGGTACGCCGCGCGCACCGGTCGAAAAGGTGCTGGGCCAGGGCAGGGATGTGGTCAGCGACCTCGATTGGCAGGGCACGCAGCAGCTCGAACAGACGATTCGCGACGATCTGGTCACGGTCTTCATCCTGCCGCCCTCGATCGAGGAGCTGGAGCGCCGGCTCACCCAGCGCAACCAGGACAGCGCGGATGTGGTGCGGCAGCGCATGGAGAAGGCGCTCGACGAGATGAGCCACTGGGCCGAATATGACTACGTCCTGGTCAATCGCGAACTCGACGAAAGCGTTGCTACTCTGCAGGCGATCGTGCGGGCCGAGCGCGCCAAGCGGTCGCGCCAGATCGGCCTCTTCGAATTCGTCCGCGCGATCAGCCGGCGCTGAGCCTCGAGAGGAGCCGTCATGACCAAGAAATCACGCGCCGCAGATGCCGCCGCCGCCCTGACGCCGCCGCGCGCCGCGCAGCGCCCCGTGCAGGCGGAGTATCACGGCACGCTGCTTGAAGACCCGTTTCACTGGCTGCGCGATCCGGGCTATCCGACGGTTACCGATACCGCCGTCCTGGCACATCTCGAAGCCGAGAACGCGTATTTCAACGGTGTCATGGCGCCGCTCCAGCCCGTGATCGAGACCCTGTTCGCCGAGATGAAGGGCCGGATCAAGGAAGACGATTCTTCGGTTCCGGTCGAGGAGCACGGCTGGTTCTATCAGTGGCGTTTCGAGACCGGCGCCCAGTACCGGAGATGGTACCGCCGCGCGGCGGATGGCGGGGCGGAACAGCTACTGCTCGACGAACCTGCGCTGGCCGAGGGCAAGGAATTCTTCAGGCTGGGCGGATTGTCGGTCAGCCCGGACGGCAGGCTGCTCGCCTATGCGGTCGATGATAGCGGGGCCGAGCGCTTCACCCTTCGGATCAAGTCGCTGGAGACCGGCGAAGCGCTGCCCATCGCCATTTCTGAGACCATGGGCACGCCGGTCTGGTCCGCCGATGGCCGGGTCTTGCTTTACACCGTGTTGAACGCCGAATGGCGGCCCTTCCAGATTCGCGCGCATGTGCTGGGCGAAGCGGTCGAGCAGGACCGGCTGCTCTACCAGGAGCCGGATAGCGGCTTTCGCGTGTCGATCGGCAAGTCGCAGAGCGAGGACCTGATCTTCTTGGTCACCGGCGACCATGTCACCAGCGAGATTCGCTTCGTGCCGGCATCGGACGTCTTCTCGGACCCGGTCGTGATCGCCGCGCGTCGGCCAGGCCGGCAATACGATGCCGACCATGACGGTGAGAGCCTCTATCTCCGGGTCAACGACACGCACCGGAATTTCCGGATTGTCAAGGCGCCGGTCGAGGCCCCGGGCCCTGAGCATTGGGTCGAAGTGATCGGCGGCGGCGACACGCATTACATCCGCCACTTTGCTGCCTTCCGCGAGCTGCTCGCGATCGAGGAACGAATCGACGGGCTCGACCAGATCCGCCTGCTTGGGGCAGATGGTGCCGACCGCTTCGTGACCTTTCCCGACGCCGCCTATCAGGTCCGGCTCGGCGCCAATCCGGCACCGGCGCCGACCGGGTTGCGGCTCGAATATTCCTCGATGGTGCGGCCGGCCACGACCTACGAGTTCGACCCTGCGACCGGCGAACTGCTGACGCTCAAGGTCCAGGAGATTCCCTCCGGCTACGACGCCGCGGATTACGTCAGCCAGCGGCTGCTGGCGCGGGCCCGGGATGGCGCGACGATTCCGATCTCGATTGTCCATCGACGGGATTGGACTCGCCATGCCGGAAGGCCGCTGCATCTCTATGGTTATGGTGCCTACGGTATCGGCATGGCGCCGAGCTTTTCATCCTCTCGGGTATCGCTGCTCGATCGCGGCTTCGCCTATGCCATCGCTCATATCCGCGGCGGCGACGAGTTGGGATATGGCTGGTACGAAGCCGGCAAGCTGTTCAAACGCACCAACACCTTCAACGACTTCATCGATGCCGCGCGGTTCCTGATCGGCGAAGGCTATGCGGAAACCGGCGGCATCTCGATCTCCGGCGGTTCGGCCGGCGGGCAGTTGATGGGCGTGGTCGTGAACGAAGCGCCCGAGCTGTGGCGGGCGGCGGTCGCGCATGTACCCTTCGTCGACGCATTGAACACCATGCTCGACGGCTCGCTGCCGCTCACCCCGGCGGAATGGCCGGAATGGGGCGACCCCGTCACCGACAAGGCGGCCTTCGATTTCATCCGGTCGTATTCGCCCTATGACAATGTCGCGGGGCACGCCTATCCGGCGCTGATGGTGACGGCGGGCCTCAACGACCCGCGCGTGACCTATTGGCAGCCGGCCAAATGGGTGGCCCGGCTACGACTCGTGAAGACCGATGATAATGTTCTGATTCTCAAGACCAACATGGGCGCGGGCCATGGCGGCAAATCGGGCCGCTTCGATCGGCTGCAAGAGGTCGCCGAGGAATACGCTTTCGTGCTCGACGCGTTTGGTCTGGCGACGGCGCGGCCTTAATCGGCGCCGCGGTAGACTGCTTCCATGTTGTTGCCGTCCGGATCGATCACGAAAGCGCCGTAGTAATTCGCGTCGTATTGCGGGCGCAGCCCGGGCGCGCCGTTGTCGCGCCCGCCGGCGGCCAGGGCCGCATGATAGAAGGTGTCGACGGCGCGGGTGTTGGCGGCGGCGAAGGCGAGGTGAAACGGGCCGGAGACGGCGTGCTCGGCCGAAGCGGGCACGATCCAGAATTGCGCGCGCGCTTGGGGCCCGTACCCGACGACATCGCCGATGCTTGTGACCTCCGCCGGGAATCGCGCTCGCTCGGCGAAGCCCAGCGGCGCCAGCGCAGCGGCATAAAAGCGATCTGACACAGCAAGGTCGCGCACGTAAAGCGTGATATGGTCCAGCATTTCGCGCTCCGATCATCGAAGGATGGTCGAGCGGCCGGCACCGCCTCATGACAATTGGAAAGCGGTCGACCGTAAAGCCGATTTAAACCGACCGCACCCGAGAGTCTATCGATCGAGGTGCGCGCTCGGTGCGGCGTCGTCGTCTGTTCTGAAGCATCCCGGGGACCAAGGTATATGAGTGCGGAGCTGCAGATGTTCGAGCATTACCGTAGGCTCATAGCGGGAACGACCATCGACTCCTCGACCTTACTCTCGACAGATTACTTCAACCTATTCAATGAAGTGATCATGTTGTTGGGAATGCTGCCGGATATGCCGGACATGCTGGACGAGGTCAGCGCCTGGCGGTTCAAGACCTATGCGCAGCATTTTGCCGAGAGCGGGCTGGCCTTCGCGCCGCTGGCGATCGAGGCCTATCCGCACGCCCCGCCCGCCGCCCTGGTTTCGTTCGAGCAGACGATCGAGAAGATGCACGTCATGATCGAAGAGGCCAAGCGCGTCTTGAGCGAGGATTTGGCGTCGGGAAACCTGGATCTGTTTGCCGGGAAGGCAATCGGCTATTCGCTCGAACTGCAGCGCCTGGTCGATACCGGTTCGGCGATCGTCCACGGCCAGGAGGCCGTTCTGGACCAGAGCGCCATCGACGCCCTGTTCTGATCAGGTTTTGCGGTCGAAGGCCGCGTTCGCGAGCTGCCAGGGCCGCTCAACGATATAGTTGCGGGCGAGGAAACGGTAGATCTCCTTCATCGCCTGCTCGCTTTCGGGCGAGCGGACCACCGACAGCGCCAGCCATTTCGGGATAATGTCGTCCCACAGCATCATCCGCGTATGCAGATCGTCGCGGCTTTCCCGGATGAAGGCGATCTGGCGGTCGAGATTGCGCAGCAGCGAGAGGATTTCGCCGGATTGCGCGTCGACCTGATCGAGAATGCCGCCAATCTCATTGATCGGCCGGCGGATCAGATTTTCGATGCGGCCCAACTCCCCCTCGATCGACCGGTCGCGCCGGTACACTTTTGCGAAGAGCAGAATTTTATCGCGAATCACCAGAATCGCGGAACGAAAGCGCTCGCGCAGCGCTTCGATATAGGCCAATTCGCGGACGACCTGGTCGATCCTCTCGATAACGTCCTGGCGTCTTTCACGCGGCAGACCAAGCTTGACCGCGATTTCACCGAAGGCCTCGTTTACCCGGGCTTTCACCGTCGGGTCTTCGGCCATCTGCAGCAACGCCGAGGGATCCGAGATCACCTCCTCCTGTCCGGTCAGCCAGGAGGATATTTGCAGCGTGATGCGGCCTTTGGCGATTTCCAGATGACGATCCTCGAGCGACCAGGACGCGGTGCCATCGAGGATTTCACGCGGGATCGAGTCGCCGGGGCGGATGACTTTGACGTGTTTGAGGCCGGCGACGACCATCTCCAGCAGCCGGGCGTCCCCCGTTTCTTCGAGCGCGAATTCAGTCGAGAGCGAGCGGATCGGCACTACGGCATCGAGGTCGGCCAAGCGCAGCATCATCGACGGCGTGCCGTCGCTCGCCACGACGAAGCGGGCTTCCGGCGCCCGGAACACAGGATGTTCAAAGATGAAATGGGTGCTGGGGCTTAGTCTCGGCGGGTCGGAAACCGGGTCGCTGGATGGCATCGCGTCCGCTCGAAACCGAACCTTCAGGGCAGCTTGTTGCAGCTCATGTCTTGAGAGTGACAGCGCATCTATTCGATGCTGGCGAAGTCACCGTTCCGCGGCAGAAGCCCCGTCAACCGCGCCCAAAACCGGGCTAGAATACAACACTCTAAAATGTCCGTGATTACGAATGCCTTAAGCCTTGGCCCTCGGCGCCGGAATTGTCAATGGCCGCCGAATGACCCCGCGGCCGGCTTCGCCAGAAACATGACGGGGATCAGGCTGAGCAGCAGGGCCACGCCGATCACGAAAAAGCAGTCGCAATAGGCCATGACAAAGGCGTTGCGCCGGACCGTATTGGCAATCTCCGCAACGGCCTGCATTTGCGCGAAATCGGCGCCGGGGGCGGTCGCGGCGAATTGCCGGGCCAGTCCGCCGACCCGTTCCTGCAGCAACGTGCCGTTCTGTGTCAGCCGCTCCGCGATCGTGGCAAAATGAAAATGCTCGCGGTTCGTCGTGAACGTTGCCAGCACGGCAATGCCGATGGATCCGCCCAGATTGCGCATCATATTGAACAGGCTCGATGAATTCGGCACCTTTGCGGGCGGCAGTCCGGCCGCGGCGGCGGCGCTCAAGGGCGGGAAAATGAAGGGCTGGCCCATGGCGCGCACCAGCATCGACCAGTGCAGCTGCTCGCCGGCCGTGTCCAGGCTCATATACGCGTTCATGAAGGAGCTGAGCGCGAACATGATGAAGCCGAAGCCCACCAACAGCCGATTGTCGACCCGCTGCATGAGAATCGGCACCAAGGGGAGGATCAAGAGCTGCGGCAAGCCCATCCACATCAGCACCTCGCCGATCTGCAGTGCGTTATAGCCCTGAATCTGGCCGAGATAGACCGGCAGCAGATAGATTGAGCCATACAGCCCGACGCCGACCGAAAGCCCGCACAGATAGACGGCGAGCTGAGCCGGCTGGCCCAGCGGCCGCAGATCGATGAACGGCTCCTTGCGCACCAGCTCGATGACGACCGCCAGCGCCAGGCCGATGACGGCGATGACCGCGCAGTCCGCGATCAGCGGGGAACCGAACCAATCCTTGCGCGCACCTTCTTCGAGGACGATCTCCAAGGCGCCCAGGCCGATCGCCATTGATGCGATGCCGAACCAGTCGCCCCGCCATAGCTGCCCGATCTGCGCTTTCTGCCGCTCGAGCCCGTAGAGGATCATGGCGATCATCGCGAGGCCAGGGATGACATTGATATAAAATATGAAATGCCAGGAATAGGTGTCCGTCAGCCAGCCGCCGACGGTCGGGCCGAAGGCCGGCGCGAAGGTTGCCGTCACGCTGAACAGCACCAGCCCGATCGGCCGCTGCGCCGGCGGGAGCTTGATCGTCGCGATCGTGAATGCGGCCGGGATCAGGGCGCCGCCGGTAATGCCCTGACCGACGCGGAACAGGATCATCTCGGTGAGGCTCGTCGACAAGCCGCACAGTATCGAAAAGACGACGAACAGCCCGGCGCTGACCGAAAGATAGAGACGCAACGAAAACACCCGCGCCAGCCAGCCGGTGAGGGGAATGATGATGATCTCGGCGATCAAATA
>Ga0181519_10003886_pt1 | contig 12194 bp, 8 predicted proteins | sample PEATcosm2014_Bin_26_FD_121102 | JGI IMG/M metagenome (GOLD analysis project Ga0181519, IMG submission 121102) | Peatland microbial communities from MTU Mesocosm Facility, Houghton, MI, USA - PEATcosm2014_Bin02_10_metaG | ecosystem: Environmental > Terrestrial > Soil > Wetlands > Peat | place... | reverse complement strand
TCAAAGTTGGCGACGAAGTCGACTGTGTCTTTGTCGATATCGGCCAGCAATTCTTCGGCAATTTCGGTGAGGCGCGACTCGGTGTACCGATAGGCTGCGGGCGGATCGCCATCGACTGAGCCGAAGTTGCCTTGTCCATCGATGAGCGGATAGCGCAGGCTCCAGGGCTGTGCCAGACGCACCATAGCGTCGTAGACAGCGCTGTCGCCGTGTGGGTGATACTTCTTCAAACACTCGCCGACGACGCCGGCGCACTTCATGTGCTTGCGATTGTGCAGCACGCCCATGTCGTGCATGGCATAAAGGATGCGGCGATGCACCGGCTTCAGGCCGTCGCGGATGTCGGGGAGCGCGCGTCCGATGATCACCGACATCGAGTAGTCGAGATACGAGCGCCGCATCTCGTCTTCAATGTTGACGGGCTGTATGTTGCCGCCGGGGACGACGTTGTCGAGCGGTAGTTGCTGGTTCGGATCGTCAGGCATGTTTGCTATCAGCCGTCAGCCATCGGCTGTCGGTTTGTTCCTTCCTGAAAACTTCTTACGCGGTCAACTCAGAATATGCGGTCTCATCGGCCGGCCCCCCCCACTTATTCGCGGTTTTGGAACGAGTGGGAGCAGGCTACATGCTCCAATTTCCGGGCGCAGATAGGGCGTCGCCCAGGTTCCCTTCAACGCTGCCAAATTGCGCGCAAGTCATTGCAAAATCAGGAGATTGTGCATCGATGAGCACTTGTCATTATAGCATGCCGGAGGGTTGTTCGCTGGTGCACCGGCCTACGGAGTTCGAGGTTCTCAGGGTTAGGTCTGATTGCAACAACTCGTCCGGATGCGGGAGGAACTTAAGCATAAAATGTCCTTGACTTTGCTCGGACTCCGTTTCAATATGTCGTCGATTTCGGGACGGCCCCACACGGACCACAATTGAGTTCGCGCTTAGCTCATCGAGGACAATGAAGTCTTCGGAAAGAGGAACGTGCAATGGGAATGAGATTGCGTACTTGTCTTACTGCCCTAGCCCTGTCGGCGTGCTGCCTCGCTCCGTCAATCGCGGCCTCCCAAGCAATTACGTATACCGAGAGCTTTGACGCCTCCGGTACGGTGAACGGCTCGCCATTCAATGGCTTGGTGACGTTCAGCCTCACTTCCAATGTCAATCAAATTATGAGCAACTGCTCCGGCTCTGGAATCTATTGCACACCAGACGAGACGGCGAGCTTCACTATCCAGGGATTTGGTCAGGGAACCTTCGACAACCAGTTCTGGGTATTTGACAACCAAAACCATTCGGTTGCTGGCTTCTCGGCGGTTGGAGTGCAGGACATCGTGGACTTGTCCAATCCGGCGTTTACCACATATACCCTGATGAATCCGATCGGACCCCTGAATACGACTTATTCCTTTACCGACAACGGTGTTGGTCTGGAGTCGAGCTTGGGTGATGTGATCTTCGATTCCTTCGGCGGCACACCGGTTTTTCAGGCTTCGGAATCAGGAACTACCCCCGAACCAGGGAGCCTTATCTTGTTTGGGTCGGGTGTCGCAAGTTTGGCTGCCGCAGGTCGGCGCAAGTTTAAGTCCTAGCGGCCAGCCAGGCATAGAAACGTCCCCCGCGCTACTTATCTTGGGGAATGACTCTTAAGACTCGCCGCTATGGGGCGAATCCGAACTTCGCCCGCGCCCGGGTTGGAGCCCCGTCCGTCTCACCGACGACCAGAACATCCCACTGCAGCACCCTGCTTTTCCTCCCTCTCGAAACTACCCATTGCGCCGTGTTAATGCCCTTGCGCATTTCGCACTGCTTCCTGGCATTCGCGGGCTGAGGTTAGCAGCTTATCGATGGCGGGATCGGCGCGAAACTTTGCCAGCAGAGGATCGTTGAGCAGGTTGGAGTAAGAACAATAATTATTCTGGATGGCGCTTTGCAGCAAGTGGACCGCGGCCTGGGTTTTCCCGCAATAAGCAAACAGCGCTCCTTCGTAGTACCAGGTCTCAGGATCGGGATCGGCGGGAAAGCTGGTCTCCGACTCGTGGGCAATGCGGTCCAGGTCGGATGCCGGTCGCAGCCCCAGACAAGACTCCAGCAAGTCGCGATGATAGCGCGTCGCCGCCGGCATACGTTTCACGGCTTCGCGCGCTTCCGGAATCCTGTCCTCGCGCAACAGCAGAGAGGGCGCAACGTAGTTCGCCCACTCCGAGCCGGCGTCCAACCGGATAAAGTCTGCGGCGCGATCGGTCTTGCCCAGCTCCATGAATGGCCACGCGCAGGAACGGAAAATATAGTTGGCTGGATCCAGCCCGATCGCGCTATTACACTCCTTCGTAGCTTCCTCCAGCATTCCGGCGTAACGATAGACATAGCTCAACACGAAGTGGGCCTGAGCGCTTTCCGGGCGCCGGTTTACCAGCGCCTGCGCGGCCTCGTAGGCCTTGCCCAACTCGCCGCGCTCCACCCGGTTGGTGATCAGCTGACCGGCGGCAATCGTGAGATCGGGATCGAGTGCCAGCGCCCGCTCGCACGCGGTGTTGGAAAGCTGGAACGCAGTCTCTCCGCCGTCGGAGTAGGTGGTGTCCCAGTAAGCCCGCAGTCCCAATTCCTCCCACGCCGGAGCGTAGCCCGGGTCCATCCGCACAACTTGCTGCAACACCGCGATCGCGTCTTTATTCGGTCCTGGATCGTGAGGCAATGCCAGGGCATGCAGGTACAGATCGTAGGCCTCGGGATTCTTGGGACGACTGCCGGTAGCCACGATTCCGCCGGTAACGCCCAGGGTCGGCAGCAGGCCTTGGCGTATCTGCGCGGCCATGTTGGATTGCAGCGCGATCAGGTCCTGCGCCGGGGCGGTAAAGCTGGACTGCCACAGCAGTCGGTTATCGCGCACGTCAATCGCTTCCAGCGTGACCAGCAGATTCTCGCCTTGTTTCAGGAAGTGCCCAGTCAGCACTGTGGCAACCCGCAACTCCCTCCCAACTTTCTGGGGGTCGGGGTCGTTGGCAGCGTACTTCTGCGTCAGGGAAGAGGGACGCACGTCCAACGTGCGTGAATAGAACAGAACTTTAGCGATCTCATCTGCCAGCGCGAAGCGCAGGAAGTCCACGCTGATGTCGCCGTTCACATTCTGCAACGGCAGCACGGCGATGGTGTTCCTGGCGCCCGTCCCTCCGGCACGATGCTTGAACCACCACAAGCCCGCCAGCGTGAGCACCATCAGTAGCACTGCGCTTACCGCCAACAGAAGGTAGGTCTGCCAGCGGCTCGTAGTCTGGAAGGTGCTGGTCGCAATGCGATACGGGAAGACGGGACGTGTGCGTCCGCTGGCGCTCAGGCTGGGATCAGTCTCTCTCTTCAGGGCTTGCAGATCGGCCTTCAGGACGAGCGCGTCGGGATAACGATGGGCGCGATTCTTCTCCATCGCGTGGCCAATGATCCCCTCAAGATCGGGTGGCAGCTTGGGATTCAGCTTCAGGGGAGGAATGGGCTTCTTGGTGAGCACCGCCTCCAAAGTGACCACGGAGTTCGCGCCGGCAAATGGCTTCTGGCCGGTGGCCATCTGGTAAATCACAACCCCGAGCGAGAACAGATCGCTGCGCGCATCCAGCTCTTCGCCACGCGCCTGCTCCGGCGACATGTAGACCGCGGTGCCGAAGATGTCTCCGGCCTCCGACAGGTCTTCGTTCACGGGCTCGCCGCTCCACAGATCACGCGACAACTTGACCAGCCCGAAGTCCAGTATCTTGACCTGTCCGGTTGTGGTGACGAAGATGTTCGCCGGCTTAATGTCGCGATGAATGATTCCTTTGGCATGGCACGCAGCCAGCGCATCGGCTACCTGGATGGCGATGTCGAGGATCTCTTCGACGTCCATCGGCGCGCCGCGCAGCCGGTCCTTCAGGCTCATGCCCTCCAGCTTCTCCATCACGATGAAGGGCAGGCCGTTCATGTCTTCGATGTCGTAGATAGTGCAGATGCCGGGATGGTTTAACTGCGAGGCAGCTTTGGCCTCGCGCTCGAAGCGCTCCAGCGCTTTGCGGTCGTTGACGAGATTTTCTGGGATGAACTTCAGCGCGACGTGGCGGCCCAGACGGGTGTCTTCCGCGTCATAAACCAACCCCATTCCACCACCGCCGAGTTTCCCCACGATGTGATAGTGGGAGACTGTCTCGCCGACCATGCCTTAGGGCCTCGGTCCCGCTGGCGGTTATGGTAGGCCGCGTGCGCAGCCGGGTCAACTCGACATTAGCAAAACGCGGCGGATTACGGCAGTAATTCCAACCAGTAACGTCTTAAATCCATTCTCGCTTTCTGTGCGTAATCCCACTGAGCGATAAAAATCAAAAATCCATTGCGCTCAGAGGATGCGGAATATGAAAAGACAATTTCTAGTAGTGCTGTTTGTAATGACAATGGCCTTTACAGCCCTGGCGGCGCCGGGCTCCAACGACCCGGTAGTAGGCGGCGCGCCCATGTATCCCAGCAAGAACATCGTCCAGAATGCCTCGACGGCCGACAATCTAACCACCCTGGTGGCTGCGGTGAAGGCCGCCGATCTGGTGCAAACGCTGGAGGGTCCTGGACCGTTCACCGTATTTGCCCCCACCAACGACGCCTTCAGCAAGCTGCCCGCAGGCACGGTTGAAATGCTCTTGAAGCCCGAGAACAAGGACCAACTGGTGAAGGTCCTCACCTACCACGTAGTTCCGGGCAGGATCAACGCTGCCGATCTGATGAAGCAGATTAAAGAGGGCGGCGGAAAGGCAACGCTCAAGACGGCAAACGGGGGAACCCTTACCGCCTCCATGCAGGGAAAGCATGTCGTTCTAACCGATGAAAAGGGTGGCATGTCGATGGTAACTACGGCGAACGTCTATCAATCGAACGGAGTAGTTCATGTAATTGACGCCGTTTTGTTGCCCTAACTCGTGGGAATGTCGAACGGAGCGCCGTAGATGGTGCTCCGTTTTGTCTTGTCGATCCCTGACCTACTCGTCACGCGTTGCCAGCCTCGCGTGCAGCCTTCATCACGGTCTTCTGCATACGGTTTTCGCCGGCCCAGTACAGGCTGATCTCGTGCCCTTCGGGATCGTTGAGATAGGCGTGGCGCCAGCCCCAGGGCATCAGGGTTGGCAATTGGGTGAAGTAAAAACCGCGCTTTTGTAGACTGCGGCAGAAGTCGTCGAGGTCACGCACTTCGAAGTACAGGCGCACGCCCTCGCTGGCGATGGAAGCACCTGGACCGGCCTGGTGCAACGCGATAGTGCCCTCGCCGCCCGGCGCACGCAATCGTGCATAGACCGGCTTGCCCTCATAGCGGAAATCTTCGATGAGCTTAAATCCCAGCCAGCCGCGGTAGAAGTTAATGCCGCGCTCCACATCTTTAACGTAGATCATGGCGTGGTTGAAGTTGAGCTTGCCCTCGTCGGGCTTAGCCGCGGGAATTTTTGCTCCGGTAACCTTTTTAGATTGGGTCCGCGCTTTCTTGACGACAGCGCGCTTCACCGGACGCGTGGCGCTTTTCTTCTTTGCGACAGCCTTCTTCTTGGCTGGTTTCTTCTTCATGCGATCACCGCTGGTCACACTTCAAATCGAACGGCGCAAGTATGTTTGCGATCACCGCGGTTGTCAAGTAAGTTGTCAAATGATCCCGCACGGCTTTGCAGAAAACTATTGACGTAGACATTTCGAATTTTCATCACGAGCGTAGCGAGGGATCTGCTTTGCCTCGCTCTTGCGCCGAACCCTACGCCGGCAAGCCCATCTTTCGCAGGAATGTCCCGAACCGCGGATCGCTATAAAGATTTTTCAGCAGAGGATCGCCCTTGATGGCCGCCAGTCCGGCATCTTTGTAGGAGCGGGCTATTCCGAGCCACTCGAAAGCGCGGTCGGCTTCTCCGCGAAAGGCATAAACTTCGGCGATCTGATAGGCCGCCTGCTCATGGTAGGCGTTGATCAGTTGCTGCAAGGCCGCGTCTGCCTCTGTCTTTCTACCCAGCGCGCTGTACGCCAGGGCTTGTCCGACGGCGCGCTCGCTGTTGAGATGGTTCTTTTCGAATTCCGCGAGCGCCAGCTGCGGTCTTGATTGCGCCAGATAAACCAAGCCTAATAAGTAATGGGCCTCGGGCCCGTCCGGACTGATGGCCAGCGCCTTCTGATAGGCATCAATGGCCAACTCCTGCTGGCCCGCGTAGTAGGCATGCATTCCCAGGGCGACATGTGCGGTCACGCTAAGGGGGTCGATTTCTACCGCCCTGCGATTGAGTGCAACCGCCTCATCAAAGTGGCCAAGGCTGGCCTGCAAACTCGATGCCCCCAGCAGCACGACGGAATTCTGCGGCTCCAGCGCCAAGGCTTTCTGGAAGGCTGCATCCGCGCCTGCCCAATCCCACTCGTAACCACGCTTGATGCGGCCAATGGCGGCATGAGCCTCGGCCAAGCCGGGATCGAGTTGGAGCGCTCTTTCCGCAGCCGTCCTGCCATCGCGATAGCCCTCTTCAAAGGTCGCGCCGTCGCCACCCTCGCCGCGGGTGATCAGCACCCACGCCAGCGCCGACCAGCCGCGCGCGTAATTCGAGTCCAGCTTCACTGCCTGCTGGAAATATTCGTACGCGCGGGTGAGGTCGTCATGGGTGCGGCGTTCGTAGAAATATCGTCCCTGTAAGTACGCGTTGTAGGCCTCGGCGCTTATCGCGCGCTGCGGGACACTGCTGCTGCCGGCGTTGAGCAATCGCAATTTGAGCTCGCCCGTGATGGCGCGTGCGATATCGTCCTGTACCGCGAAAACGTCGTTCAGGTCGCGATCATAGGTGCCCGACCAAAGCTGAAACCCATCCTCAGCCTTCACCAGTTCGGCAGCAATCCGCACCCGCTTGCCTTCCTTGCGGACACTGCCTTCCAAGATGGCTGCCACACCCAGTTTCTTCCCGATGTCCCGCAGATCGGCACTCTTGTCGCGCAACTGGAAAGACGACGTGCGCGCGGCGACCCGCAATCCCGGCGTCTTGGCCAGGTGATTGAGAAGCTCTTCGGCTAAGCCGTCGGAGAAATATTGCTGGTTCTTCTCCGGACTCATGTCGACAAAGGGCAACACCGCAATTGAGGACGCCACAGGCCGTGCCGAAACTCCCGGGCCGCGCTTCCACCAGAAGTGCCCAAGTGCCACGGCGATCAGCAGCAGCGCCACGGCCGGCAGCAACAGCCTCCACCATCGGTGCGGCACAGTTTGGACGCCGCCCACCGGCAAGTGGAGGGCGGATGCGGAGTCGCCTGCTTGACGGGCCAGCGCGGGCACCAGATAGGGTGGCGCGGTAACGGCTTGGGGCTCCAGCAAGCCAATGAAGCGGTAGCCGTGCTTCGGCACGGTTTCGATGTAGGTGGGGCCTTGCGCCTCGTCGCTCAGGGCCTCTCGCAATCGCCTGACGGCAACATTGAGACTGGACTCGAACTCCACAAAGGTGTTTTCCGGCCACAGCTGCGCTCGCAGTTCTTCGCGGGTGACCATCTCGCCTGGAGCGTGAAGCAGGGCCCGAAGCACCAGGAAGGATTTTGGCTGTAGCTTGATCCGGTACCCGAACTTGCGCAGGTCTCCCGATTCCAGGTCGATCTCGTAGGGTCCGAAGCGCACCATGGGGATCGCATGTAGGCTTCGCTCCTGCGGGAAGTCAGGCGGAATCCATGGGCTGGCGGGAGCAGCGGGGGCCATGATGGCCACAAATGTTATCACAGTTTAGTCAAAAGGCAACTGATGATGAACGCTTATTTACATTGTCTGCAATAGGTTACACCGTAATGTGGAATTAAGTTGACTTGCGGCAGGGGGTGGAGGAAATAGAGGACAGCACGCAGCCCGTTTGGGCTGCGCGTAGTGATCGGTTTCGAAACCTGGAAGGAAATGCGACTGAAGACGGCTGGCCCTGAAGAGGAGAATGAATCATGATGCAACCCAGAGAAGACTGCCGGAAGTCGAGCATCAGCGTCGACTTGTGGAGGACGGTAGCAGCAATCGCCTGTGCAACCTTGTTGATCGTGATGACAACCGAAGCGCAGGGGCAGACATTTCAAGTCATTCACAACTTCACCGGGGGGAGCGACGGCGGCGACCCGATGACGGGGCTGACAGTGGACCAGGCGGGAAATCTTTACGGCACAACCTGGTCAGGAGGCAGCGGCTTCGGGACTGTCTTCAAGCTGGAGCGTGCGGGTTCGGGTTGGCTAGTCCGGTCGCTCTACAGTTTTCAGGGAGGCAGCGATGGAGCCGGTCCCAGTGCGCGAGTCATCATTGGGCCGGACGGAAACCTGTACGGTACGACCAGCGCCGGAGGCGGCGGAAATTGCGGCTATTACGGGTACGACGGGTGTGGTACGGTCTTCCGCCTGCAACCGCCAGCTTCTGTCTGCAAGGCTTTCGTTTGTCCCTGGACGGAAACTGTTCTTTATCGTGCCAACGAAGACAACGGCGCGATTCTGGTCGGCGAAGTTGTCTTCGATCAGGCCGGCAATCTCTATACAACCGCACGCAATGGCGGCATGTATTTCTCGGGCTATGCGGTCGAGTTGACGCCCAACAACGGGTACTGGGTCAGGACCATAGTGCACGTGTTTGATTACGAAACCGGCGATGGAGAGGCTCCGAGCGCGGGCATGGTCATCGATCAGGCTGGAAACCTTTACGGCACCACCAGCCTCGGCGGGCTGCACACTCAGGGCACCGCCTTCGAGCTCACTCCTTACGGTTCTGGCTGGACGGAGACCATCCTGCATTCCTTCGACGGAGATGACGGATACGAGCCTGAAGCTCCTCTGATCTTCGATCGCCAGGGCAACCTGTATGGGACGACGTTCGATGGCGGTCCAAACGGGGAAGGCGTGGTCTTTGAGTTGAGCCCCGGCGGTGGAGGCTGGAGCTTCTCGATACCCTGGTCTTTCAGCGGGCACGGCAACGGCGGATCGGTACTGGTCGCGCCCGTGAGCGTGGACGCGAACGGCAATCTTTGGGGTACGACGTTTGAAACCGGATGTTGCGGATGGGGCACTATCTTCGAACTGACGCCGGGCAGCAATGGCTGGTCGGAAGCCGTGCTGCACAACTTTACCGGAGGCCTCGACGGCAGCACACCCTTCAGCAACGTGGCCTTCGATGCGCAGGGAAACGCTTATGGCACAGCCTCCTTTGGCGGCGCAAACCGACAAGGGGTCATTTGGGAGATCACGCCGTAAGGCTGGTTGTAGACAGCCGCCAGTCGGCGTTATCCCACAAATGCGGGACGTGGATTGTTCAGGAATAGTGGCGAATTCAGTAGAAAGCGGGAAGAGAAACCATGCAACGCCCAGAGCAATGCCGGAAGTGGAGCATCAGCGTGGACCTGTGGATGACGGTGGCGGCAATCGCCATCGCAACTTTGATGATCGTGATTGCCACCGAAGCCCAGGGGCAGACTTTCACTGTGCTGCACAGCTTCACCGGCCCGGACGGAGCGGGCCCCATCGCCGCTCCCACCTTCGACCGGGCAGGAAACCTGTACGGCCCGACCTACTCCGGTACGGGTGCGGCCTCGAACGGCACAATTTTCAGGTTCTCTCACCGCGGGTCAGGATGGGTCCTGAGTTCGCTGTATGACTTTCAGGGGGGCAATGACGGCCAGGGCCCGCGGGCCGGAATCACAATCGACCAGAGTGGTGCCCTTTACGGCTCGACCGAGCTCGGCGGGGGCGGCAACTGTACACCTAACGGATGTGGAACCGTTTTCGAGCTGCGGCCTCCTGCTTCGTTTTGCCACTCGGTGTCCTGCTCTTGGGAGAAGACGCTGCTATATGCCTTCGATGAGCGCGCCGATGGCGCTCAACCAGACAGTCCCGTCATTTTCGACCAGGCTGGCAATATTTACGGCACGACCGGGTCGGGTGGCGGCGGCCTCGGCGTGGCTTACCAGCTGACTCCCTCTGGGGGTAGCTGGACGGAAAACCTCATGCAAGTCTTCACCAATGATCCCAACGGTGCCTATCCCAACGGCCTTATCTCCGATGCCTCGGGCAATTTCTATGGTACGACCGAGCAAGACGGACCCTACGGCTTCGGCACCGTCTTTGAATTGTCACCCTCAGCGGCGGGCTGGACGTTGACTAATCTGTATGCCTTTCACGGTACCGAAGACGGAGGATTTCCGCTTGGGCGGCTGGTGTTCGATCAGTCCGGCAATCTTTACGGCACGACTTTCTTTGGCGGACCGGGTGATGATAGCGGAACGGTCTTTGAGTTGTCTCCGCAAGGCGGCTCGTGGACGTATAACGTGCTAGCCGGACTTCCCGGCGAATATTCCCAGCCCGGCACGCTGGTCTTCGATGCTGCCGGCAACCTTTACGGCGTAACCTACGCTGCCGGTACTGCCGGCTCGGTTTTCAAGGTGACGCACTCGGGGAGCAGTTGGACGCTCAGCACCCTGTATTACTTCACCGGCGGCAGTGACGGAGGCGGGCCCATCGACACCGTCGCAATCGACGCCAACGGCAATCTCTATGGCGTGGCCTACTACGGCGGGGGCGGCTATTGCACGTATGGCTGCGGCACTATCTGGGAGATTACGCCGTAAAGCAGCAGCCAGTGGCTGGTAGCCAGTGACGGGCGATCAGCGTAGTCCTACAATGTGGAATATCGGACAGAAAAGGGGCCTGAGCGGAGGTCGTTCGCTCGAAGGAGAATTTGTTATGACGCGCTCAGAGCAGCATCATCACTCAGGATTCGCCCGGCTGGCAGAAATGACCGGCCTTCTTATCCTGCTGACGATGGCAATCGGATCTCAGGCGCAAACCTTTCATGTGCTGCACAACTTCACCGGCGGCCGGGACGGCGCGGCTCCCAGTGATGGCCTGACCATCGATCGCAACGGGAACGTCTACGGCACTACGTCGGCCGGTGGTAACCAGATCTACGGCTGCGAAAACTTCGGCCGAACTACCGGCTGCGGTGGCGTCTTTGAGTTGGCGCACGCCGGGGCGGGATGGATTCTCAGGCCGCTTTACGATTTTGACGCTCACGACGGCACAGCCAATCCCACGCTTGGCGTCACCATCGGCCCCGACGGCGCGCTCTACGGCCTGAGCGACGGCCCCGGCGGCTGCGATGGTTTAAACGGCTCGTGCGGAAATGTTTATCGCGTCGCGCCGCCGCCCACTACGTGTGCCGGCTTCCGATGCGACTGGCAGGAGACTTTGCTACATCAGTTCAGCGGCCAGTCTGATGGATCGGGTCCTTCCAGCCGCGTCACCTTTGACTCGGCGGGAAACATGTATGGCCTTACCTTCGCTGGCGGCCAATACAACGGCGGCGCTGTCTACGAGCTTTCTCGCAACGGCGCGGGCTGGATTGAAAACGTGATTTATTCCTTCAACATCAACGGGTCGAATAGCGAGGGGTTCCCCGGCGGGCAATTGGCCATCGATCCGGCCGGCAACCTATATAGCTCCGCCGAGTGCAACCTGAACATGGGCTGTTTCTATGGTGAGGTCTGGGAGCTGCAGCCCTCGCAACATGGCTGGAACGAGAGCGTCCTGTTTCAGTTCAACGGCAACAATGGCTACGCACCATATTCCGGCGTGATCCGCGACGCGTCGGGCAACCTCTACGGTACAAACTCCGGCAATACCGGGGGTGGCAACTCCAGCGCGAATGTGTACGAGCTCAGCCCGTCCAACGGCGGATGGAACTTCACCCTGCTCTATGACTACGGCGACTTCGGAGAGGACAGCACGGACGCCTTGACGATGGACTCCGCCGGCAACCTCTATGGCGCCGATTCGATCACCGGCGATGGGTACATCTTCAAGTTGACCCACACACAGAATGGTTGGACCTTCAGCAGGCTGCACAGCTTCAGTGGCTCGGACGGTGCATTCCCATCAGGACAAATCGTCATCGATAGCGTCGGGAATCTGTACGGCACGACCGGCGGCGGCGGTGCCGATGGCTACGGAGTGATTTGGGAGATCACGCCGTAAACCTCGGTCTTTGTCCTGGTAAGGGTGAAGGAGGCTGTTATGACTTATTCCAATCAAATACGTAGTTTAGTTCGCTTGCTCATGGCAGGCCTCGCGGCTCTTTTCATATTGGCCGCCACAGCTGCGCAGGCGCAAACTTTGACGGTCCTGCATGGCTTCACCGGCGGCGCTGACGGCGCCAATCCTGCCGCCGGGCTCACCCCCGACGC
>Ga0181519_10003881_pt1 | contig 12211 bp, 16 predicted proteins | sample PEATcosm2014_Bin_26_FD_121102 | JGI IMG/M metagenome (GOLD analysis project Ga0181519, IMG submission 121102) | Peatland microbial communities from MTU Mesocosm Facility, Houghton, MI, USA - PEATcosm2014_Bin02_10_metaG | ecosystem: Environmental > Terrestrial > Soil > Wetlands > Peat | place... | reverse complement strand
TGGGACTGCGGCCCCGGCCCAAGATCCCCGTTCCCCTGATCACACCGTGGCTCTCGGCTCTGTGGCTCGGTCTGGTCACCCCCGTGGACACGAACGTCGCCCGGCCCCTGGTGGAGGGGCTGCGCACCGCGACCGTCGTGACCGAGCCCACGGCGGCCGCGGCCTTCGCGATCGAGCCGCTCGGATTCGACGAGGCCCTGCGCCGCGCCGTCCGTGAGGAGACCGGCGAGCGAGCGGCCCCGGGCGCCCGCAGCGAGGCCCGGGCTTGACGCGGGCGCTCGTCCTCTTCACGGGCGACCTCCGGGTGCACGATCACCCGGCACTCAGTGCGGCCGTTGGCGCCCACGAGCAGGTCGTCCCGGCATTCGTGCTCGACGACGCCCTGCTGGCAGGCGGCTGCGGCGCCCCCAACCGCCTTGCCTACCTGTTGGACTGCCTGCGCGACCTCGACAGTTCCCTGCGTGCCCGCGGCGGGGCGTTGATCGTGCGCCGCGGCGACGTCGTCGAGCAGGCGATCCGCCTGGCCCGGCGCTGGAAGACCGCTGCGATCCATCTCAGCGCCGAGACGACCCCCTATGCGCGGGCCCGGCAGGAGCGCCTCGCGCGGGCCTGCGCCACGGAGCGGATCGAACTTCGCGCGTTTCCCGGCCCGGCGGTCCTCGAGCCCGGCGCGCTGACCCCGGTGGGCGGAGATCACTACCGCGTCTTCACTCCCTACTGGCGCGCCTGGAGCGCGCGCGGGCCCGGGCCGGCGGCCCCCACGCCGCGCCGGATCCCCGTGCCCGAGGGCATGCCCGCGCTGCGCCTCCCCGCGCTGGCCTCGCTCACGAGCGCGACCCCCTCCCCCCGGCTGATCTCCGGCGGGGAGAGCGAGGCGCGCCGGCGGCTCGCCGCCTGGGTGCGCGGCCCGCTGAGCGCCTATCCCGAGGGCCACGACGACCTCTCCGGCGAGCGCACCTCACGGCTCAGCGCCGATCTGCATTTCGGGACCGTCTCGCCGCGGAGCGTCCTCGAGCGGACCGCAGGGCGCCCCGGCGCGGAGGACTTCGCCCGCCAGCTCTGCTGGCGCGACTTCTACAAGCAGGTCCTCGCGGCCCGGCCCGAGCTCCCGCGCCGCGACTATCGCCCGCGAGGCGATCGCTGGCGCCGGCGGGGCGCGGACGCCGATGCCTGGCGTGCCGGGATGACGGGCTACCCGATCGTCGATGCCGGCATGCGCCAGCTGGCAACGGAGGGGTTCATGCACAACCGCGCCCGGCTGATCGTCGGCTCGTTCCTGACCAAGCTCCTCTACCTCGACTGGCGTCTCGGCGCCGCGCACTTCGCGCGGCTGCTGCTCGATGCCGACGTCGCCAACAACGTCGGCAACTGGCAGTGGGTCGCCGGGACGGGCAACGACACGCGGCCCAACCGCGTCCTGAACCCGATGCGCCAGGCCGAGCGCTTCGACCCGGCCGGCGATTACGTCCGCCGCCATCTGCCCGAGCTCGCTTCCCTGCAGGGCGCCGCGGCGCATCGGCCATGGCGCCTTCCGGCGCTGCAGCGGCGGGCGCTCGACTACCCCGCGCCGATCGTCGACCATGAGCTCGCCGCCCGTGAGCTGCGCCTGCGCCGTCAGGCCCGGAGCGGGGCCTGATGGACCGCGAGATCGCAATTCGCGGCGAGACGATCCGGCTCGGGCAGCTGCTCAAGCTCGCCGGCGTCGTCGACAGCGGCAGCGAGGTCAAGACGCTGCTTGCCGCCGAACCGGCGCTGGTCAACGATCAACCGGAGATCCGCCGCGGTCGCCAGCTGCACGCAGGCGACCGCGTCCATGTGGCCGGCCACGAGCTGCTCGTGACCGGCCTGCCCGCGGCCGGCTGACGCTCCCCGTCAGCGCGAGGGCAGCGGGCCCTGCAGCGCCGGGCCCTCGAGGTGCCCCATGCAGGCCGTCCAGCCGATCGCGTGGCGATCGCGCGAGGCCTCGTCCTCCAGACCCGCATGCACGAGCTCGACCGTCGTGCGCTCACCGTCGGCGATGAAGCGGACGGTCACCTCGCTCTCATGACCGAGCCCGCCCGCGTCCAGCTCCCAGCGCCAGCTGTAGACGAGCAGCTCGGGCCGTCGCACCTCGCGGTACGCGCCCTGGACCGTGTGGCGGGCGCCGTCGGGATCCTCCATCGAGAGCCTGTAGGCGCCCCCGACCCGCAGGTCGACCTCGGCGAGGGCCGTCTGCTGGGTCTCCTCGACGAACCACCAGCGGCGCAGCACCTCGGGGTTCGTCCAGGCGTCGAAGACCTGCTCGGCCGGCGCGTCATAGCTGCGTTCCAGGCGCAGCGTCCTTCCCTGTCTCTCAACCGTCACCTGCTCGGAACCGCTCACGTCAGCTCTCCTCTCGCTTGTCCCGGTTCTCCTCGAGGTACTCCCCGACAACGTCCAGCTTGCGCTCCCATAGCGCCCGCTGAGCGGCGATCCATCGCTGGGCGTCGATCAGCGAGCCCTCGCTCACCCGCAGCCGGTGGGTACGCCCGTCGATCACACGCACGATCGCCCCAGCCTCCTCCAGCACCCGCAGGTGCCGGCTGATGGCGGGCTTGGAGACGCCGAAGTCGCTCGTCGCCTGGGCGACGGTCAGCTCGCCGGCGGCGAGCCGTTCGATGATCCCCCGGCGGATCGGGTGCGAGCAGGCCGCGAAGGCCCTGTCCAGCACAGCATCGTTAGCCATTTGGTTAACATTACACGAACGTGCCGGCGGGCGCCGCACCCGCGGCCGGGCCTCAGGTGAGGTTGGCGACGATCACAGGGGTGCTCGTCGGGACCTTGCTGCCGCCCGTGGGCTCGGCGGTCACGAGGATCTCCTTGACGCCCGTGACGCTGCCCGGCACTCCGACGGTCGCGCTTCCGGCCGAGCTGACCGTGAACAGGGCATCGGTCGGCTGGGGCGCGCCGCCCCGTTTGACCCACACCTCATAGACGTGGTCGGGCGGGGACTGGGGCATGCGGGCGAGGTTCAGCTGGGCATGCCCGCCGCTGAGGCTGACCGAGACGCTGGCCCGGGGGACGGTGACCTGGGCGCGGATCACCCGCGTCCCCGAGCCCGAGCCGCCCGAGCTCAGCAGGACGACCGCGAGCACGACCGCCGCCAGCGCGCCGGCCGGCGCCAGCAGACCAAGCCGGCCGAGGCCCCGGCCACGGGCCGCCCGCCGCCGCGTCACCGGCGCGCCGCCACCACGCAGCCCTGCCTCGCTGTTGACGGTGCCCATCACCCGGCGCTTGATCTCATCGGGCGCGCTCAGCTGCGCCACCGAGGCCGGCAGCGCCGAGACGACCCCCTGCAGCGCCGCCACCTCGTCCCGGCAGATCGCGCAGGAATCCAGATGCGCGAGGAAGGCCTTGTGTTCCTCGTCCGTCAGCGCACCCAGGACGTAGGGGGCCGCATCCTCGCCGCAGCCCGAGTGCATCTCGGGAAGCTCCTCGTCGCTCATTGCAGAACCTCCGCCGGGTCTCCCAGCGTCATCCTCATCTTGGCCAGGCCGAGGCGCATCCGTCCCTTGATCGTGCCCACCGGCATCTCGAGCATCGAGGCTATCTGGACATGGGTGAGTCCGCCGAAGTAGGCGAGCTCGATCACCCGACTCTGCTCCTCGGGAAGCTGCTCGAGGGCGTCACGGATCTCGCGCGCCTCGTCTTTGCGGGCGAACTCGAGCTCGGTCCGCTCACGTGCCGGGATCCGCTCCTCGATGCCCTCCGAGTCGACGATCCCCCGCTCGCGGACATTCCGCCGGCGAAGCGCGTCGATCGCGCGGTTGTGAACGATCCCCAGCGTCCATGTGCGGACGCTCCCGCGGTTGCGGTCATAGCGGGCGCCGCTGCGCCAGAGCGACAGAAAGGCCTCCTGCACGACATCCTCCGCGAGCGCCCGCTGCCCGCACATGCGATAGGCGAGCGAGAAGGCCGCATCCGCATGGCGGTCATAGATGACCTCGAACGCGGCCGCGTTGCCCCTGTAGACGAGCTGCATGAGCTCCTCGTCGGCCAGCACGCGCAGGCGTGCCGTCGAGTCCTCGCCACCTGCTGATCGCAAAGGATTGAACATGCTTGTCATTCTTACGGCACAGGTAGCCGCTTGGATCACTGCGCTTGGAAACACCCGCCTGGTGGCGGCGTGAGAGGCAGGGATCTCCCTCAGCGCCCATCTGCGGCCTCCTCAGCGGGATCCCCCGGAGGACCGGCTCGCCGGGTGCGCCGGCGTTCGCGCCACTGCAGCCCGCCGGCCAGCGCGACGCTCAGCTCGAACAGCAGATAGAGCGGGACCGTCTCGAGCAGCAGCGTCACCGCATCGCCGGGCAGGAACGCGGCCACGGCGCCGCAGGCGAGGATCGCGTAGCGGCGGTGCCTGCGCAGCTGCGCAGGGGTCACGATGCCCGTCCGCGTGAATGCCAGGATCGCCACCGGGATCTGGAAGACCAGGCCCATCGCCAGCAGCGTCACGGCGGCGAAGTGGTAGTACTGGCTCGCCTGGACGAGGACGTTGAACTGGCCGCTGTTGAAGTTCTGGAAGAAGCGCAGCGCCGCCGGCAGGACGATCTCATAGCCGAATGCGACCCCGGCGAGGAACAGGAACGGGATCGACAGGATCAGCGGTCTGCTGACCCGCTTCTGCTCGGGACTGAAGGCCGGCAGCAGGAACGAGTAGAGCTCGTAGAGCAGCACCGGCAGGCTGATGATCAACGCGAAGATGAAGGCGATCCCCAGCGTCGTCGTGAACGGCTCGCCGATCCCCAGCGTGACCGGCTTGTCGCCCGTCGGTTCCGCCGAGAGGCGCTTGATCGCGCGGTCCAGGGCCGGCGAGACCCCGCTCAGAGCAGTGCGGGTCGCCGCCGAGGCGCCGCTGTGGGGACGCTCGAGGGTGCCGACGACGCTCTGCAGCTGTTCGGCCACCGAGCGGGTGCTCTGCTGGACGGTGTAGGTGGCGCCCAGCGGCCCGTTGCCCGCACGGACCTGTTTCTGGGTCTGGTGCGCGAGCGGCTTGTTGATGAAGCTCAGCAGCGCGTGGTTCTGCCACATGCAGATCCCGAACGCGACCGCCAGGGCCGCGAGGGAGATGATCAGCCGCCCGCGGAGCTCCTCGAGGTGCTCGACGACGCTCGCCCGCTCGTCATGTCCGAGCCTTCCGACCGCTACCGCCATCCTCGATCACCTCCCCTGTGCTGATTGATGAGTGCCATTTGCCCTGCCGTCTGCGCCACTCCGGGCCCGGCGCGCCGCGCCCGGGCCCGGCTCGGTGCTGCCGTCCGCTCTAGGCCGCGACGTGCGAGGCCGTGGTCTCGTGCTCGGGCGCGGGCACCGGCGCCGCGACGGCCGGGGCCAGCGAGGCCTGCGGCTGCTCGCTGCTGAGCGCGTCCTTGAAGCCGCGCATGCCCTGGCCGAGCGATTTGCCCATCTCGGGCAGCCGCTTGGCGCCGAACACCAGGAGCAGAAGAATCAGAAGAAATGCGATGTGGATCGGGTTGTCGAGACCCATGGGAGTTGCCCTCCTCGGTTGAAATTTGTGTGCTGTCATCTCTACGCCCGGGGCCCGTCTGCGGATCACAGACGAGCCCCGAACGCGATCACTTCTTGATCAGGGGACCCGCCGCGGCGAGCACCTGGGCCTTGGTCAGCGGCCGGTCGAAGCCCTGGTTGGGCGTCGGGCTCTTGCCGATCAGCAGGTCGATGGCCGCCGCGTGACGGGCCTCGATCTGCACGATCCCGCCGGCTGCGGCCAGCACTTCCTTGCTCTTCAGCGACGGCGCCGCACCGTTGTAGGCGCCGACACCGGTGTTCTCGAGCACCGAGGCCAGCGACAGGAACGAGCTCTGGCTCGTCACCGGGAACACGAACGTCGGCTTTGCCACCGGCGTCGCGCCCATCTGTTTGATGACGGCGCTCAGCGCGTTGACGTGGTCGGCCTCCTCTTCGCCGAACAGCTTGGCGTAGCCCTTGGCCGTCCCCGAGAGGCCGACCGAGGTGCCCTTGACGTTGTAGAAGTCCGACTCCAGGTACTCCAGGGTCAGTGCGAAGTTGAGGATTTCAACGTCGCCGCCGCCCGTTTCGGTGAGTGCCGCCGAGACGAACGGGGTCACCGCTCCGAGGCCGTAGAGGCCTCCTGCCGCAAGCGCCCCGCGCAGGATGAAGCTCGAGCGGGTCATGCCCTTGATCTCGATCTCCCCCAGGCCCGGGTCGAGCGAATCGACTGGCTGTTCAGTGGTCTGTGCCATTTCTCTCAGCTGCTCCTTTTCACGAGGTCGGCTTACGCCAGGAAGGGTTTGACCGCGGCCAGGACCGTGGACATGTCAGCCGGCTTGGCGAAGGCGCCGTCCGGGGTGATCGACTTTTTGACGAGCGTTCCGAGCGTCGCCGCGTGGCGCGCCTCGACCGAGTGGATCGCCAGCGCGGCCGCCAGCACTTCGGCGTTCTGGATGTTCGCCGCCTGGCCGAGGTAGGCCGCGGCGCCGAGGTTCTCGACCGTGTAGGCCAGTTCGGCCACCTGGTTGGCATTTTCGATCGGGAACTTCCCTTCCGGCTTCGTCACGGGCGTGCCGCCCAGCTTCGTGACGGTGCCTTTGAGAGCTTCCACGTGGGTGAGCTCCTGGGCGCCGAAGTCCTTGATCAGCGAGCCGACCTTGCCCTTGAAGAGCCCTGCCTGGATCACCTTTTCGTAGAACTCCGTCTCGAGGTACTCGAGCGTCAGGGCGTAGTTGACGATCGCCACGTCGCCCGTGCCGGTGCTCGCGCTCGTGCTCGTCGTGGCGGCCGTGGTCGCGGCCGTTTTGCTCGAGCTGCTGCTCCCGCAGGCCGCGAGCACGAAGGCGCCGAAGCTCGCCGCACCGGCGCTGCCGGCCAGCTTCAGAAAGCGCTTGCGGTCAACGTCGTCGCGGACGAGCCGCTCGACGATCCCGGTGGGCTGGGGAGCGGTCTCCTCATTGGGTGGACCGGACATGCGATACCTCCGCTTCGTTGCTGTTCGGCAGACCCTCGCGGGGCTGCCCTTTGCGTTCGCCCGCCCCTCTGCGGGGCCGACGGTCGTTGGGTTGTGTTCGAAGACGGGCGCGTTTCGGATCACTCGCCGGCCCGCTGATCCGCCAGAGCCCCCGCCGCGTAGCTGTTTGCGATGCCCGATCCGTCCGAGCCGAGCCGGCCGCGGCCGGAGCGCGTCACGCCCGCCCCCGGCGAGCTGCGCCGGCGAGTCCTCGCGCGCGTCCGATCCGAGCCGCAGCCGCTCGGTGGAGGTCCGGTGCACGCGGCCAGGCGCCTGCTCGGTGGTCGTGGGCGGGCACTCGCCGGTCTCGCGGCGGCCGCGGTGATCGCCGCCGGGGCAGGGATCGCCGTGAGCGAGGGTGGCTCTCCCGCGACGCTCCCGAGCGCCAGCGTCGCCCGCGAACTCGCCGGGGCGAGGGCCGATCTGCGCCGCGTGGCGGGGCATGCCGAACTGCTCCTCGCCGGGATGCCGATCGCGCCGGTCGGCGAGGTCTATGAGGTCTGGCTGTCAGGCCACGGTTCGGCGCCCCGGCCGACCGACGCGCTGTTCAACGTCACCTCGGCCGGCACCGCCGCCGTCGAGATCCCCGGGAGCCTCCAGGGAGTCGCCAGGATCACAGTCACCGCCGAGCCCCTCGGTGGCTCTGCACACCCGAGCAGCCCTGTGATCCTGAGCGTCTCGCTCCCCGCTTCGCGCGACGGCTAGGGATCGCGCGGTCGCACCGGCGGCTCGCGCCACATCCTCCACATCGGCGGTCCCCGCAGGAGTTTGATCTCCTCGAGCACCTTGAAGCCGAACCGTTCATAGAAGGAGATGTTGCGCTCCTTCGAGCTCTCCAGATAACAGGGCATTCCGGCATAGCGATCGCTCCCCGCTTCCGTCGAGAGCTCCGGCTCGGCGTCGCAGCGCTCGAGCACCCCGGCGAGCACGGCCGAGCCGAGACCGCGGCCCTGGGCCGAGGGGTCGGTCCCGAGCAGCGCCAGATAGAGATGCGCCGGCGTGCGGGGATGCGAGCGCTCGAGACGATCCCAGCCGATCGCCGCGACCGGGAGTCGCGCCCACAGGCGCGGGTGGGCGAAGGCCGGCGCGATCTGAGCGGTTTCGCGGAGCGTCGAATGCCAGTGCCCGGGCGGTGCCCACAGCGCGGCGCTGCAGAGGTCCTCGCTCGTCCAGACCTCATCGTGGACGATCAGCTGGCGCAGCCGGGTCGCCTGGAAGTGTTCGAGGGCGCGCGGGCGCCGGGGGTCGGGTGGGTAGGCCCAGCAGGCCACGGGATCGTCGAGAAAGGCCCGTGTCAGCATCCGCGCGAGCTCGGGGATCTCGGCCGCGACGGCCCGCCTGATCGGCGGCAGGCTCACGTGCGCGAACTCACAGGCCGAACTCCTCGGCCAGCAGCTCGTAACTGCGCCGGCGGGCGCCGTGGTCGTAGGTGATGCAGACCACGATCACCTCCTCGGCACCGTAGAGCCTGGCCACCTCGCGCACCTGCTCGGCGACCTCGCCGGGGGCGCCCAGCACCGCGCGGCGCTCCGAGCGGGGCGCATCGGAGCGCTCGTCGGCGGCCAGGAAGGCCAGCGCCTCCTCGGGCGGCGGGACCGCGATCAGCTCGCCCCGGCGCAGCAGCGTGAACGTCATCCGGCCGCTGGCCGCCAGGCGCCTGGCCTCGGCCTCGCTCTCCGCGCAGATCACCCAGACGGCGACTGCGGTCCGGGGTTTGAGTCCCGCGTGTTCGTGTTCGGCGAAGCGCTCGCGGTAGAGCGCCGCGATCTCGGCTCCCTTGGGATTGATGAAGTCGGCAAAGGCGTAGGGCAACCCCAGCTCGGCCGCCCACAGGGCACTCTGCCCGGAGGAGCCGAGCAGCCACGGCTCGGGCTGCTCGGGCAGCCCGGGGAGGGTCTTCGCCAGGCGGGCGAAGGGATGCTCGGGCGGCAGGCGGTCCTGCAGGTAGCCGAGCAGCTCGGCCAGCTGCTGGGGGAAGTCATCGGGCGAGGCCTGTCGGCGGTCGCGCTGCAGGGCAAAGGTCGTCATCGGGTCCGTTCCCGCCGCCCGGCCGAGACCCAGATCGATCCGCCCCGGGAACAGCCCGGCCAGCAGGCTGAAGGTCTCGGCGACCTTGAAGGGGCTGTAGTGGGGCAGCATCACGCCGCCGCTGCCGACCCGGATCCGCTCCGTCGCCGCCGCGATCGGGCCGATCAGCGCCTCGGGGCTCGGGCCTGCCAGCATCGGGCCGCCGTGGTGCTCGGCGACCCAGTAGCGGTGGTAGCCGAGCCGGTCGGTGAGGCGGGCCAGATCGATCGTGTTGCGAAGCGCCTGGGCGCCGCTTGAGCCCTGCGCGATCGGGGACTGGTCGAGAACGGAGAGGCGAAGCGTCGTGCTCATCCCCAGGAGTATCGTCCACCCAATGAGACGCTGGGTGTTGCTCACCGGCATCGGCGCGATGGTCGGGCTTGGATTGCTTGCCGTGTCGATCGGCCCGGCGGGAGCGACCCGCACGCGACGCTCAACCCCGCCGGCCGCGGCGAGACGGACCGCCCGCGGCGCCCACGGGGAAGTCGTGCGGACGTTGCGCGCCCGGCGTTCGAGCGGGCCCCGGGAATGCTCGGTCTCCGGTGCCGAATGCGTGCGCGGTTGCGCGGTCCCCGTCGCGGGCCTCACGGCGGGCCGGACCCTCCATGCGACCGGCTGCGAAGCCGCCGAACAGGCCACCTGGTGCGTGCGCCCGATCCTCGCCGAGGCTCCGGGCCCGCCGGGTGGGAGCTCGACTCGCTGCGCCGGTGGCGAACTGCGCTTTCCGCACCGGGTCCACCGATCGCCCCGAGGGAGTCGGCGGTAGTCCGAGGCTGTAGGGTTTCCGAAACCTTCGGGGAGGAATTGAGATGCCGTTGCCAGTGCTGTTCCGGGATCGTTCGCGACCGTTTCAGATCGTCATGGGCGGGGTCGTACCCGCCGCGATCGGCGCCCTCGCGGGAGTCCTCGTCGGTGTCTCCACCGGTGCGTACTGGGCGGTGGCGGTGCTGGCCGGGATCGGTGGGTTCCTGTCGGGCTTCGAGCACCAGGACGGCTGGGGCGGAGCCGACCGCGGTCTCGTCGGCGGGGCGATCTATGGAACCTCGCTGCTGATCGCCCACGCGATCGCGGGCACGACCGCGAAAGTCTCGCTGGGCAGCTTCCCGCCGCTGCTGGCCGTCGTGACGGCCATCCTCGGCATGTTCTTCGCGGCGGCCGGCGGGCGCCTGGCCCGTGCCCAGCGCGAAAAACTTGCCGGCCCCGCCGAGGCCGAGATCGAGCTCGAGGAGGCGATCTGATGCCCACAGACGAGGACGAGCCCGGCTACCACCTGATGCTCGAGGCCGACGAGGTGCTGGCGGCCGCGAGCGCCCTGCGGCTGTTGATCTCCGATGAGGCTCACGAGCCCGTGATCCGCGGGCTCGCGCGGGAGGTCATCGATGGCCTCGAGGCAGCCCCGGACGAGCGCGGACGGGTGAACCTGATGCTGACACCGCCGCAGATGAAGATCACCCACAGCGCGACCCGCCTGTTGCTCAACGACCTGCAGCGCGAGCAGGCCGAGGAGCGCGAGACGCTCCGCTCGATCCTCGAGAAGCTTCCGGACGAGCACGTCATGCGGGCGATCCAGCTCTGAGCGCCCGGCCGGCCGGCGCCGGCTCAGGAATGCAGCCCGAAGAAGCCCGTGATGAGCGCCATGGCGATGAAGATCAGGCAGGCCCCCACGGGAATCAGGTAATACCAGTAGCCCCCGCCGGGCCCCTTTTGCTGGACAGGGCTCACGAGCGGGCCCGACGGTAGCATCCGCTCCGCCGGCGGGAACTGCTGGGCCGGCCGCGATGAGAACGAGAACGGCGAGGAGAACCGGTGGACGAACGAGTTGAGCGCGCGGCGGGGCGAGTGATCCTCGAGCTGCCCAGGGCCGCGAAGCGCAGGATCGCGGGGCCGCCGGTCCGTCGTGAGGGCCTCGAGCTCGAACTCGACACCCAGGTGCTGTTGAAGCTCGCCGAACGCGACCCGCGCCCGCCGCTCACCGGCCTCACGCCCCTCGAGGCGAGAGCCGATCTGCAGCGCTCGGTCGCCCAGGTGGAGGGACGCCCGTACGAGCTGCCGGAGGTGCGCGAGCTGACCGTGGCGGGCGCCGCGGGCCCGCTGCGGGCGCGCCTGTACGTTCCGCCTGAGGACCCCGGCTCCGAGGGAGCCGCGCCGCTGGTCGTCTACTACCACGGCGGCGGCTGGGTGGTTGGCGATCTCGACACCCACGACCAGCCCTGCCGGCTGCTGGCCCGCCACTCGGGCGCGCGGGTCCTGAGCGTCGACTACCGGCTGGCTCCCGAGCACCCCTTCCCCGCGCCTGTCGAGGATGCCCTGGCTGCGTTCCGCGACGCGGTCGCCCGGGCGGCGGAGCTCGGCATCGATCCCCGCAGGGTGGCGCTCGCAGGCGACAGCGCCGGCGGGCACCTGGCCGCGGTGACCGCGCAGCTGGCCGCCGCCGACGGAGGGCCCGCACCGGCCTTCCAGCTGCTGATCTACCCCGTCACGGACCTGCACGGGACGTCCGCCTCACGGCTCGCGTTCGCCGAGGGCTTCCTTTTGACGAAGGAGAACATGGACTGGTACGAGGAGCGCCTGCTGGGGCCCGACGGGGACCGCAGCGATCCCCGCGCCTCCCCCCTGCTCGCGCCGAGCCTCGCCGGGCTCGCGCCGGCGATGGTCGTGACGGCCGGCTTTGACCCGCTGCGCGACGAGGGCGAGGCATATGCGCACCGGCTGCGTGAGGCGGGGGTGCCCTGCACGCTGCGCCGCCACCCCGGCAGCGTCCACGGGTTCATCCACATCCTGATCGCCGGCGCGGCCGCGCGCGAGGCGCTCGCCGAGATGGGCGGGGCGCTGCGCGCGGGCCTCGCGGCGCCCGCCTCGCCGCGGGCCTAGCGGGCCGGCATCGGCGCGGCCGCGCCGCGGCTCGGCGCGTCCTCGACCGTCAGCGGCTTGGCGATGTTCTCGAGGCTTTCACCCTCCGCCTTGACCCCGAAGAGGAGCTCGGCGAGGCCGCCCAGGATCATCATCACGGCGCCCAGTCCGAGCGCGATGAAGACCTGCTGGTAGCTGCCCGTGTTGATCATGCGGCTGAAGACCTGCGGACCGATGACGCCGCCGATGCCCGTGCCGACGGCGTAGAAGACGGCTATGCAGAGGGCCCGCGTC
>Ga0181519_10003879_pt1 | contig 12214 bp, 6 predicted proteins | sample PEATcosm2014_Bin_26_FD_121102 | JGI IMG/M metagenome (GOLD analysis project Ga0181519, IMG submission 121102) | Peatland microbial communities from MTU Mesocosm Facility, Houghton, MI, USA - PEATcosm2014_Bin02_10_metaG | ecosystem: Environmental > Terrestrial > Soil > Wetlands > Peat | place... | reverse complement strand
ACCGACATCGCCGCCCGCGGCCTCGACATCGAGCAGCTGCCGCACGTGGTGAACTTCGAGCTGCCCCATGTCCCCGAGGATTACGTGCACCGCATCGGCCGCACCGGGCGCGCCGGCGCAACCGGTGAGGCCGTCTCCCTCGTCAGCGGTGAAGAGGGCGGGCGCCTGCGCGACATCGAGCGGCTCATCAAACGCTCGATCCCCAAGGTCGTCATTCCCGGTTTCGAAGCCGGCCGGCCGGGCGCCCAGCCCGCCGAAGTCATCGAATCCGACGAACGCCCGGTGCGCTCGAGCGCGCCACGTTCGTCGCGCTCGTCTCCGGGTCGCTCGGCGCCCGGCGCCCGTGGGCCGCGCAGCGGCGCGGGCGGCGCGCCACGCGGCGCAGCGCCACGCGCAGCCGGTGCCCGTTCGGCCCCGCGCGCCCAACGGCCGCTCGACGAAAACGGCGATCGCAACGGCAACACCCTCGAGCCGTATCGTTCCGAAGGATTCCGCCCTGCCGGCGACCGCCCGGCGCGTGGCCCGCAAGGCGCCGGCGGCCGCGGCTCCGCGCCGCGCCGCGACGCCTACATCGGTCCCATGCGTTCGAGCAGCCAGGCGCGCACGGATACGCCACGCGGTGAAGTCGACGGCAATCGCGCGCCCACGCACGCCGACGGCGCCGCGCGCCCCGGCGCCCAGCGCTACGAGCGCAATGGTTCCTCGCCCGGTGCATCGCGCCCGTCGCGCGGATCCGCGCGTCCGGCCGAATCGTCCACCACCCGATCCAACCTGCCGCCCGGGTGGGGCGCCGGTGCCCCGCCGGCACGGCGCGGCCGCTAGCCGCCGATCGCCCTAGCCGGAAGGCGAACCCGATGACCCGGTCGAAAGACCGGATCATCGGGTTTTTTCTTTCCGCAATACCGGGCCACGCAAGGCCCGGCTGTTCGCCTCAGGGCGCCGCGATGAAATCGAAGGGCGCCCCGATTCCCGCGCCAAATGCCCGCCAGTCCAGTCCCAAGGCCGCAAGGGCGCTCGCCGCAACCTGCCGCGTCTGCGCACAGGCGCCCTGCCGATAGCCCGCCGCGCCCGCCGGGTTCACCGCGGCGCCGATCGCGCCAAACCAGACGTTGCCCGATCCGGTCACGCCCGTGGCGTTGTACTCCGGCTGTTCCTTCGGATTGAGATCGTAATAGCGCTTGGACGCATGATCCCGCCAGGCCGACGCCGGCACATCTCCGCGGCCATGATCGGTGGTGACGAGCAGGGTCGTCTGGCCCCGGTAGTACGGGTCGGCCTGCAGCAGGCCCCATACCTGGCGCAGGAATTCGTCGCCCTGCTCCAGGGCCGCCAGGTAGTGGGCGTAGTCGCCGGCATGCGCGAATTCGTCGGTGTCGCCGAAGGCGATGTACACCACCCGCTGGTCGTGCCGGCCCAGCAGGCGCAGGCCCTCGCGCGCGGTCCGCACGTCGGTCGGATATGCGCCGGCAAAACCCTCGTTGACCGGGACATCGGTGCGCTGCGTGTTGACGATATAGGGAAACAGGGTCCACGTGCCCACCATCGATACCTTGCCGTGGAAGGCAGGCCGCTTCTGCAGGTATTCCAGGAACGACACATTGGGATTCCAGATCTTGTCGTTCTGCAGGATTCCCGGATCCGGTTTCCCGGTGAGGATTTCGTTGTATCCGGGGTAGGAGAACCACATGTCGTTGGCCACCTGCGCGCATTCCTTGCGGTCGCGGTTGCCCACCAGTACGCCCTCCCTGGCGATGACGCCATGCAGGAATGGCATGAGGGCGGCGGGCCGGTCGGGAACGTCGACGAACGCCGGCGCGATGACGTCGTCCTTGATGTCGCCGTTGACGAATCGCCCATCGCCCACCAGCAGCGGATCGGCGCCGCGGAATACGTCCTGCCAGCGCACGCCGTCGAAGGTCACGAGCACGAATTTGCGCTCCGCGCCGGCGGTGTCCGCCGCGAGGACGGCGCCGCACAGCGCGATGCCCAGGAAGGCTGCGGCAAGGGCGTGCCGTGCGCAGGAGGATTTTTTCAGCATAATGAGCCGCCGTGCGAAAGTTTAGGCGTCGATTATGACCCGGGCGTGCACCACCGGCGCGCGCCGCAACACCACGAGGAGAGGCGATGGCCCAGGAACACAAGCGCATTTCCGGCATGTCCGGGAACGAGATCTACTTCCTGGAACGCATGGGCTACCGGCCGGGCCAGCTCTGCGTCGGCAACAGCGTCGTCGCGCTGGGAATCGCGCGGGGCATCGGCGCCGGGCTCTCCACCCTGGGCGGCGGGGAAATCGCCGAAGTCACGAACCTGGTGCACGACGGCCGCACGCGCGCCTTCGATCGCATGATGAACGAGGCCGCGCAATACGGCGGCATCGGCCTGGCGGGCGTTTCCTTCGACGTCGTCAATCACGGCGGCAACCTCGAATTCATCACCGTGGGTTCGACGATCCACCCGGCGGAAGGCGAGAGCAAGGAGGGCCTGCGATTTTCCACGTCGGCCGACGTGGCCAAGCTTTTCTGCCAGGTCGACGCCGGTTTCCGGCCCATCCGCTTCGTGTTCGGCAACGTGGCCTATTCGATCGGCCTGGGCGGCAGCATCGCGGGCGGTTTCAAGAGCCTGGCCCGCGGCGAAGTCGCCGAGTACACGCAGATCTTCGACCGCACCCGCCACCTCGCGCTCACGCGCATCACCGACGAGGCCAAGCGCTGCGGCGCCAATGCGGTCGTGGGCATCGAGACGACCATTTCCCCGTTGCTGGGCGCCCAGGAAATGATCATGGTGGGCACCGCCTCCCACCATCCGGCAATCGAGGAATTCGAACTCAAGCCGGTGACGAGCGACATGACCAACGAGGAAATGTGGAACATGGTCAATGTGGGTTTCATGCCCATCCGCCTGGTCATGGGCGTCTCGGTCTATTCCCTCGGGCTCAAGGGCGGCATATTCTCCGCGCTCCAGACCCTGGGCGGCGGCGAGGTCGCCGGCCTGACCGAGATCCTCTACGAGGCGCGTGAAAAGGCCCTGGCGCGCATCGAGGCCGATGCCGAGCGCTGCGGCGCCGACGAGGTGGTAGGGGTGAAGACGCACATCTACGATCTGGGCGGTGGCATGGTCGAATTCATGGCCATCGGCACCGCGGTCAAGAAGATTGCCGGCCTCAAGACGCGCTCCGAGGCCCTGCCGCCGCAGGCAGTGCTGCAGGACCGCGACACCTTCATCGACGCCACCGACACCCTGAGTCCGACGATCAACGTGGGCAGCTCGAGCGCCGCGTCGGCGCGCAAGCTGCAGGGCGGCCCGCTGGCCATCGTGATGGCGATCTTCTTTTTCGTCTTCTTTTTCATTCTCAGGATGTCCAAGCATTCCTGACGCGGACTGTCGCGCGTGTCCAAGGCCAAGGGCTTGTTGTGGGTCGCCGCGGCAGGCCTTGCCGGCGCCCTTGCCGTGCCGGGCCTGCCGGTAGTGGCGCGGCATACGCCCTGGTTCATCGAGCACGCCCTGGCCGGCGTGATCGGCACCGGACCCGGCGCGGCGCCGTGCAGCGGCCGCGCGCAGCCCGCCGCCGCGCCGCTTTTCGAAAAACTCACCCGGCGCATCTATCCCCTCGATTCCGAGGACGCTGCCTTGCCCATCACCATAGCCGTCGTTCCCGGCAAGGCGGTCAACGCGTACGCTTCCCTGGGGGGACATATCTACGTGTTCGACGGGCTCATCCAGGAGGCCCAGTCGCCCGAGGAACTCGCCGGCGTACTCGCCCATGAGATCGAACACGTCCGCAACCGCCACGTCCTGCAGGGCGCAGCCGTGAACCTGCTCACCTTCGGCGCCCTTGCCAGCGGCGGCGACCCGTCGGCAGGCTCGCGCCTGGCGTATCTGCTGCTCACGATGAAGTTCAGCCGCCAGCAGGAAGAGGAGGCCGACCTCCAGGGCCTCGAACGGCTCAGGAAGGCCCGTGTCGACGCGGCCGGCTTCCAGGCCTTCTTCGACCGCGCCCGGAAGATGCCCGAGGCGCCCGCCTTGCTATCGAGCCACCCGCCCAGCGCCTACCGGTCGCAACTTGCCGCCCGGTTCCGCGGCTATCCGGTGGAGCCGGTGCTGTCGGCCGGAGAGTGGCAGACGCTTCAATCAATCTGTCGATGAACGGATACCCACTACGAGCCGGTCGCACCCATGCTCCCCTCTCCCGCAGCGCGGGAGAGGGGCCGGGGGTGAGGGCGCAAGCAACGGAAAAAAATCAGCATCCTAGCCACGGGTCACGCACGGCAAAGCCCTCGCAACGGACGCACGCTCAATCGGCTGACGAATCCCGCAGGTACTTTCCCAGGAACGCCGAAACCTTGCGCTCGTATTGCGCGCCGCTGAACGCGTACAGGTCCTGATGCCCGGCCCCCTCGACAATCCACAGCTCCTTAGGTGCATTGGCGGCCGAAAAGAGGTCCCGCGTTTCACGCAGCGTCGTGTTGCGATCGATCGATCCGGAGGCGATCATTACCGGGGAATGCAGCGTCGGCAATACGTCGATGGGCCGTATTTGATCCGCGGAGATGCCCGTACGCAGTGGCAACTGCCACAACAGCAAGGGTGCCAGCACGTCACCGTACGCGCCAAGGTGGATTTTCAACCGGTCGCTCACGGCATCCGCAATGGTCGGGAACATCGATTCGAGCACGACCGCGTCCGGCGCAAAGTTGGGCTTGGCAAGGACGAATGAGGCGGCGCCCAGCGAGGCTCCTATCACACCGATTTTTTCGTGGGGGAATTCGGTGTGCAGGTAATCGAGCGCGGCCCCGACACCCTCGGCCTCGCGAAAGCCGAAGGTGATGCGTGCCCCGTCGCTTTCGCCATGCGAGGGAAGATCGATCAGGGTGATCGAATAACCCAGTGCCTTGAGGAATCGTGCCCGCTCGAGCATCTGGCGCCGGTCGGCACGGATCCCGTGCAGCAACAGCACCAGGCCCTTTCCCGATTCGCCGCGAACGATCCAGGCTGCAACGCTTTGGCCCGGCCTGATCCCGATGCGAACGGTCTCGGCACCAAGTTCTCGAGGTGGATCGCCGACCGGATGCTGTGCCGGATGGCTCAGGTACTCGCCGACAGCCACCAGAGCGGCCATGAACAGTGCGAGCAGAACGGATATGGCGATGACGGCGCGGCGCACGAATTCGGATCTGCGTTGGTTCTGATAGAGGATTGCGCGTTCAGGGTCGGTAACGAATACGCGCAGCAAGGCACCATGCCCAGGCCGAACCCTGCAGGGGAAGTGTGCGCAAGTCCAGGAAAATCAGCCGCACGCGCGAAAATTGACCGAAAAGGTAGCAATTTTCGATACTCCAGCAACTCGACCGGCGCTGGAATTACGCGCGACAGCTCACTTTGCGAGGCGACGGCGCTCACCCTTCGTCGGGTATGAACCGCAGCGCCACCCCGTTGTTGCAGAATCGCTGGCCGGTGGGCCGGGGTCCGTCGTCGAAGACGTGGCCATGGTGGCCACCGCAGCGCGCGCAGTGGTATTCCGTGCGCACCATTCCCATGGAGTGGTCGGCCTCGAAGGCCACGGCGCCGGGCAGGGGGGCGTAGAAGCTCGGCCAACCCGAACCGCTGTCGTACTTGGTCTTGCTCGAGAACAGAGGCGTACCGCAGGCCGCGCAGACGAAGGTCCCCCGCCGTTTTTCCTTATTCAGCGGGCTAGTGAACGCTCGCTCCGTACCGCCGCGATGAAGGACTTCCTGCGCCAGCGGGGAGAGCTCGACGGGCGGAATGCCCGCGGGAATGCCATTGGACTTGCCGGACCCGGCTTCGGCCATGATGCGTGTCTCCTTGGAACTCCCGCTCTGAAAGGCGCGGGTAGTGGGCGGATTATCGGCTTCGCAGCCAGTCGCGCAAGGCCCGTCCGGTAGGGGTATCCAGGCGCGAAATCCGCTCCGGCGGCCCGGCGCCGACGACCCGCCCGCCGGCGTCGCCCCCGTCCGGGCCCAGGTCGATGATCCAGTCCGCATGGGCGATCATGTCGAGGTTGTGCTCGACGACGACCACGCTGTGGCCGGCCTCCACAAGGCGATGCAGGGCCTTGAGCAGCAGTTCCACGTCGGCCATCGAGAGTCCAACGGTCGGCTCGTCCAGCACGTACAGGGTGCTCGCCGGGGGCCTGCCGCCGGCCGATCGCCCCGGCGGCAGGGGCAGGGCGGGGCGCGCCTTGGCCAGTTCGGTGACGAGCTTGATGCGTTGCGCCTCCCCGCCCGAGAGCGTTGGCGAGGCCTGTCCCAGCGTGAGGTATCCGAGGCCGACGTCCTGGAGCAGCTGCAGCGCATGGGCGATCTGCGGGCTGGTGGCGAAGAACGCGACCGCCTCGTCGATTTCCATCTGCAGGACATCGCCGATGCTCTTGCCGCGCCACAGCACCTCGAGCGTCGCCTTCTCGAAGCGCCGGCCGCCGCACGCGTCGCAGACGATCTTCACGTCGGGCAGGAAGCTCATCTCGATGGTCTGCAAGCCCTGGCCCTCGCAGGCCGGGCAGCGTCCACCCGCGGTGTTGAAGGAGAACCGGCTCGCCGTGAAGCCGCGCATCTTCGCCTCCGTGGTTTCGGCGTAGCGTTTGCGGATGGCATCCCAGATGCCCACATAGGTCGCCGTGCACGAACGCGGGGTCTTGCCGATCGGCGTCTGGTCGACTTCGAGCACGCGGTCTATGGCCTCCCAGCCGGCGATGGCGGTGCAGCCGTGCCAGCGGGTTTGCGCCGCGCGCCCGCCGGGCGACTTGCGCGCGGCCTTGCGCTGCTCCAGCGCCTCGCCCAGGACCTGGCGCAGATTGGCGAGCAGGACGTCGCGCGCCAGGCTCGACTTGCCGCTGCCCGACACGCCGGTCACGAGGATCAGGCGGCCCAGAGGGAAATCGACGTCCACCGCCTGCAGGTTGTGCAGGCTCGCGCCGCGTATGCCCAGCACCGGGTCGGCCGCGCCGATGGGCCGCGGCTCCGCGGCGGCGCGGCGCGCATCGGGCCGCAGGTACCGGCCCGTCACCGATTCCGGGCAGTCGATCAGGTCCTGTACCGTACCCTGGGCCACCACGCGGCCGCCGCGCGAGCCCGCTCCAGGGCCGATATCGATCAGGTGCTGGGCCGCGCGTATCGTGTCCTCGTCGTGCTCCACCACCACCAGGGTGTTGCCGCGCGACTCGAGCTTGCGCAGGGCGCGCAGCAGGATGTCGTTGTCGCGCGCGTGCAGGCCGATGGTCGGCTCGTCGAGCACGTAGCAAACGCCCTGCAGGTTCGACCCCAGCTGCGCGGCGAGGCGGATGCGCTGCGATTCGCCACCGGACAGCGTGGGAGCGGCGCGGTCCAGCGCCAGGTAGGACAGCCCCACCTCCATGAGGAAGTCGAGCCGCCCGCTCACCTCGGAGACCACGTCGCGCGCGATCTGCGCGGCGCGCCCCTCCAGGGCAAGGGATGCCGCCCAGGCCTGCGCCTGGGCCACCGTCATCGCGCCAACCTCGGCGATCGAGCGGCCCTCGAAGCGCACGGCCAGCGAGGTCGGATTCAGCCGCTGCCCCGCACACTGCGGGCAGGGCGTCTCGTCGCCTTCGTACCACGCGTTCCACCAGACCTCCTCGCCGGTGTGCTCGGCCTCGAAGCCGGGCAGCTGCAGCCCCGTGCCGAAGCAATGCGTGCACCAGCCGTGCTTGGAGTTGTACGAGAACATGCGCGGATCGGGCTCGGGAAAGGATTTCCCGCAGTTGGCACAGGCCCGATGGATCGAAAAGACCCGCCGCTCCAGCGTGGGCTCCGTGCGCCCCTTGTCGATGGCGGCGCGCAGGCTTTCCATGGGCCACGCCACCTCGACGACGCCGTGGCCGTGCTCCAGCGCGGCCTGCACGAACCCGCGCAGGGTTTCCTCGTTTTCCGGGCTCACGTGCAGGCTGCCCACCGGCAGGTCGATGGAGTGTTCCTTGAAGCGGTCGATGCGCTCCCAGGGCCGGGTGGGCACGAAGCGCCCGTCCACCCGCAGGTGGGAATGGCCCTTGGCGGCGGCCCACCGCGCCAGCTCGGTGTATAGCCCCTTGCGATTGACGATCAGCGGCGCCAGGATGCCGATCTCGCGCCCCCGCCATTCGCGCCCGATAGCCGCGACGATGGCGTCGAAGGACTGCGGCTGCACCGGCAGCTGGCAATCGGGGCAATACTGGATGCCCAGCTTCACATAGAGCAGGCGCAGGAAGTGGTGCAATTCGGTCTGAGTGGCCACGGTGCTCTTGCGCCCGCCGCGGCTGACGCGCTGCTCGATCGACACCGTGGGCGGAATCCCGTGGATCGCGTCCACGCTGGGGCGCGCCGCGGGCTGCACCATGGAGCGGGCGTAGGCATTGAGCGACTCGAGGTAGCGGCGCTGCCCCTCGTTGAAGAGGATGTCGAAGGCCAGGGTCGACTTGCCGCTGCCCGAAACCCCGGTGATCACCGTGAAGGTGTCGCGCGGGATGGACAGGTCGATACCCTTGAGATTGTGCTCGCGCGCATTGACCATCTCGATGGCGCCCTGCGCGGTGGCCGGCGTCGCGGCGTCGCGCGCCTGCGCCGGCGCCAGCGGGACGAGGGCGCCCGGCTGCAGGCTCAGCTCGTATTCGCGCAGGGCCCGTCCGGTATGCGAATGCGCGTGGCGGGCCACCTCGGCCGGGCTGCCCGCGGCCACCACGGTGCCGCCCGCATCGCCGCCCTCCGGGCCCAGGTCGATGATCCAGTCGGACGCGCGGATGACATCCAGGTTGTGTTCGATGACGATCAGCGAGTGACCGGCCCCCAGCAGCTTGCGCAGGGCGCGCATCAGGCGCGAAATGTCCTCGAAGTGCAGGCCCGTGGTGGGCTCGTCGAAAAGCAGGAGCGAGCCGCGGCCCGCCTTGGCCGCCGGCCCCGCCTTCAGGGCGTCGGCCAGGAAGGCGGCGATCTTCAGGCGTTGCGCCTCGCCGCCCGAGAGCGTCGGCACGGGCTGGCCCAGGCGCAGGTAGTCGAGCCCCACGTCGGCCAGCGGCGACAGCGCGCGAACCACCTCGGCGTCGGCCGCGAACAGGGCCACGGCCTCGGCAACCGTCAATTCCAGCGTATCGGCGATCGACAGCTGCCGGCCCCGCCGCTCGATCTGCACTTCGAGCACCTCGGGCCGGAAGCGCCGTCCGTTGCAGTCGGGGCAGCGCAGGTAGACGTCGGAGAGGAACTGCATCTCGACATGTTCGAAGCCGTTGCCCCCGCAGGTGGGACAGCGGCCATCGCCGGTATTGAAGCTGAAGGTGCCGGCCGTGTACCGCCGCTCCTGCGCCAGCGGCGCCAGCGCAAAGAGCTTGCGCAGCGGGTCGAAGGCGCCGACCACGCTGGCCGGATTCGAGCGCGTGGTCTTGCCGATGGGCGACTGGTCCACCAGGGCCACGTCGTCGATCCAGTCCGCCCCCAGGCAGTGGTCGTGCGCGCCGGCAACAGGGCCGGGCTTGCGCAGGATCTTGCGCAGCGCCGGATACAGCACGTCCTGGATCAGGGTCGACTTGCCGGAGCCCGAAACGCCGGTGATCGTCACCAGGCGCCGCAGCGGAAACGACACGTTGATGTTGCGCAGATTGTGCTCGCGCACCCCCTCCAGGACGATGCGCGGCGTATGAGCCTCGACGGCGAGCCCCCCGGGCGCCTCGATGCGCCGGCGCCCGCCCAGGTAGATGCCGGTGGCCGTGTCGACGCGCTGCAATTGCGCCGGCGTGCCTTCGAAGACGATCTGTCCCCCGCGGTCGCCCGGCCCGGGGCCCATGTCGAGTATGCGGTCGGCCGCCAGCATGATCTGCGGATCGTGCTCGACGACGATGAGGCTGTTGCCCGCATCGCGCAGGCGCTGCATGACACCGATGACGCGCTGCATGTCGCGCGGGTGCAGGCCGATCGACGGTTCGTCGAGTACGAACAGCGTGTTGACCAGGGACGTGCCCAGCGCCGTCGTGAGGTTGATGCGCTGGACCTCGCCCCCGGACAGCGTCCGGCTCTGCCGGTCCAGGGTCAGGTAGCCCAGTCCCACTTCGCACAGGAAGCGCAAGCGCGAGCGGATTTCCGTGGCCAGGATCTGCGTTGCCGCGTCCTCGCCGCCGGTGCGCGTGTCCGCGGTGGCGTCGAAGGGCTCATGGGCCGCCGCGGCGCCCGAAAAATCGGCGGCCGTGGCTCCGCCGCTGGCGGCCGCCGCAAGCGACGTGAACAAGCCGTCGAACAGCGCATGCAGCCGCTGCGCGGGAATCAACATGAGGTCGTGCACGGTGTAGCCGGGCTGGCCGTCGCCCAGGTCCAGGCGCCAGAGCAGGGCCTCGGGCTTGAGGCGAGTCCCCGCGCAGGCCGGACAGGTGGTGTAGGAGCGGTAGCGCGAGAGCAGCACGCGGATGTGCATCTTGTACGCCTTGGACTCGAGCCAGACGAAGAATCGGTCCAGTCCGTACCATTGCGTCTTCCACTTGCCGGTCCATTTCGGATCGCCCTCGAGCACCCAGCGGCGCGAGCGCTCGTCGAGTTTTTCCCACGGCGTGTCTAGGCTCACGCCCGCCGGGCCGGCGTATTTCTGCATTTCGGCCTGGCACTCCTTGAAGCTGGCCGTCTGCCACGGCTTGATGGCGCCGCCCCGCAGGGTCTTGCCGGCATCGGGAATCACCAGGGCGTGGTCGATGCCGATCACCCGGCCAAAGCCGCGGCAGCTGTCGCACGCTCCCAGGGGGGAGTTGAAGGAAAAGGTGCTCGGCGTCGGTTCGCTGTAGCGGATGTCGCAATGTGCGCAATGCAGCTCCGAGGAGAAACGCCCCCAGGGCTCGCCGCTGCCCGGCAGGTCGGCCGGCGCGTCGGCGGCCGGATCGCGCCAGACGTCGACACGCCCGCCGCCCAGGCGCAGGGCTTCCTCGATCGATTCGCGCAGGCGCTGCGCCTGCCCGGCATCGAGTCGCAGGCGATCGCGCACCACGTCGAGAACCCGCAGTTCGGCCGCGCCCTGCGCATCCGTGCCGGAACCGGCTGCCCGGCGCGCGGACACGGGCGCTGCGCCGGCTTCGCCCTCGGCGACCGGGGCCGAAGTCGCAAGCTCTTCCCCGCGCAATCGCGTGTACCCCTGGGCGAGCAGGTGCGCGCGCACCTCCTCGGCGGAAAAATTGGCCGGCACCCGGACCGGAAACGTGATCTCGATGCGCGGCCGCTCCTGCGCCGCGCCGCGCCGCAGGAGCTCCTCGACGATGGAAGCCGGCGTGTCGCGGCGCACGGCACGCCCGCACTGGCGGCAATAGAGCCGGCTCGCGCGCGCGTACAGCAGCTTGAGGTGGTCGTTGATCTCCGTCATCGTGCCCACCGTGCTGCGCGAGGTGCGCACCGGATTGGTCTGGTCGATGGCGATGGCGGGCGGCACGCCCTCGATGCGGTCCACCGCCGGGCGGTCCATGCGGTCGAGGAACTGGCGCGCGTAGGGCGAGAAGGTCTCGACGTAGCGGCGCTGGCCTTCGGCGTACAGCGTATCGAAGACCAGGGAACTCTTGCCCGATCCGGATACCCCGGTGACCACGATCAACTCGCCCGTGGGCAGGTCCAGATCGAGGTTGCGAAGATTATTCTGGCGGGCTCCGCGAATGCGGATCCAGGAGTGGCGTTGCGACACTAATCGTTACCCGAATCGCCTTGGCGACCCCCGTCCATCCTCTCCCTCTCCCTCCGGGAGAGGGCCGGGCTGAGGGAGCAAGCCGATAACGTCATCAACCCGCATTCCCCGCCCCCAGATAGTGCCCCACCAATTGCACCCAATAGCTTGCTCCGATGGGTATCAGCTCATCGTTGAAGTCGTAGCTCGCATTGTGGAGCGTGCATGGCCCGGCGCCATGGCCTTCGGCCCGGTGCGCGCCCGCAGCCGTGCCGTTGCCCAGGAACAGATAGGCCCCCGGCCGGTGCTGCAGCATGAAGGCGAAATCCTCGGCCCCCATGGTGGGGTCGATGCCGCGCACGACCTTGCCGGGCCCCAGGACGGCATCGCCCACCGCGGCGGCAAGTTGCGCCTCGCGCAGGTGGTTGATCGTGGGAGGATAGTTGCGCTCGAATTCCACATGCGCGCTGGCCAGGTGCGCCTGGGCCGTTCCCTGCGCGATGCGGCGCATGCCCTCCTCGATGAGGTCCGTCACCGCGGTGTCGAAGGTTCGCACCGTCCCGCCTATCGTCGCGCTGTCCGGAATGACGTT
>Ga0181519_10003876_pt1 | contig 12220 bp, 13 predicted proteins | sample PEATcosm2014_Bin_26_FD_121102 | JGI IMG/M metagenome (GOLD analysis project Ga0181519, IMG submission 121102) | Peatland microbial communities from MTU Mesocosm Facility, Houghton, MI, USA - PEATcosm2014_Bin02_10_metaG | ecosystem: Environmental > Terrestrial > Soil > Wetlands > Peat | place... | reverse complement strand
CATGACCTCGAACATCGGCTCGGTCTATCTGCAAGACCTGGGAATGCACCACAATGCCGAGGAGATAGCCGAAGCCCACAAGCAGGTGATGGAGGCGCTGCGTGCGCACTTCAAGCCTGAGTTTCTGAACCGCGTGGATGACATCGTCATCTTCAACCCGCTGGGCAAGGAGCAGTTGGTGAAGATCGTCGATCTGCGGCTGGAAGACTTACGGAAGCTGCTGGCCGAGCGCAAGATCTCGCTGGAGCTGACGCCGGCGGCGAAGGAGTTGGTCTTCACCGAAGGCTACGATCCCAACTACGGTGCGCGTCCCCTGAAGCGGGCAATCCAGCGGTCGGTACAGGATCCTCTGGCGATGAAGATCCTCGATGGCGAGGTGCTGCTCGGCGATCACGTTACGGTGGACGTAGACAAGAAACAGCACAAGCTGACCTTCAAGGTGGCCAAGCGCGTAGGCGAGCCGGCGAAGGCAGTGAAGTAAGCATCAATTGAGACCCACTCATTCGAGAATCGCGAATGAGTGGGGCACCCGGCACAGAAGGGGTGTCCGCTTGTCACAGTCATTGGTAAACTATTCCTGATGTCGCCCGCCGAGCAAAAGCAGCACGCGCACGAACTGGTTGAACGGCTTGATGCCGGTCAACTGAATGCTGTGGTTCGCCTGTTGGAAGTCATGACCAATCCCGTTGCCCGCGCTCTCGCCAACGCCCCCATCGAGGAAGAACCCATCAGCGAGGAAGAGATCAAGGCGCTCGATGAAGCTCGTGAGTGGGTAAAGCACAATAAGCCAATCCCTCACGAACAGGTCTTGGCAGAACTCGGGATTACGCAGGAAGAGATTGACGGCTGTAATAAACGGCGATGACGCGGATCGTCTGGAGTGAACCGGCTAGGGCCGATGTTCGCCGTCTCGACAAGTCCATAGTCATGCGGATCTTTGCCACTCTGCAACGCTTCGCTGAGACCGGCGACGGCGACGTGAAGGCGCTTCGCGGGCGAGACGAGCTCCGCCTCAGCATCGCCGATTATCGTCTCTTCTTTGTTGCTACCGCGGACGGGATCGAAGTTCGTCGTGTCCTGCACCGCCGCGAAGCCTATCGCTGATCGTCGGTCACCTCTTCTGCCGTCTCACGTTTCGCTTACTCCCTTTTTCAAAGTGCTAGACTGGCTTGCACTTTTCAATCTTCCATCAGTGCTTGCTGCCATGTCCTGGTTCGCCATATTCTTCTTTCTATCCGGGCTATGCAGCATCGTTTACGAACTGGTCTGGCTGCGCCTGGCCATGGCGAAGTTCGGCGTCACGACGGCCCTTGTGTCCATCGTCCTCTCAGTTTTCATGGCGGGCCTTGGAGCCGGATCATGGATGGCCGGACGAGCGACTCGGCGCTATGGCGAAGGCATTCAGTTTCCCGCCCTTCGGCTCTACGGTGTCATCGAGCTTCTCATCGGCATGTCGGCCCTGATCGTGCCGCTGGAATTGGCCTGGGGCAGCCACCTGCTGGAACACACCGCGGGCCAGGCTTCCATCTCGTCCGGCATTTTCTATTTGCTGTCGGGAGCGTGGCTGGCGCTTACGTTGATTCCCTGGTGCGCGTGCATGGGCGCCACCATCCCGCTGGCGATGTTCGCCATTCGCCGCAGCCGGCATCACGATGCAGAACGCTCCTTCAGCTTCCTCTATCTCGCAAACGTGATTGGAGCAGTTGCGGGCGCTTGCATCGCTCCCGCGCTGGTTGAGCTCTACGGATTCCACGGTACGCTGCGCACGGGCGCCATGCTGAATGGCCTGATCGCCGTTTCGGCATTGGCGCTCAGCTTCGTATCGGCAGAACGTGTCTCTGCCACAGCGATCCCGGCAACAGCCGGCAATGCGGCAATTCGCATCGACTCCGGCAACACCGCTCTGCTTCTCCTCTTTACGACCGGCCTGACGACCATGGGCAGCGAGCTGATCTGGATTCGCCTGTACACATTTTTTATCGGCCCGCTGGTGTATTCCTTCGCCGAAATTCTGGCTACCTATTTGGCGGCCACTTTCCTGGGTTCGACGTGCTATCGCGTCTGGAGCCGGCGTTCGCGCGAGGGCGAATCGCGTCTGCTGTGGGTGTCGCTCGCCGCGCTTGGCTTACTGCCGTTGCTGACCGCCGACGGCCGCTTGCACATGCTTCCCCTGCTGCGAGTCGTCGTGGGAATTGCCCCCTTCGCGGCGGTGGTGGGATTCTTGAGCCCGATGCTGGTGGACCGCTGGTCGGGAGGCGATCCTGATCGCGCCGGACGCGCCTATGCCGTCAACGTTCTGGGCTGTATCGCCGGGCCGCTGGTGGCCGGCTTCCTGTTGCTTCCCTGGTTTGGCGAGCATGTGTCCATGCTCATCCTGGTCCTGCCGTGGTTTGGGATGGCGATCGCCGGGGCAAGCCGAAAACAGTCCGGCCTGCGCATGGCAAGCAGCGCTGCGCTGCTGATCGCCGCCATCACGCTGTTTTACTTCACACGGGATTACGAGTTTTTCTATCCAGGCGGCATCGTGCGGCGCGACAGTACCGCGACTGTGATCGCCGCCGGAACCGGCATGGACAAGGTGCTTGTGGTCAACGGCATCGGAATGACTGCACTCTCGCCCATCACCAAGATGATGGCGCATTTTACCCTCGCCCATCTGGCCCAGCCGCCACGCAACGCTCTCATCATCTGCTTTGGCATGGGCACCACATTCCGCTCGGCGATGGCGTGGGGAATTCCCGTGACCGCGGTGGAACTTGTGTCGAGCGTCCCCAGGATGTTTACCTACTACCATCCTGACGGCGGGCCGCTGCTGGCGTCGCCGCGCGCACACGTGGTGATCGATGATGGGCGGCGCTTCCTGGACCGCTCGGCGGAGAAATTCGACGCGATCATCATTGACCCACCGCCGCCGGTGAATGCTGCCGGATCCAGCCTGCTGTACTCGCGGGAGTTTTATGAGCTGGCTAAACAGCACCTGGCCGCGGGTGGAATTCTCCAGCAGTGGCTTTATGACGGAGACGATGCCGACCACGCGGCGGTCACTCGCGCGCTGCTGGACGTCTTTCCTTATGTCAGAGTGTATCGGTCGATGTGGGGCGGTCCCAGCTACCATTTTCTGGCCAGCATGGCTCCCATTCCCCAGCGCGATGCGGGGCAGTTGCTGGCTCGCATGCCTCAGCAGGCCGTCGCCGATATGATGGAGTGGGGGCCGGCGAAGACGCCGGAGGGACAGTTCGATCTGCTGTTATCACGCGAAGTGACGCCGCAGAGCCTGATCGCGCCCGCCCCGCGAACGCCGGCGTTGCAGGATGACCGCCCCATCAACGAGTACAACCAGTTGCGCACGACATTTCCGGGAAAAGTTTTTGGAGCCACACAATAAGATTCCACGATAAGATCGAAATAGCAGCCGTTATCAAGTCGCGGGACCGCGTTCGAATTTCTCAAGGAGAGCAATGGCCAAGGTAACGTTATTTCCACCCACCCAGGAGCCGGTGGATTTCGAAGAAGCAACCGAAATAACTCTCAATCAGGGCACCCTGATGTTTCACGGTCGCAAGGACAGCGACGATCGCGTCGTCCGCACCTACATCACGAACATGCCGTTCCTCTGGATCGAATAGCGCCCATCAGGGCCCTGTTGGCGCACCGTTTCATTGACAATGCAGGCTGTTATCGGCTATCCTTACATCTTTCGCAGTCCTGCGTTTGCCCGCCTGAAGGATGTGCGCATCCAGCGCCTGAACCGAGCGGCTCTTTCGCGGTTTTTTCAAATTCTGGGAGAGTTTAGAGATGTCAACGTATTTCCCCAAGGGGGAAATCGCGCGCAAGTGGTTTGTCATTGATGCCGAAGACCAGATCCTGGGTCGGCTGGCTACACGTGTAGCGCGCATCCTCTCTGGCAAAGACAACCCTAAGTACACGCCGTTCCTCGACATGGGGGACCACGTTATCGTGATCAATGCGGCCAAGATTCGCATCTCGGGGCTTAAAGCCGATAGCAAGGTCTACCACCATTACTCGGGATATCCGGGTGGCATGAAGTCCGAAGAGTACAAGAAGCGTTTGCAGCGCAAGCCGGAGCAGATTGTGGAAGAGGCGATCACCGGCATGTTGCCGCACACCAAGTTGGGACGGGCCATGGCCGGCAAGCTGAAGGTCTATCGGGACGATAAGCACCCGCATGTGGCGCAGAAGCCGGAAGCCCTGGCGCCCCTCGCCAAGCGCGCTTAGTGCGAGTCCGTGCGGACTGCGAAATCGGCTGCTTAGGTCGCCTTACCTGAGTTCGATGGATCAGTCGTTCGACAGGCATGAACCCAGCCGCGCACCGGCGGGATGATGTTAGCCCGGCGCGTAAGCGCCGGGGTAGAGCGAGAATGAATTGGAGCCGCGGCAGCGGCGACACAATCCCGCCGCAGGCGGATGGAACTGATTAGCCCAGCGCGGAAGCGCCGGGGTAGAACGAAAATAAGAATCTGAGTCCCGTAGGGACGGCACAAATTTCTGGGAAGGACCAAACGGGAGCGCAGCTCCCCGCGGATAACGAATGGCAGAATTGATCCAGTATTACGGTACGGGCCGCCGCAAATCGAGCGTGGCCCGCGTGTTTCTTCGTCCCGGCAGCGGCGAACTCGTGGTGAACGGCAAGCCGTTCGACCAGCACTTCGTGACCGCGGCCCAGCGCATCATGGCAAAGTCCTCGTTCGTGGTCACGGAGACGGCGGGCACTTTCAACATGACTTGCACGGTGGCCGGCGGCGGCGTCAACGGCCAGGCCGGCGCAGTCCGCATGGGCGTGGCCCGCGCTCTACAGGAGTTCAATCCAGAGCTGCGCGCCAAGCTGAAAGCCGAAGGCTTTCTGCGTCGCGATGCCCGCGGCAAGGAACGTAAGAAGTACGGCCAGAAGGGCGCCCGTAAGCGCTTCCAGTTCTCGAAGAGATAAACAGGGCTAGGGGCTTGGGGGTTAGGGCCCAGCCTCGAACTTCTAGTGGCCAACAGCGCCACTAACCCCTGATCCCTAAACCCTAATCCCTCGCCTTTTGGTTCCGGGGACGAGTTGACCGTAGCATCAACCGGAACGAAATCTTCCCGCACTCGCAATAGCGCGGGCCCACGGGAAAAGCAATCCTGAGCCGGGCGAAAGCCACTGCCAAGGATGCAAGCCAACCGAGGAGGTAGCTTGGCAAACATCACGATGAAAGAGTTGCTCGAAGCAGGCGTTCACTTCGGGCATCAGACCAAACGTTGGAACCCGAAAATGAAGGAATTCATCTTCGGTGAGCGCAATGGGATTTACATCATCGACCTGCAGAAGACGCTGAAGATGTTCAAGGAAGCGTCCAAGTTTGTGCAGGACCAGGCGGCCGAAGGCAAGCTGGTGCTGTTTGTCGGCACCAAGCGCCAGGCGCAGGACGCGATTGCGGAAGAAGCCACGCGCTGTGGCATGTTCTATGTGAATCAGCGCTGGCTGGGCGGCCTGCTCACCAACTGGGTGACGGTGCAGAAGTCGGTGAAGCGGCTGAAAGAGCTCGACGAGATGGCCACCGATGGCCGCTACGAGCTGCTGCCCAAGAAAGAAGTTGTAAAGCTGGAGCGCGAGCGCAAGCATCTCCAGGCCAACCTGGCCGGCATCAAGAACCTGAACCGCCTGCCTGACGTGCTCTTCGTGATCGACTCCAACAAAGAGCAGATTGCGGTAAAGGAAGCGCGCAAGCTGGGCATTCCGGTGGTTGCGGTGGTTGACACCAATTGCGATCCGACGGAAGTGGATTACGTGATTCCCGGCAACGATGACGCGCTCCGTGCCATCCGCTTGTTTGCGTCCAAGATTGCCGACTCCGTGGTAGAAGGCTCGCAGGCCGTGACCGACAAGCAAATGGCCGACATGTCTGCGGGCGTGCAATACAGTGAAGCGGCCGAAGCTGCCGCCGCCAGTCCAGACGGCGATGAAGGCGCCGCGGCTGCTACCTCGACCATCGATGACTCCGAAGAGGTCAGCATGGAAGAAGTGCTGGGCCGGAGTGGACGGCGCGCTGAAAACACCACCGCATAAGCGATTTGGATTGACGAGTGGTTCCATGGCCCGCGTGTCGATCGAGCGCGGGCGTTGTTTTAGCTCTTAGCTGTCAGCTTTCAGCCGTCAGCTAAAGCAAAGTTGGTGGTGCAGTGTGCGCAACTAGAAGCCAGCGCACTGCGCGAATCAAGATCTTAACTGAAAGCTGACGGCTGATAGCTGACAGCTACAAAGGAAAAATGGGTACTACAACCGTGAACATCTCCGCCGCACAAGTAAAAGAGCTTCGCGACAAAACCAACGCGCCCATGATGGACTGCAAGAATGCCCTCACCGAAGCCAAGGGCGATGTTGAGGGCGCGATCGTCATTCTGCGCAAGAAGGGCATTGCCACCGCCGCCAAGAAGGCCACGCGCGCTACCAGTGAAGGCTCGGTGTCGAGCTACATCCACGCCGGGGGCAAGATCGGTGTGCTTGTCGAAGTCAACTGCGAGAGCGATTTCGTCGCCCGCACCGACGACTTCAAGGGCCTGGTGCACGATATTGCCATGCACATCGCGGCCACCGATCCGCGTTTCATCCGCAAGGAAGATGTGACGGCTGAGGCCTTCGAAAAAGAGAAGGACATTTACCGCGCTCAGGCGGCCGCCACGGGCAAGCCCGCGCCCGTGATCGAGAAGATCGTCGAAGGCAAGATGGCCAAGTTCTACGAAGAGGTTTGCCTCTACGACCAGCCTTTCATCAAGGAGCAGACCATCACCGTCGGGCAACTGATCGCCACCGTAATCGGGAAGCTGGGCGAGAACATCTCCGTCCGCCGCTTCGCCCGCTTCAAAGTGGGCGACATCGCGGAGACCATCGCCGTCAGCAAGGCCGGAGATACGACCGGTGAGTAATGGGTAACATTTGTAGGGATTGAAAGGCGGGGCACAAAAGCCCCGCCTTTTTCTTTCCGTGCGTTGCGTCCAAAGCCTGATTCGGACTAGCATGAGGCCATGGATAAGACCAGGAAAACCGACTTCGACGAACCGGTTCCGATTCTCGACGAAGAGGATGCAGAGACATTGCGGGCCATTGATCGCGGCGTCAAGTCTGCCGACGAAGGCCGGGTCATACCCTTGGAACAAGTCCGCCGGCGGTTAAGAGCGTGGCCTACAAAGTCCTCTTCAGCGAAGACGCGTTAGCTGACTTAGAAGACATCCTCGACTATATCCGCCGCGACAGCGAAACCGCGGCAGAGAACTTCGGCGCAGCCATTCTCGATCATATTGAGCTGCTGCGCGAGTTTCCCCACATCGGAACACCGGTTTCTCAGCGTCCCAACTTGCGGAAGATCCTTCACTCTCCCGTCCGGATTTACTACCGGATCGACGAGCAAAGAAGCACAGTCGAGATTCTGCATTTCTGGCACGGATCGAAGGAGGATCCAAGGTTCTAGCTGTCTTTTATCGCCCGTAGAAACGCAGCTCCAAACTTCTCCAGCTTCTGCGCGCCTATGCCTCGGACCTCCGCCAGCGTGTCCAAGGATCTTGGCGCAGACCGTGCCACTTCGCGCAAAACTGAGTCGTGAGCGATGCAGAAGGCGGGCCATTCCTCTTCCTCCGCCAGTTCGCGCCGAACCTTCTTCAGGCGTTCAAACCTTAGTCCGGCGGCCTGATCGAGAGGATCGTCGACGGTACTGGTCCGCTTTGACTTCGTTCTGCGCTGGGGCGCGACAGCTGCCGCTGGCGGGCGTACTCGTACATCTCCGCGACAAACGTCGCAGACACAATGAGCCACGGCGGTGCTGTCGCCGAAATAGTCGAGAATGGCTCGCCGCCGGCAACGCGCCCGGTAGGCGTAGCTGAATACCTGCTCCAGTTTCCGGCGAGCGTGAGCTTGCAAAGTTTCCACCTGCGCCTCCGAAAGCGCAGTGTTGTTTTCGCCAATCTTGTCGATGAAGAATTCCTGGGTAAAGCGGTCGCGCGGACTGCAATACAAGATGCATTGCGCCGGCTTGCCGTCGCGTCCGGCGCGGCCGGCTTCCTGGTAGTACGATTCCAGGCTGGCGGGAATGTTGTAATGCACCACAAAGCGGATGTCGGGCTTGTTGATCCCCATTCCAAAAGCGTTGGTTGCCACCACCACTGCGCCGGCATTGGCCATGAAGTCTTCCTGGCTCGCCTTGCGCGCCTCGGCATCCATCCCAGCGTGATAAGCCCGAACCGTGCGCCCGGGGAAGCGCTCGGTAAACAACGCCGCGAGTTGCTCCACCAGCCGCCGCGTCGAACAGTACACAATGCCGCTGCCCGCCTGCCTGATAAGACCGTTGAGCAGTGCAGCATCTTTTTCGGCTTCTGTATCCATGCGCCGGCACGCATAGGTGAGATTCGGCCGGTCGAAGCCGGTGACGTGCAGCTTGGGGCTGCGCAGCTTAAGCATTTTTACGATGTCGTCACGGACGTTCGGAGTGGCGGTCGCGGTCAAGGCCATGGTAACCGGCGATCCCAGCCGCTCGCGCACCTCGGCCAGACGCATGTATTCAGGACGAAAATCGTGTCCCCAGAAGCTCAGACAGTGGGCTTCGTCCACTACAAAGAGCCGCGGCTTCAACTCCTGGACGATCCGCTGGAACGACGGTGCGGAGAATCGTTCCGGCGCCACGTAGAGCAGTCCCGCAAAACCTCGCTTGAGGTCGGAGAACACCTCGCGCTGCTCCTCGTGGCTCTGCGAGCTGTTCATAAACAAAACGGGAGCATTCAGGCGTTGCAGTTGCTTCACCTGGTCGGCCATCAGCGAGATTAATGGAGAGACGACGACGGTCAGACCCTGCAACATTAAGGCTGGAAGCTGGAAGCACAAGCTCTTGCCCGCTCCCGTGGGCATCACGCAGACCACATCGTGGCCGGCCACGATATCCTGGATAATCTCGCGCTGGCGAGGGCGAAACTCCGAGAGCTGGAAGACGCGTTGCAGAAGATCGTCAATACTGTCCATGATGGCTTTCCTATCTACTGTATCGCGGATGCGCCCGAGCTGGCGGTGACGAACCGGCCCAGGCGCTCACCGTTCCGGAATCTCGCACCACTTACGGAAACTCCGGACGCCACTGACCATTGGGGCAATGATAAACTGGACAATCAATTCTTCTTATGGAAAGCATGAACGCTCCCGCTTACAAACGCATTCTGCTCAAAATTTCCGGTGAGGCACTGGCCGCCGGCCAGGGTTTTGGCGTAGACAACACCCGCGTCCACGAGATTGCCAGCGAGCTCGCCGAGGTGCATAGCCTGGGCACTGAAATCGCCATTGTGGTCGGCGGCGGCAACTTCTTTCGCGGCGTGGCCGAGCAAGCCAAGCTGATGGATCGGGTCTCGGCCGACCACATGGGCATGCTGGCGACGGTGATCAACGCGCTGGCGCTGCAAGACGCGCTGGAAAAGCAGAACGTTTTCACCCGCGTCATGAGCGCCCTGGAGATGAACCAGATAGCTGAGCCGTTCATCCGCCGCCGCGCCATACGCCATCTGGAAAAAGGCCGCATCGTGGTGTTTGCCGGTGGGACCGGCAATCCCTATTTCTCCACCGATACCGCTGCATCGTTGCGCGCCATGGAAGTCAAGGCCGACGTCATCCTCAAAGCCACTAAGGTCGACGGCATCTACACGGACGATCCCGTGCTGGTCAAAGACGCTACCATGTTCGACGAGATCAGCTACATGGATGTGCTGCGCCTGGGCCTGCGGGTTATGGATGCAACCGCAATCGCACTTTGCCGGGAGAACAACCTTCCCATCGTTATCTTCAATCTCAATACGCGTGGCAACATCCATCGCGTGGTGATGGGCGAGAGGGTGGGCTCGGTCGTAAATCAAGGTTAGTGTTATCAGCGGCTGTGCTTTTCTTGCCAGCCAGGATCCACCTTTGATTTTATGAACGGCTCGTTCCGCACGACGGCGCAAACCCTCCGCCTCCCCGATCTATCCGCGCAAACCAGCCTGCGAAGAAATCGATCGTTGTACTATTCGGAACGAGAGCACTATGGCCGGAACCGACCACGACGATAGGAAAGCCACGCCGGCGCTCGCCGATACCGACGCCACGGCCCTCGCCGGCCCTCCTGTTACGGCGTCCGCTTCCGACTACCGCTTAGACCTGCCTCCCCTTCGCAATCCCACTGCGGCTCAGGCCATTCTGCTTGCAGGTACGCTGGCACAGTTGGGACTGGCGCTGCTGATTACCATCTACCTGGCGCGCGTGCTGACGCCGGCGGATTTCGGCTTCTTTTCGCTGGTCGCCACCATCTTCATTCTCGCCCGCAAGTTTCTCGACCTCGGCCTAAGTAATGTTGCGGCGCGGGACATCGCGGACGACATCCGCCGCGAGCGGCCGATTCTGGAGGGCATGATGGCATATCGCCGCGTGGCCGGAATCGTGCTGGCTCTGGCGTTGTGCGTCTTTGCCTTGATGCAGAGGTCGGCCCCGGAGCGCGCTGTCCTGCTGGGCGTCGGTTGGGTCCTTCTCTTCACCGAACCGGCGGCGCTCGATCCAGTGTTCCAGGTGCGCCAGGCGCAGGGGGCCCCGGTGCTGCTGAATGTTTTTGGCGGTCTGCTGGTGCTGGGCGGGTGTGTGGTATTCAAGCGGCTCGGCATCGCCGGAGCGGCTTTCGCGTGGCTGCTGATTGTGCGCGAATCCGTGTCGCTCGTGGGCACCAAGCTTCTGGCCGAGCACCTGCTTGGCTATCATCCTAAGCCTGGTTTTCGCGGGCGGGCCTTGGAAGCCTTTGTCGGACCGGCGCTGCTGTTTGGCCTCGCCAGCCTGATTTATACAATCTACTTCAATTGCGATGTGTTCTTCGTTTACGCGCTGCGCGGCAAAGAAGAGCTGGGCGCCTACGCGGCGGCCTTTCGTCCCATCAATCCGCTGTTGCTTCTGCCGTGGCTGCTGATGGTGCCCCTGGTGCCGGTGCTGACGGTGGCTGCCAAGGACCGCCAGCGATTTGTGCATCAGGTGAGAGAGGTATGCGGGTTCGCCCTGGGTCTGGGGGCATGCGCCTCGGTCGCGGGCGTCTTGCTGGCCCGGGATCTCGTCGCGCTGCTCTACCGCGGGCGTTATCTCGATGGGCCGCTCTCCAGCGTTAACGCCTTTCGGTGGCTCGCCGCCGCTCTCGGACTAGTGTGCGTCACCACCGTACTGACGGCGGCCATGCTGGCCGACCGCAGGGAGAAACTTCTGCTGGCCATCGGAACCGCCGCGCTGGTCGTCAATGTAGCCATGAATCTGGTGCTACTGAGCATGTACAACTTCACCGCAGCGGGATTCGCTACCGCGGCGACGGAGTTGTTGTTCCTGGCCGGCGCGGTGGCTGCCTTCCAGTCGGTTACGGGCAAGAGTGCTCTGACGCCGGACTGCTGGCGCTATTTGTTGCCTGCGGCGGTAATGGCAGTGATTCTTTACTTCGAGGGAGGCGGACCGGCAGTTCGCGTAGGGACGGGAATTACGCTGGGACTTTTGTCGGCTGTCGCGATACTGTCGTCAAGCAGGGCGCGCCGCTTTCGCCAGGAGATTGCGGCCGAAGGGGAACCTGTGCCGTGGCTGTGATGCGGCACGCCCAGGTCGAATCGCCGCGCAAGAGTACGAATGCGGGGAGAGGCCCTTGCCACCCCCGCAGACAAAGTTCTGCTATCGGCAAATCATCTTTGCAGACTTACGGGAGCCTTATGAGCGAGGATTCTTTGTTTTCGCGCGCGCCTCGCTCACAGTGATCGTGTTCCCCGCCATGACCGAACCATTCAGGCCTAGCACTGCTTCCTGAGCGTCTTTGTCGGCAGTCATTTCCACAAAGCCGAATCCGCGAGGGAGGCCGGTCGTCTGGTCCTTTATGATGGTTACCACCTCAACCGGGCCATAGGTTGCGAAAGCCGTTCTAATATCCGTTTCGGTTGTGCTTTTTTCCATGTTTCCGACGTAAAGGTTTTTCATTGTTTCCTCAAGACTTGAGGATACGCTGGGCGGACCCAGCCGTATCTTCCGAAAGGCTAAGACGGTCGTTGCCTCAGAGTAGCAATTGTGAGGGGATTGAAAGGGGGATCGTCACCGTGAGTTGCCCGGAAGACGAGAGAGGTAGTGTCCGATGTCTAAGTTACCCGGCACGCGCGATCAGCTACCAAGCCGGCGCGTGATTTTATTGTTGCGTGATACCTAATTGCGTGCTGGCCGGACCTG
>Ga0181519_10003873_pt1 | contig 12224 bp, 9 predicted proteins | sample PEATcosm2014_Bin_26_FD_121102 | JGI IMG/M metagenome (GOLD analysis project Ga0181519, IMG submission 121102) | Peatland microbial communities from MTU Mesocosm Facility, Houghton, MI, USA - PEATcosm2014_Bin02_10_metaG | ecosystem: Environmental > Terrestrial > Soil > Wetlands > Peat | place... | reverse complement strand
CTCGCTCGGATCTGTCCGGCGGAGGTATTCATGAATCGCATGGTTCTAGCCGCACCGCTCGTCGTGCTCACGTCGCTGTTGGCGTTGCCGCTGGCCGCGCAGTCCCCAAATGCCCAGTCGGTAGGGAATCAGTCCCTCGGCGATGTCGCCCGCCAGCAGCGCGGTGATGCTCCCCGCACTCATGCCAGCCGCGTCCTAACCAACGACGACCTCCAGCAGCCCGCCACCGCCCCAGAGGAATCCTCTGCGCCCGCCGCGCCGCCCACGGGCGCCAATGCCGCCAAGCCCAACGCGCAGCCTGCCAAGACTCCCGCCGTCCGCACTTCGCAAACCGCGGCCGGTGGTGGTGGACTCGTCACGAACGAAGAACGCGCCAGCCGTCAGAAGCACGCCGCCGAGCTAACCCGCAACATGCAGAGCCTTCAGGCGGAGATCAACGACCTGGAGAAGCAGCGCACGGACCTGCGCGCCGGCAACCTCTACGGAGACCCCAACCGCTCGCAGAAGAACGAAGAGATTCGCCAGCTCGGCACCCAGATTGATGCCAAGCGCAACGAACTTTCCAGCGTCCGCGCCGAACTCCAGGAGATGAACGAGCGCGCCGCCCGCACCAGCGTTCTGCAATAGTTCGCTTTCAGCCACGGGGCCGCCGTTCCATCATTCCGCGAACAAGCGAAAAGGCCGGCGTCGGCCGGCCTTTCATCTCCCACCTGAAAATCTTGTTCGCCCAGTTCTACGCGTCGGGTTCTACGCTCCGAGCAGCGCAAACGCCACAATCGTCCGTCCCTTGCCGCTGGCGCGCTCCATGTCGGCGTTCAGAGCATCTTCCTCGTCCGCGCCTTCCAGCGGAACTTCCGCCGCCGCAATCTCTTTCGGCGTCGCCGTCGTGAAGCACAGCTCGCAGGTCCCTAGCCCGTCTTCGCCGCGCACCACCGGCCCAAATACGCGGCATGTCATGGGACGATGCTCATACAGATCGCAGGTCTTCGTCTCCGGATCGAGCGCAGGGCAGGGCTCGTCGTTGGCGAACTCCTCGAATATCTCGTCGGCCTCCGGCGTCTCATGCAGAATGCCGGTTTCCATGTCTCCGGGGAAGAAGTCCACGTTGCGTTCCAGCCAGTCGGCGGAGCGCTGCACCAGGTGCTGGGCGCGTTCCAGGTCGTGGTCGGCCAGCAGGCTCAGTCCGCGTTGCAGGCGTTGCGCGTCCAGGCGGCTGATGGCGAATGCCCCGTAGCAGCATTGCGCGCAGCCCAGGTGGCAGGCGATGTTCTCTCCGCCCGCGCGGTTGGCCTTCACCAGCCAGTTGTCCACAATGTGCAGCAACTCGCTGTCGCGCCGCAGAATCTCGCTCTCGTTCATTCCGCGGCGGGTGCGCCGCATGCCCCGAACTGAGGTTGTTGGCATCGTTATCGCCTCACCGCCTGGCTGTTTACCAGCGAGTGCAGCAGTTTCAATCCGTCTTTCATGCCCAGCAAATCTTCGCTGGCGCGCTCCGGATGCGGCATCATGCCCAGCACATTGCGACCCTCGTTGCAGATGCCGGCGATGTTGTCACGCGATCCATTCGGATTCGCCTCGTCCGTGATCTCGCCCTCCGGCGTCGCATAGCGGAAGATGATCTGCTCGTTTTTCTTGAGCTGCTCAAGCGTCTCATCGTCGCAGTAGTAGTTGCCGTCGCCGTGCCCGATGGGAATCTCCAGCACCTCGCCCTGCTTCAGCTCGTGAGTAAAGGGCGTGGCCGTGTTCTCCACCCGCAGGTGTACCGGCTTGCAGATGTACTTCAGAGTCTTGTTGCGCAGCAGAACGCCGGGCAGCAGATGGGCCTCACACAGAATCTGGAAGCCGTTGCAGATGCCCAGCACCAGACCGCCCGCGTCGGCAAACTGTTTCACCGATTGCATGATGGGAGAAAAACGCGCAATGGCTCCGGTGCGCAGATAGTCTCCATAGCTGAAGCCGCCCGGCACAATGATCGCGTCGCAGTCTTCCAGGTCATTGGAGTCATGCCACAGCATGGTGGCCGGTTGTCCGCAGACCTCCTTGAAGGCCCAATAGGCATCGTGGTCACAGTTGCTGCCCGGAAACAGAATCACGCCAATTTTCATCGGTACACCTTAACGAACGGCTGGGATGGCACTAGTTTACCACCGCTTTGCCGGCCCATAGACCTCACCGGTGCCGCGTTTTTCTCCCACTTGGATAGTTGTCAGTCCTGGATAGTCTCACGCCGGAATTGAAACTGCGACCTCTCCGGCGGCAAAAGTCTGGCCCCGGCGCGAACCGGGGCCAGACTGTTTTCCATCCAGTGCTCTTAGAACTGGTTCCAGAGCTGCTGGTTGTATACCTCGTGATGGAACTGCACCTCGCAGCCCTTGACCACCGTGCCCAACTGACGCGGGCAGCGGTCGGCCGATGCCTGCTTCAGCTCGGCGTAGCGCTCCTTCACGTCGGCGCCAAACAGCTTGGTCGTCCACTTGCTGGCGCGGTACAGCTCCAGTGCCGAGTAGATGTTATCCGGCAGGTAGCGCTGTGCCTGGCGCAGGTTGTCAATCTTGGCAATCTCGCCGTCCAGGCCCGTCTTGAAGACCGTGTACAGCACCGCGTAAGGATTCGCGTCCGGACCCACCGAGCGGACCTCCACGCGCGCGCTACGCTCGTTGCCAATCGGGATGCGGATCATCGAGCCGCGGTCAATGGCCGAAGCCTTGATCTGGTTCGGAGCCTCAAAGTGCGGATCCAGGCGGCGATAGGCGTTCACGCTGGCGTTCAGCAGCAGGCAGATGTCATTGCCGGCCGACAGAATGCGGTCCACGAACTCCCACGCAGACTTACTCACCTTCTCCAGGCCCTTCGGGTCCCAGAACAGGTTCTTGCCGCCCTTGCTCACCGATACGTTGGTGTGCATGCCGCTGCCGTTCACGCCCACAACGGGCTTCGGCAGGTAGCTGACCGAGTAGCCCATGTTGTTGGCCACCTGGCGGGTCAGCAGCTTGTACAGCTGGATCTGGTCGGCCGCGGCCACCACGTCGCCGTAGCCGTAGTTGATCTCGAACTGGCTGGGCGCAACTTCCGGGTGGTCCTTCTCGTTCTGGAAGCCCATGGCGCGCTGCACTTCGGCAGCCGTGTCAATGAACCTGCGCAGCGGGTCGCCGGGCAGCGAGTGATAGTAGCCGCCGCCATCCACGTACTCGAACTTCAGCGTCTCGGCATACTTCTTCTCGGCGTCGGTTCCGGCAAACAGGAAGCCTTCAATTTCGTTGGCCGCGTTCAGCGTCAGGCCTTCCTTGGCGAACTTCTGCTCGGCATAGCTCTTCAGCACGCCGCGCAGGTCGCCCTCGTAGGGCTTGCCTTCCTTGTTGATCACTTCGCCGAAGACCAGCACCTTGCCGCTGCCGAAGACGTCGGCCGGCACCCAGTAGAAGGCTGCCCAGTCCAGACGCAGACGCAGGTCGCTCTCCTTCTGCGCCGTAAAGCCGCGGATCGAACTGCCGTCGAAGGTCAGGTTGTCGTGCGAGCCAAGCAGGAATTTCTTGTCATAATCCAGAAGATGCAGGCGGCCTTCCAGGTCGCTGAACAGCACCGTCACGGCCTTGATGCGCTTCTCATCCTTCAGGTACTTCAGGCGCTCTTCCTGTAACGTCGCATAGGGGACACGCTGCTTGCGCTGTTCCTTGGCTTTCAGGTTCAGTTCTTCCAGCTCATCGTAAGACAGGCTCAAAAAGTTACGCAGTTCCGTTGACATGAATCTCCTCGAAAAAGGGATGGGCGAGGCCTGGACTTGTATTGGTTCCACCGTTAGGTTAAAGCCATGCAACTGTAGGAACAATTCAAAAGCGCGGCAGCGGGATTGAAAGTTTTGATGGGCGCCATAAAGGAAATTTGGGGCGGCTCTCCAGCCGGGGTCTAACAGGCAGCTAACCGGCGCCTAAAGACGCATGACCGTCCCAGCGCCCAGCCGCAGCCGTGCCGCGCTTTTCCCGCCATTCAAGCCGTGGCAAAATCACCGCTCGCCCCCGGCCCAACTCGTGGACAATGTTCGTGGGCTATGCTTGATGCAGGTTGATGGAGCAATTGGGGATATCTCCTGCATTTTCTTTACCCCAAAGCAACAAATCGCAACAGTAGGTATCGAATCAGTGCGGTACAAAGGTACGGTAACGCTTTTTCGGCAAGGCAATCCTCCGTTTTAGAGAGGTTTTATGAAGAAGAATTCTCTGCGGCAGCCTCTGTCACTTTTCTTGTGTGCGGCCTCCATATTTCTGGCCTTCGGCGCCGTCTCTCTGGCGCAGGCTCCGGCTGCGGCCCCGGCTGCCAAGCAGATTGGAGCCCTCAAGCAGGTCAGCGGCTCGCAGTTGACGCTGGTCACCGATCAGGGCGCAAGCGTTGTCGTCAGCGTGCAGGCGGCGGCCAAAATCCTCCGCCTCACCCCAGGGCAGACCGACCTGAAGAGCGCATCCCTGCTGCAACTCAGCGACCTCCAGCCCGGCGACCGTGTCATGGCCCGCGGCCGCATGGCCGCCGACGGCACCACGCTCGAAGCAACCGTCCTGACGGTCATGAAGGCCAGCGACATCGCGCTGATGAAGCAAAAGGAGTTGCAGGACTGGCAGAAGCGCGGTGTCGGCGGCGTGGTCAAACAGGTGGACGCCGCAACCGGTGTCATCACGCTCACCGTGGCGGGTAAGCCGGTGACGGTAACAGTAACGCCTAAAACGACTTACAAGCGTTACGCGGCGAACTCCATTCGCTGGGAAGATGTCGTTCCAAGCGCATTGGCCGACGTTCATGCAGGCGATCAGCTGCGCGCCAAGGGCGACAAAAGCGCTGATGGCACGGCCGTTACGGCCGAGGAAGTGGTGGTGGGCACCTTCCGCAACCTGAGCGGCCGCCTGACCGTGGTGGATACCGCACAGAACACGTTGACCCTGCAGGACCTGGCGACCAAGAAGACGGTCACCGTCGCGGTCACCCCGGATTCGCAGATGAAGAAGCTGCCGCAGCAGCTGGCCTACGGCCTGGCGGCGCGGTTGAAGGGCCTGACCCCGAGTGGGGCTGGACCTGGCGCTGGAGCGGCTGCGGGCGGGCCTCCGACAGGCCCAAAGCCTGAAGTTGGAGCCACACCTCCAGCCGGTCCTCCGGGAGCCCCGGGCGGGCCTCCCACGGGTGCTGGCGGGCCTGCTGGCGGGCCAGCTGGAGCGCCCAACGGAGGCCAGGCGCGCGGCAATGGAGACCTGAATTCCATGCTGGGCCGTTTGCCGGCCGCCACCTTGGCGGAGTTGCAAAAGGGCGATGCGGTGATGATCCTGTGCACCCAGGGCAGTGAGACTTTGAAGCCCTCGGTCATTACCCTTCTGGGTGGCGTGGAGCCGATTCTAACGGCATCCCCGGCGGGAACAGGCTCGCAGAGCTTCCTAACGCCGTGGTCGCTGGCCGGTGGTAGCGCTCCGGGCGCGGACCAGTAAGTGGCATTGACCCGAGTGAAGCATGACGGAAACAAAGCAGACTAGAACCAGAGTAGGGAGCGAAAAATCAGTGATTTATAGAAGAAGTCTCATCCTTTGCATGATGTTGGTTCTGGCCCTGTCTGCGGTGTTTGCGCAGACACCTGGAACGGCTTTGAAGACGGGAGTGTTGAAGGGCCAGGCTACCGACCCCTCGGGTGCAGTTGTGGTGGGCGCGGTTATCAAGGTGAAGGCCGCCGATGGCAGCCAGCAGCAAGCCACCAGCGACAGGGCTGGCAACTACATCTTCAAGAGCCTGCCTGCGGGCAACGCCAATCTGACGGCCACCGCCGCGGGCTTTTCGGCTTACATCTTGCAGGATGTGATTGTCCCGGCGGGTGGCAGCCAGCAGCTGGATATCAGCTTCAGCGTGGCCGGCAAGAGCGAGCAGGTGACGGTGGAAGCCGAGAGCGCCCGAGTGGACGTGAACCCGGAGAACAATGCCAGCGCCACCATCCTGAAGGACAAGGACCTGGACGCCCTGAGCGACGATCCCGACGAGCTGGAGCAGGACCTTCTGGCCCTGGCCGGCCCCAGCGCGGGACCGAACGGCGGACAGATATTCATTGATGGCTTCAGCAACGGCACCCTGCCGCCCAAGTCCAGCATCCGCGAAGTGCGCATCAACCAGAATCCGCTTTCGGCGCAGTATGACCGCCCCGGCTTTGGCCGCGTGGAGGTCTTCACCAAGCCCGGCAGCGACACCTGGCACGGCCAGTTGATGTTCAATGAGAGCGACAAGGCGATCAACACGCGCAACCCTTACGTCACGGACACCAACATCCCCAGCTACCACACGGAGCGCTACAGCGGAAACCTGAGTGGCGCGTTGAGCAAGAAGAGCTCGATCTTCTTGAACTTTGAGCGGCGTGACATCAACGAGCTTTCGGCGATTGACGCCACCACCGTGGATGGCAAGACGCTGAACTACAGCTCGGCCGTGCTCTCGCCGGAGGATCGCACCAACTTCAGTCCGCGACTGGACGTGCAGCTTGGCAACGGCAACACGCTGACCGCGCGTTACCAGTACATGGACAACAACGAGTACAACCAGGGCATCGGCGCCTTCACGCTGGCGCAACGCGCCTACGGCCTGCACGAACATCAGCAGACCCTCCAAGTGAGCGACACGCAGTTGTTCGGCACGCACCTGGTCAACGAGACGCGCTTCCAGTACATGCATGACATCAACACCCAGCTTCCTGTGGCGCCGGGCTATGCCAGCATCAACGTGGCCAGCGAGTTCAACAACGGCAGCTACAACGGTGGAATTTACAGCGACACCAGCAACTACTACGAGTTGCAGAACTACACCAGCTGGAGCCATGGCAAGCACTTTGTGAAGTTCGGCGGGCGACTGCGCGTGACCGAGGACAACAACCTGTCGTATGCGAACTTCAACGGCAGCATCAACTACATGGGCACCGCCACGCTCAATCCTCTGGAGGCATGGCTGGCTGGAACTCCGGCGCAGGCCAGTATTGTGACCGGCTCGCCTTCGGCCAGCGTCAGCTATGCCGACGTGGGCTTGTACGCCGAGGATGACTGGAAGCTGCGTCCCAACCTGACGCTGAGCTACGGCGTGCGTTATGAGTCGCAGTCCACCATTCACGACAAGAACGACTGGGCGCCGCGCATCGGCCTCAGCTGGGGCCTGGGCAGCAGCAAGAGCGCACCGAAGACGGTGGTGCGCCTGGGCTACGGCATCTTCTACGACCGGCTGGGTTCCACTTCCATCCTGAATGCGAATCGGCTGAACGGCGTGACCGAGCAGGAGACCATCTACACGGGCACCACGACGAGTCCGATTGTTTGCCCCACGGGCAGCTATGACGCCAACGGGATGCCGGTGGCGTACAGCTTCAGCCAGTGCACGCCGCCCACGGCCGCCAACTCCACGCCCACCGTGTACCAGATCAGCTCCAACCTGCACGCGCCGTACATGATGCAACTGGCTGCCAGCCTGGAGCAGCAGGTAGGCAAGATCGGCACCATCAGCGTGACGTATCTGAACTCTCTGGGACGCCATCAGTTCGACACCATCAACGCCAACGCGCCGACGTATGATTCCGCCCAACAGAAGTGGATATACCCCTACGGCAATGAAAACCTCTACCGCTATTACAGCGAGGGTGAGTACCGCCAGAACCAGATCATCACCAACGTGCAGTTCCGCGTCTCGCAGAAGTTCTCGCTGATGGGCTTTTACGCCCTTGGCTGGGCAGACAGCAACGTGGGCAGCCTGGGCAGCAACCCGACCAACGCCACGCTGGCCAATAACTATCACCTTGGCGACGACTGGGGACGCGCCAGCTTTGACATCCGCAGCCGCGTCTTCCTCAGCGGCACGGCGAACCTGGCGCACAACATTCGCATCAGCCCATTCGTCATCATGAACAGCGGCGCGCCGTTCAACATCACCACCGGCACGGACCTGAACGGCGACTCGTTCTACAACGACCGGCCGTCGTTCGCCACCTGCAGCGGCACACTGCCGTCCAACATCGTGCAGAACTCCTACGGATGCTTCAACCTGACGCCGGCGGCGACCGACAAGCGCATCCCAATCAACTATGGGCACGGGCCGGCCAACGTGCAGGTGAACCTGCGCGTCAGCAAGACCTGGGGCTTTGGACCCGACCTGAAGAAGGACAATTCCGCCAGCGGCAACCAGGGCGGTGGACCTCCGGGCGGCGGCCCCGGACGCGGCGGCCCCGGTGGTCCGCCTCCGGGCGGCGGACCGCGCGGAATGAGCAACGTCTTCGGCTCGTCCACCACGACGCACAAATACAACCTGACGGTGGCGGCCATGGCGCGCAACCTGTTTAACACCTGGAACCCGGGCTCGCCGGTGGGCAACCTGAGCTCCACGGACTTCGGCAAGTCGAACAGCCTGGCCGGCGGACCGTTCAGCTCCGGCACGGCGAACCGCCGTGTGGACCTGTCGGCCACGTTCACCTTCTAACCAACTCCTCCCCGGGAGAGCAGCACGGAAAGGGACGGCCTCGGCCGTCCTTTTCTGCTGCCCGGTGGTTTATGCTGGTGCCGTTAGATTGCGCGATGCCTGACGCATGATTATGAATGTGATGATTGAATGGGATGATCGCATTTGATGTTTTGATCTGATGATGGAACTTGATGAATATGGAACTTGATCAATTAAGCCGCGGAGGGCGTGTGAGCCTGTGGAAGAAGATTGTGCTGGGAGTGCTGCTGGCTGCCGTGGCCTTATACATCTTGGACTGGGCGGCCTTCCAGCTGCGCCGCGCGCGCGGCGGAGGGCTGCAACCGGTGGCCGTGGATGAGTTCCTGAGCACGCAGCTCAAGGGCAGCGCGACGGAGTACGACTACCTGGGCGCGTCCACAAAGAACTGCGCGCAGGCCATGTTTCCGCAGTACGCGAACGGCACGTGGAACCCTCCGTGCTGGTACCTGACCAAGCACACGGACCAGTGGCAGAAGTAGGGGAGCAGGTTTCAGAGGTAACTGGAGCAAGGTTTCGGAGGTTTCGAAGGTTTCAAAGTTTCAGAGGTTAAGAGCAAAGGCAACTACCCCACCCTAGCAACTACGGCTAGGATGGGGCACCCGCGGGGGCACGGATGAAACAGACTGTTAGGGTGGGCCACCCGTCGGCGGAGCTAAAGATGGCAGCTGATATTGGACTGACAGGTGCCGAGGCGATTGGATGCCTAATTCCTCAGTAGTTTTTATGAATGGTGGATTATGACTAGGAGCATCAGACAACAGATTGCGAATGGGCTCCGGCTGGGCTCTGGGTTAGGTCTCTTCCTAATTGGAGCAATGCTCATTGGCCTGGGGTTTCGGGGAGTTGGTTTGCTAGCACCCGTACGGTCAATAATCTGGTCTAACTGGTTAGGATGGATTGAACTAATCGTTGGGGCTGTGACCTTGGTGATGTCGGCACAGATATGGTACCAATTGCTTGCCGGATGTATGCTGTGTGGCTTCGTAAAATGCCTCACGATTATGGTGACGGGCAAGGATATGTTTCCGCCTCATAGATCTTTTACCCTCGCGGAGTCTGTCGGAATTGCCTTGTTTTGTTTGGTGTCACTGTTGTTGATGGCAAGATTTGCGAAGAATCCGCCCAACTCTCTCGATAGTGTTTCATTGACTGTATGGGTTTTGTGCCTGTGGCCGGCAACGAATAATGGGTCCTCGTTGTGGTGGGCGGTAGGGTTGTTCGCCCTTTGCATTTCTTGGGGTTTCTCCCATTGGTGCTCGGCACAACGTCGTAAAAGGTCTGGCCGGGTGCCCCATCCTAGCCGCAGTTGCTAGGGTGGGGTAGTTGGTCTTGGTCCTGTTCTTGTTTTGAGTGTCATCCTGAGCGAAGCGGGCGCGTCAGCGCCTGCGCAGTCGAAGGCCCCCTACCCAATCTGTTCCGCCGCATCCGCGCAAGGTCACCTACACGGCCACTAGGACTTACTCTTACGGTAGGGATCCTTCGACTCCGCTGCGCTCCGCTCAGGATGACAGCGTAGAAACTAGATCAAATGCAAAATCAAAAGCCCCACCCTCCGCCAACAGAAGGCGGAAGGGTAGGGCACCCTCAGAGTGATGATTGGATGCAGAATAACTACCCCACTCAAGCCAAAAGAAGGTTTGAATGGGCCACCCGCCGTCAAACGGGATGCGAAACCTCCGAAACTTCCGACACTTTCGAAACCTTGAAATCTTGAGACTTTGAAACCTGCCTACGGCTTCGCTGTATCGGCAACCGGCTTGCTTTCGGCAACAGGCGCGGGCTGCGCCGTGGCGTCGGCTGGCTTTGCGTCTGCCGAAGGTTTCTGCGTCACCTGCTTGTCGGTTGGTAGCTGGCCGCGCTGCCAGCCTCCGCCAAGGGCCTGTATGAGTTGCACGCTGGCCACGGCGCGCTGGACCTCGATCTGCGCCATCGTCTCCTGTGCGCTGAGCAGGAGGTTCTGCTCGGTCACGACGTTGATGTACGGGTCGAGTCCCTCCTGGTAGCGGATGAGTTCCAGGTCGAGGGCGCGGCGCGAGGCCTGCACGGCCCTCTGCTGTTGCTGCACCTGCTCGCTCAGGATGCGCAGCGAGGAGAGCGCGTCTTCCACCTGCTGGAATGCCGTGAGCACCGTCTGGCGGTAGGCGGCCAGATCGGCGCGATAGGTGGCCTCGTACTGCTGCACCTGGGCGCGGCGCAACCCGGCGTCGAAGACCGTCTCCGTGGCCGAGGGGCCGATGCTCCAGACGCGGCTGGGCCAGTCAATCAGGTGCTTCCACGAGGAGCTATCCAGGCCTCCGGTGGCCGAAAGCGTCACCGTGGGATAGTAGGCGGCCTTCCCGATGCCGATCTGCGCGTTGGCTGCGGCCAGGGTGCGTTCGGCGGAGGCCACGTCCGGGCGGCGCTCCAGCAACTGGGAGGGCATGCCGATGGGAATCGAGGGAGGGGTGATGAGCATGGGCCGCTCGGCAAGGCTGAACTCCGCCGGCGGTTTCCCAATAAGCATGGCGATGGCGTGTTCATACTGCGTGCGGGCGACGCCGAGATTGATGAGCGTGGACTGCGCGGCTTCCACCGTGGACTGCGCTTGGGCTACGGTGAGCTCCATGCCGATGCCGGTCTCGTACTGCGCGCGGTTGTAGTCCAGCGACTTCTGGTCAGCCTGCACGGCCTCGGTCAGAATCTGGCGAAGAGCGTCCTGGCCACGCAGCTCGAAGTAGTATTCGGCGAGGCTGGCCTGGGCGGAGAGGCGCGCGTTGACCAGCGTAGCGGCCGATACCTGCGCGTTGGCCTGTGCCTGCCGGACGCTGTTGCGCACCTTGCCCCAGAGATCGGGCTCCCAGCTGATGCCGGATGTGAGGTCCAAAGAAGTGTAGGTGCTGCCAGTGGAGCCGGCTACGTTGCTGGAGGTACGGTTGCGTGAGCCTCCTGCACCGATAGTGGCCGTGGGGAAGAAGGCGGCGCGGGCCTGGCGCACGGTGGCCCTGGCGGCCATGAAGTTCTCGTAGGCCTGCTGGATGTTCTGGTTGTTGATGTCGAGCTGGGCTTCCAGGGCGTTCAGCTCGGGCTCGTTGTAGAGCTCCCACCAGTTTCCGCGCAGGGTGGCGTCGCTGGGCGCGGCCACCTGCCAGGCTCCAAGGCCCTGGAGCGTGGGATCGGGCGAGCCGGCGGCGGGCGAGGGGATGGTGGGTGCGGCCTTGGCTTCTTTGTACTCCGGCGGTGCAACCGGAGCGGGCGCGTGATACTTGGGGCCGACGGTGCAGCCGGCCATCAGAAGGGCGGCCAACACAGGAAGCGCCAGGTGCGAGAAGCTCGAGTTCGAGGGCGTTGCATTGGAAAAGCGGCGCATTAAAGGTTTCATGATCATAGTGATGACTCCCGGCTAAAGGGCTCCTTCGGGGGCGGTTGCGGCTTCAGGCGGCAGAGCCTTGTGCTTGCGGGCCTGGAAGCGCAGCCGCAGGCGGTCCATTGCCAGGTAGACGACCGGCGTGGTGTAAAGGGTGAGCAACTGGCTCATGATGAGTCCGCCGACGATGGTGATGCCCAGGGGGCGGCGCAGTTCGCTGCCAATGCCGGTGCCGAAGGCGAGCGGCAGGGCTCCGAAGATGGCGGCCATGGTGGTCATCAGGATGGGGCGGAAGCGCAGCATGCAGGCTTCAAAGATGGCGTCGTGGGTATTCTTGCCCTCGTTGCGCTCGGCCACCAGCGCGAAGTCAATCATCATGATGGCGTTTTTCTTG
>Ga0181519_10003869_pt1 | contig 12232 bp, 10 predicted proteins | sample PEATcosm2014_Bin_26_FD_121102 | JGI IMG/M metagenome (GOLD analysis project Ga0181519, IMG submission 121102) | Peatland microbial communities from MTU Mesocosm Facility, Houghton, MI, USA - PEATcosm2014_Bin02_10_metaG | ecosystem: Environmental > Terrestrial > Soil > Wetlands > Peat | place... | reverse complement strand
GGGCCGCTCGAAGAGCACTGCCGGACCGCCGCATTCGAGCAAGCGTTGGCAGATCTCGGTCATCTCCAGGTTTGGGGATATCTCCTGTGATATTCTTTTAAAATCACCTAACGCATCCAATTTATCCAAAAAATCACGCAAATCAGAATAATGCATATTCGCAACCCTTTGTACGGCAAACAACGGACGAATCCGGTGAACGTAACTACACTCCGCGGCTCGGTATTACTAAGACGTTGATATAAAAAGAATAAAATCAAGCTCCGACATCGCCTTGCGAAACCGGCGCACACAGGGCGGTGGTCGGGGCCATTGACGCGTTTGCGTTATCGCCTACAATCCGCCCGTTCTGTCCTGACTTGGCTCGTAGCCGTTCCGATGCGGCTCTTAACGAAAACCAGCCACAGTAGTAGGAAATCTGGCGCTCGGTGTGTGTTGCTCCCGAGTATCGCCTGTAACACCGGGACGTTGGCGCTGTAGCTGCGCACGTCACCAAGTAGTTGCCCGTAAGCCGCATGTGGAACTGCATGGCCCCGTGCGGCAAATCGTAGGTGGCTCGCCAAAGGCAGTCTTTGCCTGGCAAGGGATCTACCGCGTGTAATGACTCGCTCTCGGCGGGTCTGCACGGCGAGGTTGAAAGAGGTGTCTTGATGTTGGGAATCCATTTTGGCGCCCGCGCCGAAACCGTTGTCATAACCGTTCGTCAGGCGCGCACGCCCCGAACGATGATCATGCGCGCGGTCGGCCTGCTGGCCCGTGCCGGCCTGGAGGCCATCGGCCTCGTGAGCGTGATCACCGTGGTGGCCTTCGCCCTGGTGCCGTCGCTGCGCGCGCCCATTCGCGAGGCGGGTCCGGCGCTTTGGGTGGCCCTGGGCGGCACGCTCGACCCCGTGGTCGAGGAAGCCGAAGACGATAGCGAGCCGCCGCAGATCGGCCAGCCGGTGCTGCTCGATGCGCCCGACACCAATGTGGCGCTCTACCTCGCCCGGCGCTACCACGTTGCAGACAATGCCGTGCGCGCGGTCGTTGCCGCAGCCCACCAGGCGGGCAAGGAGCATCAGGTCGACCCCTTGCTGATCCTCGCCGTGGTTGCGGTCGAATCGAGCATGAACCCGTTTGCCCAGAGCCCCGTGGGAGCGACCGGACTCATGCAGGTCATGCCCGACGTTCACGGGCCCAAGTTCGGCCAGGGCGACAAGGATGTCGGTGCACTCGATCCGATCGCCAACATCCGCGTCGGCTCGCAGATCCTGGGCGACGTGATCCGGCGCGGCGGTTCCGTGGAACGCGGCTTGCAGTTGTATGTCGGGGCCGGCAACCACCCCGATGACGGCGGCTATGCCGGCCGGGTCTTGAGTGAATTCGGCCGGCTGAGGCTTGCTGCCACGGGCGGCGTCGCCGCGGCGCTGGCCGCGGGCATGCATGCGGACACCCATGCCAGCGCGTTCGCGCCCGAACCCCTGAGCAGTTCAACGACGCCGGAACTGTCCACGCCCGCGACCCGCCGGCAAAACCCCGCCTGAGTTCAGCGCCGCGCCCCGGTGCGCGGCCACCGCCAAGCCCGCCGGGCAACGTCCGGCAAGGGGCGCAGGGCGGCACCGTCCAGCCCGCGCGGGCATGACCACGAAATCTTTTAAGGTATTGATTCGAAGGCGAAAAAAAGAGCCTGTCGGTTGAGCGCGCCCCTGGTTCGGTAGAGGAGGGAGGGAGGAGAGACACCGAGGCAAGGTTCGCGCACTCAGCCCCTACGACAGGCCCTTGAGAGCAGCGCAGCAACTATATATTTGACGTAAAGTCCGCGTCAATTATTGTCCAGGACGAAACCCGAAATCTGCCTGGGCAAATCGGCCCGCGGCGTTGCGCGCCGGCAGCCGCGGACCCCGGCCATGCGCGCGGGCGCGGACGGGTCGATAATTGCCCCTTTGCGGAAACCGACGCCCTCCATGCCAACGACCACGAATGCCGATCTGCGCAAGGCCGCGCTCGAGTACCACGAGTTCCCGCAGCCCGGCAAGATATCGGTCACGCCGACCAAGCAGTTGACCAACCAGCGCGACCTCGCGCTGGCCTATACGCCGGGCGTGGCGGCAGCCTGCGAAGCCATCGTCGCCGATCCGAGCACCGCCGCTCGGTACACCGCGCGCGCCAACCTCGTCGGCGTCATCACCAACGGCACGGCCGTGCTGGGCCTGGGCGCCATCGGTCCGCTCGCTGCCAAGCCGGTGATGGAAGGCAAGGCGGTGCTGTTCAAGAAGTTCGCCGGCATCGATGTCTTCGACATCGAGATCAACGAGACCGATCCCGACCGCCTCGTCGAGATCATCGCGGCCCTCGAGCCGACGTTCGGCGCCATCAATCTCGAGGACATCAAGGCGCCCGAGTGCTTCCGCGTGGAGCGGCGCCTGCGCGAACGCATGCGCATCCCGGTCTTCCACGACGACCAGCACGGCACGGCCATCATCGTCGGTGCCGCGGTGCTCAACGGCGTCAAGCTCGTGGGCAAGTCGCTGGGCGCGGTCAAGCTCGTGGTCAGCGGCGCCGGCGCCGCAGCCCTGGCCTGCCTCGAATTGCTCGTCGAACTGGGGCTGCCGCGCGAAAACATCTGGGTCAGCGATGTCGAGGGCGTGGTCTTCGAGGGCCGCACCAAGCTCATGGACGAGGACAAGGCCCGCTTCGCCCAGCCCACGGCCGCGCGCACCCTGGCCGAGCTGATGCGCGGCGCCGATATCTTCCTGGGCTTGTCCGCCGGCGGCGTGTGCACGGGCGAAATGGTGGCGAGCATGGCGCGCGCCCCGCTCATCCTGGCCCTGGCCAACCCCACCCCCGAAATCCTCCCCGAGCAGGTCAAGGCGGTGCGCGACGACGCCATCATGGCAACCGGCCGCTCCGACTACCCCAACCAGGTCAACAACAGCCTGTGCTTCCCTTTCATCTTCCGCGGAGCGCTCGACGTGGGCGCGACCACGATCACCCGCGAGATGGAAATCGCCGCGGTGCACGCCATCGCGCAACTGGCCCAGGAAGAGACCAACGACGAGGTCGCCACCGCCTACGGCATCGCCAACCTGAGTTTCGGGCCCGAGTGCATCATTCCCAAGCCCTTCGATCCGCGCCTGATGCTGCGCATCGCCCCGGCGGTCGCGCGGGCGGCCATGGAAAGCGGCGTCGCCGCGCGGCCGCTGGCCGACATGGACGCCTACCGCTCCCAGTTGCAGCAATTCGTCTACCACTCGGGCACCTTCATGAAGCCGCTCTTCGCGATCGCGAAGAAGGCCCATGCCGCCGCCGGCGCCAGCCGGGTCGTCTTCGCCGAGGGCGAGGACGAGCGCGTGCTGCGCGCGGTGCAGATCGTGGTCGACGAAGGCATCGCCCGGCCCATCCTGGTCGGCCGCCCGGCGGTGGTGGAGCGGCGCCTGGAGCGCTTCGGCCTGCGCATGCGCTCGGGCGGCGACTTCGACATCATCAACCCCGAATCGGACCCGCGCTACCGCAAGTACTGGCAGACCTACCATCGGATGACGGCGCGCGCCGGAGTCACCGAGCAGTACGCCAAGATCGAGATGCGCCGCCGCCACACGCTGATCGGCGCCATGCTCATCCACCACGGCGAAGCCGACGGCATGATCTGCGGCACCTTCGGCACGCACGGCATCCACCTGCATTACATCGACCAGGTGCTGGGCCTGCGGCCCGGGGCCAAGGTATACGCGGCCATGAACGTGCTGATGCTGCCGGGGCGCCAGATCGCGCTCGTCGATACCCATGTCAACGTCGATCCGAGCGCCGAGGAGATCGCCGAGATCACCATGGCGGCCGCCGAGGAACTGCGGCGCATGGGCATCTCGCCGCGGGCGGCCCTGCTCTCGCATTCGAACTTCGGAACCAGCGACGCTCCGTCGGCCGCCAAGATGCGTCGCGCCCTTGCGCTGGTCCGCGCCGCGGCGCCCGCGCTGGAGATCGACGGCGAGATGCACGCCGACTGCGCGGTCGACGCGGAGCTGCGCAAGGCCATCCTGCCGCTGTCCACGCTGACCGGCGATGCCAACCTGCTGGTGTGCCCCGGCATCGATTCGGCCAACATCAGCTACAACCTGCTCAAGACGATCTCCGGCAACAATGTGGCCGTCGGGCCCATCCTGCTGGGCGCCTCCCGGCCGGTGCATATCCTCACGCCCTCGGCGACCGTGCGGCGCATCGTCAACATGGCGGCACTGGCGGTCGTCGACGCGAACTCCCAGCGCTGAGGGGCGGCATGGCCCAGCTACCCCGGCGCACCTGAACCCCGGCCGATGAGCGAACGCCCGCCGGACCGCCTGCGGCTGCGCACCTCGCCGGCCGCGCTCATCCTCATGGGCGGCGGCGCCCGCGCCGCCTACCAGGTGGGCGTGCTCAAGGCCGTTGCCGCGCTGCTGCGCGACGCGCGCCGCGGCCTCGATCCGGGCATCGCCCAGGGCCAGAATCCCTTCCCGATCCTCGTGGGAACTTCGGCCGGCGCCATCAATGCAACGGCGCTGGCCAGCCGCAGCGACAACTTCCAGGACGCGGTGGCGCAGCTGGTCGCCGTCTGGGAGAACTTTCACGCCGACCAGGTCTACCGCTCCGACCTCTTCGGCGTGGTGCGCACCGGGGCCCGCTGGCTCTCCCTGCTTTCGCTGGGATGGATCGTGCGGCGCTCGCTGCGCGCCCGGCCGCGCTCGCTGCTCGACAACGAGCCGCTGCGCGAGCTTCTCACCCGCCTGATCGATTTCTCGCGGATCGACCGCGCCCTGGAGCGCGGCCACCTGCGGGCGCTGGCCGTCGGCGCCTCGAGCTACAGCTCGGGGCGCCACGTGACGTTCTACCAGTCGCTCAGCGACCATGGTTTTCCGCGCAAGCTGCAGCGCGTGTCGGTGCGCGCCCGGATCGGCGTGCCCCACCTGATGGCCTCTTCGGCCATTCCCTTCATGTTTCCGGCCGTCCCCCTGGACCTGGCCGAATCGCAGGCCGGCGGGGTCGAGTTCTTCGGCGACGGGTCGATGCGCCAGCTCTCGCCAACCAGCCCCGCCATCCACCTGGGCGCAGAGCGCGTCATGGTCATCGGCGTCGGCCAGACCGGCAACCCCGGCGTATTGCCCAACTTCGACGTCGAGGAATATCCATCGCTCGCGCAGGTGGCGGGCCACACCTTGTCGACGATCTTCCTCGACGCACTGGCCTCGGATGTGGAGCGCCTCGAGAAGATGAACCGCATCGCCGAGCACATGCCCATGGCCGCCCAGCGGGCCGCCGGCCTGCGCCAGATCGAGACGCTCACGATCTCGCCCAGCCAGCGCCTGGACGGCATCGCCGCCGATTACATCGCGGCACTGCCGCGCCCGATCCGCGCGCTGCTCGAAGGCATAGGCACCCACCAGTCCAGCGGCGCCGGCCTCGCAAGCTACCTGCTCTTCGAGGCCCCATTCACCCGCGCCCTGATCGACCTGGGCTACCGCGACACCCTGGACCGCCGCGACGCCGTGCTGGCCTTCCTCACCGAGCGCCGCGAACCGCAACCCGCCACCACGTCCCGCGTGGTTGTGGTGTGACGCTTCGCGGGTACCGATGCTTCGATCTGCGAAGCAACTGGACGTTTGGCCTGATCAGCTTCGGAACCACACCACGGGTAGGATCAGCTTCAGGTAGGGGCTGCGCCATGGCCCGCGCCAAGCATGGCGCGGTCGCTGCGACGGCGCGAAGCCATGCTTCGCGAAACCCCGCCTCCGCCCCCGGACCCCACCCCCGGCCTTGACAATCTACGCAATGGTTATGGGGGTTCCCCCTCTCCCTCAGGGAGAGGGCCGGGGTGAGGGCCGCGTCAGGAGTACTCCCCGCCCAAGGCCAGCACAGCACAAACCACCGCCACCCCCGCCGTCTCCGTCCGCAGCACCCGCGCCCCCAGCCGCGCCCGCGCATACCCCAGCGACTCGGCCAAGGCGATTTCCTCCTCCGTAAACCCCCCCTCCGGCCCCACCACGCACAACACGCCCGCCGCAAGATCGCGCGCCGCCAGGCCCGCCCCGATTCCCGCCGGTGCCCCCGGATCCAGAACCCACCGTCGCTCACATCCATCCAAGGCAAGTCGCAAGGCCCCGCCCAGATCCGGTGCGTAGTCGATGGACATCAGGCGGTTCCTGCCGCACTGGCAGGCGGCCGACACGGCAATTTCGTGCCACCGGGCCAAGCGGCGCGCCTGGCGCGCGGCTTCCAGGCGCACGACGCTGCGTTCGGACGGCGCGAGCACCAGGCGCCGCACGCCCAGCTCCACGCATTTCTCCACCAGCCAGTCGATCTTCTCCTGCGCGCTCAGGGCCTGCACGAGGGTGACCGCAATGGTGGCTTCGCGGTCGACCGCGGCCGCCGCGACGATCCGTGCGCGCGAATGCGTCTCATCCTTGGCATCGGCTGGCATCAGGACGGCATGGAATTCGTGGCCAGCCCCGTCGAACAGGGTGACCGCATCTCCGGGTCGCAGGCGCAGAACCCGCCGGGCATGGTGGCTGGCGGCCTCGGGCAGTACCGCCACGCCGCTGGCGGCCGGCGCAGCACCGGGTGCCGGGGCGAGTTCCGGGACGAGGAAACGCGGATTTGCCATCGGCCGCAGCGTACCCGAGCGGCCTGCGGTTAATGCGCCACACTTTATGTCATTTACCTCCTATAGTGCGCTGCCGCATCGTGGAATTGCGCTGTCCCGCTGGTAAAATCGCACCCCTCGGTGAAGGTAAGAGAGCGGCTCGCGCGCCGCGGGCCCGATGCACGGCCCGCAGGGCGCGTGCGCCCTGCGGCGCACCCACTGGCCGGCCTCACCCGGAAGGATCATTGCCCGGCGATGGACAGGCGCGCGCAACCGGACGCGGCCCTGCACATCGATGGGATCACGGTCAATCACAACGGGGGGAGACCCACATCATGACCATCAAGGTTGCCATCAACGGCTACGGGCGCATCGGGCGCAATGTCCTCAGGGCCCACTACGAAGGCGGCAAGAAGCACGATCTGCAGATCGTCGCCATCAACGACCTGGGCGACGCGAAGATCAACGCGCATCTGACGCGCCACGACACCGTCCACGGCAAGTTCCCGGGCACCGTCGCGGTCCAGGACGATGCCCTGGTGGTCAACGGCGACCGCATCAAGGTGCTGTCCAGCCGCGATCCGGCGCAGCTGCCCTGGGCCGCCCTGGGCGTCGATGTCGTGCTCGAGTGCACAGGCCTGTTCACGACCAAGGAAAAGGCGTCGGCGCACCTGCGCGGCGGCGCCCGCAAGGTCATCATTTCCGCGCCCGGCGGCAAGGACGTCGATGCCACCATCGTCTACGGCGTGAACCACGGCGTGCTCAAGCAGACCGACACCGTCATCTCCAATGCCTCGTGCACCACCAATTGCCTGGCCCCGCTGGTGCAGCCCCTGCACGCCAAGGTCGGCCTGGTCAATGGCCTGATGACCACCATCCATTCCTATACCAACGACCAGGTGCTCACCGACGTCTACCACGAAGACCTGCGCCGGGCCCGTTCGGCAACCCACTCCATGATCCCCACGAAGACCGGCGCGGCCGCTGCGGTGGGCCTCGTCCTGCCCGAACTCAACGGCCGCCTCGACGGATTCGCCATCCGCGTTCCCACGATCAACGTCTCGCTGGTCGACCTGTCCTTCATCGCGGCGCGCGATACCACCGTCGAGGAGGTCAACCGCATCCTGCGCGACGCCGCCGAGGGCCCGTTGAAGGGCATCCTCGCCTACACCGAGGAGCCGCTCGTGTCGGTCGACTTCAACCACGACCCGCACTCCTCCGTGTTCGACGCCACGCTCACCAAGGTCTCCGGACGCCTGGTCAAGGTCAGCAGCTGGTACGACAACGAATGGGGCTTCAGCAACCGCATGCTCGACACCACGGTTGCACTGATGCAGGCCTGAGATGAAAGTCCTCACCCTCGACGCCCTGTGCAAGCAGGGCCTGCTGCGCGGCAAGCGGGTCCTGATCCGTTCGGACCTCAACGTGCCGCTCGACGAGCACGGCAACATCACCGAGGACACCCGCATCCGCGCCTCGGTGCCGGCGATCCGCGAGGCCCTGGCGGCGGGCGCCGCGGTCATGGTCACTTCCCACCTGGGCCGCCCCACGGAAGGCGTGCTCACGCCCGCCGATTCCCTGGCGCGCGTCGGCGAGCGCCTGGCCGCCCTGCTGGGCCGCCCGGTTCCCCTCCTGGCCAACTGGACCGAGGGCGTCGATGTCGCTCCCGGCCAGGTCGTGCTGCTGGAGAACTGCCGCACCAACAAGGGCGAGAAGTCCGACAGCGAAGCGCTCTCGCGCAAGATCGCCGCGCTGTGCGACATCTACGTCAACGATGCCTTTGGCACCGCGCACCGCGCCGAGGCCACCACCCACGGCGTGGCCCGCTTCGCCGCCATCGCCTGCGCCGGTCCGCTGCTCGCCGCCGAGATCGACGCCCTGGGCCGCGCCCTCGGCGACCCGCGCCGGCCCCTCGTGGCCATCGTGGCGGGCTCGAAGGTCTCCACCAAGCTCACCATCCTCAACAATCTCGCGCACAAGGTCGACCGCCTCATCGTCGGCGGCGGCATCGCCAACACCTTCCTGCTGGCCGCAGGCCTGCCGATAGGCAAGTCGCTGGCCGAGCCCGATCTCGTCCCGGAGTGCCGCAAGGTCATCGATACCCTGGAGAAGAAAGGCGCGACCCTGCCCCTGCCGATGGATGTCGTGACGGCCACGCGCTTTGCCGCCGACGCCGCGCCCCGCGTGTGTCGCGCCGACGACGTCCATGCCGACGAGCTGATCCTCGACGTCGGCCCGCAGACCTCGGCCCACCTCGCGCGTATCGTCCAGGAAGCCGGTACCATCATCTGGAACGGGCCCCTGGGGGTATTCGAGTTCGACGCCTTCGCCCAGGGCACGCACGAACTGGCAAAGGCCATCGCCAGCGCCACGGCCAACGGCGCCTTCTCGATCGCGGGCGGTGGCGACACCCTGGCGGCGATTGCCAAGTACGATATCGCCAACCGCGTCAGCTATATCTCGACCGGCGGCGGCGCCTTCCTGGAATTCCTCGAGGGCAAGCCCCTGCCGGCCGTGCAGATCCTTCAAGAGCGCGCCGCGGCCCACTGAGGCGCGGCGCCGCGAAAAATTCATAACCGGAGACTACGATGGCCCTCATTTCCCTGCGTCAGATGCTCGATCACGCTGCCGAACACGTCTACGGCGTGCCGGCTTTCAATGTCAACAACCTCGAACAGGTGCAAGCCATCATGGAAGCGGCCGCCGAGGTCGATTCGCCCGTGATCATGCAGGCCTCCGCCGGCGCCCGCAAATATGCCGGGGAGCATTTCCTGCGCCACCTCATCGAGGCCGCGCTCGAGACCTATCCCAAGATCCCCATCGCCATGCACCAGGACCACGGCCAGTCCCCCGCCGTCTGCGACTCGGCCATCCGCCTGGGATTCTCCTCGGTGATGATGGACGGTTCGCTCAAGGAAGACGGCAAGACGGTGGCCGACTACGACTACAACGTCCACGTCACCAAGAAGGTGGTCGACACGGCCCATGCCCTGGGCGTGAGCGTCGAGGGCGAGCTCGGCTGCCTGGGATCGCTCGAGACCATGCAGGGCGACAAGGAGGACGGCCACGGCGCCGAGGGCAAGATGACCCGCGAGATGCTCCTGACCGACCCGGACCAGGCCGCCGATTTCGTCAAGCGCACCCAGCTCGACGCGCTGGCCATCGCGATCGGCACTTCGCACGGCGCCTACAAGTTCTCGCGCAAACCCACCGGCGACATCCTCGCCATCGACCGCATCAAGCAGATCCACGCCCGCATCCCCACCACGCACCTGGTGATGCACGGCTCCTCGAGCGTTCCCCAGGACCTGCTCGACGAGATCCGCAAGTTCGGCGGCGACATGAAGGAGACCTACGGCGTGCCGGTCGAGGAGATCCAGCACGCCATCAAGCACGGCGTGCGCAAGATCAACATCGACACCGACATCCGCCTGGCCATGACCGCCGCCGTGCGCAAGTTCCTGGCCAACAATCCCTCGAAATTCGATCCGCGCGAATTCCTCAAGCCGGCGCGCGAGGCCACCAAGGCGATCTGCAAGCAGCGCTACCTCGAATTCGGCTGCGAAGGCATGGCCTCCAAGCTCGTCGCCCAGCCCCTGCCCGTGATGGCCAAGCGCTACGCTGCTGGCGAGCTCGCCCAGCACGTTCGCTGAACCGATGTCCCCGGGAGCACCGCTGCCGCCGGCGCACGACACACCCGCGCCCGGCGACAGCCGGGCGCTCAAGGGCAAGCGCGGCGCGCAGCGCGTGATCAATGCGCTGCGCTACTCGCTCGACGGGCTGCAGGCCGCCTGGACGGGAGAGGATGCCTTCCGCCAGGAACTGATCCTGGCGGCTATCATGATTCCCGCGGCCCTGCTGGTGCGGGTCAGCCTGGTCGAGCGGCTGCTGCTGATCGGTGCGGTGGTGCTCGTGCTCATCGTCGAACTGCTCAACACGGCGGTGGAGGCGGCCATCGACCGCCACAGCTTCGAGATCAACCCCCTGGCCAAGCGGGCCAAGGACCTGGGCAGCGCGGCCGTCATGATGGCCCTGCTGCTCGCTGCCGGCGTCTGGATCGCGATACTCTGGGCCCATTACGGATGAATTCCATGGCCTTTGCCGCTGCCGGTTCCCCCGTCCCGCCCCTGCTCGAGTCCCGCCTGCAATCCCTGCCCCTGGTGTACCGCGGCAAAGTGCGCGACACCTACGCCCTGGGGGAAGACCGTCTGCTCATCATCACCTCGGACCGCATCTCGGCCTTCGACGTGATCATGCGCGAACCCATCCCCGGCAAGGGGCAGGTGCTCAATGCCATGTCCAACTACTGGTTCGCGCGCCTCGCCGACGCCGGGCCCAACCACCTCACCGGGATCGATCCCATGAGCGTCGTCCCGGCCCGCGAGCGCAGCCAGGTCGAAGGCCGCGCCGTGGTGGCGCGACGCCTGCGGCCCCTGCCCATCGAGGCGGTGGTGCGCGGCTACCTGGCCGGTTCCGGCTGGGCCGACTACCAGCGCGAGGGCGCGGTCTGCGGCATACGCCTGCCGCCCGGCCTGCAGCAGGCCCAGGCCCTGCCCGAACCCGTGTTCACGCCGGCGCACAAGGCCGAACTGGGCACCCACGACGAAAACATCACCTTTGCCCAGGTCGCCGACCGCATCGGCGTGGAGATGGCGCAGCGGGTGCGCGATTTCTCCTTCGAACTCTATTCGCGCGCCGCCGCGATCGCGCGCGAACGGGGCATTATCATTGCGGATACCAAGTTCGAATTCGGGCTCGACGGCGATGGCCAATTGCGGCTGATGGACGAGATCCTCACGCCCGACTCCTCCCGCTTCTGGCCGGCGGACCAGTACCGCGTGGGCATCTCGCCGCCGAGCTTCGACAAGCAGTTCCTGCGCGACTGGCTGCAGGCCCAGCCCTGGGACAAGGCGCCGCCGCCCCCGGCCCTGCCGCAGGACATCATCGACAGGACGGCGGCCCGCTATCGCGAGGCGCTCGATCGGCTCGTCACGGAGTGAGTGCATGAAACCAGCAGGCCGCCGGGTTTGGCCGGACAGGGGCGCAGCGTCGCGCCTCGGGGCACGCACATGAGCCGCAGCACCGCCCTCGTGGGTGTCGTCATGGGTTCCGAATCGGACTGGGACACCATGAAGCACGCGTGCGATCTCCTCCAGGAATTCGGCATCCCCTTCGAGGCGCGCGTCATCTCCGCGCACCGCATGCCCGACGACATGTTCGCGTACGCCGAAGGCGCGCGCGAGCGCGGCCTGCGCATCATCATCGCCGGCGCGGGCGGCGCGGCCCACCTTCCCGGCATGCTGGCGGCCAAGACCCTCATTCCGGTGCTCGGCGTTCCCGTGCCGTCGCGCTACCTGCGCGGCGAAGACAGCCTGCTGTCCATCGTGCAGATGCCCAAGGGCATTCCCGTGGCGACCTTCGCCATCGGCGAGGCGGGCGCGGCCAATGCCGCCCTGTTCGCCGTATCCACCCTCGCACTGGACGACCCGGTCGTGGCGATGAAGCTCGCGCAGTTTCGGGCTACGCAAGGAGAAAGAGCTCGGAACATGACTCTGCCTCTTTGAGGCAGAGTCATGTTCCTAGCTCTCTGGAGGATAAGCTTCAGGGAAGGGCTGCGCCATAGCCCGCGCCAAGTATGGCGCG
>Ga0181519_10003868_pt1 | contig 12233 bp, 12 predicted proteins | sample PEATcosm2014_Bin_26_FD_121102 | JGI IMG/M metagenome (GOLD analysis project Ga0181519, IMG submission 121102) | Peatland microbial communities from MTU Mesocosm Facility, Houghton, MI, USA - PEATcosm2014_Bin02_10_metaG | ecosystem: Environmental > Terrestrial > Soil > Wetlands > Peat | place... | reverse complement strand
GCTGCTCGCTCGCCCCGGGCTCGCTCACCCTGGTGCGCGCGCCGGTGAACCACGGATTGATCCAGCCGAAGAGCATGATCGCCCACACGGCGAGGACGAATCCCGAGGCGAGCGCTGGGAACGGCGCGCTGAGGCTGACATAGCTGAAGATCCAGGTCGACACGAGGGCGGCAAGTGCGGCCAGGCGGATGTCCTCAGCGACGAGGATGTACGTGACGAGTGCGGCGAGCACTGCGTTGAAGCCGACGAAACCGCTCGCGATGGCGCCGCCGACAACGTGCACGTGCACGGCGAGTGCCACCGCGATGAGGCCCCCCATCGCGGCGATGACCGCATGTCTCCAGTTCGAGACCAGCACGCCGAGCAGGAACAGGACACCGGCGAGGATGATCGGAGCGAAGAGGGTCGATCCCATCGACGCCATCGTCGCGGGGATGAAGCTGACCGGCTGGTGCGGGAACGCGCCCAACGAGATCTTGTGCAGCCCCAGCGCGTTGTCATTGGGCCAGAGAAGCCAGAAGCAGCCGATGAATGGTGCTGCGAGGAAGGGGAAGGGAAGCCACCGCGCAAGCACCACGGTGACGACGCCGACGATCACGGCCATGACGACGACAGCGACCCACAGCGATGCGTTCAGCGTGTAGAAGTTCCCGAGCGCAAGACCCATCAGCGACGCGTTGAACCCGAGTATCCCCGCGTCGAGATACCCGAGCACCGTTGGCTGCCTGAAGACGGCGACCACAGCCAACAGGCGGGCGACAAGAGTTCCCACGATCGCGGAGATCACGAAGAAGGCGGCCATGTGCCAGCTGTACGCAAGGACGGCTCCGATGAAGATCAGCCCCGTCAGTTCGTTCGTCTGGAACGCGCAGCACGAGAGGCCCCGGAGGCACTGCCTCCAGAAGGGGACGCTGCCATCGGGAACTGCTGGGAGGACCTGCAATCCGAGAACACTCATCCATCGATCCCTTCCGCTCGAATGTACGCCCGCCAGTTGCCGAACTCGGTGATCTCTCGCATCCCCACGACGATCGCCGACTCGCCGAGGACTCCGAGCACGTGGGAGCCGTCCTCGATCGTGATCCAGCCGAGGGAGAGCTCGGGAGGCTCCCCCCGGAAGATCTGCAGGAGCCCCTCGGGGGTGACCTCCCACACCTCGATCTCGATGGGTCCCCCGCCGCCGTCGTTTGCCCGGAGCATCGCCGGATAGACGTCGTCAATGGACCACAGCCGGTACTTCGGCGCGGTCGTCGCGTCCCTCACGAATCGGGCGTGGGCGGCCAGCATCCGTCCGTTCGCCTTGAGCCCGCGCATCAGCCCGCCGTTGACCGCAACGAGGACGCGATCCGCGCCGTCTCCTTCGTCGTCGCCTGTCACCTTGCACCCGATCCGATGGCTACGGAGTGGTCAGGTGATGCTGCATCGCGAGATGCCTCGGAGCCCTCGGTCGTTCTCTCCACCCGGCTACGAGACCGCGGTGAGGAACTGCTTCGAGTCCGCCACCCAGCCGAAGATCGCGCCTTGCGCCTTGATCATCTCGAGGCCGATCCGCCAGAACTCGGGGAAGTACGACGCCGTGCAGTCGGAGAGGACGACGCACTCGTAGCCGCGGTCGTTCGCCTCGCGAACGGTCGTGTGGACGCAGACCTCGGTGGTCACGCCGCCGACGAACAGCGTCTTGATGTTGCGGTCGATCAGGATCTGGTGCAGGTCGGTCTGGTAGAACGCGCCCTTGCCGAGCTTGTCGATGATCGGCTCGCCGTCGATCGGATAGACCTGCTCGACGATGTCGTGACCCTTCTCGCCGCGGATCAGGATCCTGCCCATCGGGCCTTCGGTTCCGATGAAGGTCTCCCCGCCGCGGGTCAGCTTCGCCGGCGGGCAGTCCGAGAGGTCCGGGCGGTGCCCTTCGCGGGTGTGGATCACGAACATGCCGATCTCGCGAGCCTTCGTCAGCACGGTCTCCGCGGGCTCCACCGCTGCCAGGAGCAGCGAGGTGTCGTTGCCCAGCTTCTCTCCGAAGCCGCCCGGAAGCACGAAGTCTCTCTGGAAGTCGATGAACACGAGTGCCGACGTCGCGACGTCGAAATCGAGGTCAAAGGGCTCTGCGTGGATGGTTGCCATGGTGCATCTCCTCATTCATCTGGTTCGGGGTTTCGTGGACGTGCGCTGTCGTGGAGGGAAGGCGGTCATTTGTCGCATCGGGGTGATAGCCCGGCGTTCGGGTCAACTGCCCGCCTCGAGCACTGCCAGGAGTGCTTCGGACGGGGCATGGGCGCCGAAGACGCCGCCCTGCATCGTGATCATCTTGAGGGCTGCCTCGTAATTCCCGTAGTCGGTCGCTCCGGTGCAGTCGCTCAGCAGCAGGCACTCGTAGCCCATGTCGTTCGCATCGCGCATGGTGGTGTGCACGCAGACGTCCGTGGTGATGCCCGTGAGCACGATGTGCGTGATGCCCCGGAGCCGAAGCACCATGTCGAGGTCGGTCGCGTAGAAGGAGCCTTTACCGGGCTTGTCGATGATGACCTCACCGTCGATGGGGGCGACCTCGGGGACGATCTCCCACCCCGGCTCCCCGCGGGTGAGGATGCGGCCATTGGGCCCGGGGTCACCGATGCCAGCGCCGATCCTGCGAGATCGCCAGAGCTTGTTCGCCGGGAGGTCTTGCAGGTCGGGCCGGTGCCCCTCACGGGTGTGCAGGACCATCCACCCAGCCTTCCGGGCTGCTGCCAGGACCCGCTGGGTTGGTTCGAGTCCGACACGCACGAGGCTCAGGTCGTAGCCCATCGTGTCGACGTAACCTCCTGGCGCGCAGAAGTCGAACTGCCAGTCGATGTTGATGAGGGCTGTGCGCGCCGGATCGATCACCCCGTCGTACGGCCACGGGTACGGCTCGGCATCGATCGTCGCGTTGATCGCAGTCATCGGTCTCCTTGCATCGTGGTCGGGTGGATCCTGTTCGCATTGCGGCTCGGCGGCTTCGCGAAAGAGGAACGGCAATCGGTGATGGCGCGCCGGCGCGGGCAGCAGGCTCCAGGGCCATTGGTCCGGTGTGCGGTCGATGGCGGGGGGAGCAGGCGGGGGAGCGCCGACTGGTGTCCCTGCCTGGAGGCCTCAACTGGCACGCCGTCTCCTAGAGCTCAAGTGACATTCGTGACGTGTCGGCTGCCTGCCGAATGCGTCACGCGATGCCCATGTTGTGCTCCCCCGCGGGCATTCCTAGTGAACGCCGATCCCAGTGTCAAGCGTTGCGGACATCGGGTGAGTCGCTCGATGCCCACGGGGGAGATGCCGTTCGCGCCGTCACCCCTCGTTCACTGCGAACCCCGATCCTCCTCGATGCCCGAGGCTCCATCGCGGAGGAGCTGGCGGAGGTCCTCGGTCCCGAGGTCCGCGGGCTGCGTCGTCTGGATGAAGTCGACGACGGCGGCAACGAACCGCGTGGGTGCTTCGACGTGCGGAAAGTGACCGGCGTTCTCGATGATCTCGAGGCGACTCGACCGGATCGCCTGGTGCGCCGCATAGGCATGCGCCACCGGGATGATCGCGTCATCCTCGCCCCACACGATGAGGGTCGGGACGTGCGCGCCCAGGTAGAGGCGGTCCATCGCGTTCACGCTCTGACCACCGGGATCCATCACCGATCGGACCGTCCTGAGGAACGACTGCCGACTCGCCGCCTCGGTGAGCGATGCGTAGGCGCTCCACAGCTCGGCGACATGCTCGTTTCGGAGGCCGAGGCTGCCGAGGAACCGGCTCACGCTGTTGCCAGCCTCGCGAGCGAAGGCGGGGAACAGCACCGGCATGACGTACTCACTTCCTGGCAGGGTGGCGAGCCGGAGCATCCAGCTCACCTCCCGCCCGAGGCCGCCGCTGTCGACGAGTACGAGGCGTTCGCAGCAGTGCGGGTACTGGTACGCCATCTGGAGCGCCACGCCGCCGCCGAAGGAGTGCCCGATGACCGTGGCCCGCTCGACTCCGAGCAACGCGAGCAGGTCCCGCAAGGTGCTTGCCTGCGCCCCGAGCGAGTAATCGCCGGGCGGTTTCGCGGATTGCCCGTGGCCGATCAGGTCGGGAGCGATGACCGTGCAGTGCTCCGAGAGCGCGGGCATGACATCACGCCAGGTCTCGGAGCTGCCGGCGATGCCGTGGATGAGCAGGACCGCAGGTCCATCGCCGCCCATTCGGAATCCCACCTCATGCCCGTGGATCGACACCCGCTGCAGCGCAAGGTCCATGGGTCCATTGTCCCCTACTCCCGGGCCGGCGCAGGCACAGCGGCCTATGCGGGCGGTCCGGATCCCAGCACCGCCGTCGTCACTGAAGGCTGGCCCGTGATGCTGGTCCATCCGATCGTCACGGTGTCCCCGGGGTGCAGCGGCACAAGGAGCCTGGCGAGCCCCGACGGGGAGGTGACCTGATGTCCGTCGATCGAGGTGATCACGTCGCCTGCCTTGAGCCCCGCCTGACTGGCCGCTCCGCCGCCGACCACGCCGACGACCATCACGCGGGCGCTGCTGCTGGTGGACACCATCACGCCCAGGAATCCCGCATTGCCAACGTGGATCGTCGAGGTGCTCGTCCCGGACTCGATCTGCCTGACTATCGACATCGCGTCGTTGATCGGGATCGCGTATGCGTCGGTGCCGGTGCTTCCACGTGACGGCGCTCCCGAGTACGAGAACGAGGCCGAAGAAGTGGATCCGGCGACGTCGATGCCGATGACCCTGCCCGAGCTCGTGACGAGGGATCCTCCGGAGTCTCCGGGCACCACGTCGGCGTTCACACCGATGAGGTGGTTCAGGGACTCGGTCGTGTTGTCCAGGGAGTCGCTGGCCGAGATCGTCTGATCGAGGGCGGTGATCGAGCCGCCGGCGCTCGAGGGGGTGCCACCCGTGCCGCCCGCGTTCCCGATCGCCACGATCGGCTCGCCGATGGTTGTGCGCGACGAGTTGCCGATCCTCGCTGTCTTCAGACCGGTGGCGTCGGCCAGCTGGAGCACAGCAATGTCGGCGCTGTCGTCGTACCCGACCACCGTCGCCGCGTAGGTCCGCCCGTTCCCCACGTCGGTCACGCTGATGGTCGTCGCTCCGTTGATCACGTGGTTGTTGGTGACGACCAGGCCCGACGACGTGAGGACGATCCCGGTGCCGGCACCGGATTCCCCCTGGTAGTTGAAGGTTGAGTTGATGTCGACGAGGGCGGCGTCGACCTTGGCGGCGATCGCGCTCACATCAGCGGGGCTTCCGCTCGCGGTGGTGACGCCGTTGCCAGCAGAAGCGGCCGAGCTCGTCGGCAGCTGGCCGAACGAGAACCCTTGTCCCGTGGGGAGCTGGAAGCCGGGGTCGGAGAAGCGGAAGTGGAACCCGGAGGATGACTGGGCCTTTGCGGTTCCCGGATGCAGATCGTTCCACGCGGAGTCGAGGCCGACGCCCGTGACGGCCGCGAGGAGGACGAAGGCAAGTGCGGCCGCCAACGGCCTCCGGTGCGAGCGACGACTGTGCGATGGCACCGGTGGGCGCTCGAAGTGGGCGTCGAACCGGCCCGCGTCGTCGTCGCTCTGGTCCGAATGCCAGATCCCCGTGCCCGTCCAGACGCTCGGATCGTGGAGGTTGTGGAGATTGTGGAGGTCACCGAGGCTGAAGTCGCCCGCTCCTCCGGAACCCATTTCGTTGTCGTTCGTCATGGATTCAGCATGGACCCGGGTCGTAATCCCAGACTGTGGCGACCATAAGGCTTGCATATATGTATTCCGGCTCGCCCGGGACCAGCCAGAGGACCGGGCCGGAGACGGGGGATCGACGAAGGCTCTGGGTAGTGCCGGGGGCTCAGAGCAGCCTGCGCTGCGATGCCCAGTTCGTCAGCTGGTGGCGATTGGACAGTTGTAGCTTGCGCAGGACGGCAGACACATGGCTCTCGACGGTCTTGATCGAGATCCCGAGCTCGGTGGCGACCTCCTTGTACGCGTAGCCCCGCGCGATGAGGCGCAGCACCTCGCGCTCCCTCGGAGTCAACTGGTCAAGTTCAGGGTCAGCGGTCTCGCGTGACGAGGAGTCGTCGATTGTCCTGCCGGTAAACGCGTCGAGCACGAAGCCAGCAAGATGGCGCGAGAACACCGCATCTCCCTCGGCCACGCGATGGATGGCCTCGACGAGCTCATCCCCTGAGATGTTCTTGGTGACGTATCCCCGAGCACCCGCACGGATGACCGCGATGACGTCCTCAGCTGCATCCGAGACCGAGAGGGCGAGGAACCGGACGTTCTGATTCTGCCTGCTCACCGCCTCGAGTACCGCCTGCCCGCCGCCGCCCGGGATGTGCACATCGAGCAGCACAACGTCGGGCAGGCGCTCGAGGATCAGCTCGATTGCGGCCTCCACTTCGTCCGCCTCGCCGACGACTGTCACCTTGTCTTTCAGTTCCGCGCGGATCCCCGCTCGGATCAACTCATGATCGTCGACGAGGAACACACGGGGCGAGGCCCGATCGGTCATGCTGCGCGAGGCTGCCAGGGAAGCGTGAGCGTGACTTCCGTGCCCGAGTCCGGTGAGCTTCGAATCGAGGAGGCTCCCCCGAATCGCTCCATCCGCTCGACTATTGATTTCGAGATGCCATGGCGATCGGCAGGGACCGATGCGGGATCGAATCCGCACCCGCGGTCTCGCACGAACATCGAGATCCGATCGTCCTCGACTTCGACATAGCTCGAGATGACCGAGGCCCCGGACCACTTCGCCGCGTTGACGATGGCCTCCTTGCCGGCTGCAGCGAGCGCAGAGACGGCATCGTCCAGGGGCACATCTCCCACGACGACGGACTCGACGGGCACGCTGTAGCTCTCCTCGACGTCGCGGACGATCTGATCGATCTGCTCCGTCAGCTGCTCGGGCGCCCCCGAACGGCGCGCGAACGCGACGGGGTCGAACAGCCAGGATCGCAGGTCCCGCTCCTGGATCCGAGCGAGACGCGCGACCTCCGCGGGGTTGTCCGACGAACGCTGGATGAGCGACAGGGTCTGGAGGACGGAATCATGCAGGTGCGCGGCCATGTCGGCGCGCTCCTCGGCACGCACGCGGTCCCGACGCTCGCTCGTCAGCTCACGAACCGTCCGCAACCACCACGGTGCGAAGAGCACGAAGAATCCGAACATGAGGACGAGAGCGCCAAGGAGGGTGTGCACTGCTCCATAGCGCCCCACGCCGCCCTTCGACACCGTGGCGAAGCCGACCACGACAAGCGCGACGCCTGCAGCGGCGCGCGCGACGGTCTGCTTCCAGCCCCTCAGCTTGTCGGCTCCGATGATCGGCGCCGAGTTGAGCAGCTCCTGAAGGTGCAGCTTCTCGTCGAGCGACGCGCCCCGCCAGACACCGAAGAGCCCGACGCAGCTCAGACTGACCGCCCAGGAGAATCGGCCGAGCACCCATGAGAGGCCATTGGAACCTTGCGCGAGTCCGACCGCGTCGGCTGCGATCAGGAGCGCGATGACGCCGGTGCCGCACACGAGCAGGAGCTGGGTCTCGCGCTTGCGTGAGACGATCCGCGAGGCGATGGACTCGGTCTCGTCGCGACGAAGGATGCAGATCCAAAGGGCGGTGTAGATGACCAGACCGAGACCCCCGAACAGCACGCAGATCGCGGCGAGGAATCGGATCAGCCGCGTCGGAACGCCGAGCCGCCGAGCGATGCCGCCGCACACGCCGCCGAGGATCGCATCCTCGCTCTCCCTGCGGAAAGGACGCTCGGGTCGGCCGTGGCCCCTGCGCGGAGCCTTGGGGGATTGCAGCTCGGTCCGCCGGTGGCGTGATGGGTGCGAGATCTGTGTGATGTCCAAAGCCTGCCATGTCCGCCAGCGCCGTGACATGAGGGCAAACCCTGAGGATCACAGGGGTTCTCGGGGTTGCACCTGATTGCCCGGAGGCAACCTGTGGGGCACAGTGAACCTATGACCATCATCGATGAACAGCCCATTGCCGAGGAGCAGCCTGAACCGGATCCACTGACCGCCGGTGACCCTCGGCCCCTCCGGCGCAGTTCGACGAAGAAGGTCATCGCCGGCGTCGCGGGCGGTCTATCCGACCGCTTCGACATCGACGTAAGCATCGTGCGGGTCATCTTCGTCGTGCTCTCGTTCCTCTGGGGACTGGGGGCGGCGATTTACCTGGCGATGTGGGCCATCGTCCCGCGCTCTTCCGAGGCTCGCGTTGATACCGAGGACGGCGTGCAGCTCGACGCTGACGACACGTCGCATTCCGCCCTGCTCACGGTCGCGCTGCTTCTCGGCGCCCTGTGCATCGGACTGCTGTTCACCTCGGTGTGGTGGGGAGGACCGCGTCTGGGCAGCGGCATTGGTCTGCTCTGGCTCGGGCTCCTCGTGGTCCTGCTGGTGCTTTCACTGCGCCGTCCCGTTAGCCGGATCTCGTTCACGCGGGTTCTCGCGGTCCTCGCGCTCGGAGCGATCAGCTTCATCATCCTCCTGGCGGGCATCTTCCTCGGGATCGTGGCGCTGACCGGTGTGCCCATGACCGGTGGCATCGGCCAGCGCGTCTGGCAGCCGACGTCGCTGACGCAGCCAAATGCGACATACCGACTCGGAGTCGGAGCCATGACCGTCGACCTTCGACGCGTGCCCTTCACCAGTGGCGTCTATCACGTGACTGCTTCGGTTGGTGTCGGAAAGCTGCAGGTGGAGGTTCCCCCGAACGTCACAGTGGACCTCACGGCAAATGCCGGCGTCGGCAACGTTGCGTACCTGAACAACTACGGGGCGCAGCAGTTCCTCGGCCCAGCACCATCCACGGGGACGAAGACCAAGCACGCGGAGCTGGTCCTCTCTGCACAGGTCGGGATTGGACAGGTCCAGCTCTATCGGGGACCTGCCAACAGCTTCGGGTGACCCGTGAGAGCGCGAGTGCCTCCGGCGACCCAGAGGCCAACGAACGGCCGACGAGTCAGGTCATGTGTGCGCGGGACTTGGCATCTGGGAGCCGGCGAGGCCCGTATCGATGCGCGGTCCCCTGACTAGCCTCGAATGCAATCAGCCGGCGGACAGCGGCCCCCACGGAAGAAGGATCATGACCAGCATCCTCGAAGACGTACCTGAGTCCCACCGTGACCTCCTCCAGGCGCCACTGACGGCGACGCTCACCACGGTTGACAGCCACGGCCGTCCGCAGTCGACTGCGGTCTGGTTCCTGGTCGACGATGACGGCCAGCTCAAGAGCTCAGTCACTTCGGACAGACAGAAGTTCAAGAACCTGGAGCGGAACCCGAACTGCGACCTCTTCATCATCGATCCGGTGAATCCCTACCGGACGCTCGAGGTGCGAGCCGAGGCACAGTTGGAGGCGGATCCAGACAAGGCATCGGTGCGGAAGTTCGCGCGGGCCTACGGCGTGGATGAGGAGATGCTCCTGCATGCCGGAGAGGATCGCCACGTCGTCGTCTACCGCCCTCGTCGCATCGTCGTCAACCCGCCTGCTTCAGCCAGCTAGCTCTGTTCCTGTGGCTCAGACCAAATCGTCCTTGCCGCTACCGGAGTCGGGCTGTACGACCTGACGGACGGATCTGAGGTCGGCAATCCACACCCGGCCTTCCAACCGCTGATGTGTTTCGATGCTGTGGAGGAGTCCGTCGAATCGGTGCGTTCAGAGCGCCCCGCAAGAGGGCAACGCGAGGGTGTGCCTCGACACAACGCCGGCGGATCGATGTATTGTCCCGATGGGTCAAGCCAATGCGGGTTGCCTGAACATCGAAATAGCGCCGAGAGCGCAGAAAGTGTGGACACAATGGCACTTGGAATCTATTTCGCACATGAAGGATTTACACCGGAGAAGTATGCCACCGCAATCCAGGAACTGAATGAGGCTGGTGAGGGCAATCCAAAGGGTCGCACCTATCACTTTGCGCTCGAACAGGATGGGTCTGTTCATGTGTTCGACGTGTGGGAGTCGCAGGAGGATTTCGATGCTTTTGGTCCTGTCCTGATCCCCGTCCTCACTTCCTTGGACGTCAGTCTGCAAGAGCCTATGGTGATGACGGTTCACAACATCATCACCCAGTAGTCACCCTGGGTCCGATCGCCGGGGCACCACCTGGCCATCCCCAGCGATCGGATTCTCACCAGTGACCGGTGGTTGTCGACCACACCCTCCACCGCCTGCCTTCCGCGAGCCCATCGAGCGCACGATCGCAGTCCCCGATGTCCTCGTCGACGAGGACCGCCGCCTTGCGGACCGCTTCGCGTGACGACGCTCTCAATGGCTCTGCAAGCCAATTGTTTCTCCGCTCATTGTGACCCTTCACCCTCCGCCTGGGCAGTCCGGCAAGGTCAAAGGTGGAGGAACTGTTCGCTCACCATCCCTAGAGGCGCTGGAGCTCGGCTCTCCAGTGCGAGCGCCAGTGCTCGCCGAGATCCTCGGACTCGAGCCCTTCGTGCTGGACGCTGACAACTGACTTCTCCGGTGCCTTGCGCGAGATGTTCACAACGACCCTGGAACCGTCTGCAAGTGTGCAGCGCCAGTATCGCCATTTCACCGTCTCGCTCATCTCGGGGCCTCGCTCCACTGCGACCCCGAGGATCTCAGTGGGGCTTCCGACCGCCGCCACCCAGCGAGCGAGCGCTCCATCCATCGATACGGGGAGCGTCTTGCTCGCTGAGATCGAGAACGACCCGTCGCTGCGCTGTCCCGGGACTCGTCGGCCGATGTGGTGCTCGTAGGAGACGGTGATCATCTGGCGCCACCATGGTGGTGCCCCGAATCCGGCAGCGACCTCCACGATCTCCTTGTGGCTCATGGACCGTGCATCGACCGATTCGAGGCGCGAGAGCCACTCCTCCCACGACGTGCCCGTCGCGGCCTCGATCGCCTGCGGAGAAACCGCCTGATCCATGGGCGAAATGTAGGGACCCGACGCCCGGCGAGCAAGCACACCGCGCGACCCTGTGTGTCGACTCGGTGCCCAGCCGACGCTTCGAGGCGCCACCATGCGGACACGGGCACGGATCTTCTCGCCAGATCGGCTGCATGGGCGACCCTCGCCAGCCGCTTCTGCGAGCATTGGCTGCTGGGAACAAGGAGCGATCCTCCACGTGAGGGGTGACCACGGACCGAGAGAGCATGCGCAGGATCGGCTATCAGATACGTGACGTGTACAACCGCCCTCACGAAGACGAGCTGGCGGGCCACCTGGAGCGCGGCTACGGGATCCGGGCGACCGCGACACGACTTGGTGCGGGCACGGTCCGCATCGACCACCCCGCGGGTCCACCGTGGGTCGCGCGACTCTTCATCAAGGACCGGCCGCTCGAACGTGCCCGCGACGATGCGGCGTGCCTGGCCTTCCTCGAGCAGGTGGGCTTCCCTGCCGAGCGGATCGCACATGCAGTGCCCGTGACGGAGTTGGGAGAGCAGGCTGTGCTGGTGACGCTCTTCGAGTCGGGGACCAGGCCGGCGAACACGCCGGCGACCCGAAGGAAACTCGGTTCGACAATCGGCAAGCTGGCAACCCTCCCGCTGGATTCCGGCGCGCCGCTGCGCCGCGCTGGGTCCCTGCACCACCTCGCCTCGTTTGAAGGCTCTCCTTCCCAGGACATTGCGGCAGCGCGCGGATTGCTCGAGGACCTCGCCGGACGGGTGCCACCTGCCTATCGGCACGTCCATGACGTCCTCTTGGAGCTGATCCCGAGGGCCGACGGCGGCGAGGGGCTGCCGGAGGCCCTGATCCATCCGGACCCCGTGCGGAGCAATGCGCTTGCCACGGCAGACGGGCTCAGGCTCATCGACTGGACGGGGGCGGGCCGCGGCCCGCGGGCAGCCTCACTGGCGGCGCTGCTCGATGCAATGGGTCCAAGGAACGCTCCCGACGTCATCACCGGGTATCAGGGTTATGTGACGCTGACTGGCGAGGAGCTCGATCGGCTCGAGGGCTTGCTCTGGATCCGTTCCCTGTGGATGGCGTGCTGGAACCTGTGGCTCTCGTCGGTGTCCAAGACCGTCAACCGGGCTTCGATTCCTGAAGCTGAACGGATCCGAGCCATTGCCACTTCGGTCCGCGATGCGTGCAGGTGAGACGACGAGCCCACTCGATCGTGGGTGATGAGCCCGGCAGATACGCATCACCGTCAGTCGGATTGCTGGGAGCGACCTTTGCGAGGATGTGCGCCGATCGCGCTGGTCGGCCGAGGACGGTCGCCGCGACGCGGCAGGGGGCGTGCCCATGATGTCGGAAGCGCG
>Ga0181519_10003866_pt1 | contig 12233 bp, 7 predicted proteins | sample PEATcosm2014_Bin_26_FD_121102 | JGI IMG/M metagenome (GOLD analysis project Ga0181519, IMG submission 121102) | Peatland microbial communities from MTU Mesocosm Facility, Houghton, MI, USA - PEATcosm2014_Bin02_10_metaG | ecosystem: Environmental > Terrestrial > Soil > Wetlands > Peat | place... | reverse complement strand
CACCTACCCTCTACCAGCGGATTGGATTGAGAAATACAAGGGCCCGCCGCCGTCTGATAGCGGTCGATACGTGCTTGCGCAATTCAGTCCGGGGGGCGCGTTCAAGGGATCTGCGCGAGGCACTATCCTGATCACAGCGCAAGATATGTTCTTTACGCCGTTGCCAGCCGCAAATGCTTTGGAACTTATCAATTACTCGAAGGATAACTTGCCACCCGACTACAAAGTTGAAACAGCTCCGAGGGATATAAGGATTGCCGGCCATTCGTTTATCTTTTTCGCGTGTTGGTCTCCGGTGGCAGAGCTTCACTGGTACGATCTGGCCACTCAAGTCCGCGGCCACACAGTGGAATTCATACTGACCAGCCGCGATCCGGAATTGCTCGACAATCTAATCCAGAACATGAACAGGATGCAATTGCCCGCTGAAGCCAGTCCCACAGCGGGCATGGGCGGGAACGACATTCCTGTCTGTGTGAAAGACTACGCCAGCGGCGAGAATGTGATCTCGCGAGTCGATCCAGTTTTCACCGAGCACCGGTTCAACCCGGTTCCGGTCCGAATCATCATCGATAGAAAAGGCGCAGTAAAGCATGTCCACTTTCTCAGCGCATTTCCCGATCAGACAAAGGCCATTTCCGACGCACTCGGCCAATGGAAGTTCAAGCCATATATCCACGACGGAAAGCCGGTCGAGGTAGAGACCGGTTTTATGTTCGGAGGCAAGTTCCAAGCCAGGGCTCCGGGGACTGACGTTCATCAGAGCGCCGCTGGGAACACCTTACGAAGAGGGCAGGGATGTAACTAGATTGCGCTGCGGAAAAGCTCGCACGCATCTTCGCGTTGATCCCAGTGTTTGCATATCCCGGTTCCAATCGGCAGCGATGTTGACGTGGGACGTATGATGGTTGCGCAAGGTGGTTCCAGAAGAAGGTCGATGTATGCCGCCACTGAAAGTGTTGGTTGTCGAGGATGACCTCGCATGCCTGGAACTCATGACCGAGGTCTTCACGTCTTTAAAGGCCGAAGTGCGCGCTGTCGGCAAGAGCGAAAAGGCGGCGGCAATGGTCAACCAGGAGAAGTTCGACGGAATTTTCCTGGACCTGGAAATGCCGACTTTGAGTGGCTTCGACCTCGCACGTCTCATACGCAAATCTTCGTGGAATAAGTCAACTCCCATCGTGATCGTAACCGGAAGCGATGAGAGAAAAACCATGCAAGATGCGTTTGCGATCGGAGCGACCTTCTTTATTCAAAAGCCCGTGGACCGGCAGAAGTTGAGCGTCCTGTTCCGGACGGTGAGCGGCGGAATGCTCGAGAACCGGCGCAAGTATACCCGCGTCCCAATCCAGGCTGTTGTTTCATGCATAGTGGGCTCCCGAACCGTATGCGGGATGAGTTGGAACCTCAGCATGGGAGGAATGCAGGTGGAAGTGGGTGACTTGAAAGCCAAAGACACTGTCCGGCTATCATTTCAACTGCCGACTTCTGGGGCCGCCATTGACGCGGAGGGCGTCGTCGTGTGGGCTAATGAGAATCGGCAAGGAGTCCAATTCATGAGGGTAAGTGAGCAGAGTCAGCAGTCGATTCGTCAATTCATGACCGAAGTCGAGAACATGGACCGTTAGGAACGAAGACTTCGGAGGCAGCCTGGGTACCACTGCCAGCCTACCCTGGTCCTAATGTACGGACTGAGTATCTCGTTTCGCGAGAAGACGATCAAGCTCTTTGGTGAGGGAAGACGGGTCGACAGGTTTCGACAAGTAACCATCGAAACCCGAATTCAGGATTCTTTCCCGGTCGCCTCGCATAGCATATGCGGTGACTGCCACCACCGGCAGCCGTGCCAGGCGAGGATTCTCGCGAATTTTGCGGACAACTGCGAAACCATCCAGCACTGGCATTCCAATGTCCAGCAGTAGTAATTCTGGGTGAGTCTGTTCGATCGTTTCGAGTGCCTCTTGACCGTCACATGCTTCAAGCACGGTGTATCCCCGCAACTCCAGCAACTCGCGGAGCAGTTCCCGGTTTACCGCATTGTCCTCGGCCACCAGAATGCGTGTCATGATTGGCCCGCGCCCTTTGCCAAGGAATGACCGCGGACTACTCTATCGACTTCGGCAATGAGTTGTTGTTTCCAGGTTCCGTTTTTCTGCAGGAGTCCCTGGGTTTCCCGATGGAGAAGAGCAATCTCAAGCGGGGTAAGGTTCTTGGCCGTCATTACAAGAATCGGCAGTCGCTTCAACGCTGGCTCCTGTCGTACGTGCCGAATGACTTGAAAGCCGTCGATACCTGGCATCAGAAGGTCGAGCAGGATTGCGCCCACCACTTTGTTGGCGAGCACCTCCAGGGCACGCGTCCCACTGCGCACTCCTTGCGTCTCGTACCCGGCAGCGCGCAAGGCTTCCTGCATCAACTCCAAAGCTTTAGGATCATCGTCCACCAGCAGAATGGACGAATCGTCGTCGGCCGGTGACGGCACATGCCTGCGAATGGTTTCCAGCAACGCGGGTTTGCGAACCGGCTTGATCAGATAGTCGTCGGCGCCTAGAGCGAAGCCGACCTGCTTTTGATCCACGATCGAAAGGATAATCACGGGGATAGATGCCGTTTCCGGATTTTTCCTCAGTGCTACTAACGTTTCGAAGCCATTGCTGCCCGGCATCATCACATCCAGGGTGATGGCGTCAGGCCGCAATCGTTGAGCTTCTCTAAGAGCTCCGGCTCCTGACTCCACCGTCGCCACCCGGTACTCTGGTTCGAGATAGCTGGCGAGAAGCTCACGCGCCGGAATCTCGTCGTCCACAATCAGCACCAGTGGGGTAAGACGACCTGACGTCGCCCTGACAGGGGCTTTTACCGGCTCTTCCGAAGGATGGACTTCGGAGCTTGGTTCCACCGCAGGAATCGTGAACGTGAACCGGCTCCCCTTTCCCAGCTCGCTCTCCAGGGAAACTCGACCTCCTTGTTGCTCAACCAACCGCTTCGTGATGGCCAGTCCCAATCCGGTGCCGTGATGATTGCTGTCCGCATTTCCCTCGACTTGCCTGAACTCTTCGAAGACAACCTGCTGGTCTTCAGGCCGGATGCCAATTCCCGTATCCGTTACTGACACGGAGACGAAGTCCCAGTCGTCGACGCACTCAATGTTGATCTGACCGCCCTGGGGCGTGAATTTAACTGCATTGCTGAGCAGGTTGTAGAGGATCTGTTTGAAACGCACGCGATCTGCCTTGACCAGAGATTTGCTCTCCACCTTCTGCTCGACCCGAATGTTCTTGGCCATCGCCAAAGGATCAATGGTGGAGAGTACTTCCGGCAGAGCATTCTGCACCAGGAACTCTTCGCTATGCAGCTCCAGCTGTCCGGCCTCAATCTTGGAAAGGTCCAGAATGTCATTGATCAGCTGCAGCAGATGGGTCGAGCCTTGTTTGATGTGACCGATGAATCGCTTCTGCTTGGGGTTCAGCGCACCTGGAGTTTCGTCTGCCAGCAGATCGGAAAAACCTACAATCGCATTTAGTGGAGTCCTTAGCTCATGACTCATGCTGGCAAGAAACTTGCTCTTCAGATGCGTGGCGCGTTCTACTTCGCGATTGCGGAGCTCCAGTTCTCGATTGCTGGCAGCCAGCTTCTCCGTGTACTTGCGTTTTTCCGCTTCATCCCGTTTTCTCTGTGTCACGTCAACTGCAACCACAACCTCCGCCGTACGCCCCGCAAAGCTCATTGCATACGAGGTGATCTCCGCATTGATTTCGCTTCCATCTTTCCTGCGATGTGTCCATACCCCAAATTTTTCAATGCCATCTCTGAGCGTGCCCACACTTTCGAGTAGTCGGGGTACGTCTTCAGGAGGGCGAATATCCTTAATGGTCATCGCCAGAAGTTCGTCTTTGGAATATCCGTACTTTTCTACCGTTGCCCGATTTACCGCCAGGAATCGCAATGTTTCCCGGTCGTAAACCCAAGTAGGATGCGGGTTGTTGTCAAACAATTTGCGGTGCCGCTCTTCGGTCTCCCGCAGCTGCTCCTCCGCCCGTTTCCGTTCCGTGATGTCGCGTGCAGCAGCATAAATAGCCTTCTTTTCGGGCGTGGAAACCGCATTCCACGATAGCCATTTGTAAGAGCCGTCTTTGCACAAATAGCGATTCTCAAATGCGAAGGTCACTTCCGAGTTCTGCAACCGAAACTCTTCGGATACGGTCGCCGGACGATCCTCGGGGTGGATGAATTCCAAGTAGGGCTTTGCCTTAAGCTCTGCTTCAGTAAAGCCCAGAGTCTTCTCCCAGGAGGGGTTCAGATTCTTGAAATATCCATCAAAGCCCGCGATGCAAAACATATCTATCGACAAATCGATGAATTGGTTTCCCGTCTCCAGCCTGGAATACAGGGCAGCCATAAAAGTGCTCATTCCTAGGCCAACTACAACCAATACCAAACCCAGCAGCCATACGCGCCGGTCAAATGCCCACACGCCCGCATGCAATGTGGACACCGGTTGTTCCACAAGAACTCCCCAACCGTATCGACTGACCGGGTCGTATCCCGCAAAGACGGTCTCGCCTCCCCGCACAAAGGCCCCGTAGCCAGAATTGCCTTCCCGCATTAGCTTGACGGGTTCATACCCGCTAAGGTCGATCGGGGCCGCATGAGAGTTGATATTCGGACGAGCGGACAGATGACCGTGCTGGTCCACCAGAGAGATGGTCCAAGCACTCCGCATCTTGTTCTCCACAAGGCGGCTGCTCATCGTCTCCAGCGTATATGGAGCCATGAGAATACCAATAGGCTGGCCGGCCTCATCCTTGATTGGAACCACAATGGCAACGACTAACTCGTGAGGCGCAATGGCAGTTTGATAAACCTCTGAAATATAAGGTTGCCAATCGCGGACCGCGCCTTTGTACCAGTCGCGGTACGAGAAATTCTGATGGAGCGCAGCGGGCTGATTTGGGTAGACCGCTCGCATCGTTCCATCGAGATCGTATGCACTCACAAAAGCAAGATCCGGGCGCAAGCTACTTGCTTCTTTCAAGTCCCATTCGACTCCATCTAGATTTCGTCTCCTCCACGCCCGGAGAAATATGGGGCGCGCCGCAATCGACTGCAGGAAGGCAGCGCTTTGACGGAAATTCTCCTCCACGAGAGTGGCGGAAACGCGGGCAATCTGGGTACTCTCAGTGGCGGCCTGGGTTTCAACCTGCTGCCGCAGGACTCGACCCACGGAATAGGCGAAAACTGCGATCGGCAGGACCAGCAGGAGCAAAAACAAGGAATATAGACGCGGCCGACTCGCGGATATCCAGATCGCAATCTTGGCGCGCGTTTTCATCGATTCCTCATCGTTAGCAACCCATCATGGCTAATCGCCCTGGTTCCCGCTTTTCGCTGTCTTTGACTTTTCAGATCTGCCCCAGACTCGACCGAGTATCAGGCGCCGGCCCCTGCCCCGCGGGAGAGGAGATCGACCGCTCCGGTCCGGACAAACCGTTCGAAGTGATCGAAGATGTGCGGGTCCCACCAACCTTTCACTACTTCTGCTCTCATGGTCTGAAGGGCTTCGGCCTGGGAAAAGGCTTTCTTGTAAGGCCGCTCAGTTGTGAGCGCGTCAAACACGTCCACGATCTGCAGGACGCGTGCGGTAATTGGAATCGCATCTCCACGCAGCCCGTCAGGGTAACCTGAGCCATCCATCTTCTCGTGATGGTGGCGGATGATGGGAAGAACCAGGCGAAATGACTTTAGCGGGCCGCAAATGCGCTCACCAACCACCGGATGTTCGCGGACAATCTTCCACTCCTCTTCGGTGAGTCGCCCAGGCTTCAAAAGAATTGCATCGGGCACGGCCACTTTTCCTACGTCATGTACGATTCCCGCTCGACGCAACGCCGTAATTTGGTCTTCGGTCAGTCCAATTTGCCGAGCCAAACGGGTGGAGTACTCCGCCAAGCGTTCACAATGACCGTGTGTGTAAGGGTCTTTGCCTTCGATGCTCCGCGCCAGAGAAAACAGGACCGATTCTGCACGCTCCAGTTCGTCGGTGCGGAGCTTGAGTCTCAAAAGCGACCTTACGCGGGCGAGCAGTTCGGTTCGGTCCACGGGGCGGGTGAGGAAGTCATCCGCGCCACATTGAATGCCCTTCAGCCGATCTTCTTTGGCGGACAGTGCCGTGATTAGTACAACTGGGATTAAGTAAGTTTCGGGGTTACTCTTTATTTTCTCGCACAGCTCAAACCCGGTAAGTCGAGGCATCATTACATCGGAGAGAACTAAGTCGACTTTCGTGCTGTCTAACTGCTCCAGTGCGGATACTCCATCCGGCACGGCCATAACTTCAAATCCCTGGAGTGTGAGGAGTTCCTGCAACAACTCGCGGTTTGCTGCCTGATCATCGGCGACTAGAATAGTCCCGATTACTGATTGAGGGCACTGCGACTGCATAATTCAACGTCCGTGTTCTTGCCCAGCGTGGCACAGAAGATTAAAAGGACCTAATTACCGAAGTCATGAAATCAGTTAGCCTCGATCTGCAAGTCTTGGTTCGACTAGCTTCCGAACTGAGCGCTTTGTCCAGAATCTCATCTGGTCCTTGAAGGCTGCGAGCGTCGCACTCGTGGCATTCCTCGGCACCACCCTCGTAACGAGGCGGCTCATCTTCCTGCTTGACTCGAATGGCGCTTTTTTGCGATAAGCGTCATATTAGGACTTCTCTTCGCTGCTACTAGCGTGTGGGGCTTGGCTGATCGTAATCTCAGGTAAGCGTTGCGCTTTGCGACGCGGTGGGCCTTGCGTCTTGTCAGATCGCAGGGAAGGAGTGCGATGTCCACAGCCCGATGGACCAAGTACCGGTTATCGGTTCCGACCACATCCGACTCTACAACCAATCTGGCACCTGAGCGGTTAGCGAGCTTGGGTTGGCGGCAAGAACTTGGCCGCAGTGTTCTGGTCCGCGTCGCTGTCTCCATCTCCGCTTCCGTGTTCCCATCCGATCGCCCAGACGGGAGCGGTCAATGAGCGCGCCCAGGGCTCTGAAGCTGCTGGCCATCGATGACACTCCCGAGAATCTAGAGCTGATTCGTGCCACGCTCGAGCAGTTGGATCTGGAGATCGTAACGGTGGAAGATCCCGCAGTCGGCTTCGAGCTGTTTATGCAGATTCGGCCGAGGATCGTTCTACTCGACCTGGTGATGCCGAAAGTGACCGGAATGGAACTGCTGGAACAGATGATCGCAGTCGATCCAGGTGCGGATGTAATTTTGATGACGGCCCACTACTCTCCCGAATCAGCCGTCGAAGCAATCCAGAAGGGCGCGTGCGATTACTTCACTAAGCCTCTGGACGTCGGAAAACTGCGCGCGAGGATCGCGGGTTTTCTGGCAGACGCGGAAAGACGACGGAGAACCCTTCACCTCGATCGAGAACTGCTCGACGCCTGTCAATTCGAAGGCATGGTCGGCCGCAGTCCCCTGATGCTGGAGGTATTCGCAAAGATCCGGCGAGTCGCGCCGCACTTCAGAACCGTTTTGATTACGGGAGCAACGGGGACCGGTAAGGAACTTGTGGCCAATGCTCTGCATCGGCTAAGCCCGTCGGCCCGGGGCGAGTTTGTGATTTGCAACTGTTCGGCGCTCGTCGATAATTTGGTCGAAAGTGAGTTGTTTGGCTACGTCCGGGGTGCCTTCACGGGCGCGACGCAAGACAAAGTCGGCTTATTTGAACACGCAGACGGCGGCACCATTTTCCTGGATGAGATTGGTGAACTCTCTCTCCCGGCCCAGGCCAAGTTACTACGGGTTTTGCAGAACCGTCAGGTGCAGAGAGTTGGATCTCCTTCGGCGCGTAACATCGACGTGCGGGTCGTCGCTGCCACCCACCGCAACCTGAAAACGATGGTGCGCGACGGGCAGTTTCGAGAAGATCTCTATTACCGCCTGGCTATGGTCGACATCCCGGTGCCGACTCTCGGAAACCGCCGTGAAGACTTGCCGCTGCTGCAAAGGTATTTCATCGAAAAATTCTCCACCGACTACGGGAAGTCCATCGCCGGCCTAACCCGAAGGGCACAGACTCGAATGGCAACGCACCCCTGGCCTGGGAACGTCCGTGAACTCGAAAATGTGATCGGGAATGCCTGCATGATGGTGGATGGATCTCTGATTGATATCGACGATCTGCCGGAGAGTCTTCGGCGTCCACCCAGTGACGACGTATCTACAGATGAAACGTTCTTGACTCTCGACGAACTGCAGAACCGTCACATCTTGCGCGTGCTGCAGGCAGTCGGAGGCAGCAAACCTCGAGCCGCCGAGATCCTCGGGATCGGTCGCGCAACGATTTACCAAATTTTGTCGCGGATGAAGCTCAAGGAAGGAGATGGGATGGCTGGATAAGTCGTGATCTCGGGATCATCATGGATCGCGTAGGCTGCGTTACGCGACCGGGTCTCGCGATTGTCAAAGGGCTAAGAGATGCTCACACGTTTTGCGCAGAAGCCACGGTCACAACATCCCGGCCTCGTGCTTTAGATTCGTAGAGGCACTGGTCCGCGACCTTGAGCAACTCATCGGATGTTACACCGTGTTCCGGAAACGCCGCTACGCCTGCTGAGATGGAAAGTGGCCCCAGTGTCTCCTTCTTATAACGCAACCGCAGGCGCTTCACCTCAGAGCGCAATGCCTCAGCGCGAACAGCCGCGTCCTGCGAAGTGGACTCGGGCATAATAATCGCGAACTCCTCGCCGCCATAGCGGCAGCATATATCGGTCGCCCGAAAGAAAGTGCGAAACAGGTCAGCAAGAGACTGTAGAACCATGTCTCCCGCGTCATGGCCGAAAGTGTCGTTGAAGCGCTTGAAGTGGTCGAGGTCGAGGAAGAGGACGGAGATTGCCTGCTGCTTCCGGTTAGCCAGTTGTAACTCTCTTTCCAGCGATTCCTCCAGAAAACGCCGGTTAAATAGGCGAGTGAGCGGATCACGAATCGACAGTTCACGAAGGCTTTCACGCAACTGCAAGCCAGAGAGCGAAAGGGCGATCTGGGAGCCGAGACTGATGGCCAGTTGCTGACGAGATTCCCGAAGGCTCTCCAGGTTCGAATCGTTTGGGATCTGGGTTGCATTGTCGAACTCGAGATGCAGGATACCGACCGTGTTCCCCTGCGCCACCATCGGTACACATAGGCACCCGGTGGTCGAGCTCTTGGTCAAATGCTGGCAGGCGACGCTGCTACCTGGAGACTGGCTCCAGTGAGGCCGTCCACGGCGCAGGCCCCAGCACGCGTCAGGAGGAAACGTTGGCGTTAATGCGTCCCTTCTGCCCCACCGCGCTCCTGCCTCAACCAGGTCCCGCGATGATCTCAATAAATAGAGAGCTCCAGAAGGAGCCTCAGGAAACAGCCTTTGCACAAAGTTGGCTACTACTACGCAAGCTTCCTGAACCGTCCCACTGCACTGCAACAGCGATCCCATTTCATTTAGCAGACTAATCTGTTTGGTATGAAGCTCCTGTTCTTTCAGCAGACGGTCTAGTGACTCGGCATGTTGTCGTTGTGCTTTAATCGCCTTGACCTGCTCCGAAATGTCCTCATAAATGAGATAGGCACCCCGTATGTCACCATCCACCTTCAGCGGCACTCCGTGGAGTGCTAGGTCGAGAAGCTTCCCGTCCTTTCGCCGCTGTCGTACTGTCCGGTGTACCGCGTCTCCCTCGAAGATCTGCTCGACCACTTCCGCGGAATCGGATGCCTTACCGTCGGGCGCCCCGGGATTTCTAATATCAATCGAAGCGAGATTATCGCGGTCATACTGAAAAAGTTTTTCGAAAGCCGAATTCACGAGCTCAACCGAGCCCCGCCGGTCAAGCACAACCATCGCGAGTGGGCTATTCTGTATGAGAGAGTCCAGGTAAGTAGTTTGCTCATTCAAATGAATTCCCAACCGGTGTCGCTCGCTAACTTCAGAGCCCACGATGAGTCCTACTGCTGACACTACCAGCATGAACAGAGCGACTTTGGTGAACACAATTTCGCTTGGAGCAAATAAATGCAGCGCAACCACGATTCCAAAATTTAACGCCAGTACTGCGGTTACGACTCGCCGGACTCCCTGACGCATTGCGATCCAGATTACAGGAACAAAGCAGGTATAAAAATGACCATATCGACCATCGTTGACACCGAACATCGCCCAGCATACGGCTAATATTGCCAGAGCTTGGCCACTCGCTTCTGCGACCGCGCCGAAAGTGAATCTCGGTTTTCCCCGATGCGCTTTTGTTGGCCTGACCTCTGCCGACGCCTCCGCGAGCCACCGACGAATATGCGGAAAGACATGGACCAGGAGATAAGGTGCGACAGCCACCAAGCCAATGGCGTCACCTAAGAACCACCCAAGTGCGGACGACTTCCACTCGCCCCAGGTAATGGCATGATCCGCAATCAGAGTTGCGACTCCAAAAAGAGCCGCACTGGCCGCCGCGGTTGCACTTACTAGAAGGTAGCGGACCACATCTCGGCGCCGTCGTAGTCCAAGATCTATCTCTAGAGTCCCGCGCAGCAGATATGCAGCAATACCATAGCTGGCAGAGATTCCCGCGGCACCGATGGTATTGCTGAACGACAGTACGGGCTGCGAGTAAAGAGCCACGTTGGTGAAAGCATTGGTGAAGAAGGCCAGAAGCGCATACCACGGACTGACGCCCAACATCAGGGCTATCACTAAACCGATGGCGGGATACCAGGCTACAAATCCAATGTGTGAAAAAAGGACGATTTCGGGACGGTTCAGCAGCAGATACAGCAATACGAACGAGAGAGAGACCAGAGCGTGACGAGTGACCGTGCGACGCGAATACATAAACAGCATCCCAGGACTGAGTGGCTCGTTGGGTGATCCATGTCGTTCGGTGGACAAAAGGGAATGTCCGCTCCGGATGCCTTGCACGCTCAGATTACCTACAGGTAAACATAGAGAAGGTACTCTGGCAGCACAATTCAACTTTCTGAGGAGTACTTAAGTAATTCCTCATTTTGAGGTTTACTGTATAACCTGCCGGCGACACTACGGCGACATCATCTTGATCTCGCATTCAGCTTGTCGAGCGCGCGTTTCAATTCTTCAAGCTTTTGTCCAGCTTCGGCGAGCTTACCTTCCGCCGTCAGGCGCTGGTAATCGGCAAGATCTTTTGCGGCTTCCGCGATGAGCGCATTAACGTCCGCCGCGGGCTGGGGTGACGAGGCGGACGCGGTTGTACTGCGCGCCGGTTCCGCGGAGACGGCTGCTGCGGTCGTTGAAGAGGCAGTCAACGACGAGACCGTTCCCCCAAAAAGCGACGCCATCGCTGATTCGAAGGTTGGTCCGTATGCCAGCCGATCTTGCAGCGCAAGCACCACGAGGCGCAACTCGGGCATCGGACTTCGTTCAGCCTGCAGGTAAATCGGCTCCGCATACAACAGCGCCTTGCCAGTCGGAATTACCAGCAGGGCGCCTCGCCGCACGTGTGAGCCTTGCTGATTCCATAAGGTCAGCTGCCCGGAAAGCTGCGCGTTCTGGTCGATACGTGCCTCGATTTGCAGCGGCCCATCGACCAGTTTTGTCTTCGGAAAGTTGTAGACTACTGACGTACCGTACTGTGCGCCGTCGCTGCGCCCGGCAATCCAGCCGATCAGGTTATTCCGGTTGGCGGGTGTGAACGGCAGAATCTCGGCGAACTCTTCGCCGCTTTCACCCGGCAGTTTCATCAAAACAAAGTTGGGCTGCATCGGTTGCGTGACCTGCTCGCCTCCGGGGCTCATACTGACTTCCGTAGCGACCGTCCACAGATCCTCGCGGTTGTAAAATGCTTCCGGATCCGTCATGTGATAGAGCCCGTAAATCTCTGCCTGCAGTTTGAGCAGCAACTCGGGATAGCGCACATGTTTCCGCAGGTCCGCTGGCATCATGGAAGCATCTTTGAATAGAGTCGGAAAAATGCGCCGGTAAGCGTCGATGATCGGATCTTCCGGATCGAACACATAGAACGTTGTCGTGCCATCGTAGGCGTCGACGACCACCTTCACGCTATTCCGCATGTAATTGATGGAAGCGTTGTCGAGACGAGTATGCGTCGAGTATGGATAGCTGTCGGAAGCCGTAAACGCATCCATGATCCACGATAGCCGTCCATCATCGCCGAGCACGATGTACGCATCGGGATCAAAGGTAAGGAAAGGGGCCAATGCCGCTACGCGATCGCGTATATT
>Ga0181519_10003864_pt1 | contig 12235 bp, 10 predicted proteins | sample PEATcosm2014_Bin_26_FD_121102 | JGI IMG/M metagenome (GOLD analysis project Ga0181519, IMG submission 121102) | Peatland microbial communities from MTU Mesocosm Facility, Houghton, MI, USA - PEATcosm2014_Bin02_10_metaG | ecosystem: Environmental > Terrestrial > Soil > Wetlands > Peat | place... | reverse complement strand
GCAGAACATTGGAACCTTGTGGGCGTCGAAAGCCGCTCGGGCGGGGCGGCGAGGACACAGCGACCAAATTTCTTGAGGTCCGTCGATGACCGATGCTGGTCTATCCGAAATCACCGTCGCCGAATTGACGGCACAAGGGGTCACAGAAGTCGAGGCGTGCTGCCTGCGATGCGGGGGCGATTGGCAGTCACCGATCACCTTCCTCCCACCGGGGACCACCCTTGCGAAGGTCGCGTCGCTCATGGTCTGCTCGACATGCGGTGGGCGAAACGTCGAGATTCAGGTGCCATCCCAAACCGTCAGGCGATTGAACCAATAAATTAAATTACACGGCCTTATGTAGCAACCGCCACCATCGCTTGACATGCCTTGCGAACTCCCAGAACCATCGCCGCGTTGATGGAGATCGAAGTCGCCGAGCGCGCCTCGCGCCGCATCCAGCGTCATCGCGATCAATCCGAGGTGCCGGCTGGAAAGACCTTCGCCAGTTTCGATTTCGACGCCGCGCCGGGGGTGCGCAAACAGTATCTCCTGGCGCTCGGCACCGGCGGAGGCTGGATCAGGAACGGCGACAATCTCCTGCTGTTCGGGAAAAGCGGCACGGGAAAGGGAGGCCAGTCGACGCCGCACAGGCTCAACGTCAGCGTCGCGCGGTCGGCCGCGACAAGCATCCGTCGCCCGCCGCGACGGCAAGAAGATCGTGGCAACGCTGAAGGTCTTCGGAGCTGATCGGCTCGAAGCCCGACGTGTCCCCGGCGCGGCCAGCACCGTCTCTTCATGACCTGACAGCTCGGTCGCCAACCTCGGCCGCAAAATCAAGGAACGCTTCATAGCGATCATCGTTTGCGGAAGCTCAGTTCTGTATTTTCACGGTGAACACAGTGCGTCTGGCGCTGTCGTCGTTGGACCATTCATTTTCGACGTCTGACAGCGGGACGGGTTTGACCGCGATTTTGAAGCCGCCGGAGTTGGTCGCTTGCAACAGGCCGCCGATTGCGTGGACGAGGCGGTCAAAAGCTATGCTGCCGATGCCGCTGCCCATGAGTTCGATCGCCGACGAGCGCAGCACGGCGCTGGGCAGGTTTATCTCCGACCCGCTAACGGAGCCAATCTGAACGAAACGGATCGGCGCGACCTCCGCTCCGGTTTTGGCGGCGGCGATCAGAATGCGTTCGGCGCTCTTGCCCCACAAATAGTCGATGACGACATCCACCCTTTCGGCAAATTGTTGCTTGAGGCTGCCATCGAGGTCCTTTTCGCTCTCGACGAGCGGAATGGTCACGTCGGCGCCGAGGGCCGCGACCTCGCGAAGGGCGTCAAGGTTGCGGCCGGTCGCTATGACCTTTGCCGCGCCCAGACATTTGGCGATCTGCACGGCGAGGCGTCCGGCGGCGCCGGTCGCGCCATTTACCAGCACGGTTTCTCCGGCTTTGAGCTTCGCGCGCTCGGTATAGGCCGCCCAGGACGACATGCCGGGATTGGCGATGGCGGCGGCGGTCACGTCATCGATGTCGTCAGGCAGAGCCAGACAATGTGCGGCAGGCGCGATCGTTCGTTCCGCCATGGCGCCATATGGCGCTGTTGGCAGGACGAAATAGACCCGCCGCCCGTCCTCAAGTCGTCCCACGCCGTCGACGCCGACGACGAAAGGATAGTGGCCGGATGAGCTGTAATGCGAACCGGCGGCCCGACTTTTCACGGCATGGCTCATTGCGGCCGCGGTGACCGCGATGCGGTTTTCCCTGTTTGAGATCGCCGGGTCGGGGAAATCTCCATAAATGGGGGCCCGCCCGGCTCCCAAAACGAGTGCAGCCTTCATGATGGCTTTGCTTCCAGTTTGTATGGATATGTGTATAATACACATATATAAGGAGCCTCCGATGGCGTCAAGAAATAATATGCAAAATACACATATCTCCGATCAGCTTCGGCAGCTTCACATTGCGCTGCTCGATATCGTCAGCGTCATGAACCGGCCGCAACGCGACGAGGCGCTGATCAAAGAGGCGGGCATTCCGCTCGATCGCGCACTGTTTCCGCTGCTCGTTGGCATTCAGCGTTTCGGGCCGATCGGCGTCGTCGAACTGGCCGACCGCGTGGGGCGGGATTACACCACCGTCAGCCGCCAGGTCGCGAAGCTTGAAAGCCTCGGCTTGGCGGAACGACAGGGAAGCGTCGCGGACCGCCGCGTGCGCGAGGCTGTGATCACGCCTAAAGGCAAGGCGATGACCGACCTGGTCGACGCCGCTCGCGAAAGGATGGGTCGCGGCATATTCGAGACATGGGACATGCATGAAATCGAAGCGCTGGTGCGGCTGATGCGGAAATTCGCAGACGCGGTGAAGGACGAACCGCCTGTCCGTTCGTGATCCAGGAAGACACCCGCGCGCTGTCAAGGACGGCCGGCCCGCGCGCATCGTCGGAATTATGAAGGAGAGCTTTACAGATTGCCTTCATATATCTAAACAAGTCGCATGAACCAACGACAAGACGCCCCTGAGATCGCGCGCGCCTCCGCCCTGGCGGCGGATCTGCGGGCTCTGTTTGGCAAGCTGAAGCGTCGGCTGCGCGAACAGACAGATTTCAAAGACCTGACGCCAACTCAAGTGGCGGTGCTGCTTCGCCTGGAGCGAGAAGGTCCGACGACCGTGTCAGCGCTTGCGCGAGCTGAAGGCATGCGCTCGCAATCGATGGGGTCCACGGTCGCGCCCCTGCAAGCGGCCGGCCTCGTCGGCGGCGAACCTGATCCAAACGATGGCCGACAGACGATCCTTTCGCTCACGGAAGCCTGCCGAAAGTGGATCGGCGAGGGGCGCGCCGCCCGGAACGATTGGTTGACCCGAAACATCGAAACCAAGCTTTCTCCCGAAGAGCAGCAGGTTCTCGCCAAAGGCGTCGAACTGCTCAGGCGCCTCGCCGACGACTGATCCAATTTCAACGCCAAACTCAACGCGAAGCGGGAAGAACTGGCATGGGTGTGACGGCTCTCGATCCGAAGACCGCGCTGATCGTCGTCGATCTGCAAAAAGGCATTGTCGCCACGCCCACGGCACACGCCATCAGCGACGTTGTGAGCCGGGCTCGAGCACTGGCCGATGCGTTCCGAGCGCGCAGCCTGCCAGTCGCGCTCGTGAATGTCGCGGGATCTGCGCCCGGCCGCACGGAGAGTCCGCGCAGGCGCCAGTCATTTCCCGTCGGATGGACCGACCTCGTCCCCGAACTCGACCGGCAGCCAGACGACATCGTTGTGACCAAACGCACCTGGGGCGCCTTCGCAAGCACGGACCTTGAAGAGCAGTTGAGGGCGCGGGGCGTCACACAGGTGGTGATCGTCGGCGTGGCCACGGGGACCGGGGTCGAATCGACCGCGCGGCAGGCCTACGAGCAGGGGTTCAACGTCGCGCTCGCCGTCGATGCGATGACCGACATGCGCCCCGAGGCTCACGCCTACAGCATCGCGCAGGTCTTTCCGCGGCTGGGGGAAACGGGAACGACGCAGGAGATCATCGAACTGCTCGCCAAATGCGCCAAACAAGGGAGCGCCTGAACATGGACTGGGCTCACGCCGCCTCTTATTTCTTCGCTGGCGCCTTTCTGACCAACGCCATTCCCCAGTTGGTCAGCGGCCTGATGGGGCGCCCGTTTCAGAGTCCGTTCGCCAGCCCGCCCGGCAAGGGGCTGTCGTCATCGACGGTCAATTTTCTCTGGGGCTTTTTCAACGCGGCCGTCGGCTATGGCCTCATCGCAGGCGTGGGGACGTTCGATCCGCGCTCCGCGCCGCACGTCGTCGCCGTGGCATCGGGGTCTCTCCTGATCGGTTTCATTTGCGCGCGCATGTTCGGACGGCTTCATGGCGGCGATGCGCGGAAGCGCCAATGAGCGTCCTGCCGACTGGCGTCTTTCAATCGTTCGGGATTTTCAACTATCGGGTATGGGCCGTCGGTTCGCTGGTCTCCAACGTCGGCACGTGGATGCAACGCACCGCCCAGGACTGGCTGGTTCTCGCCGAGTTGACCGACCATAATGCGTCCGCCGTCGGCATCGTGATGGCGCTCCAGTTCGGTCCGCAGCTTCTGTTGTTGCCGTGGACCGGGTTCGCGGCCGACCATTTCAACCAGCGCAAGCTGCTGATCGCCACGCAGGCGGCGATGGGCGTTCTCTCCTTGGGACTGGGGCTGCTGACAGTCGCCGGCCTGGCGCAGCTCTGGCACGTCTACGTGTTCGCCTTTCTGTTTGGCTGCGCCGCGGCGTTCGACGCGCCCGTTCGCCAGACCTTCGTCTCGGAATTGGTCGGCGACGTCGATCTGCCAAATGCGGTGGCGCTCAATTCAGCGTCCTTCAACGCAGCCCGGATGCTCGGACCAGCCGCGGCCGGTCTGGTCATCATGTCGATCGGCTCCGGCTGGGCTTTCTTGATCAACGGCGCATCTTTTGTCGCGGTTCTTGTCTCTTTGTGTTTGCTGCGTGTCGAAAAACTTCATTCGAGCGCCAGGGCGCCTCGCGCCAAGGGAAGCTTCGCCAAGGGACTTCGCTATGTCTGGACGCGCCCCGATCTGCGGGCGATCCTGCTGATGCTGTTCCTGATCGGCACGTTCGGACTGAACTTCCCGATTTTCATCTCGACGATGGCCGTCTCCGTGTTTCACGCCGACGCGGCCGGATATGGTCTCCTGTCATCGATCATGGCTATTGGAACGATGAGCGGCGCGCTGCTCGCGGCAGGGTCGGGAACGCCGAGATTCAGTTCCCTGTTGTTCGGCGCCGCCATCTTTGGACTCGGCTGCGCTCTCGCCGCCATCGCTCCGGCCTACTGGGTTTTCGCGGGCGCCCTCGTCGTCATCGGAGTCACGACGCTGACCTTGACCAACGGGACCAACAGCCTGATGCAGCTTTCGACCGAGCCGGAAATGCGCGGGCGCGTGATGGCGATCCGCGTGGCCGTCGCCCTCGGCGGAACACCGCTAGGCGCGCCCGTCGTCGGTTGGGTCGCCGACCATTTCGGACCGCGATGGGCGCTGGCGGTCGGCGCCGCCTCGGGCGTCGCCGCCGCCATCGTGGCCGCCAGCTATTTGATGCGAGAGAAAGCGGCTCATCGGCGCATATGCGACCTGAGTCCCGGAACGAAATCCGAGACCTTGCCCAGAGAGCGACGGAAACGCCCATCGAAGAGCGGCCAGTCGAAACAATGCGGGGAAACAAGCTTGACGACTTCGCCCTCGCAGATCGGATGGTCGAGATCCACGCGGCGACACGAGCGAAGCACGACGGAACAGCAATGACGGCCGGCCTCAACGCCGCGCGGGCCAGTGATGAGTGGGCCTTGCCGCCATACGGGTGACGGGAAAGACGACGTTCGGCGTCGGCGGGTGAGCTTCGCTTGAGTTACGCGAACAGCACCTGGGGTCACTGGCCGGTCGTGGCGGAAGTCGTCCTGGCCATCAGCGCGACCTCCTCCGGGCCAAAGGGTGGGAGCGCTCCATCTTGGCGCGCAGCAACTCCACTTCCATGCTGAGTTCGCCGATGCGCTGCATGGCGGCGGCGAGTTCCGCGTTGGCGGGATCGACCTCGCGGACCTTGAGGGCGCCGTCGAGGGCCGCATCGGCCTTCTGGCGCCACTGTTCGAGCTTGAAGGTCGGCAGGCCGAGTTCGCGGGAGAGCAGTTCGGCGCTTTCACCCCGCAGCAGCCGCAGGACGACTTCGCGCTTGCGCGCCGCGCTCCAGCGCTGTCCCGGCGCAAGCGGGCCGACTCTTGACGCGTCAGGCTCGACAGCAGGCGCTGCCGTTTCAATGGGTGAAAAGTAATCTGTGGACAGCGTGGACGGGCTGCGCCCGCCCTCGCTGACCACAGAAGCAGCAGAAGCAGAATGATCGATCTTTTTCATGATGGAAAATTACCCCGGTTTCTTCTCGGACGACAAATTCGTGTCCAGAAAAACCGGGGGCAGCTCAAAGCCTCATCACACAATCGGAAGCTCCGGCTCACCACCGGGGACGCTGAACTGCGTCCGAGCGCGCAAAGACCCGACAAAAATTTGGAGATCGCCGGAAAAACGATCAAAGCGCTGAATGACTGCGGCTAAGGAAAACCAAACGCCTTGTCGCCCGACTGCAAAATTTCGGTTTCGCCGTTCGATCGCGTCCGTCAAGGTGGTGGAAATTATGGGGCGGTCTTCGCGCCTCTTCAGGCTGCGATTTTTGGCGGAGCGGCGGCTTCGTCGGCGAGGCCGGCCATGGTCTCCAAGCTCATGTAGCGATGTTGTAATTGCCACTCATCATTCTGTTCGAGCAGGATGGCTCCGACGAGCCGTCTGATCGAAGCTTCGTTGGGGAAAATGCCGACCACGTCGGCGCGCCGTTTCAAAAGGCGAGCACGTCGGCCTCGGCGGCGTCGAGCAGGTCGGCCAGCCTGGAAAATCGCGCCCGCAGTTGATCGGCGACCTGGCGCCAGGTTTTTGAAGCGGCGGCCTGATCCTCCTGAGCGAAGACGGAGCGGATCGCCGCCGACACCATGGCGTGGTGCGCCTTGGAGACATGGGTGAGCGCGTTGCGCATGAAATGGACCTTATGCCGACGTCGGCATAACGTTCACAAGGCCCGCAACATCATCGAGCGCCTGCCCAAATCCCTGCATGCATCGGTGCGCCGGACCCTTCGCCAAGCTTGGGAACTCGACGACGCCGACAAGGCCGAAAAACTGATCCGCAATCTCGCGCGTCGGCTCGAACGCGAGGCGCCGGGCGTCTCGGCCAGCATCCTGGAGGGCCTCGACGAGATTCTCACCGTCAACCGCCTGCGCCTGCCGATTCAGTTGCGCCGATCGTTGGCCTGCACCAACATCATCGAGAATATGAACGGCTCGATCCGCAGGATCTGTCGCAATGTGAAGCGCTGGCGCGACGCCGCCATGGCGCTGCGCTGGACCGGCGCCGCCATGATCGAAGCCGCCAAGGGCTTCCGACGCTTGAAGGCTCACAAACATTTGCCGAGCCTGCGCGCCGCGCTCCTCGCGCATCAGCAGGAGTGCGCCGGAGGCGCAGGCCTTGACCCCGTCCGCGAGGCTGCATAGCCTCATCAACCAGCGACGTCCGCCGAGCCTATTTCAACATCCGGCGGGACATCCCCGCGAATGCTCATCGAGAAACTCAGCTGTCGCCACATTGCACGATCAAGAGTTGCGGGTTTATCCGGTTTTTCGGTCGAGAACGTCGCATATCTGATCAAGATATTTCTTCTTCTGCACCGGATCGGTTCCCGTACGGAGATGAGGCGGCAGCTTGAACCAGCGCTGCTGCGGGTCGTCGATGAGACCCTCCCGCAGGAAACATTCGATCATCGTATCGCGCAGTATGCAACGATGCGGTTCGGCGTCCGGCATTTCTGCCGCGATGATTTCCCGCAGCTCGACGAGCGCCCTCCGCGCTTCTTCCGACGTGAGTTTTCCAGTGCCGGCCAGAAGAGACGGAGACGGCGGCGCCTTTGGGGGCGCCACGGTTTGGCCAACAGTTTTCGGGCTGTCCTCTGCGAACAAATCGGCCTGACCGGAGGCCGCACGGGAGAAGAGATCGGGCTGAGCCTGCTTGGTCGGAGCCGGTGTCGGCCGTTGCTGTTTTTGCGGCAACGACAGGATGGTCCGTCGCGGCTGTATGCTTGATGGGCTGTCCGCCACGGAGAACATGTCAGGCGCCGCCGGCTTTGCTGGCGCCGCGGTGACATCAATCCCGTCGTCCGTTGCGACCGGGGCCGTCGCGCCGCCGCCGACAGGCGCTCCCTCGTCTTCGATGAATTTCTCGCGCGTCGCGCCGGCGCCGAACACGACCTCGTCGTCTTGACGCAGAGGCTTGGATTCAAGGGCCTTAATGCGCGCAATAAGAGTTTCCGTCGCCGTGTCTGGATTGGAGAACCAGTCCGTCGACCAAATGCGGACGAGATCCCAACCGAGGCCCCTCAACACCTCCTCGCGTAGACGGTCACGGTCGCGGGCGCTCCTGCTGGAGTGGAAGGCGGCGCCGTCGCACTCGACCCCGCAGAGGTAGATCGAAGGCTGCTTGGGATGACGAATGCCGAGGTCGATCCTGAAGTTGGAGACGCCAACCTGCAGGTCGACCGTGTAGCCCTTGGCCTCCAGCCTCCTGCACACCTCCTCCTCGAACGGGCTTTCGAAGGCGCGGCCGGTCACTTGGCCAGGCGCCGCGTGTCCCCTTTCCGCATATTCAAGATACGCCTTGAGGACGTGGACGCCCCGTTTGCTCGTCTCGGACGGGCGGATGTCGGCGGACGACATGGACGTAAACAGGCCGATCCGGCGCCGGGCGCGCGAAAACAGCACGTTGAGGCGCCGATGCCCCTGGATGCGGTTTATCGGCCCGAAGGTCTGGTTGACCTTGTCCTTTCCGGGCTGGCGGCCGTAGGTCAGCGAAATCATGATGAAGTCGCGCTCGTCGCCCTGCACGTTTTCGAGGTTCTTGACGAAGAACGGCTCCCCGGCCTCGTCGGCGCGCTGCATGAAGCGTTCGACGAACTCGTCGCCCGATGAGAGCTGGCTAAATTTGTCCCAGATCACCTCGCGCTGCTGGGAGTTGACCGCGACGATCCCGACGGTTCCGAATTCGTCTTTCGGCGCGTTTGCGAGGCGGTGCATGAGGTCGATCGCCTCCTCGCAAATCCTCTGGGCCTCGGCGGGGTTCTGGCTGGCTTCGTAGCGCCCGTCGACCCGTACAAGGTCGATGGAGAAGGAACCCGGGCGGGCCATCGGGAACGTGATCAGCGAGCGGTTGTAGAACTGCTCGTTTGAGAACGCGATGAGGCTCTCGCACCGGCTGCGATAGTGCCACTTGAGCCGGCGCACCTTGTTGAAGGCCCGGCCGCAGGCTTCAAGGATGGACTCGTCGTCGATGTCTTCCGCGCCATCGTCGCCGTCGCCTCCGTCAGAGCCCTCGACGGCCCGGTTGAAGAAATCGGTGGGCGGAAGCTGCCTAGGATCGCCCACCACCACAATCTGACCGGCCCGCAGCAGCGCGCCGAGCGCGTCCTCTGGCCGCATTTGCGAGGCCTCGTCGATGATCACCAAATCAAACTTCATTTCCCGTGGCAGGAATTTCGAAACCGACAGGGGCGACATCATAAAGCACGGCTTGAGTCCGCGGACGGAGACCGGAGCTCGACCGAGCAGGGACCTGACCGGGGTGAACCTCGCGTGTTTCTTCTGCTCGTTCCCGTCAAGCTTCTTGATTTCGTTGTTGATCAGCGCCATCTCAGTCCAGTTCTTCTGGGGTCCCTTCTTGACCCCATCCGGCGTCGCCCCCCGCATCATTCTGTCGGCGGCGATTCTTCTGTCGCGCTTGATCTTGTTGACGTCCTCCTTTGCGAAAGACGCGCGATGGGAGTTGAGTGTCATGCCCGAGGCATTCTTCAGCGCGGGCGCCGCCTTGCGCGCCGCCTCGGCGCGTCGAGCGACGACCACGTTCTCGAAGATGGTCAGGTGGTCCGCCGGCTCCACGTCCGCCCTATCCAAAGCGTCGACGAAATCGCCGAGCCCGGCCGCGACCAGGCCGCTGCGCGCCTGACGCAGGGCCAGATAATCCGCCAACTGCCAGCCGGCCCCCTCCAGCCGATCGAAGGTCGCGGCCAGAGCGGCGGGATCGGTCATCGGCAACCAGATGCCAAAAGACTTTTCTGCCCTTGCGGTCGCGGACCGGAAGTCGTCGGTCGACTTCGCCGCAGCCTCGGAGTCCAACCGAAGGACCGAGAGCCTTTGGCTGCCGTCCGGGTGGATGAGGTAATCGACGACCCGCTGGGAAAGCTGCGCCTCGACGAGCCCCTTCGCCCAGCTCGCCGCGCGAGATAGGCGTTCGGCGTCATCAAAGGATTCGACGAGATCCCGAATCTCGGCACCGCCGGCCACGCTCTCGACGGTTTTGTTGAGGTCACGAACGCGCCGTTGGAACTCCGAAAACTTCACGATATCCCGCAGTGGAGACTCCAGCCCCTCCAGCCTCGTGTCCATCGCCGCCTCTCGAACCGCCTTCGCGAGCCGGAGCGTCTCGGCCGCGCGTTCCCGCGCCTCCGCGAACGTACAGCCTTCTGCCCACTGCCTCTCCTCGGCGGGGAGCGCAATATGGCGCTCGGCTTGCGGCCTCATTCCCGCGAGCCGGTCAAACTCGTCGGCCGCCAACGCGAACAGGGCGTTCGCGACGCTTACACTGAAGCCGTGCTGGGCGAAAAGCTCCGAAAGTCGACGTCTAGCCTTGACGGAAAAGCCCATGCCGGCGAAGTCGCTCCGCACGCCATTCCATCTTGACCCGACCGCGTCGGCCGCGTGGCGGTCGTTCTCGAAGGCCCCAATCCGCTCAAGGTGTTCGGCGAAATCCAGGAGAACGGCCTTGGCTTCGGATTCGGGTCGATCGTCGAGGCCCATGCCGGCGACCAATCTCTTGGCCTTTGCCACCTCTCCACTGTACCACAGGCGCACAAACCAATTCGCGTCCATTACACTCGCGTAGGACCGGATCTCGTTGGGGTCGGGACGCGTTTCCGGGGAATAACCTTCACCCATTCGCTCGGTCCACTGCCGGTCCGCGTCGCACAGGGCTTCCCATCTGGCGCGCACCGCCTCGAAGGTATCGATTCCCCCCGACGGCGTCCAGCCGAGCCAAGGCCGCATGGCGGGGTCCGCGATCGACGCGGCCGCCTTGGCCGCGAAGCAAATGGCAGGAATCGCAGAGAATTCGGCTGCGTCTCCGAGCTTAAGGGCGCGCGCGATTGGCTCGACGCAGGCGATCCTATCCGCCACGGCCTCGGCGATTTTGGCGGCGCCGTCGGCGCGCTCGACGATCTCGGCCACGGTCAGGTTTTCGAGGTTTCGCTCCCACAGCGCGCCGTGGAGGTCGCGGGCCGCTTGGAACACCGCTTCCGGCAGGCTCCCCTCGACGCGGCAGGCCGACTGGCCGAGCTTCGCCTCGACGATCCCCTTGGCCGCCTCGATGACGCGAAGCGCCGTATGGGGCGAACATGCCGCGAGCCTGTCAACATCGCGAAGATCGGGCGGATCCGCCACCGCCGGAAGCCTCTTCGACGCCAAGGCAAGCTCGTCCAGACCCAAGCCAGCGGCTTCCGCGCGGACCTCGACCTCGAGAAGTCTTCGATTGGCGTCACGAATTTCCGAAATCAGCTCGAAGATCTCGTCGACCTGTCCCAGCGTCGCATTCACGCCCATGACCGCCCAAATCGATTCCGACGGCCTGCCGGACATCGCGATGAACTGCGCCACGATGTTCGCGTGATGGCTGATCAGCCCCGCGATTTCCGTGCGCCCGTCCTGGCTTTGGAGCACGCTCGCGGGCAGCGAGACCTTCAAGAGGTCGTTCGCCGCTCCTTCCAGCTTCGACTTTAGGGCAATCGACTGCCAAAAGAGCTGGAAAGCCGTCTCGCCGTCGTCCGCCCTGTCGTGAAGCGCGTCGAGGTAGGAGGCGATTTCCCGCCGCGCGTCGTCCCACTGCGCGACGTTCATCGGCGCCGCTCCGCCGGCCTTTCCAGACGCTCGGCGGTCGCGAGCTTTGGCCAAACTCCCGACGACGGACCTCGGGGAGCTCTCGTCCGAGTGCAGTTCGAAGCAGAAGTCGCCCAGGCCCGCCACATCCAGCCGCCGCTTCACGACCTTCAGCGCGGCGAGCTTCTCCGACAGGAACAGAACGCTCGCCGGCTTTTCCCGCGATAGCGCGTTGGCGATGATGTTGGTGATCGTCTGGCTCTTCCCTGTGCCGGGCGGACCCTCGATGACAAGATTCTGCCCCTTCATGACGTCGATGATCGCGCTGTGCTGGGACGCGTCGGCGTCGTGCGCCAGCAGTGGGGCCAGCTTCTCGAACTCGGGGTTGTCGACGTCATAGTCCTTTGGGGCCGGGGAGAGGCCGGCCCCTTCCTCCGGCTTCACGGCTTCGAAACCCTGCAAGACGCTGCGGACCAGAGCGTGACGCGCGATGCCTTCGGGCCATGACTGCGGATCGATGTCCTTGTACATGGCGAGCCGACCGAACGCGAAGTGGCCGAGCGTCAGGAACCGACGCACCCTCCAATTCGGCAGGCCCTCGACCGCCTCGGCGACGAGCGCAAGGTACTCCTCAATCGGCGCCTTCGATTCTTCGCCCGAATCGAACTCCGGAAGCTTCCTGTTTTCCTTCTCGCGAAGATATTCGGCCAGCGTGACGTTGATCTCCGGCTCCTCCGAAGTCGCCCTGAT
>Ga0181519_10003862_pt1 | contig 12238 bp, 14 predicted proteins | sample PEATcosm2014_Bin_26_FD_121102 | JGI IMG/M metagenome (GOLD analysis project Ga0181519, IMG submission 121102) | Peatland microbial communities from MTU Mesocosm Facility, Houghton, MI, USA - PEATcosm2014_Bin02_10_metaG | ecosystem: Environmental > Terrestrial > Soil > Wetlands > Peat | place... | reverse complement strand
GAACAGCCCGCGACGTGAAGATCCCCAAAGGCGCCGAGATTGTCGACGCCAAAGGCCTCACCGTCTATCCCGGACTCATCGATCCTGAATCCAACTTCGGCCTCACCGAAATCAGCGCCGACGCCATGACCAGCGATCTCGCCGAGCGCTCCGACGAGATCATGCCCCATATGCACGTCGCCGACGCCTTCCACTCCGAAACCGAGCTCATCCCCGTGGCTCGCTTGAATGGCGTCACCAACGCAGTCGTCGCTCCGGCCAGCGACGATTCCATCGCCGGACAGGACATCTTCATCCAGCTCTACGGCAGCCGCCAGCAAATGATGCTCGCCACCGATGTCGCCCTCGCCATGAACTACGGCGCCGAGCAGCGCCGCCGCGGAAACCCCCAGGGCGGCAAAACCACCTACCCCTCCACCCGCATGGGCCTTATCACCGAGCTACGCCAGACGTTTCTCGATACCCAGGACTACATGGCGAAGCGCGACGCCGCGGCGAAGAAGCCCGACTCGTCCTTCAAACGTGACCTCAAATTCGAAGCCCTCATCCCCTATCTCAAAGGCGAGCGCCCAGTCGTCATCGGTGTCTACGAATCCTATGACGTCGAGACCATCATGCATCTTGCCCAGGAATTCCACCTCAAGGTCATCCTGAACCACGTCACGCACACCCAGGAAGTCCTCGACGAAATCGCCGCCTGGAAAGTTCCCGTTATCATCGGCTCCATCTACGATGCCCCGCGCGCCAACGAGCGCTACGACGCCGTTTATACCCTCCCGGCGGAGCTCGCGAAGCGCGGCGTCACCGTTGCCATCGCTTCAGCCGACGGAGGTGGCCCGGTCAGCAGCCACTCCGCGCGCAACCTGCCCTATGCCGCGGGCTTTGCCGTTGCCTACGGCCTGCCCTACGACGACGCGCTGAAAGCCATCACGCTGAATGTCGCTCAGATGTTCGGCTTCGGCGACAAGCTCGGTTCGCTCGACGTGGGCAAGATGGCCAACGTGGTCCTGGCAAATGGTGATCCGCTCGACGTCCGCACCGACGTGGAGCAGGTCTACATTCAGGGCGTTGCCGTGCCCATGGTCAGCCGTCAAACGCAATTGCGCGACGAATACACCAGGTAAACTGGCCCCTGGCTAATCTGGAACCCCTTTATCGTCCGCACTGTAATCGTGGTGTCGTGCGCTGCCTTCAGGGTCGTGGACCCAATGCGCCAGCCGTTCTCCATTCAGTTCCATGCGGACAAGATCCAGTTCGCCATGTTCGTAGTCCGCAATCAGCATGCGCATCGCGGCGCCGTTCGGTTGCACATAAATGATGCTGACATCGCCGTTGCGGCTGCGATCCGTGACGAATCGCTGCCACGAGCCGCCCAGCGTGTCGCTCACCAGATGCTCCAGCTCCGCCGAATCCGGCTCGCTTGGCAAATTGTCGAGTTCGGCAATCTTCATTCCCTTCACCCCGCCCGCCGTGGCGATGTGCGCGCACAGGCTCACGAACCCCATCATCGGCACCCGCTCGACGTGCGCGGAGTAGCGCTGCTCAACCGCCGAAACCACCGAATCGAAGTCGTGCCCGGACGCGGCCCGAGCCGCTGTGAAGGGAACAGCAATCAACAACGCCGCAAGAACCGTCGCCAGAATTGCCGGCACTGCGAAGCGAATCGTTCTCATGGCTGTCCATCCTTCTGCGCCTTATCGTCGGCCTTCTGCGCCTTCTCATCCGCCTTTTTCTGTGCCTTGTCCTGCGGCTTCTCCGACTTCATCGTCATTTTGTAGGTGCCCGCCGGAATCCCAAAATTCCCGCTGATATCCTGCAGATCTTCGGGCCGAATCGGACCCGAAATGAACACGAAATTCAGCTCCTTCGCCTCCGCATTCAGGATGAACATACCCTGCACCTCGCCGTTCACCAGCTTCATATAGATATCCGCATCGTCCGTCGCATCCTTCGAGCGCGTCTTCACCAGCGCCGACCATTCCGCCGTATCGAACTGATGCCGGATCGCATCCAGATCCGCCGGCGTGTACTGTCCTGCCTTATCGAACTCGTAGCTGCGCACGTAAACGCCGTTCAGCTTCGCGACGATCCGCTTCCCCTCCGCATCGTCCTTGTCATTCATAAAACGGCTGGCGAAGTCCAGCATCTTCCGGTCCAGCGACACCTCTGTGTAATTCGAAGCCCGCTCCGCCAGTTGCTTTCCCAGCGTTACGGGAAACGGCTCCGTTGACTGCGCCGGAGCCGGCGACACCGCGCCGATCACCAACCCAACGGCACAAACTGTAATTCGGATCAATTTCCTCTTCATGGCTGACTCCTCTTTCCGACTGGTCCAGATTGCTGGCCCATGCTTTACCATCTTTGCATCGCTCCACTTCTTACCGAACGGCCTCGTCACGGGTATTCCGGCCCGCATCCCTCTGACCGCTTTCCCGCCTGCCATCGGCGCTGATCTTTTGCTGAACATCCCGCAACGTCGATCCCGTAATCTGCAACGCCAGCAGCACCTGCTCTCTTGCCCGCTCGCCGGCAATTCGCTGTTGCCGATCCCGCTCCACCCCACCTGCCACCATTCCCGCAACCAGCAGTGCAGCCACAGCCCACCTCCACACCGGCGCCACGTTCCCTATGCTCCACCACGTCCCGCGCCGCGTCCGCTCCGGTACCCGCGCCATCACCCCATCCACAAATCCCGCGGGCGCGGACCGAGCCTGCAGTTGCTCCCGCAATTCCCTCTCGAACTCGTCCATCTCAACACCCTCCCGCTCAACCACGGCTGAACTCCTTCAGCGTCCGCTCTGCCTTCGCCCGCAGCAATTGCACCGCCCTCTGCAAGTGACTCCTCACCGTAGCCAGCGGCATCTTCAGTTCAATGGCGATGTCCTCCGCCTCCAGGTCTTCCTGATACCGCAGCAGCATCACCGTCCTCTGCGCTGGCGGCAACGTCAGCAGCAACTGCTCCACCCGATTCATCAGCGGCACAAAATCCCGCACCCTCGTCCGCAGCCCCATCCCATCCTGATACTCTTCCGCCGCTGTGTCCTTGCGCGCCGCCCTCCTCCGTAACGCATCCGTCGCGCGATGGCACGCTACCCTGCGCAGCCAGGCCATAGCATGTTCCTCGCTCTCCAGCCGCGGCAGCGTGCGATAGAGCTCCAGAAAAACATCCTGAGCCACCTCCTCCGCCACGCCGGCTTCGCCCAAAATGCGAAACGCAATCGAGAACACCCGCGCCTGATGACGCTCCACGATGGCTCGGAATTGCTGAGTCGACAGGTCCAACCGAAAGCGCCCTCAAATCGCTGTACCCGCATATACGCAAATGGGCGCGCCGGATGATGCAAAATCCGCCGCAGTCTTCCGATTTTTTTTGAGAATGATTCCCCTGAACCGGGAACCGGCCCAGCGCCGCCTGCTCTGTTCCCTGTTCCCTGTTCCCTGTTCCCTACTTCCCTGTTCTCCTACCGCCCGCCGTGACCCGCCCCGCCGTCGCTCGTCATTCCCAGCGCGAAATCCGCCGCATCCGAGCTGCGGCTCATCACCGGGTGCTGCCCCAGTGTCTGGCCGTCCTTCTTCCCATCCGCCGCCACCCGATCCGACACCTGCTGCGCTACCGTCGTAAACAGCTGCCCCATCGGCGTCTGTCCCTTGCTCTCCTTCAGAGCCTGCAACAGAAAATAAGTGAAATATCCGTGGTGCAGCTCCGGGCTCTCCAGCGACTCCTCGTCCGAGCTCGCCGCCGCAATCACGATCCGCCCCGTCCCCTCGCTCATCCGCTCCAGTGTCTTCTCGCCCGGAGCAGCATTCGCCAGCCCCTTCCCCATCAGCTTCGATTCGTTTGTCACCGCACCGCCGCTGTAGCACGTGTCCAGAATCACCGCCGTCCGCAGCGCCTTCATGCGCGTCGCCACCGCATTCGCCAGCTCAACCATCGGCAGCGCCGTCGCATACAACGCATCTTCGTCCGGACTATCCGCGTTCTTAATCTCGGTATCGTAGGTGACGATGTAATTCGCCCCGCCCGCCGTATCCAGCTCCCGTGGCGACCCATGCGTCGCTACGTAAATCACTACCAGGTCGTTGGGCGCTGCATTGCGCGCGATCCAGTTCAGTTGCTCCTTGATGTTGCGCGTCGTAGCCTGCGCATCCGTCAGCACGCGAACGTTACCCGCCGGAAATCGCCCAATCCCCGGGTCCTTCAGCTCCTCTGCAAACGCGCTCGCGTCCGACGTCGTGTACCCCAGTGCCGGAACCGCCCGATCGCTGAAGTGACTGATCCCCACGATCAGCGCCCACTTCTGCTGCACCGGCCCCGCCACCGCCGGAGCACCTGGAGCCACCTGCGCCACTTGCTGCTTTCCGCCCGGCAAGCCGCGACCAGCCGGCGGCGTCGCCAGCACAAACGGATTTACCCCGTCGCGCAAAGCCTCCGACCCAAACATCCGCGCCTTACCCATCGAATAATCCGCAAGGTTGGCATGTCCCAGCCGCTGCTCCACCAGCCCGCGAAAATACCAGGCATCGCCCAGCTCGCTGCAAGTAGACACCGCATGTTTAAGCAGCTGCAGCGCGTCTTCATACTCAGCATCGCTGCTGCCCGGCGTCACCCGCTCCAGCGCCTGGACCACAAGGTCCTTGCCCGCCCCGCAACGTTCATCCTGCGCCCACGCGCACGCGCAGCCGATCGCAACCACCAGGGCCAGGCCTGCCGCAGCGCTCCTCGCCGCGCCCATTACTTCGCCAGTTCCTGAGCCGCCCGCGCCTTCATCGCGCTCAGCACCGCCGGAGTAACCCCAGCCGCGGTCAGCCTTCGCTGCCCCGCCGAGCTCAGATCGAAATCTACCGCCTTGGCTCCTTTTACAGTCTGCACCACGGAGTCGTCATCGATCCCGTTCTTCACCATCGCGATCACCTGCGTATCCGTCAGCGCGTGGGAGCCGCCTCCAGTGTGCGTCACCACCGGCTTCGGCCCAGGAGACGCCGTACTCACGCGCGTCGTCTTCGTAACGGGCTTCTTGTCCGTCGGCGCGCTTGCGATAGCTGGCGCCGGGGCTGAAACCGCGGGCGCCGGCGGTGGCGCATTCTTCGCCTCCTCCAGCTTCCGGTAATGCGCAATTGCTGTCTCAATGCGCCTCTGCGGCCCCAAAAAATACTTCTCGCCGGGTTTGGCGTCGATCGCCTTGCCGTAGTTAATAGCCGCCTCGTCCAGAAACTTCATCGCCGCCTTTGGATCCTCAGCCTGATATCCCAGCGCTTCGTTGGCCACGCCGATGTCGTAGAGCCGGTAGGCGTCATCTTCCAGCTTCGAAAGCGGCTTAGCGGTCTCGTACGTCTCCAGCGCCCGCTGCCACAATCCCGCCACCGCCAGCTTGTCTCCGTCGTCAATCGCGCCCTTGTCTTTCGCCAGGAACACCTCGAGCGTCTCGTTGGTGTTCACTATGTCCTGCGCCATGCGATGCACCGCGGAGTCCAACAGCAATGAGCGCAGCTCCGCGTCTGTCGGCGGCTTCATGTCCTCGCTGTCCGTGCCCGAGGTCCCTCTCAACCGGTGCCATGAATTGGCCAGACTTCCCATCACTCCGTGCGAGACATTGTTCCCCGCCGCATCGAACTCCTGGTCGTAGTTCACCTGCACGTTGTCCGATCCCAGTGTCCGCCCATCCCTCGCTTTCGCCTGAAAGGCGACGTCCAGCGACCCGGTAATCCGCGTGATCGCCTGCGCCGGCTGCTTCCCGATCCCCGGCTGTGTCCTCTGCGTCGGCTTCGGATGCGCGTAGCTCGTGATCTGGCAGGTCACCGTCACCGACGGATCGTTTTCCTCTTCCTGCAGCTGCGGATCGTTCTTCATCAGCTCCGTCTGCAGCTGACCCTGCAGATCGGTCGCCAGATCCGCCTGGTCCGCATGCGCCGTCACCCTCACGCGGATCGTGTTCCCCGGCAGGCGATACAACGCGGGCAGCTTGCGCTGCAGTCTCACAGTGGTTTTCGACGCTCCAAAATTCTGGGCGTATACCGGCGTCGCGATCACTGCGACAGCCAGCGCTGCCGCAGCTCCCATTCCGCGCGCATTCATTTTTCCAACTCCCTCGACCTGTTCTCTGAACTCATACCACCGATATGCAGCGTGTGGGACCCGCCATCGAAGCGGCCTCACGCACCCCGCCGAAGCCGCTGAGCTATATATGAGACCTGTTCTCGAACGCTGAGTGCCCGCTGCTACTCGGGCTTGGTATTCGTCTCAGGCTTACTGGTCGTCTCTGTCGTCTTGCTCCCGCTGGTTGTGCTCTTCTTTTTTGAGCTGCTGCTGCTGCTCCCTCCGCCGCTGCCGCTCGACGTTCCCCCGTTCTGCGGCTCCCCGATCTGCATCAGCGGACTCACGCTCATGTGCATCGTTATGTAGCTGATGTCCGGCTGCGCCTTCTCCGCCGTCTCATAGGTCGAATCTGCCGTCGAAGCATCCTTCGGCACCATGTATCCGTTGGCCAGCTTCATCTTGTCCAGATAAGGCTTCAGATCGTCCGTGTGAGACTGCGGCACAAGGACGTAATCTCCCTGTGGCAGATTCATTCCAATGGTCGAGCTCGCCTTCTCTCGCGCCGACTGCGTCGCATACGCCGCCTGCGGCCGCGCCTGAAACAAAAACGTCGACCGGTTCGCCAGCACTCCGTAGAGCTTGCTGAACCCCGTCAGCGCCGTAACGCTGATCGCCGGTAAGCCCAGTACAGGCGCCAGATGGGAAGCATCCGTCACCAGCGTGTTGATCACCGTCCAGAACGCCGAAGCCTTGTGCACCATCGATACGTTGACCGCCACGTGCCCGTAGCCCCCAGGCAGCACGATCTTCTGCATATTGTTTGCCGTCGATGATGGATCGAAGCTGAGGTTCTGCAGCGGCGGCAGCTTCCCGCCCTGATCCGGAAAGATCGCCGCCAGCGCCATCCACGCCAGAGGATCGATCATCCCGTACATCTGCTGCCCCTGCAGCATATCGATCCGCAGCTGCGCCGACTGCAGCTCCTCGAATTTCGCCCGGTCCGCCGTCGACAGCCGAATCCCCCCAACCGTCATGCTCACCGCCACGTCGCCCGGATAATCCGGCAGCTCCGACGGATCGATCTGGTCCGCATAGCGCAGCCCTTTATTCGAGTCGAAGTGCAGGAAGTTCACCTGCCGGTCCGCATCCGTTCCTGGCTGCGTTTTGTGCAGCAGTCCGCGCTCGTGTACCGGCGCGGCCAGAAAGCTGCCCCAGAATGCCGCCGCATTCCCCGCTCCCGGCTCCTGGATCGTGTCTTCAATCGCCGCGGCCATTGCCGACGCCGTATCCGGCTTGGCCAAAAGTCCCGCCAGCGCTCCCGACGCCGCCAGCTCATTCAAAAATGTCCTTCGTGAGATCGTCACAGCCGTTTCCTCTTCCCGCCGCACAAAGGCGATTTCGCCGTGCTTCCCCCACTTGCTGGGAGGGCAACATCATAGCAAGTCTGCCTCTGCAGCCGCACCGATTTCCTCAGCGAGTTGTGACCCCGAAGGGAACCAGCAACTTGCGAGGCGGAGCACGTCTCTCTTGTAACCGAATCGTCACCCGGCCAGATAAGCGAACCGGATCCGGTTACGCAAACCCACCCGCCCGTTTCAACGTATCGATCTCGATCTTCGTCATCTGCATCAGCGCCTGAATGGCCCGCTCCCCGCCCTCCGCGTCTTTGCCCTGAATCAGCTCCCCGATGTTCGCGGGCACCACCTGCCACGAGACGCCAAATCGATCCTTCAGCCATCCGCACCGCACTTCGGTCCCGCCCGCCGTCAGCTTCGCCCACATCTCGTCGATCTCTGCCTGCGATTCGCACGGCACCACAAACGAAATCGCATCCGTAAACGGATGCTGCGGTCCGCCGTTCAACGCAACAAACTCGATGCCCTCGATCGTAAACGTCGCGGTCAACACCGATCCCGGCTTTCCCGGTCCGCCTTCCCCCCAACGCGTCACCGTCCCGGCCTTCGCATTCCTGAAAACCGAAACGTAGAACTGCACAGCCTCCTCGGCATTGTCGTTGAACCACAGGAATGGCTTGATCTGCTGCACCGCAATCCCCCTCTCGAAACGACGTCTCGCTGCCGGCTACAGGCTACCGGCTGCGGACTGCAGGCTCCTGCCTCCCAGCTGCCCGGCTTCCAGCCGCCTCACCTGATCGCGCCTTCCTTGCCCGCGATCCGCCGCAGCAGCCCGGTCTGGCCCGAGTGATACGCCTGATGGAAGAACACCGCCGCTAGTAAAGAGCGCAATGTCTCCTTCGGATTGTTGCTCGGAGAAAACGGAGCGCGCGCGTCCATCTTCTCCGCCGTTAATGTTCCCAGCCCAGCCTCCACGCGCTTCGCTGCTTCGTCCCACGCAGCCAGCAAATCCGCCAGCGGCAACGCCTCACCAGCGTTGTGCAGCTCCGCGCTTCCCCGCTCATACCGCTTGAGCGCGCCCACCCCCAGCACCGGCTCCTGTCCAATCCCCGGAAGCACCTGATCGTAGATGCAAAGCAGATGCCCCAGAACCCAGTTCAGACAATTCCCGCCCGGCTCCGGCTGCTTCAGACTGTCTTCCTGCGTGAATCCCTCAACGTTCCGCCGCACGACGCCATGAATCGCCCGCGTCTGCCGTGTAAGGATCTCAATCTCCCCCGCAATCGCGGGCGCCACTATCGTTGTCGCCATAACTCCTCCTTGTTCCTGATCGCGAACCGCTACCCGCTTTTTTAGCCACCCGCCTTTAGCTAATAGCTTCCCGCTCGCGTTTTGCCAAACGCCCTTCGCTATAAGCTTCCTGCTTAACGCTTTTCGCTAACTTCCAGCTCCGGGCTCTTGGCTGAGCGCTTTTTTAGCTCACCGCTTCTAAGGCCCCACCCGCTATCGCCCCAATCACCAGCAGCGGCTCCCTCCCGGTCCTCACCGCCTCCGGCAACAAGTCATCCGTCGCTGAGTGCGACAAGTCCTCCTCGCACGCGAAAAACCGCAGAAACGCCCGCCGCCGCAGCGTGTCGTGATCCCGAATCGTTCCCCGTAGCACCGGATACCGCGTCTCCAGCTCATCCAGCACCCGCCGCAGCGTAACCGGCTCCTCAACCTCCAGCGTCACCGCGCCGCTCACCTGCGCCAGCGTTCGCAGATGATGCGGCAACTCTACGCGGATCATGTTAAGGTCTGCACCTCAACTGAAAGCACCGCCGGCAAATCGTGCACAATCGGCCTCCAGTGCTCGCCCCCATCCGGAGAAACGTAAACCTGCCCACCCGTCGTCCCGAAATAAATCCCGCACTCATCCATCGAATCCACAGCCATCGCGTCCCGCAGCACATTCACATAGCAATCCTTCTGCGGAAGCCCCTTTGTCATCGCCTCCCACTCATCTCCGCCCGTGCGGCTCCGCCATACCTGCAGCTTCCCCTCCATCGGAAAGTGCAGAGAGTCGCTCGTAATCGGCGCAACGTACACCGTCTCGGGCTCATGCGCATGCACGTCAATCGCAAACCCGAAATCCGTCGGCAGATTGCCGCTTACCTCCCGCCATGTATCGCCCGCATCGTCGCTCCGCATCACGTCCCAATGCTTCTGCATGAAGAGCACGCCCGGCCGCCGCGGATTCATCGCGATGTGGTGTACGCAATGTCCAACCTCCGCATCCTGATCGGGAATGGACTCCGAGCGCAGTCCCTTGTTGATCGGCTTCCACCTCTTGCCGCCGTCATCGGTGCGAAACGCCCCCGCCGCCGAAATCGCAATGTAGATTCGTTCCGGATCCTTCGGGTCCAGCACAATAGTGTGCAGGCACATCCCGCCCGCGCCCGGCTGCCACTGTGGACCCGTCCCATGTCCGCGCAGTGCCGCCAGCTCCTGCCATGAATGCCCACCATCTCCGGATCGAAACAGTGCCGCATCCTCCACACCCGCGTAAACCGCCTCCGCATCCCTCAGCGACGGCTCCAGATGCCACACCCGCTTGAACTCCCACGGATGCTGCGTCCCGTCGTACCACTGATGCGTCGTCAACGGCCTACCCGTCTCCTCCGACGTGTCGTAACTAAACCGATTGCTCTCGCCGACCGGAAATCCTTCCGGCGACTTCTGCACTCCGCCTCCCGGAGCGTTCCACGTCTTCCCTCCGTCATCCGACCGCTGAATGACCTGCCCAAACCATCCACTCGTCTGCGACACATAGATCCGCTCCGGATTCACCGGCGATCCCTTCATGTGGTAAATCTCCCAACCGGCGAAGAAGGGCCCGCTCACCTCCCAGCTCTCGCGCTTGCCGTCCGCCGTCAGAACAAACGCGCCCTTCCTCGTGCCCACCAGCACCCGCACTCGGCTCATGCTCATTCCCCAACTTTGATTTGCCTTTCTCGCGAAAATGCGCAGCGCTCACCCCCGCAGTTTTGAGCGCTGCACCCTGTACCCTGTACCCTGTACCCTGTACGTCACGCCGCGGCGTACGCCGGCGCCGCCACATTGACCATCCATGGCGTCCCGAAGCGGTCCGTCACCTGCCCATACCGCTTCGCCCAGAACGTCTCCTGAATCGGCATCTTCACCGTTCCGCCTTCCGAAAGCTCCCGGAAAACTCGCTCGGCGTCCGCCGTATCGTCGAGTTCCAGACACACCGACGTCCCCTGCGGCTGCTGGAAATACGCCGGTGGACAATCCGACCCGAGGATTATCTGGTCCCCCACATCCATCCGTGCGTGCATGATCTTGTTGGCCATCTCCGGAAACTGCGCCGCCATCGGGCTGTCTCCGAAGGTGAACGATGCGATAATTTTGCCGCCCAGCACCCGCTCGTAGGTTTTAAAGGCCTCTTCGCACTGCCCGCTGAACAGCAAATACGGTGTAATCTTCATAATTTCCTCCTTGGTCCTTATTTAGTTATTGCTGCCGAATTCGGTTCTTTACCGGAACCCATATTTCCACATCCCCCATGCCGGTTTGGGGTTGGAACCTCTCGCCATACCTCTCCAGGCACCACGACGTACTTTCAATCGATCGCACCACCTCCATGCCCGACTCCGGCAGCCACCGATCGAAAATTGCACCGAAGGTATACCGCATCTTCGACACATGTCCCTCGTGCGCGAACACAGCATATCTCTCCCCGGGTAAGTCAACGGAATAAAATTCAGCCGGTAACTCGGCCGATGGCTCAACCTCATAGCCCGAAACATAATCGCACCCGTCGCCCGCCATCAGCACAACTGCGTATTCCACCCGGCTGACCCGGCCCGCAATCTCGCCCATTGCTGCCAGCCGCTGCCACTGCGCCGGAATGCGATCGATCTCCTCCCGCTTAAAGTGTCCGCGCAGACCCGCGATCCGCATCCGCTCTCCCTCGACAAACCGTGGCTCCAGCCCCACAACGCTCACTCCCATCGTCGACTCCATCGCCAGCTCTCCTCCATGACCACTTTATTGCGAACTCAAGCTTCCGGCCTGCCACTCCCGCTTTGCTCCAGCCGCCGAGGCCCGCCCAGCCACGGCAATATCGGAGTCGGATCCCGCTCCTCCCATCGCCGCCGCGTCTCCATCAGCACGGCCCTCCGATTTTTCGCCAACTCCGCAATCACCGCCGGCGGCGCGCCCGTCTCCTCATACTGCGCGCCCCAGATCATCAATTCCAGCATCACCGGAGCCAGATCGATTCCCTTCCCGGTCAACCTGTATATCACCCGCCGCCCATCCGTGGCATCCGTCTCCGCTGTCACGATCCCCGACTTCCGCAACCGCCGCAGCCGGTCCGCCAGAATGTTCGTCGCAATCCCTTCGCCCGACTCCACAAAATCCTGGAACGTCGTAAATCCGCGCACCATCAGATCGCGCACGATCAGCAGCGACCACCGGTCCCCAAACACCTCCAGCGAGATATTGACCGGGCAGCCCGAACGATGCTTCCGAAAGGCCTTCTTCGCCATGCCCGCTACACTAACAATATTTACTTGTGAATTGCAAGCGATTTGCGCAGAAAATTAAACTCAAACGAGAAAAGCCGCCCTGGGGGGAACGCCTTAATGGCAAATCCCAACCCAAAAGCGGCCTTTCGGTTTTGCGCCCGGAGGGCGCGTTCGCCTCGACGGCTAGTCCTTACTGGGGACGGCTAGTCCTTACTGGGGTGGTTCGTTCACCACGCCCGTTGCATTATTGTTCTGCATCGGTTGTGCCGGCTGCTGCGCAGGGGCCGGCCGCGGAGCAGCCATCGGCTCCGCACCTG
>Ga0181519_10003858_pt1 | contig 12249 bp, 9 predicted proteins | sample PEATcosm2014_Bin_26_FD_121102 | JGI IMG/M metagenome (GOLD analysis project Ga0181519, IMG submission 121102) | Peatland microbial communities from MTU Mesocosm Facility, Houghton, MI, USA - PEATcosm2014_Bin02_10_metaG | ecosystem: Environmental > Terrestrial > Soil > Wetlands > Peat | place... | reverse complement strand
TCCCTGCGAAGCCGCCTGCGTGCTCGGCATCAATGAACCGCCGGTCACCATCAAGCAGATCGAAAAGACGATCGTCGACCGCGCCTTCGCCGAAGGCTGGATCGCCGCCGAGCCGCCCCAGGATCTCACCGGCAAGCGCGTCGCTATCGTCGGCTCCGGTCCCGCCGGCCTTGCCGCCGCGCAGCAATTGCGCCGCGCCGGGCACTCCGTTACCGTCTTCGAAAAGAATGACCGTATCGGCGGGCTGATGCGCTACGGCATCCCCAATTTCAAGATGGAGAAGCACCTCATCGACCGCCGCCTGGATCAGATGCGCGCCGAGGGTGTCGAGTTCGTCCCCAACGCCCACATCGGCCGCGATATTCCCATCGAGGATCTGCGCCGCGGCTACGATGCGATCCTGCTCGCTGGCGGTGCGGAGCAGCCCCGCGATCTGCCCGTCCCCGGCCGCGAGCTGAACGGTATCCACTTCGCCATGCAGTTCCTCGGCCGCTCGTCGCCCGTTTCCGCCGCCGGCAAGCGCGTCGTCATCATTGGCGGCGGCGATACCGGAGCCGATTGCCTGGGCACGTCGCATCGCCAGAAGGCGCTCTCCGTACACCAGTTCGAGTTGCTCCCGCAACCCCCGCTGGAGCGCTCCCCGTCCACCCCCTGGCCCCTCTGGCCCATGCAGCTCCGCACCGAAAGTTCGCATGAAGAAGGCGGCATCCGCGATTGGAGCATAGCCACCACTAACTTCACCGGCGATGCACAAGGCAACGTCAAGCAACTCCACGCCGCCAGGGTCGGTCCCCCGCCGAAATTCGAGCCGCTCCCCGGCACCGAATTCACCCTCGACGCGGACCTGGTGCTCCTCGCCATGGGCTTCCTCGGCCCGGTCAAGTCCGGTCTCCTAGACAATCTAGGAGTAAAGCTCGACCCCCGCGGCAACGTCCAGGCCAGCGACAACTACATGACCTCCGTCCCCGGAGTCTTCGCCGCCGGGGACATGCGCCGCGGCCAATCGCTCGTAGTCTGGGCCATCGCCGAAGGCCGCCACGCGGCCCGCAACATCGACCAGTACCTGATGGGCTCTACCAAACTCCCATGACGCGCGCAAGCCAGCCTGAATCTAGGCGGAGATCCTCTTGGGTTACGCCGGCGGCATCGCCCAGTACTTGACGGGCGCCCGCAAGCCCGTATAAGCCGCGCCTGGCGGGCCAGGATCGTGTAACCTGATATCAAGATGAGCACAGCCAAACAAGAAGTGCGCCTGCTGCTAGACCAGATCCCCGACGACGCTACCTTCGAGGATATCCAGTACCACATCTACGTGAGGGAGAAGATCGAACGTGGGCTCAAAGACGTCGAAGAAGGCCGGGTAGTTTCCGAGGAGGAGATGGAGCGTAGAATGCAGAAATGGCTCGGCGCGTAGTTTGGACCGAGGCTGCGTCATCCGACCTCGCTGGCGCGGCCGACTATATCGCGAGAGATTCGCGATTCTACGCGGCAGCCTTCGTGCGCGAAGTGCGCGCGGCGGCCCGATCGCTACGGCTTTCCCCGGAACGCGGCCGCGTAGTTCCGGAACTCGGGCAGCCCGAGATCCGCCAACTCTTGGTGCAAAGCTATCGTCTCGTCTACAGCGTCGCGCCGAAACAGGTCCACGTCCTCGCGCTAATCCACGGCGCGCGAGACTTCACCAAAGCCTGGGGCGAACACGATTTATTTTTATGAGCGCTTTTCTGGCCCTGCCAAAACCGGCAGTCTATCCTCACCGGGCAGGCATGGCATACCGGACCGTTCCGCCTTCGTCAGCAACGTGCAATCCGCCGGTAGCTCCTCCAGAGTGTTCGCACGCCGCGACGAATTGTTGAAGAACTGGATTACTTCGGCCCGAAGGTGCGGAAGAGATAGTCTACGAGTTCGGAGCGGTCTTCGGGTGGGACGGACGCGCCCCAGCGGGTCATTTTGTCGACTTCGCGCTCCCATTGGGGGCGGGTGAGATGCTGGCCGGCGATCATGTCCTGGCCGTGGCAGCCGATGCAACTCTGTTTCACCTTGTCCGGGAACGGGGGGACTTCGGCGGCGGCTGGTTGCGGCGGCAATCCGGGCGGGCCGCCTCCGACTTCCACGCGCACGGCGGGCACGACGTTCCAGAGATAGCCGGACGGATTCCAGTCCTGGAGGAACGGCTGGGTGTCGCCTTTTTCATCGGTGGTCTTGGCCATGAGGACGTAGGAGCCTTCGGCGGGCGGCGTCCAGGTGGTTTCCCAAAGGCGCCAGGCATAGCGGGCGCGGTCCGCTCCGAGTTTGGCGGGGCGCCAGGTGCGGCCGCTATCTGTGGAGACATCCACGCGCGCGACGGGCGATTCGCCGGCCCACGCCGCACCCCGGATGGTGACCGGTCCGGCGGCCAGGCGCTCGCCCGCCAGCGGAGTGGAGATGATGGATTTCGGCTTGATGGCGGTGACCGGGACCATGGCCGAAGGGTCGATGGCCGTGCCGGGGGCGACCGTGTGGGCCGGGCGGCGGTAGGCCGTTTTCATGAAGAAGCCGTCGTATTCCTTGTCGAGCAGGGTGATGTTGGTGACCCATTTGACCCAGGAATCGCCGGCCCAACCGGGCGGGACCAGCCGCAATGGGAAGCCGTGCGAGGAGGGCAGCGGCGCGCCGTTCATGTGGAACGCGAGGAGCGTGTCGGGATGGAGGGCTTTTTCGAGCGGCACGCTGCGCACGAAGTCGGGCACCTTGCCCATGGGCACGTCGGCGCCGTTGAACAGGACGTGCGCGGCGCCCGGCTTCAGGCCGGCGGGCTTGAGCACCTCGGCCAGGCGCACACCGGTCCAGCGGGCGTTGCCCACCGCGCCATAGCGCCACTGCATGCCGGTTACGCCCGGCTCGTAGAAACTGCGGCCGTTGCCGGCGCATTCCAGCACGGCCACCTGCTCCACGCGCGGGAGCTTTTCAATGTGCGCCATGTCGAGGGTGAGCTCGCGTTCGACCAGGCCGTCCACCCGCAAGCGCCAGTCGGACAGGTCCACTTTTGGCTTGTAGATGTGGGTACGCACGAAGAAGTCTTCGGCGGGGGTGAGCCAGGTATCGAACCCGGAAAGCGGCATTTCGAAATCTTCCGGGTTGGCGGAGCGGACCATCAGGCGCTGGCCGGGCTGATCGCCGCGGAGAGCGAGTCCGGGGGTGAGGGAAAGGAGGTAGAGGAGGCGGCGGCGGGAGAGGGTCATATTCACCGATTTATCCTATCAATTTAGTGGTTGCTATGTAAACGCGCGGTCACTGGCGGGTCTGGAGACCCGCTGCAGGCGTGGACGCCCGCCCCACTGTGACAGATCCACAAGAATCTGTGCAAGATGGCAAGATGGCGCGTGACTTCTTGGGGCGCGCGGCGGTTAGGTATATTGAAGGCAGTTCTGCGGAGCAACGTGCTGGGCTGGCGCGGGATTTGCCGCGTCCAAGTTTTCGGGAACGTCTGAAAAGCGATTTGGAGAGGAGAGCGGGGATGAGCGCAATACGAACGGGCTTTCGGACCATCACGCCTTACGTGATGGTGCCGCAGGCCGGCGAGATGATCGATTTCGTAAAGAGCGCGTTCGGCGCGCAAGAGGTTTTTCGGGGCACGGGATCGGCCGGGGGCATCCACGCGGAGGTGCGGATCGGCGACTCGATGATGATGATCGGCGGAGGCGGCGCTTTCCGTGGGACACCCACTCCGACTGCGTTTCAGTATTACGTTCCGAATGCGGACGAAGTCTATGCGCGGGCCATCGCGGCTGGCGCTACCGCGTCGCTGGACCTGATGGAGCAGTGGGGAGACCGGTTCGGGGCGGTTAGAGATCCGTTTGGGAACGACTGGATTATCAGTACGCACCTGGGGCCACGGTATGTGCCGGAGGGTCTCGGCGACGTGACCATCTACCTGCACCCAGTGGGAGCGGCGAAGCTGATCGGCTTTCTGAAGGAGGCTTTCGGCGCCACGGAATTCGTGCGCCACGATTCGCCCGAGGGAGCGGTGCTGCACGCCAAAGTGCGCATCGGCGACTCGATGATCGAGATGGGCGAGGCGCACGGCCCATGGCAGGCGATGCCCACTGCGATTTATTTGTATGTCCCGGATGCGGACGCGGTGTATCGGCGTGCGATGGCGGCCGGCGCGGATTCGCTTTCCGAACCCGCGGATCAGCCTTACGGCGACCGGCTGGCGGGGGTGCGGGATTTTTGCGGAAACCAATGGTTCATCGCGACACACATGCGGGACGCGTCATGAGGGGTGGGTCTTGATATACTGCGCATCATGCGGACCATAAGCGCAGTTTCCATGCGGGCGGGCGCGATCGCGGCGCTGCTCATCATTCTAACGGGCACGGCGGCGGGACAGTATTTCCGCGGCGTCAACGTGTCGCAGGCGGAATGGGGGGACCCGCTCAACGAGACTTACGGCGTCGGGAATTATACCTACGCCACGGCGCCCACTTTCAACTACTTCGCGGCGCGCGGATTGCCGTTTGTCCGGCTGTTGGTCAAGTGGGAGCGGCTGCAGCCCACGCTGGGCGGCGATCTCGATTCCACCCAACTTGGGTATCTGCAGCAGGATGTGGCTGACGCCAAGGCGGCTGGGGTGCTCGTCAGCATCGTTCCGCATAATGAGGCGCGGTATGCCACTCTGGAGAGCCAGGTTGCGAATTACGATACCGACGCCTGCATTATCGATAATCCGTGTCCCGGCAGCCCGGTGCAGGTCACCTCCGACGATTTCGTGGATTTCTGGGTGAAGATGTCGAACGTGTTCAAGGACGAGCCGGCCGTGGCGGCGTACGACTTAACCAACGAGCCACACGACATGGGCGTGGCAAACTGGAGCCAGATTGCGCAGAAGGCGGTTACAGCGATTCGCGCGAATGGCGATCAAAAGACGATCATGATTCCGGGGGACGGGTGGAGTAATGCGACGGGCTGGTCGTATTTCAACGGCGCCACGGCTTTTGTCACGGACCCCGCCAACAACTACTATTATGAGGCGCACCTTTACTTCGATTCCGATTACAGCGGGACCTATGCGGAGACGTACGACCAGGAGCTGGCCGCGAACGCAAATCTGGCCCAGGTTGGAGTTACACGGCTCGAGCCATTCGTGACGTGGTGTACGACCAACAAGGTCCCCTGTTATGTCGGGGAGTATGGCATACCGAACAGCGATCCGCGATGGCTCACCGTGCTGGACAACTTCCTGCACGCGCTGGATGCAGCGGGTATGCCGGGGACGTATTGGGCGGCGGGCGAGTTATGGGCGACTGTGCCCACGTGCTCGTGCAGTCTGCTTTCGGTGCAGCCGGCTAACAACTTCACGACCGACGCGGAGCAGTTGCCGACGTTGTTGGGGCACCTGGCGCCGGCTACGTCGGTGACGGTGTCGACGGCCGCTTTGTACGGATGGGCGAGCGCGCCTGGCGAATTGGTAGCAGTTTACGGCGGCGGCCTGGCGACGAGTAGCGGGTCGGCCACGCCGGGACAGGCGCTGCCCACGACGCTCGAAGGCGTGCAGGTGCAGTTGACCGATAGCAGCGGGGATGTGGCGCTGGCGCCGCTTCTCTACGTTTCGCCGACGCAGATCAATTACCAGGTTCCGTCCGGCGTGGCGGCGGGCGTGGTGACGGCTACGGTCTTAAACGGCACGACCGCCGTGGCGACGAGCTTGCTGGAAGTGCAATCCATCGCGCCGACGATTTTCACGGCGAACGAACAGGGAACGGGATTGCCGGCAGCGCTGATCCAACGCGTACACCCCGACGGCACTTACGACTACGAGGGGGTGGCCTCGCCGATCGCGTTCGATGGGGACAACCTTTATTTGCTTCTGTACGGCACTGGATTCGATGGGGCATCCGCGAGCGGCACCACGGTGACCGTCGGCACGACCCCCGCGACGGTGACTTATGCGGGCCCGGCGCCGGGCTTTTCGGGAGAGGATCAGATTGACGCGCAACTGCCGAGCTCGCTGGCGGGCGCCGGTTCGGTTACGGCGATTGTGACGGTCAATCAGGTGACGGCCAATGCAGTGACGATCTCGTTCCAATGATCGGGCGGGGGGGAAGGCGGGTCTGCAGACCGGCCGCCCGGTCGCAAACCCACCGTAAGTTATTGAAAATTGGAGGGCTGCGAGAAGCCGACCGAAGACCGGCCGCGGGCGAGATTGCCCGCCCTCCGACCTGGTTTTCATCGCCATTCGTGGGCCGGCTTCAGTTTGCGGCTGTGCTACTGTGCCTGATGCTCGGCGGGTGCGGTAGCCTGACCAGGCACGGCCCCTTGGACCCGGCGTTGTCCGTCTTTATCCCTCCGGACACAGTGGCGCTCGCGGGCGTCAACCTGGATCGGCTCCGCGCGACGCCGCTATATGGCAAGCTGGCGGTGCGCAACCGTCTGCCGGCCTTCGACGCGTTTGGTGCCGACGCTCACGACGTAATGCTGGCCAGCGACGGCAAGCATTTGCTGGCGATGGCGCGGGGCGGCTTCCCGGAGCAGAAGGCGAGCGAGACCGAAGGGATCACTTTCATCGGCCACGACATAGCGCTGTTCGGCGAGGTTGCGGCCGTGCGCGCGGCCATCGACCAATCGAAGCGCGGCGGCCGCGGCGCACCGCGCGACTTGATGGCGCGAGCGCAAGCTCTGCCCGCCGATACGCAGATCTGGGCGGTGGTTGCGGGATGGCGCGGGGCTACTCCGGACCAGCTTCGGGCGATGGGGAATTGGGGCAACCTGGACCGCGTGTTCAGGATGGCAGAAGGCGCCAGCCTGACCGTCGACTTGCGCACGCGAGTACACGCCGCATTTCTGGGCGATTGCCGGACGGAAGCGGACGCCAAGAACCTGGCGGATTCGCTGCGCGGGTTGGCGGCGCTGGCTCCCATGGGCGCGCCGCATAGCGTGCCGGGGATTCAAGTGGCGCAAGAGGGCCGCGTCGTGCGAGTGAACATCGATCTTGCGGAGGATCTGGCTGAGAAGCTGGTGAGATGAGTCGCGGTGCTAGAATTTGCCACAGAGGGTTCCTCATGAATAGTCGTAGAAGTTTTGTGTTGGGCGCGGGCGGCGCCGCGGTTTCGCTAATGGCCGGCAAGGCCTCCGCCAACAGCCGCGTTCGGGTGGCCGTACTTGGTATCAATGGGCGCGGCACGGATCATATCAGAGGGTTCAATGCCCTGCCTAATGCCGAGGTGGTGATGCTGTGCGATCCGGACCGCAACCTGCTGACCGAGCGGGCGGAACAGTTTGAAGCTAAGTATCACCGCAAGGTGCAGACCGAGCAGGATCTGCGCAAGGTTTTCGACAACAAGGAAATCGACGCCGTCAGTGTCGCGACGCCTAACCACTGGCATGCGCTGGCTACGATCTGGGCATGCCAGGCGGGCAAGGATGTGTACGTCGAAAAGCCCGGCGCGCATAACATCTACGAAGGCCGCAAGATGGTGGAGGCGGCGCACCGTTACAACCGGATCGTGCAGCACGGAGTGCAACTGCGCAGCTCGGAGGCCATCAAGGAAGCTGTCGAGTTGATGAATAAGGGCGGGATTGGCAATGTCTACATGGCGCGCGGCCTGGTGTTCCGGTGGCGTCCGTCGGTGGGTCACAAGGGCAACGAGCCCGCGCCCGAGTATCTGAATTGGGATATCTGGCAAGGGCCTGTCCAGGAGCGCCCCTTCACGCGCGCGCTGGTGCATTACAACTGGCACTGGCATTGGGACTACGGCAACGGCGACGTGGGCAATCAGGGCATTCACGAGACGGACATGTGCATGTGGGGCCTGGGAGTGGGGCTGCCGACACGGGTCACATCCATGGGCGGTAAGTTCTTGTGGGACGACGATAAGGAGACACCCGAGACGCTGACCTCGGTGTACCACTATCCCGAGCAGAAAAAGATCATTCAGTTTGAAGTGCGTCCGTGGTGTACTAACACGGAAGGCGGCGTGGGCGTGGGTAACATCTTCTATGGGTCGGAAGGCTATCTGGCGATTAATGGCTACGACTCTTACGAGGTGTACCTGGGTCAGAATCGGGAGCCGGGTCCGAAGCGCAAAGCCGGCGGCGACCATTACGCTAACTTCATCAAAGCCGTGGAGAGCCGCAAGTCGAGCGACCTGGACGGGCCGGTAGAGACGGCGCACCTGGCGTCGTCACTGGCGCATTTGGGGAATATCTCGTACCGGCTGGGGCGTCAACTCCAGTTCGATCCGGCTACGGAGCGGTTCGTGGGGGACGATGAAGCCGATAAGATGCTGACGCGGAAGTATCGCGCGCCCTATGTGGTGCCGGAGAAGGTGTAGGACTCACTGGATGTATACTTCCACCGGGTTGGCAGTCTGTCCGTCCGCAGTCAGTATGATATTTACCCGGCCCCGCCCCGCCAGCGAGGGAGGCAGCGGGCCAATGTCGACCTGGTCCAGGCCGTAAGGGTTAGAGTACCCCTGTGCGCCAAAGTAGGTCACCGGCACCGGTTGACCGCCAACTGTTACGGCGACGGTTTGCGCGTTCGCGATGCCTGTTCCGAACACCGACAGGTAGACAGCGCCCTTGCTGGGATCCACGTCGATCGGCAGCGGCGTCACGTTATTGGAGGCGTCCAATTGGTACACCTGTCCGGTCGTCTGCGGCCGGTCCGGCGGCACCCACAACACCTGCGCGGCCGCTAACGCGGTACTGTTCAACTGGAAGATGCCCGGAGAGACGGTGACTATCTGGGCGGTGGCGGAGGTTGGTGCGGATACGCCGTCCAGAGAGACGACCGTGACGGTTGCCGGACCGGGCGCGGTGCCGGGTGGAATCTGGAAGTTGATCTGGGTTGGCGAGGTGTAGAAGACTTGCGCCAGGCGGGATACGCTGTTGGCGTCGGCAACCGAGACGGGGCCGGCCAGCAGGCCCGTACTCCACAAGGTAGCGATCGATCCCGCGGCAAGCGGACTGGCGAGGAAACTGGCGGCCGAAGTCGCCACCACCGGCGGCGCCGATCCCACGTTGACGGGGTGGAATGTGACTGCCTGGTATGAGTTGCCCTGGCTGTCCTGGGTCGTAGTGAGAGAGTCGATCGTGCTGGAGAAATAGTACGGGTGAATGGTCGTTTGATCCACCGGATTCGTAAAGGCGTAGTGCAGAGTCACTGGCTGGCCCAGCAGCCATTGAGAGGTGATGTAACCCACCAGCGTGTGCTCGAAATCATGATAGGCGTTCTTCCACTGCCAGGCTTTCGGATAGTTCTTTTGCGGCGTGTTGGCGGGGTAGTTCAGCCCATTCCATACTTCGCCATACTGATGATCGACGAAGTAATTGAACCAATACGCGGTGGTCTGGGGAAGATACGAGCCGGCGGCTACGTCCGATAGCGCCAGCGTTCCGGATAACTGGTCCAGTTCGGCGTACACCCACCAGGTCTTGTCCTGGTCCTGCGCGCCGCCCTGCAGGACGCCTTGCGCCCAGGAGCCGCTGCCATCGCTTTCGGGCATGTAGGCGCGATCCAGGAGCCGGCGGGCGTTGGCCTGCGCGAAACTGGCCAGACCCTGGTCGCCCGTGAGAAGGCCGGTCCAGCGCAGCATCCACAGCGCTTTGCTGCTGTGCCCGACGTCCACGCCGGTGTAGTTTATATCCATTTCCTGCGGCGTGTCCGCCTGCAAAAAGAAGAGATTGTCTTCGGGCGAGTAATAGGTGCCGAGGATGGATTGGGCGTCCATGGTGAGCGTCTGCTTCCACTGAGTCTGGTACGGTTCGGACAGCGTTGGCGTCAGCAGGACCAGGTAGGTGTTCATCTCATCCAGATCGGCGACCAGTTGTTTGGAATCGGCCAGTGTCCCGCTGTCGTTCGCCAGGAGCCACTGGTTAGCGCCCAGCGATGGGTTGTAGTAACTGCTGAATATGTAGTTCTTGATGGTGAGTATGTCCTGCAGCACGGTGTCGTCGCGAGTGAGATAATAATAGAATGCCATGCCCAACAGCCCATAGCCAAGCTGCTGCGGATCGCGGTATAGGATGTTGGGTCCCCAGAGACCGGTAGTAAGGTCAAGTTGTTCGAACATCCCGCCGGCCGGATCGATGCAGTACTGGCGGATATAGGCGACACCAGCCTTCATGTAGTCGAGATACACCGTGTTGCCGGTAAGTTGGTAGGCGACTCCATAACCATAGGTTTGGCGCGAGAGAGGCACTAAGTACTGGTCGGGCGTCATCAGATAGGCGTTGCCCGCGATGGGCGCACAGGGGTTGTTGAAGTCCAGCGGGGAGCCATCGTCGCAGCGGGTGGAGGGGAACGATCCGAGCGGGCTGCCGAGGGCGGACGGCATGGTCCAGAAGGGAAGCAGGTCGGTCGAGAGATGCGTGAGCCAGCGGTCGCCGGTGGGCAGGTTGGCGAGGTAGCCATTATCGGCGGCTCGCGCCATGATCGGGCATGCCGCCAGGAGCAGGACGGCGACGTTGCGGATGTTCCGATGCATTACTCCAGAATACTCCGATGCGGTTATTGCGAAGGGGCGGCCTGAGAGGCCGCTGCAGGCTGAGAGCCTGCCCCACATTCCACGGCGGCTAGCGCCGCCTCTAGCACATCGAGAGCCTCCCCCATTTGTTCATCGGTGACTACCAACGGCATCAGGATTCGGATTACGTTGCCGCAGGTGCCGGCGGTCACCAGGATCAAGCCATGCTCGTAACAATGCTTCGCCAGCGCTTTGGTGGAGGCCGCATCGGCGAGTTCAAACGCCTGCATAGCGCCCCGGCCGCGCACCGCGTGGATCAGTGGGAAGCGGTCTTTCCAGGCCAATGCGCGCTGGCGGAATTGTTCGCCGAGGCGCTGGGCGCGCGCGCAGAGCCCGCCGTCTTCGATCGCCTGAATCGCCGCCAGCGCGGCTTCGCAGGCCAGCGGATTGCCGCCGAACGTGCCGCCGAGCGCTCCCTGCGCGGTATGATCCATGATCTCCGCTTTGCCCGTGACCGCAGCCAGCGGAAGCCCGCCGCCGAGGCTCTTGGCTGTCACCATCAGGTCCGGCTGGATGCCTTCGTGTTCGATGGCGAACATCTTGCCGGTGCGTCCGAAGCCTGTCTGCACTTCGTCGGCGATGAAGAGAATACCGTGCTTGCGGCAGATATCCGCGATGGCGGTGAGCCATCCGGGCGGCGGCACGATGAATCCGCCCTCGCCCTGCACCGGCTCGACGATCAGGGCCGCCACCGATTCAGCCGCCACCACGCGCTGGAAAGTGTCTTCAAGATGCGCGGCGGGTTGGCCGTACGGCACGCGGTAGATGTCGCTGGGGAATGGCTCGAAGCCGGCCTTATAGGGATGCGTCTTGCTGGTGAGCGCAAGCGCGAGCAGCGTGCGCCCGTGGAATGCGTCGTCGAAGCAGATTACGGCCGGGCGCCGGGTGTAAGCGCGCGCGATCTTGATGGCGTTCTCGACCGCCTCGGCGCCGCTCGACAGCAACATCGTTTTCTTGGGTGTGTTGCCGGGCGCCAGCGCATTGAGCTTCTCGGCGAGCCGGACGTAGCTCTCGTAAGGCGTCACCATAAAGCAGGTGTGCAGGAAACGATCCGCCTGCGCGTGCAGGGCGGCGACCACGCCCGGTTCGCGATGCCCGGCATTGAGACAGCCGATGCCGCCGGCGAAATCGAGGTAGCGGTTGCCGTCCACATCCTCGATGACGGCGCCTTCGGAGCGGCTCACGAAAATGGGTGTCACCTGCGAGACGCCGCGCGGAACGGCCTGGCTGCGGCGCTCGGCCAGCGCGCGGGAGCGGGGTCCGGGGATGGGAGTTTTCAGATGAATCGAAGGCATTGGTGTCACTCGGGCGATCCAGGCGCGGTACCCGTGAGACTGCGGTAACGGACCTGTACTCGTAAGCTATTGATTCTATAATAGCGCGTGGAAATGTTACCGATGGGTTTGGGTTCGCACGGTAATCCGGCGGAGGCAGTGGCTTGTGCAAAAACTCGGCGACGAGAGTGTAGCAACATATCTGAAAAGGACGATTTTGGCCTGCGCCCACCCGTTACAATAGAAGCTTCATGCGCCGCCTCCGCCATGCCATCTGCAACGAGGTCTTCGAAAACTTCACCCTTCCCGATGCGTGCCGCGCCATCCGTAAGGCCGGCTACACGGGCATCGAAATCGCCCCGTTCACCCTGGCGGAAGATCCGGCGACGCTCTCGCCCGCCCGCCGCCGCGAATGCCGCGACATCGTCGCCTCCGAGGGCTTGCAGTTCGTCGGCCTGCACTGGCTCATGGTT
>Ga0181519_10003857_pt1 | contig 12252 bp, 10 predicted proteins | sample PEATcosm2014_Bin_26_FD_121102 | JGI IMG/M metagenome (GOLD analysis project Ga0181519, IMG submission 121102) | Peatland microbial communities from MTU Mesocosm Facility, Houghton, MI, USA - PEATcosm2014_Bin02_10_metaG | ecosystem: Environmental > Terrestrial > Soil > Wetlands > Peat | place... | reverse complement strand
CTGCACCTGACGGTGGGCGCGGTGTGCGTGTATCACGTGTTTGTAGAGACGGCGGTGAAGGCGCTGGAGGGATCGGGGATTCCTGTGGCAGCGGTTTCGGCAGGGTTTCCGGCGGGGCTGAATCCGCTGGCCGAACGCGTGGCGGAGATTCACCGCTCGGTGGAAGCGGGAGCGCAGGAGATCGATATTGTGATCACGCGCGCGCATGTTTTCAACGGCGAGTGGCAGGCGCTCTACGACGAAGTCGCGGCGTTCCGCGAGGCGTGCGGGCCGAACGTACACATGAAGGCCATTCTGGGAACCGGCGACCTGATGACGCTGCGCAATGTGGCGCGGGCCAGTTGGGTGGCGATGATGGCCGGGACGGACTTTATCAAGACGTCGACAGGCAAGGAAAGCGTGAACGCGACGCTGCCGGTTTCGCTGGTGATGGTGCGGGCGCTCCGCGACTATGCCGAGCGGACGGGGATGGCGGTGGGATTCAAGCCGGCGGGCGGCATTCGCACGGCGAAGCAGGCGACGGACTGGCTGGCCTTGATGAAGGACGAGCTGGGCAGGCCGTGGCTGGAGCCATCGCTGTTTCGCATCGGCGCCAGCGGCATGCTGGGCGATATCGAGCGGCAACTGGAGCATCATTTGACGGGGCATTACTCGGCGACTTATCGGCATCCGATTGCGTAGGAAGAGGCATCGATGGAGCAGGAATCAAAGGTCGAACTCCAACGGAGTTGGATTGCCACAGCGGAAGCTGATTTGCGATCCGCCCAGCGCGGGTGCCTCATTTGGATGTCGCTGCTTCTCACGACTGTTGCCGCACGTTTTTGCATTTCGGAAATTGCGCCCAGGTCGTGGGCCATCGGCGCCGACGTATTGGAGCTGGTGCTGTTCCTGATCTTCTTCGTTAAGGCGGCATCGTGCGCTTCTGATGCGCAAGACGCCGCAAAGTTTTTGAGGGAATGTCGCAACGGCTCTGCGGATCTGAGCCGCGGCATCCGTTGATTTGATTTGTCGCGCTCAGAGCCGAGCGCCGGAGAAAAAAGATGAGCAGCATCACCGAAAAGTTCTACACCATGGAGTACGGTGCCGCGCCGGAGGATCCGAAGGAAGCGGTGTCGTGGCTGGAGCGGCACCATCGCCGGTTTGAAGAGTTCATCGGCGGCGCGTGGGTTGCGCCGAAGAGCGGCGAATACCAGACGACCAGCGATCCCTCGACGGGCGAAGTGCTGGCCGAGGTAGCCAAGGGCAACACGGACGACGTGGAGGCCGCGGTGGCGGCGGCGCGCAAGGCGCAGCCGGGATGGCAGGCGCTGAGCGGGTACGAGCGGGCGCGGTATTTGTATGCTCTCGCGCGGCAGGTGCAAAAGCATGCGCGGCGGCTGGCGGTGCTGGAGACGATGGACAACGGCAAGCCAATCCGGGAGAGCCGCGACATCGATATTCCCTTGGTCGCACGGCATTTTTATCACCACGCGGGTTGGGCGCAGATGCTGGAGCAGGAGTTCCCGCAGTACACCGCGTGCGGAGTTGTGGGCCAGGTGATTCCGTGGAATTTTCCGTTGCTGATGTTTGCTTGGAAGGTGGCTCCGGCCTTGGCCGCGGGCAACACGGTGGTGATCAAGCCGGCAAAATATACGCCGCTGACGGCGCTGGCGTTTGCCGAATTGGCCATGGAAGTGGGCCTGCCGCCGGGCGTGCTGAATGTGCTGACCTGCGACGCGAAGACGGGCCAGGCGCTGGTTGAGCATCCGGGGATCGACAAGGTGGCATTTACCGGATCGACCGATGTGGGGCGCATCATTCGCAAGGCAACGGCCAACTCACCGAAAAAATTGTCGCTCGAGCTGGGTGGGAAGTCGCCGTTCGTGGTCTTCGATGATGCCGATCTTGACTCCGCGGTCGAAGGGCTGGTCGACGCGATCTGGTTCAACCAGGGGCAAGTGTGCTGCGCGGGATCGCGGCTGCTGGTGCAGGAGCGCGTGGCCGAAACCCTTTACACCAAAATTCGCGCGCGCATGGAAACGCTGCGCGTGGGACCGCCGCTCGACAAGGCGATCGATATTGGCGCGATTGTTTCGCCAGTGCAGCTGGAGTCGATTAAGAAGATGGTCGATGACGGCGTGGCCGAAGGGGCGAAGTGCTGGCAGCCGAGTCATGCCATGCCGGAGAAAGGCAGCTTCTATCCGCCGACGCTGCTGACGGATGTGCACCCGGCGGCGACCGTGGTGCAGGAAGAGATTTTTGGACCGGTGCTGGTGGCGATGACGTTCCGCACTCCGGCCGAGGCCGCGGAGCTGGCCAACAATACCGTGTATGGATTGGCTGCGAGCGTTTGGAGCGAGAACATCAACGTGGCGCTGGACCTGGCATCGCAGGTGAAGGCGGGCGTGGTGTGGGTGAATTCGACCAACCAATTCGACGCGGCGTGCGGGTTTGGCGGCTATCGCGAATCGGGCTACGGGCGCGAAGGCGGCCGCGAGGGCATGCTCGAGTACCTGACACCGAAGTGGCTGCACGCACTGCCTGCGGCGCCGGCGAAAGCAGTGAAGCTGGAGACTCCCGATGAGGAAGACGGCATTACGCCGGCGAGTTCGCTGATCGATCGGACTGTGAAGCAGTATATCGGCGGCAAGCAGGCGCGGCCCGACTCGGGGTATTCCTTCCCGGTGTACGGGCGCGAGGGCGAGCTGCTGGGCGAAGCGCCGCTGGGCAATCGCAAGGACATTCGCAACGCAGTCGAAGCCGCGCGCAATGCTACGGGCTGGGCCAAGACCAGCGCGCACAATCGGGCGCAGGTTCTCTACTACCTTGCGGAAAACATGATCCAGCGCCGCGATGAGATTGCAGGCAGGCTCGCGCGCGCGGTGGGCGAGGAGCAGGCTGCGGTTGAAGTGGATCTCGCGGTGCAGCGCACCTTCTGTTATGCCGGCTGGGCCGACAAGTACGACGGCCTGGTGCACAATCCGCCGGGACGCAACATTGCGATTGCCATGAATGAGGCGGTGGGCGCGATTGGAATTCTTGCGCCGTCGGAAGCTCCGCTGCTGGGTTTGCTCTCGCTGGTGCTGCCGGCGATTGCGGTGGGCAATACGGTGGTCGCTGTGCCTTCGGAAAAATATCCACTCATCATCGGCGACGTGTACCAACTGCTGGACACAAGCGACGTTCCGGGCGGGGTGGTGAATCTTGTGGCAGGAAAGCCCGCGGAATTGGCCAAGACGCTGGCCGAGCACGACGGTATCGAAGCCGTATGGTGCTTCCGCTCGAATGAGGAGGCGACGTTTGTGCGCAGCGCTTCGATCGGCAACATGAAGCAGGTGTGGACCAACGACGGCCACGAGTACGACTGGTTCAATCCAGCGCAGGCCGAGGGACGGTGGTTCCTGCAACATGCCACGCAGGTGAAAAACGTTTGGGTGCCGTACGGGGAGTAGCGTTTCGACTGCAACTGATGATCGGTTCTAATAGCTGGCTCCGCCAGCACTCGACTTGACACGTCGTCTATTGAAAGCATCTAACCAGATGCGAGTCCAGCTAGGAGCCCCACTATGCGTTCTGATATTGTGCCCGGAAGTAAGTTTCCCGATTACGAGTTGCCCGACCACACAAGTACACCGCGAAAGCTAAGTGAATTGCAGGGCGACGATCCGCTGATCCTTACGCTCGCGCGTGGCCACTACTGCCCAAAGGAACATCAGCAACATCGGGACCTGGTCTCGATCTATCCGAAGATCGCGGTCGCATATACGCAGATCGTCACGATTTCTACCGACGACCACCACACCCTGCAGGAATTCCGCGCGTCGCTGGGCGCACAGTGGACGTTTCTGTCCGATCCTGAACGAAAGGTTCAGAAAGACCTGGAGATTCAGGAGTACACGGACCCTGAGCACAATCCGATGATCCCGCACACGCTGGTTCTCAAGCCAGGCCTCGTGGTGTACAGCATTTACAACGGCTACTGGTTTTGGGGCCGGCCTTCCATCAGCGACCTCTGGCACGACCTGCGCTCGGTGATGCGCGAGGTCCGCCCTGACTGGGATCTAAGCGCACCCGGACTTCGCGAGGCGTGGGATGCGGGCGACTACTCGGCGTTTCACGGGTGGGATAAGAAAACGAAAGCGGCCTCCGAAGAAAAGAAATAAAGGCGCCGAGCTGAAGGAAATCGGGAAGCGTGAGCGCGCGAAAAACGTGCAATCAATCTTTCGCAACTACTTTCCGATGCAGAAGGTGGAGAAGATCAGGTTCAGGATGTCGTCGGGAGTGGTTTGGCCGGTGAGCGAGTCGAGAGCCCAGAGCGCGCGATAGAGATCGAGCAGGATCATCTCGTGGGGAATGGTGGCAGCGTTGGCCGTGGCGGCGTCGGCTAATGCGGCAAGCGCGGTAGTGACGGCCTGATGCTGGCGGAGATTCGTCAACATGCCGGGTTCGGATGCGGCTCCGCCGGTGGCTAATGCCAGAATTTTCTCGCGCAACGCGGCAATGCCTTCGCCGGAGAGCGCGGAGGTGGAGATTGAGCTTTCCCCGGTCTCAAAATCGAGACCGGGGGCATCCATTTTTTGGTGCTGTTCCAGCAGATCGGATTTGTTGACGGCGACAATTGCTGGGCGGCCAACGACCGCGGCCAGCAGACGGTGCTCTTCGTCGTTGAGGGGCTGCGTAGCGTCAAGCACGATGAGCACGAGCGCCGCATCGGCGAGGGCTTCACGACTGCGACGGATGCCGAGCTGCTCCACTTCGTCGATATTCGCACGGGGTCCTTCGCGCAGGCCCGCGGTGTCAACTAGCTCGATGGGAATGCCGCCGATGGAGATGCGCTCGGTGACGAGGTCGCGCGTGGTGCCGGGAGTTGCGGTGACAATGGCGCGGTCGCGCTCGACGAGGCGATTGAAGAGCGAGCTCTTGCCGGCATTGGGGCGGCCGACGATGGCGAGAGTGAGACCGTCGTGCACAATGCGGCCGCGGGCAAAAGAGGCTTCGAGCGCGGCGAGCGGCGGGGTGAGCTCAGCGATGCGCCGGGAAATTTCCTGCTGCGGCGTCACGTCCAGATCGTCTTCGGCGAAGTCGATGCCGGCTTCGAGCAAAGCGACCAACTCGACGAGGGCTTCTTTCACGGGCGCGGCGCGGTGGCTGAGCGCACCACCCATCTGGCTGGCGGCCTGGCGCGCCTGGGTGAGAGTTTGCGCGTCGATGAGATCGCGCACCGCTTCAGCCTGTGTGAGGTCGAGGCGGCCGGAGAGAAATGCGCGCTGCGTAAATTCACCGGGCTCGGCGAGGCGCGCCCCCAGCTCCAGCGCACGGCGCAACAGCAGTTCCAGAACTACCGGCGAGCCGTGGGTTGCGATCTCGATGAGATCTTCGGCGGTGTATGAGCGCGGCGCGGCGAAAAATGTGACCAGGGCTTCGTCGATGCGCGTGGGGTTGTCACCTGCGGCGTCGAGCACATCGGCGAGGAGTGCGTGAGCGTGCTCAAATTGGCCGGGATGGCGCAGCCGGACAAGTTGGGAGGCGATGGTCGCCGCCTGCGATCCGCTGAGACGCACGATGCCGATGCCACCGCGTCCCGGGGGCGTGGAGATGGCGGCGATGGTTTCGGTAACCGTGGTGGGCGTGGGCATTTCTACCCCTCAGTGTAGTGTGCGAGGCGGGCAGGTCCTCAATCCTGGTGCAGATCCGATTGAAAGCAAATGAGAAGGGTCGAATTTTGGAAGGTAACCGGGAAATAAGTACTTACGTGATAGTGGCGCTGACGGTGGAAACTGCACTACAGTTTAGGTGTCGATGTGTCTCCCGGCGGCCTGGATAGCTACCCCTCCGGGAAACGCGACCGGCCTGAGGCGAATGCGATGAAGGCTACGCGGCTGGCCACACTCAAATTCTTTGCCCTGGCATTCCTGCTGGTGGGCTTGGCCGGCCTGATCGCGTCTGCCACCATCTCCACGCATTATCTTGATGTGATGCCCCGCGGGCCGGTGCCTGGAGAACTGCGCACTGTGCCGCGCAGCATTCATGGCGAGACGGTGTACCAGACCGTGAAAGAAGACCGCCTGCTCAACACGTGGGAATTCACGTCGGTAGGAATTTTTCTTGTCGGTCTCGTATTGAGCGCGGTTTATCTGGAGAAGTGGGGCACCATGCAAGTGTCCTCAGGCGAGGAAGAAGAGCCCGAGCTCGCAGAAAATCCGCAGTGAAACGCTAAGACCTGTGCGCGGTGCAGACAACGCGGCGCAGCCCTCTACAATAAAACGATGCCTGAGCTGCCCGAGGTGGAAACTGTCGCTCGCGGAGTGAACAAGCACGTGCGCGGCGATCGTATTATGCAAGCGTGGTTCGGCAAGCGACCGCAAACCTTCAAGAATCCGGCCTCGCGGCAGGCGAAGGGTCTTGCGGGGCGCACGATTCTGGCGGTGCATCGCACGGGGAAGCACATTATTTTTGAGTTGAGCGCGGAGGCAAGCGCCGCAGCGGCGGATGCGCAGTGGATTGTGCATCTGGGAATGACGGGGCGACTGCTGATTGCGACGCCGGATACTCCCGTGGCTCCGCATACGCACGCGCGGATTGACCTGGCGAGCGGCAACGAATTGCGCTTTGTGGATCCGCGCCGCTTCGGCCGGCTGGAGTTCCGAAATCTGCGCAGCGGCGGCGACGCCGCGTTCGAAGCGCCGGGAGCCGAGCCGCTGACGATCGGCGCAAGCGCGTTTGCCGAGCTCTTCCGCAAACGGCACATGCCCATCAAGGCGGCGCTGCTGAACCAAACTCTTTTGGCTGGGGTGGGCAACATTTATGCAGACGAGAGCCTTTTTCAGGCGGGGGTCCGGCCGCGCAGGCGGACCAACCGGCTGACCGCGGCGGAGCTGGAGCGGCTGCGCCTGGCGCTGCGCCAGATCCTCACGCACGCCATCCGCCTGGGCGGATCGTCGGTTTCGGATTATGTGGACGCCAAGGGAGAGCGGGGCTTCTTTCAGCTGGAGCATTGCGTCTACCAGCGCACAGGCGAACCGTGTCGCCGCTGCCAGACGCCGATCCAGCGCATTGAGCTGGCCGGGCGTGGAACCCACTTTTGCCCCATTTGCCAGCGGTGAGGAGAGACGAGCGGGGTTGGCGGAGCTAGCGGAATTAGTTCGGCTCGTTCGATCAGGAGGTTTGGTTGGCGTCGGGTTTGGATTTGCGGCGAGGTTAGGACACCTTAGCGGTCTCAGTTATACGGTTTTCGGTAGGTTTTTGGTGAAAAAGCTCCGGGAACCCATAAGATTCGTATAAGGATTTTTGATAACTCATTAAGAATCAGCCATGTTACGAAAGGCATGTTAATTGCTATGTAATGGGCGCCAGTGATCAATAGGCCGCTGAAGGTAGGCCAAGCGAGCCAGAGACACACAGGGTACCCGGCACGAGCAACCGCCAATGAGCGGCCCTCAAAAGGGAGAGCCAGCCGGGAAGCCCGAATATAGGAAGCAGTGGATACAGCCACTGCCCAACATACAGCTGGGAGGCCAGTGACCAGCATTCAGGACCGGAGACGCCACCTTAAAGGGTGGCGTTTTTGACGTTTGGGGCATTTTTGCCGGGCAGCGGACCGGATGGCGTCCGACGATTGTGGATTTCTGACGCATCCTGGTAGTCACCAATGCCACTTTAGCCCCCTTGCCAGAGGTGGGCCTTCGCTGTAGTATCGGAGTTGCCTATCAAGCGGCTGACGCGGGCCACCCAGGGCATGGGTAGAGCAAGCTCGCCGTAGAGCAAAGAAACAATCGCCAAACAGTTGAGATCGCAAAAGAAGTGGACTGCGTGCGACAGTTGCTCACATAGGAAATGGCATCACCTGAAAAAGCAGCAGCCGCGCCGAATCGATACCGGCGAGCGGATGGAGTGGATGGACGACTCCCGCAAACGAAGCGGCAAGCGCATTTTCACAGAGGGTCAAGTAGTGGGAGCACGCACAGGGAAGCGCATTTGCCGGCTGCAGTGCAGCATGACGAGAAGCGCGAATACGCGTGAATACCAGAGGCAACCCCACTTTGGATGAAGGCTGTGCGCTGCCGGGAATCTGCCGCGTTTCTTCTCCTGTATGGAGAAAATTGGGGCATAAGTAAATTGGCTGGTTCACCGATTGCAGCGCGCGCAAAGCAACGCACTAGAGCGAAGCACCAGGAAGTACACGCATCATGACAATAGAACCAACGCAGCCCCAGCCTGAACAGGGGCCGACTCCTGACAACGGTCAGGTGCAGTCGCAAGGGCATCGACGCCGCCGGCGCCGCCGCAAGAATAAATCAAGCCAACAGGGCGCGGTGCCTCCGCAGGGTCAGCCGCAGGCGCAGGGGCAACCGCAAATGCAGTCGCCGCCGCCGCAGCAATCTGCTGCTCCGTCTCGGCCTCCGCAGCAGCGCCAGGGCGGCCGCAAGAAGAAGTTCTTTCAGAAGGACAGGGGTCCTGCCCCGTCGCCCGGCAACAGCATGAACGCGCCGCGGGACAAGCGCAGGGGACGGCAAAAAGGCCCGCGCATGTTTGTCGGTCCCATGGACCACAGCTATCGCGTGGCGAACGGCAATGTGGCCGACGGACCGCCTTCGACAATTCCCACGTCGGGCAACGGCCATAGCAGTGGGTATTATCCCGATGTCTATTCCGGCCAGGCTCCGGCGCCTATTCGCGAGAATGCCCCCACGCGGATCTTCTGCTTCATCGAGGATCTCTTCTTCCTGGCCAAGATTCAGGAGACGGCGCGCAAGCTGGGAGTGAAGGTGGAGTTCGTGAAGGGCGATAAGGAAGCCGTGGATCGGATTTTGGAGTTTCCTGAAAACGAACGGCCGGCATTGCTGGTGTTCGACCTGAACAACCTGAACGCCAAACCCATGTCGCTGATTCCCAAATTCAAGACAAAGTTCAAGAAAGCGGTTTCGATTATCGGCTTCCTGAATCATTTGCAGGGAGACCTGAAGATGAAAGCACAGGAAGCGGGATGCGACGCGGTGATGCCGCGCTCGGCCTTCTCGCAAAGCCTGCCGATCCTGCTGCGCCGCTATGGCGTGGAAGAGGAAGAAGAAGTCGAGCGGCAGCCGGCGTTCTAAAAAACAGCCAGTAGCCAATAGAACAAGGGGCACGCTCTATGCGAGCGCGCCCCTTGTTTCTTGTTCGGAGCTTCTGGCTTTTCTACTGGCTATTGGCTGCCTCTTTTACCCCGGGGGCCAGGTCATTTGGCGGCCACCCATCAAGTGCAGATGGAGGTGGTCTACCGTTTGGCCGCCCTCTTCGCCGGTATTCACTACGACGCGGTAGCCTTTCGCGAGGCCCTTGTTGCGGGCAATCTCTGCCGCCACGCTCATGAGGTGACCGAGCAAAGCGTTCTGCTCCGGAGTGGTCTCCGCAAGCGAAGCAATGTGGTCGCGTGGAACGATCAGAATATGTATGGGAGCCTTGGGATTGATATCGGCAAACGCGTATGCGCGTTCGTCTTGATAGACGGCAGTAGATGGAATCTCGCCGGAAGCGATCTTGCAGAAGAGGCAGCTCATGGCGTGACCAGTGTACACAAAGCCCGCTTGAGCGCGCTCAGGCGGATTCGATGATCATGTTCGCGTACTGAATGGTGTCGCCGGTGCGGATGAGGCCGATGGCGCGGGGAACGCGCTTCTTGAATTCGATGTGCGGCTCGAAGGTGAGCGGCACGCCGTCGAGAGCTGTAGCAAATTCCGTGCGGGTCGTGGCGGTGTTGGCGCCGTGGAATTCCTCGGCCATCCACGCATGGCCGATCGCGTAATTGGCGCGGATAGCGTTGAGCACGTCTAGCACGCGAGGAATGCCGTCGACGAGCGAGATGTCGACGGTTTCAATTTGCGGCCAAAAGGGAAATCCGCGGTCGGCGATGACGAGGGTGTTGGTGTGGCGGATGCGCGCGAGCAGCGCGAGGATGTGCGGGTTCAGGATGCCGGAATTGAGCATGAGAAGGAAACTCCCCGATCAACTTACAATTTACAATGACGCCATGGCCGCTTCCCCACAGCTGCGAGTGATTCATACCGTGTGCTCGCACGATTGCCCGGATTCGTGCGCGGTGCTGGTGACGGTGAATGACGAGGGGCGCGCGGTAAAAGTTGAAGGTGATCCCTCGCAGCCAGTAACGCAGGGATTCCTGTGCGGCAAGGTGGCGAAGTATCTGGATCGCGTGTACGCGCCGGACCGCGTCCTCTATCCGATGCGCCGTAAATCCGGCGTGGCGAAGGCGCCGTCGCAGCGGGGCCGCGAGCTTGAAGCTTTTGAGCGTGTGAGCTGGGACGAATCGCTGGATGCGATTGCCGCGCGGCTCCAGGAGACCAGCGATCGCTACGGACCGGAATCGATCCTGCCGTACAGCTACGCAGGAACCATCGGCGCGCTGGGATTCGGATCGATGGATCGGCGGTTCTTTCATCGCCTGGGCGGAAGCCAGCTTGACCGCACGATTTGTTCCGAGGCGGGAGGGGTGGCGTGGAACCTGGTGTACGGCAAAAAGCTCGGCATGCCCACTGAAGATTTCCGGCTGGCGAAGTTGATTCTTGCGTGGGGCGCGAATATTCACGGCAACAACGTCCATTTGTGGCCGTTTGTTGAGGAAGCGCGACGCAATGGGGCGCGGCTGATCGTCATCGATCCTTACAGGACGCGCACTGCGGCCGTCGCCGACTGGCATATTGCAATTCGTCCCGGCACGGATGCGGCGCTGGCGCTGGGGATGATGCGCGTGATACTCGATGAGGGCCTGGGGGATCGCGCGTACATTGCCGCGATGACGCACGGCTTTGAAGCGCTGGCCGAACGTGCGCGCGAATACACGCCGGAGCGCGTGGCAGCGTGGACTGGAATGACTCCGGGCGAGGTTGAGCAATTGGCGCGCGAGTATGCGACGACGCGGCCCGCGGCGCTGCGGCTGAATTACGGTGTGCAGCGCGCGGAGAACGGCGGGGCAGCGGTGCGTGCGATTGCGATACTGCCCGCGCTGACGGGCGCATGGAAGACGCGCGGCGGCGGCGGACAACTTTCGACGTCTGGCGCTTTTGCATGGGACAAGAAGGCGCTGGAGCGGCCGGACCTGGCGCTGGCTTCGCCGATTGGGCGACTGGCGCGGGTCGTCAACATGTCGGAGCTGGGGCGGGCGCTGACGGAGCTGGGCCAAGCTAGTGATCAGGGGACAGCGAACAGAGAACAGAAAAACAAACCCACGCCCGACGGGCCGGCGGTACATGCGCTGTTTGTGTACAACTCGAATCCGGGAGCGGTAGCGCCGAATCACAACGCGGTGAAGAGAGGACTCGAGCGCGACGATCTATTTACCGTGGTGCACGAGCAGTTCTTTACCGACACCACCGATTATGCCGACTTTGTGCTGCCCGCGACGACGTTTCTGGAGCACACCGACATTCAGGGAGCGTACGGGCATTACTTCGTGCAGCTGTCGCAGCAGGCGATTGCACCGCCGGGCGAGGCGCGATCGAATGTTTGGCTCTTCGGGCAGCTGGCGCAGCGCATGGGTTTCAGTGAGGCGTGCTTCCGCGATTCGCCTGAAGAGATGATCCGCCAGACGATGGCGATCGGCGCGGATGGCCGCTCAAAGAATGCCGGCATGGAGCACATCACGATGGAGGAGTTGGAGCGCGAGGGGCATGTGCCGCTGGCGTTTCATTCTGCCCCTGAGATGAAACCCTTTCTTCCGTACACTGCAGGGCTGCTGACGACACCGTCCGGCAAGATCGAATTTTTCTCGGAGGCGCTGGCTGCGGCGGGCTTGGATCCTCTTCCGGGTTTTGTTCCCCCGATTGAATCCCGTTGGGGAGAGTTGGCGAAACGATATCCGCTGGAAATGCTGGCGCGCAAGAACGACAATTACATGAACTCGACGTTTGCGAATCTTCCGGGCCACCGGAAGATGGAGGTACGGACAAACCAGAAGCTCGAGATCCACCCGCTGGACGCCGAGGCTCGCGGCGTGAGCGAAGGCGATATGGTGCGCGTCTTCAACGACCGCGGCGCGATTGAGTTGACGGCGATGCTGAACGCGCATCTGCCGGCGGGCGTGGTGGCGGCGCGGCTGGACTGGGCGAAGCTGCACCCCGGCGGTGCCAACGTAAACGTGCTGACGAGCGAACGGCTGACCGATATCGGTGGCGGCGCTACGTTTTATTCGACGCTGGTGGAAGTGCGAAAAGCAGGGATCAGGGATTAGGGAACAGGGAACAGAAAGCAGCGCGGCGGCGTTTTCTAGCGCTTCTTTGCGCG
>Ga0181519_10003852_pt1 | contig 12267 bp, 11 predicted proteins | sample PEATcosm2014_Bin_26_FD_121102 | JGI IMG/M metagenome (GOLD analysis project Ga0181519, IMG submission 121102) | Peatland microbial communities from MTU Mesocosm Facility, Houghton, MI, USA - PEATcosm2014_Bin02_10_metaG | ecosystem: Environmental > Terrestrial > Soil > Wetlands > Peat | place... | reverse complement strand
AGAGGTTGTGAATCAATTGGTTTTGGCCGATTTTCGCAAAAAATAACCCAGCAATTTCAATGGCTTATTGTTGCGCCTTCGGTCCAGAAACCAATAGATTCACAGCCTCAGAGCCCTGGCCTTTCTGTTCTTAACCAGGAGCCACGCTCCTGGCCGTCATAAAACCGTTCCGCGTGGTTAGTGATGGCGTGGCGGTGGCGCCGAGGGGTGCGGTGCCGGGCGCGGTGCCGCGGGATGCGGTGCCGGGTGTGGTGCCATCGGATGAGGCGCCATCGCGTGCGGCGCCGCGGTGTGATGCGTCATCGGATGCGATGCCGGGTGAGCGGCCATCGCATGCGAGGCCGGGTGCGCGGCCGGGTGCGACGTCGTATGCGTTGCGCCCGGATGAGCCGCCGTGGCGTGCGCGGCGGCGGCCTCGTGCGGCGCGACGGCACCGTGCGAGAAATCGCCCGGCCGGGCGGTCGCCGCGATGGCCGGATGGCCATGGTTCACGCTGGCGCGCAGTGCCTCGTTGTGCGCCGCCGCCTCGCGGTGCTGCTGCTGGGCCGGGGTCGGATCGATGTGCCGGTCACGCGCGGCTGCCAATTCCGTGGCCATCGGCCGCCGATCGATGCCGCCCGGGCCGTTGAAGGCCGCGCCGCCGGGGCGCGCATTGACGACCGTCCTGTTGTAGACGTTGGTGATATGCACACCGCCGAAATTATTGACCGCGCGGTTGTAGTTGAACGCGCCGTCGCGCCAGAATCCGCCTTCGTAGCCGAAGCCGCCGAAGCCGAACCCGTAATTGATGCCGCCATAGAAGCCGACCGTCGCGCCCCAGTAACCGGCATTGAACAGATAGGCGCCGTTGACGAAGCCCCAGTAGGGGGGCGTCCACAGCAGACCGACCGCGGGCGGCAGGGCCCAGGTGCCCGGCACCCAGTAATATCCGGCGTCGCCGTAGGCCCAATAGCCTGGGTTCCACAGATATCCCGGCCCCGGTAGCGGCGGCTGGTCGTACTCGATCAGCGCGGGTGGTGCCACCGCAACGGAGACACCCAGCGCGATCTGCGCCGCCGCCGGTGTCGGGATAGATGCCGCCGTGGCACCGAACGCGACGAGCGCCGGAATAACAAGCAGGCGGGGGCTCGCGAGCGCGAGGCGCGATAGGCGGGACATGATGGCTCCTGTGCCAAGTGTTGTTTAAAGCGATGTTGGCAATGTTTTAGATCGGCTGCAATCGTGGCCGGTTCGTGGCGGCGCGGGCGATCCTTCCTTTTTGTCATCCGTTGGACATCCAGCGGTCAGACGCGGCCTCCGCGATGGGGGCGCGCCGCCGCTCATACCAACCCGCGTAGTGATCGACTTTCCCAGGAAGGCCAGGGCTCTGCCCTGGACCCGCTGGGGCCGGAGGCCCCAGACCCCCATTCCTAAAGAGTCGTTGGGGGAACGGCGAAGCCAAAAAACCAAGTCATTTATGGGCTTCGCCGAGAAGTAAGGAACAGCCGCGCAGCGCTAACGGGGGTCTGGGGCCTCCGGCCCCAGCGGGTCCAGGGCAGAGCCCTGGCCTTCCCTGAAGGGTCTGTCTCTGCGCCGACTGGTATCGGCCTACGCCGCGCGCTACGCCGCGCGAGGAAGTAGCTCATTCTGAAACGACAAAAGAAAGGCCAGGATCTACCTGGCCTTCCTTCGACGCGAAATCCGACGTTTGGATTTAGCTGTGCGGCTTTTCCTCGTGGGGCGGGGCCGCCGGATGCGGCGCCGCAGCCGGGCGCGGCGCCATCGCGGCCGGCCGGGGCGTCATTGCAGCGGTGTGCATCGGCGCCGGCGCACGCTCCGCATGGACTGGCGGATGTGGCGCCGTTGCCGGGTGTGGTGTGGCTACGTGCGACGCCACGTGCGGGGCGGGCGCGGCATGCTCGCTCGGGCGTGGACTGGAGGCGTGCGATGCCACGGCGCGCGGCATCGGCGCTTGTGCGTGCGCCACCGGGTGCGGGCTTGCTGCGTGCTCCGCTACGGCGTGCGGCATTGGCGCCTGGGTGTGTGACACAGGGTGCGGGCTCGGCGCGTGCTCCGCCACGGCGTGCGGCATTGGCGCTGGCGCGTGGGCTGTCGGGTGGGGCGCCGGCGCGTGCTCCGCGACCGCACGAGGCTCGGCGGCGGGCCGTGCTTCGGTTACCGGATGCGCCGCAGCTGCCGCGTGCGAGAAATCGCCTGGACGGCTGGTCGCCGCGATCGCCGGATGACCGTGGTTGGCACTGGCCAGCAGTTCGCGGTTCTGCGCCGCCGCTTGCTGGTGGTGCAGCTGCGCCGGTGTCGGCTCGACATGGCGCGCGCTCGCCGCGGCAAGCTCGCCCGGTGTTGCCCGGCGATCGATGCCGCCTGGGCCGCCGTTGAAGGCGGGGCCGCCGGGGCGCACGTTCACGACCGTCTTGTTGTAGACGTTGGTGAAGTGCACGCCGCCGAAATTGTTGACCGCGCGGTTGTAGCTGAACACGCCGCCGCGCCAGAATCCGCCTTCGTAACCGATACCGGTAAAGCCGAAGCCGTAATTGACACCGCCGTAGAAGCCGACGGTCGGGCCCCAGTAGCCGGCATTGAAGAGGTAGCCGCCGTTACCGAACGCCCAGTAACCCGGCGTCCACAGCAGACCGACCGCTGGCGGTTCGGCCCAGGTACCGGGCACCCAGAAATATCCCGCTTCGCCATAGGCCCAGTAACCGGGAGTCCAGAGATAGCCCGGGCCGGGCAGCGCCGGCTGGTCGTATTCGAACAGCGGCGGCGGCGCGACCTGCACGGCGACGCCGACGGCGAATTGCGCGGTCGCGGGCACCGGTAGGGTAATCGTTAGGGCACCGAACGCGAGGAACGCCGGAATAACAAGCAAACGGGGAGTTTCGAGAGCGAGGCGGGAAAGGCGGGACATGATGGCTCCTGTGCCAGTGAGGCGTATTGAAAGTTTCGCAACTGATACTTCGGTTGCAATCGTGGCCGGTTCATGGCGACATGTTCGATCCGTCCAATTTGTCATCCGGTGGACATCCGGGTTAAGAAAGCGTTTTTGGCCAGGCCGGCATCGTTGCGGTTGACGTGGCATCGCGCGCAGGCAAGCGGCCGGAACTCCAGGGGACATTCCGCATCGCACCATAACGACTGTCACACAGATTTGGTTCCGGTCGTGCTCCGGACTTGCGTCGCGCGAAAGGCTCGGATTCTACCTAGGGTAGGAAGGATGTTCTTTTTTGAAAAAAAGAACCAAAAAACTTTTGATTCCTAAGTGTGCGCCCATGGCAACGTACGCCAATGTTAAAAAGTTTTTTGCTTCTTTTTTTCAAAAAAGAGGAACTTCCCTTACTTTGCTATAGCGACAGCCGCATGCGCCGCGTCGAGGCACTGCGACAGCACTTCGCGCAACGTCGCCGCCTGGCTGTCGGCACCTAGCTTCGCCCAATCGGCGCCACCTTCCATCTTCCACAACGCCACCAGTAGGTGCGCGCCGGGCGCGGACTGGCGAAGCCGGCGCAGCAGAAAGCGCAAATGGGCCTGGCTGCCGGTCTCCTCCATGTAGCTGATGCAGATGGCGCCGGCGCCGGCGACATCGAGCTGGCCGATGGCACCGCGCGCTGCCGCCTCATGCGGCTCGGCGCGCGCGCTCAGCCCGTGCTTGGTCAGCAGCTTGGCCATCATTGCGGCCGCGGCATCGTCGAGCGGGGTGCGGCCGCCGAGGCAGATGACGGCATGCGGACCGCGCCAGGACGGCGCCAAATCGGCCGGCGCGCGGCGCGCGAGCGGCGGGGTGTGTGGCACAGCCCGCTCGGCCTGGGGCGGCGCCAACGGCCCATCCTCGCTGCCGGGCTGGTCGGGGGCCACATCGTCGTACTCGTCGAGGTCATCGACCAGGCCGCAGATCGCATCGCGCATCACCAGCTGGCGCTCGGGGGTCAGCACGCCGCGCGCCACATCGTGCGCGGCCAGCAGCAGCGCTTTCAGGGCGACCTCGTCATAATAGGCCGACAGCGAGCGTTCGCGCAGCAGCACGTCCGCCTGGCTGGCGGCTTCCTCCGGGTCGTTGGCCAGCATGCGCTGATAGAGGCTTTCCACCGGCGTGAGTGCCGGGCGGTCGCCGAGCAGCACGTCGAGGAATTCGAGCCGTTTGACGTGCCGCCCGAGCACCACCAGGCACAAGGTGAGCGGTGTTGCCAGCAGCAGCCCGATCGGGCCCCAGATCCAGGCCCAGAAGATCGTGGCGACCACGACGGAAATCGGCGACAGGCCGGTGCTGTGGCCGTAGGCGTAGGGCTCGACGACCTGGCCGATGACCAGTTCCGAGCCCAGGAACAGCACCAGCGTCCAGGCGGCACCTGCCCATCCCGGCTCGACCGCCGCGGCCAGCAGCACCGGCGGCACGGCGGCTGCGTAGGCGCCGACATAGGGCACGAAGCGCAGCAGCGTGCCGATCAACCCCCACAGGGCCGGGCTCGGCACATGCAGCAGCGCCAGGCCGGCCGCGATCAGCAGGCCGAAGAACGTGTTGATCGCCAGCTGGGTCAGAAAATATTTCGACAGCCGGCGCGCGGCATCGTTCATCGCCAGCGTGGTGCGGTGCAGGTCGCCGCTGCCGAACAGCCGGATCATGCGGTCGCGCAGATCGTCTTCCTGCAGCAGGATGAAAACCGCGACCACCAGCACGAGCGCCGTCGTGCCGAGCGGCCCGAGCAGCGGTGCCAGCACTTCGCGCGCGATGCCGAGCGCCGTCGGCGGCGCCTCCTTCACTTGCACGGTCACCGGGCTTTGCGCGGTGCCGCTGGGCACGTGCGGCACGTCGCCGCGGGCGACGGCCGGCCGCTCTGGCTTGGCGTCCCATTGCTTCTGCAGGCGATTGAGCAGGCCGGACCCGACGCCGCGCAGGCTGTCCAGCTTGGTGTTCATCGCGGCTTCGTAGCGGGGAAAATTGTCCGACAGGCTGCTGATCTGCAGGCCGATGACGCTGCCGACGCCGACGATGACCCCGAGGGCGAGCAGCACCGTGAGCAGCACGGAGGGCACCCGGCCGAGCCGGCGGCGGCGCAGCAGGCCGGCCAGCGGTGCGAGCAGAAAGCTCAGCAGCACGGCGAGGGTGACCGGGATCAGGACGTCGCGGGCGAAATACAGCGCGCCGACCACCACGACGCTGACCGCGAGGGTTACCAGATTGCTGACGCCGGAGAGCTCGACGGCCGGTGGGACCGTGCGCGGCACCGGTGCCGGCGGAAGGCGCACCGGTGAGATGCTCGGTTCCATGGGCCCCGCCAAGGACGGTCAGGGCGCCTGGAGCCCGACCTCTGACTGTTGGTGTGCCTCGGGGGGCGCTAGATGCGGCCGAGCACGAGCAGCACCACGACGACGATCAGGACCAGGCCGAGGCCGCCGCTCGGGTAGTAGCCCCAATGGGCACTGTGCGGCCATGTCGGGAAGGCACCGATCAGGCAGAGCACAAGAATGATGAGCAGAATGGTTCCAAGACTCAAGGCACAAATCCTTAACCGGTTCGCCAACTCGAAGGCTTTCCTAGCGCGCCAGGGTGCGGCCCTGCAGACTCGGAAACTACTCAGGGCGGCCCAGGGTTGCGTGGTGCGGCGAGAAAAACGCGCCGTTGCACTGGAAATAATGAACAAAAGTTTTTGCTTCTTTTTTCAAAAAGAAGTGCTTTTTCTTGTTCTTTTTTGAAAAAAAGAACCAAAAAACTTTTGTAATTGGGCTTGCGTCGTCGCCCGAAATATTCGCGCTGGCCGGTGTAGGTAGTTTCCGAGTCTGCTGCCGGTTGTCGTGCTCCACCTAGTATTCCGGTGCGACGCGGCCCATTTTTTGTTGGAACACCGCCCAAGGGGCGGCGTTGTTGGGCGGCCACGAGAGGAGAATTCAAGCGATGAGTGCATCGACCGACACCGCGAACGACGTTAACGCGCTGCGCGAGGACATCGCCGCGTTGCAGCGCGATGTCGGCATCCTGCTCGGGCATTTGAAGGCCGGCGCCGCGAACGGCGCGCAGAGTGCCGCGGACCAGCTTGAGGAAGGCGCCACGCGCGCCTACCGCCACATCGCGGCCGAGGGCGCTCGGTCGGTCAAGGCGGTGGAACGGCAGGTCGAGGACCGGCCGTTGATGGCGGTGCTGATCGCCGCCGGCGTGGGCTATATCGGCGGACGCCTGCTGTCGCGGTGAGCGCGGAGCCGCCGCTCGATCTGATCCGGCTGGCGCTGGCGGTCGCCGAGGGACGCGCCGCGCGATCGGTGCGCCAGGCGGCGGCGCGGGTAGCCCTGGTTGCCGCCTGCGCGGCCGTTGCAACGAGCTGCGCGATCGGCGCGCTCGGGTGCGTGCTTGCGGCAATTTGGCTCTATGCAGTGCCGCGCGTAGGGGTTGTGGGCGCGCCGCTGATTGTGGCCGGGGTGCTCGTGGTGCTGGGCGGCGGCACGATCCTGCTGCTGCGCTATTGTCATCCCCGGGCTCGCCGCGCGGTGCCCGGTGCGGCGCCGGGCCCGGCGGCGCTGCTGGCGGATCTGGCCGGACTCGCGGAACTCTCCGAGGTTATCAGGGCGCAGAAGGGGCCGATGCTGTTGGCGGCATTCCTGGCCGGCCTCATGGCGGGCGATCGGGACCGATAAAAGCGCGGATGTAATTTGAGTATTAGCCGAGGATTGGGAACCGGCGGCCCCGCGTCTAGTTATGTGGCGGGCTACGCCGTCCGGGATGGACGCATTCCGTTATCTCTTCGGCCTTCATCGATGGGGTGGGGCTGTAATCGAGGCCGTTGTCGGCGTAGCCCGCTCCGCTGATTGGGGCCGCCGCGCGTGCGGTCGCGATGACGTTGCTATACCATAATCAACGCGGCGATCGCCGCGAACGTGGCATGACTGCGTAGTTTCCGATGCTGTCGCGGTGCCGGCGAGCCGCTATGAATATTTAACGGACGGTGGCCCGCATCGATGCGCGCCAGGCCGCCGAACTCTTGGAGACCAAAATGCAGTTCCTTTCAAACAAGCGCGCCAGGCTTGCCATCGTCGGCGCGTTCGTCGTGCTGGCGGGCTGCAGCCAGACGGCGCAGGCACCCGCACCGGTGGTGACGCAATATAACCCGCCCGCGCCCGCGGTGGCCGCCTTGAAGGGCCCGAATGTGACGCATTATCAGGTGACCTTTGCCTCCAACAGCACCGTCATCGATGCCGACGGGCAGCTGGCGATTACGACGGCCGGCGACACGCTGCGTGGCAATACGACGCTGATGGCAACGGTGGTGGGGCGCACCGATTCCGTCGGCAGCGACGCGCGCAACATGCGGCTGTCGAAGCAGCGCGCGAACAAGGTGGCACATGCACTGCTGCAGACCGGCAATATCGATCCGTCACGGGTTGATGTGAGGTGGACCGGCGAGCGTCAGCAGGGCGACCAGGCGGCGGCCGGGACGGCGGATGCCAGCGATCGCGTGGTGGATATTAGCGTTCATTAGAGTAGCGGAAGAGTAAGGCCAGGGGCTCTGCCCCCTGGACCCCCGCTGGGGCCGTAGGCCCCAGACCCCGATTCATTGCTGCGAGGCTGGCATCGGCGGCGAGCCGATGGGCCCAATCCGCGGTTTTGCGGGAACCCTAGAGGACTCGCGCCGCGCAGCGCCACCGGTCTGAGCAAGACCGTGAGGGGGGCAGCGTCCCCCGGCCGGCGGAACCATAGACAAAGTAGGATTTTTGGCTTCGCCGTTCAGCGGCGCGCAGCTTTCGCGGCGCTTGCGTCCTGGATTGCCTTGCCGCGAGGGGGTGGCTTGCATTTGTCCGTTGACACACCCATAACCGGTGGGTTATTGATCTGATCAATAGCCAGAGGGTTATGTATCCTGTCCAGTTGCGACCTGCTGTTCAAGACGCTTGGGGACCCGACACGGCGGGGCATCTTCGAGCAACTGAGCCGGGAAGGGGAGCAGACGGTGCGGGCGCTGACGGCGCGGGCTGGGGTATCGCAACCGGCGGTGTCGAAGCACCTCGCCGTTTTGCGACAGGCCGGGCTGGTGCTGAATCGGCAGGACGGGCGCCAGACGCATTACAGCGCGCAGTTGGGGGCGTTGGCACCGCTGAGCGAATGGACGAGCCAGATGCATGGATTCTGGCAAAGCCGGTTCGATGATTTGGAAGATTTGCTGAAAAGGATGGACCAATGACTGAAACGGAAGCCGGGACCCGCTCTGTCATTATCGAACGCGATCTGCCTTACAAGCCGGAAAAGATCTGGCGCGCGCTGACGCAGCCGCATCTGATCGAAGAGTGGCTCATGAAGAACGATTTTGCGGCCGTCGTGGGCCACCGTTTCGATTTCCGCGGCGACTGGGGGTCGGTTGTGTGCCGGGTCATGGAGGTCGAGCCTAACAGGACGCTTTCCTATAGCTGGGAGGTGATGGGGCTCGAGAGCGTCGTTACTTGGTCGCTGACGCCTTCCGGCACGGGAACGCAACTTCGCATGGAGCACACGGGGTTCCGGCCGGACCAGGAGCAGGCGTTCCGGGGCGCGGGTCTTGGCTGGCGGCGGTTCCTGGCGAAGCTGGATGAAGTGCTGGCGCGGGAAGATTGAGCTTCGTCGGCGCGTTGCATTATAGGGGAACGGGGCGTGGATATAATACCAACGGCTTAATTCGATGACTCTCGCTTTCCCCGGTCGCAGGGCGGTTGGTGCCGATATGTGCGCTGCGAGGCGTTGCTTGCGGCAGGGCGGCGTGCAGGAATGAATTGCTGTCCGGCGATGGAGCACGCGGGCGGCCTCCTGGATTGCCACGCCGCCAAGGGGCGGCTCGCAATGACGGCGGACGGGGCGGTGCGCAGGCGGGGCGTTCCTGGGGCGGTTTGCGTTGACGTGCTGGAGCACGCCCTACGAAGCTCTCGTCAACTGAGTGGATGACGACGGGGCGCCGCGCGCGACGGTCAATCGAATCAGCCGTAGGTATAATACAAATCCGCGTAACGATTGGTGCGCGGCGGGTCGGGCTTGCCCACACGGCGGGACATAGGCAGCACAACGATCGAGTTGGGATCCCGCATTACGCAAGGGCTTCATGCGGGCTACGGTTAGAATCGGCGCATGAGCCAATGCCAGTCTCGAAACACTTATGAATGGGGTCTGGGGCCGTCGTGTGCAGCACGCCAAGGCGTGACGGCCCCAGCGGGTCCAGGGCAGAGCCCTGGCCTTTACTTCTTCTTCTTTGCGACCGGCGCCGGCGCCGGGGGTGCGGGTTTGGGCGGCGGCTCGGTAACGTCGCTGAGTTTGGTGAGCAGCAGTTTCGCGTGGGTGTCGTCGATCTGGTAGGCCCAGCCTTTGGTGCGGGCGGTGATGTCGGCGGCTTGTTTCGCGGCCGCGCCGGTGCCGGTGGCGGTGAGCGTGATCCAGGTCTGGCCGCTGTCCTTGCTGAGGGTGAGGTCGGCGACCAGGCCGTCGAACGTTTCGACGTGGGCGGTGCCGGCGGTGCTGCCGGTGAGTTTGGCGGCGGGCTTTACGTCGTCGAGTTCGAGGCCGCGGACGCCGCCGGTGAGGTCGGCGCCGGCGTTTTCCGATTTCAGCTTGGTGCCGTTCGGCAAATTCTGCACCGTCAGTTTGTCGGCGGCCTTGGCGCGGCTCGCGGCGACGCCGTCGCCGCCGACCGGCGATACCGCGATCTGTTTGATCTTGTCGGCATCGATGTCGATGACGGCGTGGTCGATCCAGTCGAGTTTCTCGTCCGGCAGGGTGACGGCGGGGGCGGCAAGCCAGGTTTGTTGGTCGCCCGGGATGCGCACATATTCGCGTTCCTGCGCGCCCGGGGTTGCCTCCGTCTTGTGTTTGCCCAGCACGACGCGGCCGAGCACGGTACCGGTGGCGTCGGACAGGGTGACGAGTTGCGCTTCCGAACCTTTGCCGGGATCGCCGAGATCGAGGCGGGCATATAGCTTGGGCCGTTGGGTTTTCGGTTCGATGCCGTGCAGTGCCGAGATACTATCGAGGATCAGTTTTACCGTGGCGGCCGGAACCGGGTAGCCGCCCTTGTCGGCCCAGCTCCAGCCTTGCTCCGGTTTTTTCGCGTCGGGCGCGCGGTGCAGCGTTACGGTGCCGTCGGAACCGGCGATGATCATGGTGGCGACCTGGGCGAGTTTTTCCTTCAGGCCGGGCAGCAATTTGCCGCCTGCGGCGGGGGCTGCCACTTGTGCCGCCTGGTCGGGCAGCAGAATGGCGGCCGCGGCTACCGGTACGGTGATGGCGGCCAGAACGATCAGGGTTTGCGGGCGCATGTCCAATCCCCTCAGTTCACGGCCGGGCGCTGGCGGCGCCGGCGAATGCGCAGCAGCCCGACGATCAGTGCCGCGACCGCGACGCCGGCCGGTACCAGCCCGACATCGAGCAGTACCAGTCGATTTTTCAGCCGATCGATATTCTGGCGCAGCGCCAACTGCACCTGGCGCAATTCGCCGCGCGTGCTGATGATTTCGCCGCGCACCTGTTCCACGGTTTTCTGCTGTTCGGGGGTCAGCTGCACGTCGCCCGACGAATCGTCGGGGGGCTTGATGCTGGCGAGCTTGGACTGGCTTTCCTTGAGCTTGTCCTGCAGTTCTTTTTCGTGCGCGCGGTAGCGGTCTTCCGCGGTGCGCTTGATTTTGTCGACCAGGGTGAAGGGCCGCACGGCGGAGCCGCGCGAGCGGAGATTGATCAGTTCGTTCGTGCCGGCCAGGCTATCGACGGCGTTTTGCACGAAATCGCCGTTGCCGGCGAATGGCGCGCCGACGCGGCGGCCGATGAAATCCTGGAACTGGATCCAGAATTTATCGTCGAGCAGATCGGTGTCGGCGACGACGACGACGTCGATCGGTTCCTTGGCGGTTTTGATCTGCGTCGCGGCGGCTTTTTGCTGCGCGTCGGCGGCCGCCTTGTCACCCGGTTTTGCCGTCGGATCTTTCGGCGGCCCATCCGGGAACGCGGTGGCGACGGTGCCGGTGACGCGCGCGGCGATGGTAAAACGATGGCCGGCCGGCTTGAAATCCTGCAGCAGGCCGAGCGCATCGGGGACCGGGCTGCCGGCGATGCGGCTGGTATCGACCAGTTCGGCGTCATCGGAGGTCTGCAGCAGGGTTTCGAAAGTTGTTTTGGCGCCTTTTGCGGGTTCCAGCGCGCCGGCGGTGCCGACATTGATTTCGGTGAGCTTGCCGGTGATCGGGTCGTTCGCGTTGATGTCGTCGCCGCGCAGGCTCATCCACAGCACGTAATCGACCGGCTCGGCGTCCTCGCCGCCGAAATTGACTTTCGTCGCGGCCAGGCGGTCGCCGACGATTTTACCCTTGATGAGATTGACGCCCCAGGCGTTCAGCATCTTGTCGAAATCGGCGGCGGTGGCGCCGGTTTCGCGCATCATTGGGGAGCGGTGGCTGCCCGAGAATTCCGAGTAGGGGTCGGCAAACACCAGCGCGTGGCCGCCGCCGAGCACGAACTGGTCGATCGCATACTGGGTTTTCGGCGACAGTTTTGTCGGCTGGGCGATCATCAGCACGTCGACGTCGTCGGCGATCGAATCGCTGCTCTCGGAAAGGTTGCGCACCTCATAGTTTTGCCGCAGCTGGTCGAGCACGGCCTGCGGCTGGGTCGGCTGGCCGCGCATTTCGGCGATCGGATCGCCGTCGAGCGTGAGGCTAGAAATCAGCCCGACCACTTTCTTCTTCGGGAAGGCCAGCGACTGCACCAGCTTGGTCAGGTCGTATTCGAGGAAATTCTCGCGGTCGGCCTGGAAGAACGGAATCGTCTCGGAATCGTCGGTGGTATTCGTGCCGTCGAGGCCGAAATAGACGGTTTCGGAGCCTTGGCCGACAGGGGCGCCTTGCAGCCCGGCGGCGGTGGCCTGGTCCTCGATTTCCGAATAGGGCACCGGGTCCAGGATCTGCAGCTTTATTTTGCCGTTCGCCATGGCGGCATAGGCCTGCAGCAATTGGCGCACGCGCTGGGCATAGATCCCGTAGCTAGGGATCAATTGGCCAAGCCGGCTGGAGTAATAGAATTTGAGTGTGATCGGCTCATCGATGCGGCCGAGGATGGCGCGGGTGCCCGGCGAAACGGTGTAAAGCCCCTGATCGGTGAGATCGAGCCCGGCGTCGCCGAACAGCCGCGAGGCCAGCCGGTTCACCGAAATGAACAGCACGGTGGCCAGCAAGATGCCAGCGATCGTAAGCGTTGCAGCAGAACGGCGCATCCCTGCTCTTTCCTTAATTAACAAAAGTTTTTGCTTCTTTTTTCAAAAAGAAGCGCTTTCTTCTGTTCCTTTT